>Ga0129310_1001312_pt1 | contig 22304 bp, 19 predicted proteins | sample Go1ome_2_FD_94433 | JGI IMG/M metagenome (GOLD analysis project Ga0129310, IMG submission 94433) | Western lowland gorrila individual fecal microbial communities from Wisconsin, USA - Go1022A metagenome | ecosystem: Host-associated > Mammals > Digestive system > Large intestine > Fecal | place...
GCCTTGTGCGTGCTAAGGCTTCTTTCATAAAAAAATTCCAAAAGCACTTGAAGCGGAAATGGAAAGGAGGACGCGTGCCTTGGTGAAGATCAAGAACCTTTCGCATTTCAGGTTGTTTCTTTGCCAAAAATCAAGTATACTAGGAATAGCAAGTGTGGGATAGACGAAAACACAGACTTCTTGAAAGGAGTGCGAAGAAATGAGCGATACAAGAAAAAAGCAAATTGCGATAGGCGTGGAGGATTTCAAAAAGATTATTGATAAAGATGGATACTTCGTCGATAAAACCTTGATGATACAGAGCTTGATCGAAAGCCAGGCGATGGTAACTTTGTTCATGCGTCCGCGGCGTTTTGGCAAGACGCTGAATCAGTTTATGCTTCGCCGTTTCTTTGAGGACGAGAGGACACGCAGCGGTGAGCGAATTGACAACGGCGATCTCTTCGATGGGCTGAAGGTTGCTGCATGCGGAGAAGAAGTCCTGCAGCATCAGCAGCAGTATCCGGTGATTTTTTTGAGCTTAAAGTCGGCGAAGCAGCCGAATTTTGAAGAAGCATATAAGAAGATCTGCAAGGCACTTGCAGAGGAATTTCGCAGACATCAATATCTCCTTGAGGGAAACAGCCTTGCAGACGACCAGAAAATCATGTTTCAAAAGATTATGACGGGGCAGGCGGACTACAGCGCATACAACGACGCGCTGAAGTTTTTATCGGAATGCCTGTGGCAGTATCATGGCAAAAATACCATGATCCTTATCGACGAGTACGATGTACCGCTGGAAAACGCATATTTGGAAGGCTTTTACGATCGGATGATTCAATTCATCCGCTCGCTCTTTGAGTCGGCATTAAAGACCAATCCTTATCTTGAAAAAAGTGTGATTACGGGATGCCTTAGAATCAGTAAGGAGAGCATTTTTACAGGGCTGAATAATTTAGAAACTGACAGCGTGCTGCATACCCGCTATGCAGACAGCTTTGGCTTTACAGAGGATGAGGTTAAAGCAATGCTCGCCTATTATGATCTTGCGGCAGAGCTGCCGGAAGTGAAACGCTGGTACGACGGGTATCTTTTCAACGAGACCGAGATCTACAACCCATGGAGCATTCTCAAATATGTCAATGACCGTAAAGATAAAGTGACGAAATTTGCACTGCCGTACTGGTCGAACACCTCTTCTAACAGCATTGTGCGCGAAATGGTAGGAGAAGCGGACGAAATGGCAAAAGCAGATCTGGAAACCTTGATCAATGACGGCACGATTGAAAAACCTGTGCATGAGGATATCACCTACGGCGATATTCATCAGTCGCAGGATAACCTTTGGAACTTCCTGTTCTTCACCGGCTATCTCAAAAAAATCAGTGAGCGGAAGGACGAATCCGGCGAGACTCTGTACCTGACCATGGCGATTCCGAATACAGAGATCAAGACGATTTACAAAAATTCCATTGCCTATTGGTTTGAGCAGAGAATGAAAGAAACCGACCGCAGCCCACTCAAACATGCGCTCGAAACAGACGACTGCGAGACAGCAGAAGACTTCATCAATAGTCAGCTTGCGGACACCATCAGCTATTACGACTATGCCGAGAACTTTTATCATGGTTTTATGGCAGGACTTCTTGTAAACATCGGCGGCTACCGCGTGAAATCCAACCGCGAGAGCGGAAACGGCAGACCCGATATCGTAATGCAGACGGTGCAGGTACGCAAAGGCCGCGTGATTATTTTAGAACTTAAAATAGCGGACAGCATCGCGGAGATGGAAGCAGCCTGCGACCGCGGGCTTGCACAAATCGAAGAACAGCATTACGCAGAGCCTTTTATAACGGAGGGTTACCCCGAAGTGAAAAAATATGCACTGAGTTTTTGCAAGAAAGAGTGCATGGTAAAAAAGCGAAATAACGGAGAAATTGTAAAAAAAGACGAACCTGTCTGCCTAACGAAAAAATAAAACGCCAAACGAAGCTCGAAGCAAAAATGCTCGGGCTTTTTGCTTGCCCAAAGGGTGTTCCGGGCTATGGCACAGCTCAATAATTTTATGAACAAAAAAGGAAAATCGCACTTGTAATAAACTGCAAGTGCGAAATACTCGATCAATATATAGCGTTTATAATTCTTCGACTTCTTCGGCGGAAAGCCCGGTTGCCTTGATGATCTCAGTTGTACCTACACCGAGGCCTTTAAGGTTTTTCGCAATTTCGCGCTTTTCCTGCGCGACGCCCTCACTGCGGCCTTTTTCAAGGCCGGCAGCTTCGCCTTCATCATATCCATAGTGCCAACGAATCTTCATTTCTTCTTCTATCGTCATAATCTCAGTCACCTCCGCGCCTCGGTTGACTTCCTCGACCTTTTCGTGGATGCGCTTGACAAAATCATCATTTTCGTCGACTTCCTCACGCTCCACATAGGTAAAGAAAGTTTCCAGTTCTTTCGGAATCTTGCCCTTCGGACAATCGATTGCTAAGATTATTGTATAGGTTTCGTCGTTTAAATGCAACTGTAAATTATTATCAATCATTTGAAATTGATAGATTGCCTCGCCCATTTCAAACGGGTCTTTCATACAGACGAAAATGACATAACTTGGCTTGAGATCTTTATAAGGTCTGCCTTTCTTTAGAAAGTGCGTGTCCATGCTCGTATGGTAGTAACGCGAACGCTTTGGAAGCTCAGGCTCCTTTTCGACCTGCATTTCGATGTCATATACTTCTTCTTCACCTTCAAACAAAACATCCAACCGCACGGACTTTGACAGAACCCCTGTAACAATGGTTTTCTCAGGCGTGATTTTGATATCGTTTGGGAAAGTGATGGATTTAACTTTCTTTCCAGGAAAGAGACGCTGAATGAATTCCGCGCAAATTTCCTCGTCCTGCATGACGAGGGCAAACATCAGCTTGTTGCTGAACTTGTATTTAGCCATATTTTTTCCTCTCATTTTCCGAGCTTGCGCGCCTGCTCTAATTAATACAGATTATGTAAGACAATAATAGCATGATATGGAAGTAAATACAATACATATGTCGGAATTTATGACCAAGAAAATTCCGACGGATTCCGACAAATTTCGACAAGCAGGCGTAGGAAACAGTCAAACCCAAAAATCTTCCTAAACCCTCTAAAAAAATTCCCTTTACAATTTTCTCTAATTCGTGTAACTCCCGAGTTTGACACCTAAATTTTAGGGGGCTGTCGCATTAACGGAAAATAACCGTTAGGGCGCAGCCCTCTTTCTTTAAGGGTCAGCCTATGAAATAAGACGGAATTTTGCTCCGCCTTTTCTTCATTTTTGTGTACTACAAATAAGAACCGCATCTGCCGTTCTTCTGCGTTTCCATCATTTTTTTGTTTTTAAATTATGCAGCTTCTGTTTCGTCCTCTTTCAGCTCATAAAGGTGCAGATCAAGCTTGTCGTTTTGGATCCGGCTGTGAAGCCAACCAAGGTTGTGGGCCATCGCATACAAAATATATTCTGCAAATACATTTTCATTTCCTTTGCAAAGGAACCTCGTAAATCCACTGTCGCCCTTAATGTCTGCAAAGCCGCCTTCTGCCTGAATGCTCCGATTCATGCGAAGTTTCTTGCCTTCTTCGGAATTGATCCTGCGGTATTCCTCTTCTCTGAGTTCTTCAAACAATCTTGAAACGGTTAGCTTTTTGTAGCGCTCTTCTAAGGACTTCTTCCAGTTCTTCCCTGACATGCACTTCTCTTTGTAGGGACAGCCTCCGCATTCGCTGCAGGCATATTGCGTTTCTTCCCGTATATACCCGGAAGCTGTCTTTACACGTCGGCTGCCGCTTCTCTTGATCTCTTTGCCGTTATGGCAGAGGTAGCAGTCTTGTTCTTTGTCATACCGCATATTTTCTTTGCGGCCGATTTCTTTTGCAAATTTCTTTGTCCCGATCTGTTCATAGTTCGCAGGCTTGATGTAGGCCTCGATTCCTTTCGCACGCAGGAAAGACAGATTTTCTTCGCTTTCATACCCTGCATCGCAAACGATCCGTTCAAATGCAAAGGAAAGATCGTCTTCCATCTGATTCAGGAATGGCTTCAGTGTCATGACATCGGTTGGATTTGGAAAAATCCCTGCCGCTACGATAAATCCGGAATTTACCGCATGCTGAAGGTTGTAGGCCGGTTTTAACTGCCCATTGAGCATATGGTCATCTTTCATGTGCATAAAGGTTGCATCCGGATCCGTCTTTGCATAGCTTCCACGGTCTGCACAGATATGCAGTTTCTTTTCGTACTCTTTCAGCTTTTCCAAGGCAGCCTCCAGCGCCTCAATATCTCTTTGCAGCTGTGTCTTGATGTGACCACGCCCGGAAACAAATTCCAGACTTTCTTCGTTGGCCTTTGCCCTTAGCTTCTTTAAGATTTTCTTCACATGTTTCTTCTTGACCTGTTTTTGCCATAATGGCTTCAGTTCTTGCCTTTGGACGATATCGCCAACCAGAAGCGCTGTTTTCTGCAGAAATCTTGCCTGATGTTTGGTCACGGCTTTTCGCCATACAAAGGTGTATCGATTGGCTGCCGATTCGATTTTTGTGCCGTCGATGAACACTTCGGTCGTCGTGACTTGCTCCAGCTTGATCAGAAACTTTGTCATCTGTGCCATAAAGTGACGGGCGCATTTGGCAAAGTGCTTCGAACGAAAACGTGCGATTGCGGCATGATCCGGGGCCTTTCTGCCTTCGAGAAGATACATGTAGTTGATATCCCGCTTGCAGTTTTTCTCGATCGTTCTTGATGAGACATCTTTTCTTTTGTGATAGGCATAGAGCATGATCTTGAGCATGATTTCCGGAGACGCGTATTTTTCTGATGGCATTCTTTCATAGGTCGCATACAGAGCCGTCAGATCCATTTCCTCCACAAACTGACGGATGAGTCTCACACAATCATTTGCCGGTATACATGCATCCAATTCCATTGGAATTTTTAATTGATAATTGGTTTCATTCAGTGTATACTGTTTACGTAAAAGGTTGTTTTTGATCATACAATCATTTTACCATATCCTGCATGCTTTGTGTGTGCAGGATTTTTTTGAACAAAAAAGACGGAGCAAAATTCCGTCTCATTTCATAGGCCGCCCCTTAAAGAAAGAGGGCTGCGCCCTAACGGTTATTTTCCGTTAATGCGACAGCCCCCTAAAATTTAGAAGTATCTTTTTTGCATGCACCTTTCCGTTCTGCAATGCCTTTTTGGCCCGCATAATTTGTTTTTTCCGTATTTTGCGCAGATAGTTCCGATACTTGATGGAGTAGGTGACAATGAGCCGCTCGTCAAAATCTTTGTTATTGACAAAAAATTAAGTGTTTGCACGCTTAGAGAGGTTTTTAAAGGACAGAGGTGTCAAACTTTAGAGTACTAGCTGTATAACGACGAGGGGCAGTGCGATCCTCTGTTTACAAGTGTGGATATTATGGTGAAGTAGAGCGGAGAAGCGAGGCAGGTCTCATGTCAGGAGTGCAGCGCTTCAGCGCGTGGCACTCTACGGCGACCGCCTGGCTGCAGGCGATTTTGTGTGTATAAAATCGCGGGTTTTGTCCTATCATAACACTAAAGAACGATTTTTTTGACTTTTTGCCCAAGTTATGGTAAAATAGTACGGTCGGAGAATAGGAGGGCTTATGGTAGATAAACCAAAGGGTCGTGCCGAAAAGCTTTTGGAGCGATTTTTCCGTTGGTGCCGTATGCAGAGGGAAGAGTTGATTGACTTGTTCTCGCCTGCTTGCGAGCTGTTAAAGGAAAAGAAAACGGCACACCCGATGTTGGCTAAAATCACGATCACTGCGAGTTGTCTGCTTGTCTGCGGGCTGATCGTAGTGGGCTTTGCCACACCGAAAACAGTACATGTGGTCGTCGATGACTCTCTCGGAGAGGTTCGGACCACTTACGAAACAACAGCGATGCGTGTGGACTCTTTTTTGGAGGAACACGAAATCGACTTCGTTTCAGATCAGGATATCATGGATGTTGAACTGCACGATGGCATCGATGATGAAATGCAAATTCATATTACAAAAGCCTTTGAGGTATCGGTAACGGCAGACGGCGATACGCATACGCTGATTACGCTGCCGACAACCGTACGGGAGGTGCTTGCGGAACTCTGTATTGTTCCGGACGCGGATGACATTTTGAATGTGGAAATGGACGCTCCGGTTTATAAGGATGAAGAAATTGTTTTGCAGAGAGTTCACAAGGAATATGAAACAAAAAAGGTAGAAACCAATTTTGAAGTAAAATACGCAGCTGACAGTTCTCTGGTCATCGGTGAGACCAAGGTAGAACAGAAGGGTCGGAAGGGCGTCAAGGAGGAAACCTACGAGGTTACCTACGTCGACGGCAAAGAGACCGAACGCACTTTGTATCAGACAGAGACGGTCAAAAAGAAGAAGGATAAGGTCATTCACTACGGAACCAAAATCCTCTCCAAGACGCCGTCCGGACTCAAATACAAAAAGAAAATCAGCCGCGTGCGCGCGGTGTCCTATCATTACGGCGGCAGTCCGCGAGGCTCTTACGGCCTCTCTTGTGAGTATGGCACCTGTGCGGTAGATCCGGATTTGATTCCGCTCGGCTCCCTCTTATATATCGAGGGATACGGCTACGCGATCGCCAATGACGTTGGAAGCGCGATCAAAGGGAAAACCGTTGATCTGTACATGGAACGTATGGCGCAGTGCGGCATTTGGGGCGCGCGCTGGTGCGATGTCTACATCGTGCGCAGCGGCGCGTAAACCGAATACGCGAAAACAACAAAATAAGAACCGACGCGTGCGGGAAGCGGCCCGCTTCTCGCGCGGAAAAAACGAACACCCGACATGCTGCCTTTTTGAGCATGTCGGGTGTTCGTTTTTGTAGGGTAATGTATCTTATCGATCTCCGAGGAGGACACTGTCAGAGGCAAATTTGCTGCCGCTGATGTCCTCAAACTTATGCAGAAGATCTTCGATGGTGAGTTTATTCTTTTCCTCGCCCTTGATGTCGAGAATGATCTTGCCCTGATTCATCATGACCAGACGATTGCCGTAGGTGATGGCATCCTGCATGTTGTGGGTGACCATGAGGGCGGTCAGACCATGTTCATGAATGATCCGGTCGCTGAGCTGCAGTACCTTCGCCGAGGTCGCGGGGTCCAGCGCCGCGGTATGTTCATCCAGCAAAAGCAGCTTCGGCTTTTGTAATGTCGCCATCAGGAGGGTAACTGCCTGTCGTTGTCCGCCGGAGAGCAAGCCCACCTTGGTTTTCATACGATCTTCCAAACCCAAACCGAGCTGGGCGAGAGATTCCCGATATAATTCGCGCTCCTTTTGAGAGATTCCCCAAGCGAGTGTTCTGCGCTTGGTACGTCTGTACGCCATGGCCAGATTTTCTTCGATCATCATGGTTGGAGCAGTGCCCATCATCGGATCTTGAAAAACTCTGCCGATGTACTTGGCTCTTTGGGTCTCATTTTTGTACGTCAGGTCCTCACCGTCTAAGATGATGCGCCCACCGTCCGCCTTATGTACACCGGCAATGAGGTTTAGCATGGTAGATTTACCGGCGCCGTTGCCGCCGATGACGGTGATAAAATCGCCGTCGTGAATGGTTAGATTCAAACCGTTAAAAATTTGCTTTTCGTTGATCGTTCCGATGTTGAACGATTTTTCAATTTGTATCATTTTAAGCATCGGTATCGCCTCCCAACTCCCGCGCGATGAGCGCGTCATATTTTTTTGCGTTTTCACGGCGCAGCTTGCGCTGTGCGGATTTTTGCTGCAAAACCGGAAGCGCGAGGGCAAAGGCGACGATGACCGCTGTGATGATCTTAAGATCGGTAGCCTTGAGGAAGCTGAAGGTCAGCGCGCAGGCGATGACGGTACGATAGATGACTGCGCCCGCGATAATCGCCAGGAGCTTCAGCGCGAAGTTCATATCCTTGCGGATGAAGATGACCTCACCGATGATGACGGACGCCAGACCGATCACAATCGTACCCTGCCCCATGGTAACCAGCGCTGAACCGTAGTCCAGCTGCGCGATCAGGCTGCCGGAGAGGGCAACCAGCGCGTTGGAAATCATGAGACCGAGGATGATGACGCGGTCGGTCTTGACGCCGAGGGAACGTGCCATATTCTGATTGCTGCCGGTCGCTCTGACCGCACAGCCGATTTCGGTTCCGAAAAAATAATATAACAGCGCGACGATCAGCAGGCAAAAGACAGTGCCCAAAATGATCGAAACCGTATTGCTCACAGTGCCTTCAGGCAGCAGAGAAAGCATCCAGGTCTTCAGAGAAGGCTGCTCAAGGGCGACGGTGGCCTTATCGCTCATAATTCGAATATTGACCGAATAGAGTGCGATCATCGTCAAAATACCGGATAAGATGGCGGGAATCTGAAAAATCGTATGCAGAAAGCCCGTAATAAATCCGGCTGCCGCGCCTGCGAGCAGCGCGCAGAACATGGCCATGGCAGGACTCATGCCGGTGTTGATCAGGACGACTGTGACAGCGGCGCCGAGCGGGAAGGTTCCTTCTACGGTCAAATCCGCAATGTCGAGAATTCTGAATGTCAGATATACGCCCAGCGTCAGGATTGCCCATATGAGACCTTGGGCAACGCCGCTTAGGATCGTTGCTGTTGTTATCATTTCTAAACCTCCGAGATACGCGGGCCGCGGGAGTATGAAAACTCCGCGGCGCCGCGATTGTTGATACTATATGCTTAAGCTCTGAAACGCGGGTGACCCGTCCGCGTTAAGGAAGCAGCGTTGCTGTGCTCTTGACCTCATCCGGAATGGTGATGCCTAATTTGTCCGCGGTTTCCGTATTGATAGCAACCTCCAGAACGCTTTCGTCGGTCTGGTATTCGATCGGCATGCTTGCAGGCTCTGCTTCGCCCTTGAGAATCTTGACAGCCATTGCGGCAGTTGTCTTGCCAAGCTCATAGTAGTTGATGCCGTAGGTCGCGAACGCGCCGTTGCCGACCATACCGGATTCGCCGACGATGGTCGGGATACCGCATTCATTCGCTGCGGCAGAAACGCTTGTCATGCCGTCAGCCAGCGTGTTATCAGTCGGAATATAGATGAAGTCAACCTGTCCCTTGAGGGATTCGATCGCGGATTTTGCTTCATCGATCGCGGAAACCGTCTTGACAACGGATTCCATACCCTGTTCCTTGATTGCCGCTTCCGCGAGGTCGGATTGAATCTTCGAGTTTGATTCGCTGGAGCAGTACATGATAGCAACCTTTTTCGCGTCCGGAATCAGCTGCTTGCCGAGCGCGATCTGCTGCGAAACAGGGTTCATGTCAGATGTACCGGTCAGGTTCGCACCCGGCGCGTCATTGGAGGCGACGAGGCCGGAGCCTGCAGGGTCGGTAACCGCGGTGAAAAGTACCGGAATATCAGCGGTCTTTTCTTTGATCGCGGAAGCGCAAGGTGTCGCGACCGCGAGAATCAAATCGGATTTTTCATTGACGAGCGTATCCGCGATGCTCGGGCAGTTGGCAGCCTCAGCAGCGGCAGAAAGCTGATGGATGGTAATGTTTTCGCCATCGACATAGCCCGCGTCAGCGAGACCGTCAATGAAACCCTTGGTTGCGTTCTGCAGGGCGGTAAATTCACCAAACTGCATGATACCGATTTTTAAGTTTTCACCATCAGCGCCGCCGGTATTCGCGTCATCGCCGGAGCCGCCGCAGCCTGTCAGAAGCAGGGCTGCCGTCAGCAGACAGATGAGTAATAGAGAAAGCGATTTTTTTGTGTTGTGTTTGAACGTTTTCATGTTGTCCTCCTGTAAATTGTGTTTATTTTTTTGATGTGACTCATTGTTTTCGATGAGTCCGGCTCTATCACAGGGAAAGCGGGGAAACAAAAAAGCCCCTCGCGGCTATCGGGATGATAACCGCAAGCGGACTATATAATGAGCCGGATGATGCAATTGTCACAATGTCATTACAAGTCTTACGTTACCTTATGCAGTTGTAATTCGTAAAGCGACGGTAATAGTAAAAGCCGTAATACATGCTGTTTCCTCCTTGCCTGTGATGCGTTTGTGTTTTGATTCTGTAGCTATCCTACACCAGAGGGAAGGCTTTGTCAAGCTAAATTTTCAGAAAATTCAATAAAAATCAAAAAAACAGAGAAAATGAGATGCTAAAATTGTTTGAAGCAACAAGAAAAGCGGCTCCGCAGGCGGAAAGCCGCTTCTTCTTCCCATCGGAAGGCACACGCGGAGCTAGCGCAGATGTTTTTCGATGAGATCTATAAAGGTAGTAACGTACTCGTCTTTGGCGAAGATCGCGCGGGCGAGGGTTGCGTTGCCGCCGCCTTTGCCGTTGTAGATCGAAGCGTTCTCCTTGACGAGCTTCCCGCAGTCAATCCTGCCGTTCGAAACAAGGAAGACCGTATGGCTCGGATCGTGCACCAGGAAAGCGACCTTTTGGATGTGCGGGCCGATCTCACGCGCGAGGGTGGAGAGATCATCCAGCGAGAACAGACTGTAGTGACGACTAATCGAAAACAATGAGTTCGACTCATTGTTTTCGATGATTTCGCTAAGAATCGAAGCGGCCTCTTTGGAGAGGACTTCTTTTTTGAGCAGGTGCAGCTGCGTACGGGATTCCCTGTTTTTTTCCTGGGCGCTCTCGTATTTGGCGAGCACATCCTCGGCACCCGCACTCAGCTTATTGCAAAGCGCGGTGAGAACATCCATCTCCTCCTGATACTTGAGGAAGGCGCGTCTGCCGGCCTCAAAATAAACGCGAAACATCCCTTTGTTCGGTTCAACCTTAAAAATTTTGAGCAGGCCGACCTGTCCGGCGGTGGAAGGATGCGTACCGCAGCACGCGACACAGTCAGAAGGATTTTCAACGTCACCGACGCAAACGATGGTGATGTCCTCTTCGATGGCGAGTGCCTTGCGCAGCGGCAGATGTTCGGCTTCCTGCTTCGTATCAAAATGACGGGTGATGACCGGCGCGTTGCTCCAAATCGCCTCATTGGTGCACAGCTCGGCGTGTTTGGCCATTTCCCAGGTGAGTGTTTTAAAATCCGGATTTTCCTCCAGGCTGATATCGACCGTCATATAATTGTCTCCCATGTGAAAACCGCGGTTGACACCGCCGTATTCGCGGTAGAACATACCGCTGAGGATATGCTCGCCGCAGTGACGCTGCATATTGTCGAAGCGGCGCGCCCAATCCAGCGTTAAATGGACGGAATCCCCGACCCGCAGCGCGTCCGGCGCGCAGGCAACGCAATGGAAGATATCGTCCTCGTATTCATAGACATCGACGACCGCGAAATCGTTGATTGTGCCCAGGTCGCAGCTCTGGCCTCCGCCGGTCGGAAAAAAGATGGTTTGGTCCAGGGTAATCAGCACCTTGCCTTCACGCGTGGAAACGGAGCGAATGCTCGCGTCGCACTCTCTGAGATAAACGTTTTCGCGGAATAATCTGTTTGTATGCATATAGAACCTCCTGTTTTTAGCTTCGCGTCCCCTTCCTCCGCTTCGCGCGGCGCTGCGGGGCGAAATTGTCGAAATTACTAGAATTATTGTAGCACAGCCTCATATAAATAGCTATGAATAAATCGCGCGGTGAAAGGGGTGCACAGATGAAACGGAGAAAATTCGCAAGGAGGCTTTGGACTGTGTTGCTTTTGGCGGGGCTCTGCGCGCTGCTGGGGCTTTCGTTCCGCCTGCTCCTGCGGACGGAAATGTCTGCGGTATCGATGGTGGCGGGAGATGAAACGGCGCGTGTCACAAAAGAAAACGGAGTCGGAAGCATAGCAAGGCAGACGGAGCGACCGCTCATCGTTATCGACGCGGGGCATGGCGGTATGGACGGCGGCGCGCTATCCGCGGACGGAATCAGCGAGAAAGACATCAATTTGGCGATCGCGCTGGCGCTGCAGGAGGAAATTCGCGCATATCCGGCGGATGTGCTTATGACACGAAGCGTCGATGAGGGCCTCTATACAGAAAAATCTGCCTCGATTCGCGCGAAGAAGCGGGAGGATCTTTTGCGTCGCGGAGAAATTTTGAACGCGGAGTCCGTTACGCTGGGTATATCCATCCATTTGAACAGTTTCCCACAGGATGAAAAAGTATACGGCGCGCAGGTTTTTTATCCAAAAGCGCGCGCGGAGGGAACGGATGTTTCACGCGCGTGTGAACAGAGCAAACGCTATGCGGAAGCAATTCAAAAAAGCCTTGAAACCAATATCTTTGACGGTCGGGAGCGGGAGGCGATGCCAAAAGATGATATCCTTTTGTTTCGCAGCATCCGGCGGCCGAGGGTACTGGTTGAATGTGGGTTTTTGTCGAATCATGACGAATGTGAGCGCCTCAAAACAGCGGAATATCAACGACAGGCAGCACGCGCGATCTGGGAGGGAGTCAATGAAATTTTATGCTTGGAAAAGAACAAAAGCGTTACAGTAATTGACAGCGCGAACAAGGCTTAAAAAAGGAGTTTTTTTCCTAAAAAAATATGTGGATAACTTGCTCTTGACAAAAGAGGACAAACTCGTATAGTCTTGAAATTTCAAGCTTTGTGAAGAATAAAGTTATCCACAGGGACATGTGAAAAAAATTGTATACGATTTTTGATCCCAATGTGGATAAACGCATGAAAGATTGAAAACAAGGGGTTTCTCTCTTGTTGAAAATTGTTTGCCCTGCAAAAGAACAAAGGTTGACATAATTCGACAAGCTGTATAAAATAGAGAGGAGGAATTTTGCCTCGCGGCGGGGAACGCGGCGCGGCGAAGAAAAAACAAAGGATAAGGGGGAACCTATGATTTACGATTACTACGGATATTACCAGTCGCCGATGACTCAGTTTATGGACATGGGCTTTTTTTTGGCGGGCGCGGCGGTGCTCGCAATTGTTGCAGGTGTGGTGCTCTTCGCGACGTTTATGAACAAAAAGCATGAAGGCAAACATCAGGGATTTTGGCAAAGAGTGTATAATTTTTTAAACTTTAATCGATTTTATGCGGAGAATATCCTGCGCTTTCTGTATATCATTACAGTTTGCGTGTTGGTTTTTGTTGGTATCGCGCTGATGATCCTGGCTGCGGATGCCGGATATGCCGGCTTCTTTTGGATGGGGGCCGGGCTTTTGGTGCTCGGTAATCTCGCGGCGCGAATTTGCTTCGAGCTCCTGATGATGTTGATCATCTTTTGCCGTAAGACGGTTTCCATCGATCGTCGTCTGAGCAGGCTGGAAGACATTTTTACAGTGGACACTGACGAAGAGACGGAGTCTGAGTCAAAAGCTGCGAGCCGCGCGCAGAACGAGCCGGAGGCAGGCGCGGAAGCAATGTCTGGCGCGGACTTATGCGGTATGCCGCGGGAAACATCGCGGAACGCAGCCCCAGAGCCGTCATCCGCGGCATGCGGGCATGAGGCCGAAGCCGCGCCGGAGCAGCAGGACGAAACCGCCGCGGCTGCCCGGGAAACGGATGGAGAAGCATAATGCAAGGAGCCGCAAAGGGCAAAAACTCTGAAAGGGCAGTGAAACGAAGAACAAAGAAACCGTTAAGCAAGGAATCCACAGGACCGAATTCTGTGGATTTTTTGCGCGCGTCGGAATGAAATTGCCGTCAAAATCCGCTTGCGAAAGGAGGAATTTTTTGTTAAACTAAAAACGAAAATCTGTGTGTATCACACACGTGTTTTGGGAGAAAAAATGGACAGCAATAGGATTGTCGGCGGCATAGCCGCCGCGGAATGGAAAGTGCTCAGCAATAAAAAAGACAGCGCAGTATTTTTCACGCAGGAACAGGAAGGAAAACCGATTATCCTGCGCGTATACAGCCGCGAGATGCCGGCCTATGAAGCAGTCAGGCAGCGACCTTGCGCGGGCTTGCCGCGGATTTATGATTGCCGCTGGGAAAACGGGCTTTTTTTTGTTAGGGAACAGTTCATTGACGGAATTTCACTGCAGGAGATGATCGACGGCGGCGAAAAGATGGATGTGGAGAGGGCGCTGACTTTGACCGCGCGTCTTTGCGAAACACTGGGAAAGCTGCATGAGATAGGGTTTATTCACCGCGACGTCAAGCCGGAACATGTTCTGATGGATGCCGAAGGGGAACTGTTTCTGATTGATCTGGATGCCGCGATGCGCATTGAGCCGCAAAAGGCGAACGATACGCGGCTTTTGGGTACGACCGGATATGCGGCACCGGAGCAGTTCGGTCTGACGCGCTCCGACGTGCGAACGGACGTCTTCGCGGTAGGAATTTTTTTGAATACGTTGCTGACCGGACAACATCCGGCGGTGCTGCGGTATCAAAACGGCAGCGCCGCGCGCGTCATCCAAAGATGTATCGAGATGAACCCGATGGACCGCTATCAGAGTATGGCTGAACTTCGCGCCGCGCTCGCGCGCGCGAAGGCGGAGGCGGTAAGGGGTGAGGCCCTCGCTGCAGAAGGATACGCTCCGGAGCAGACCGCGCCGAACGGTGGCGGGAAAGCAGGCGAGACCTCCATGATTTCTCATGGAAATGCAGCAGGACGTGGCAGGAAACGCTGGATGCAGGTTGCTGTGCTCGCGGTGGCAGTCTGCGCGGCCGGAACGCTCGGCATGAAATATTTTCCTCAGAGCGAGGGGGCTGAAGGGCTGACGGACGGGCATGCCGCGGCTCGAGGGCAGACAAATGAACAGGCAGAAGCGTCGCAGTATGCCGAAAACGGTGAATTGCAGCTGTATCTGGACTATCTCGGCGGTCCGACATTTCGCTATAACTCCTGTGCCGGAAGCCAATGCCTGCCGATGCTTACCGAGGACAATGTGCCGGTGGAATCCGACTGGGAGGTCTATGCGGACGAACAGATCGGCTGGATCACCGGATGGGAAGAAGAATGGCTGGGCTGGCGCCTCGATTCGCGCGGCGCGCAGCCGGGGGCGGAAGGCTTTGTCCATGCAAAAAAGGACGGCAAGACTTACGCCGTGCGCATTGTTGTGACAGGCTATCCGATCAGCGCTTATACTAAGACCCCAAGGTTCGGCAATATGGCAGATGGTTACCTTGCGCCGACCGCGGACGCGAATGGGGACGACACGGAGTTTGTACGGCAGACCTATGATCCCCAAAAGCGTGTGACTCTTTATCTGGCGGTCAGTCCGAGTTTCGAAAATATCGTGCCGAACTGCGGCGATGACCGGGTGACGATCGAAAAGTGTGGGAATCAAGGCGATTGGCCGAACGACAAGGTCTATAAGCTGACGTTCTATAACCCGGACGGCGGCGACGCGGTCTTTCAGGTCACGCACGCCGAAGGCAGACTGACGTTCAAGTTTACGGAAGAAGGATAAAATATCAATTAAAAGAGAGAACCGTGGACTGACGCGGCGCGAATGAACGAAAAAGCTTCATCGCGCGTTTACGCGTCAGCCCTTTTATTATGGTGAGAATATCGCTGTGCGATATTTCCGGGATCAAGACAAAAGCAGCTTGCGGCGCGGCGTTCATCTGTGAGCGACATGTGCGCATAAAAATCTCTGATTTCGTTATGCGCACGTTCACCTTATTTTTTCGGACTTAGCAGCGTGCATAACCGTTGGCGGCGCCGATATGGTAAACTATAGAGCGTATAGGTGAATACAGGGATTTGAAGCTGCGTTCCTGTATTCGGACGATGCTTCCGGCGGCGCGGAATGACACTGCGTTTTTTCCTGACGAAGCCGAAAAAGAAAAAATGAAGAAGAAAGAGAGGTAAGACAGAAAGCATGAAAAAGAAATTTTTTGCGATTGTGTTGGCGTTCTGTATGGTGCTGACCATGATGCCGGGTATGGCGTGGGCAGATGGTCAAACAGGCGCTGCGCCGCGTGGATTAGCTGTTATGCAAAATGGCGTGTTGCTGGGAGACGGCGCCGAGATAGAAATTGAAGAAAACAGCCTTTGTGAAATGGAGATTTACTATAACGGAGAGGTGATCAAACCATCCGCAGGCGAGGAACCGCAGGCAGATGAAGTAGTGAAAGATGGAATATGTTATCCCGGCGTTTCACCAGATGGAAAAGTATTGGAGATTCGAGTAAGCGAAGCTGCGGAGGTAGGAGCATTTACATGGGTAACTTTGTCCTATAAAAGTACGTCCATTAAACTGAAGATTGTGGTGACCGCAGGTCTTCGATTGAGATTGGAGGATGATGGCACGATCGTAAAAAAAGGAAGGACAATCAGTGGAAAGCAGAGTGTGACTGCACAGGTCATGTTGGGAAATGATGAGATCACCGAAGACTATGATTTCGGTATTGAAAGCAGCACGGTTTTACATGTAGAGAATCTGGGGAACGGTAAACTGAAGATTACGACAATCGGAAACGGCAGCAGCACACTTACGATTGTTCACGGAATACGAAATAATGGTAAAAACTGGGATAAAGAGTCGATTTTTACATGGGAAGGTTCAGGAATCAGCGATGATGCCGCAGACGCTTGTAACCTTGTATTGCAAATTAACGGAAGCAAGAAACAGACCGGTGCTCAGATCAACCTGCGAGATGGAAAAAGCCTCACCGGAAAGGTTTCTTTGAACGGAAGAGAATTAGCAAGCCAAGAGTATCATATAGAGTTATTCGGCGGTCCGGGCTGCACTTTAACGACGAATCCGGACGACAGCTTTACGCTGACTGCGGGACAAGGTGTGGAGGGTTGGTTTACCTTGGAATGTGCAGATGCAGATAGAGCGGAAGATCGGAACTGGGAGGCACGCTTTTCTGTTCGCGTGCAGACAGAGCCAAGCGACTATGTCCTGCAGTTCTATAATATGGAGAAGCGGGGCGATACATGGGGAGTTTATGGTTATTCGACGATTGGCATCTTTAAAAATATGAAACAGGAAAAGTATGTAAAATATATCGTTACGGATGAAAATATGGAGCGTATCGATGACGAACACTTTGTGAATGTCACGCCGGAGAATATTAAAGTGCAGTACTGCATTGATTTCGATCAGGAAAAATACATCGACGTAGAAGATAAATGTAATCCGTTCAGCTTCGAAATGGTGAACGGAGAGGATAATTTAATGAAAATCTCCTATGATAGAGAGAAAGACTTATACGGTCCTGCTTATCGGCTTGTATACACCGGAGAGGATGAATATCTGAAATCAGAGAACGAAAATGTGAGCAAACATATTTTCCTTTGGACAAGGTCAGTAAGAGAACTGGTAAGTTTAGCGAACCTCAAAAAAGGCGAAGACGGACAGGAATCAGATCATTGGATCTATGATGCAAGAAAGGTTTCGAAAGAAGGCTTTGAGGAAACAAACGAGGAATGTGATATCAAGTTGGCATCGGTAGCAATTTCGAATGATCTCTTTGGCGAAGATGTAAATCAGGTGTCGATCAAGCAAGATCAGACTACACTGGAGTTACAGACGAATCTGGGAAAGGTCACTTTTGATGATAAAATTTTGACAAAGATTGATCAGACCAACCAGCAGGTGGCACTGAGTATTGAAAATATCGAGAAAGAAGACGACCTATATCAGAGTGCGGGAACGCAGCTGCAGAATGCGACGAAAGTTGTTGATTTATCCTTGCAGGCTGACAATGGCAGTACTATCAGCCAGTTTGGAGAAGGGACTGCCGCAGTGACACTGGATTATGAAATCAAGGATTCTTCTAAAGAACCAAAGGTATACTACTTGGCTGAGAACGGGAAAAAGACACCTGTTGCGTGCGAGTATGATGCAGCAGCAAAGGAATTAACCTTTGAAACAAATCATTTCTCAACCTATGTAGTTGAAGAAGCCGCGAAATTCTCCGGCGGTACTTCCTCCGGCGGCGCGATCGCGCCGATTCCAAGCGACGTGATAACGAGCGGCACAGCAGGCGATAAGGTAACGACTGCAAAGACTGAGGTAAAAACAAGTGAAAAGGTTCATGCCGACGGCACGAAAGAGACCGCTGCGGAAGTGAAGGTCTCTGCCGCAAATCAGAAAGAGATCATCAAGCAGGCAAAACAGAACGATTCCAAAGAGATCATTTTGGAAGTACCGGCGCGTGCAGCAGGCAATGCGACGAGCGCGAACGTACAGCTCGAAAAGGCTTTCTTGAATCAGCTGCTCAATGAAACGAGTGCATCCCTGACGATCAAAACGCCGTTTGGCGATGCAGCATATACGCAGGATGAGCTCAAAGCACTGTCGGAAAAGACCGATGGCGATATCGTAACGCTCGCGATTGCTAAAGAAGATCCGGCAGCGGAAGAAGCGGAACGCGTCGCACAGGCAAAAGCAGCCGCGAAGCAGGTCGATTTGAAAGCGCGTTCCTCCAAGACCTCAAAGGGAATTAAAGTCGTATTCAAAGCCGACGAGGAAAGTAAAGCTTTCATCGAATCCATGAAAGAACTTGGGTATACCGTGAAATACCGTTTCTATCGTTCACAGAAGAAGACTTCCGGCTACAAAGCGATGCTTACAAAAGATAAACCGGTATATATCAATACCAACGGGAAGACAGGCATGAAGTATTACTACAAGGTTCAGCTCAGAGTTTACGATCAAAACGGCAAGCTGATCGCGGCAACCGCACTCAAGCAGTGCAAATACGCATGCAGAACTTGGACGAAATAATTCTACGAAGCCGGAGATAAAAGTAACGAATTTCATACGAATGAAGTGTGACACGAAGACCCAGCGGAGATTTCCGATGGGTCTTCGTCGATATACTGGGCATGCCGCTTGCCTTGGGTGGTTTTTTGTATCAGTATTTATATCAAAAAAGAGCGCGACACGCGCGCTCGAAATTTCATGCAGGCTAAAAAATTAACTTTCGTACCGTTATTCCAGCAATGGCTCTCCATGGTCATACATATTGTTGTTGAGCTCAAGAATCGTTTCTCCGTGCGAAATCGCGAAGATGATGATGCTGTCGCGCTGGCTGCGCACATATAAAGGGGCAAAACCTCCGCGTACCAACAGCTCCCTTGTTTCGTCAAGCGTCGCTTTCATTGCGATACAAAGACAAAGCAATTTATCGCGTGACGGCCTGCGCGCGCCCGAAATAATCTGATAGGCATAGACCTCGTTGAGGTTGCTCGCTTTGACGACGCCGGATCTGGTCAGGCCTTTGGACGCAATCAGTGTCTGGAGCTGCTCCGCGAGAGAAGCTGTCGAAAGCTCATCGAGATTGCGCTTGAGGAAGCTTTCCAGCGTGTCACAGCTTTTCAATTCGTTTTCAAGATTTGTAGTAGATTTTTTTGGCATTTTGTGCTCCTTTGCGTTTCTATTGTATCAAATCTCTGATGTGATAGCCAGTGTTTGGCGTAAAAATATAGTTCAAAAATAGTAGCTTTACGTTTTCGACTTGCGGAATTATTCAGCCGGTGCGCCCGCATGAATTCGCGATGAAATTGCTGCGGAAGCTGCGGCGAACGGCACCACACCTTTGTCCCCTTTGCAGTATATGGGAATAGTTTAGCACAAAGCTAAGTAAGAGTGTTATGCACCATGCTAAGTACGCGAAAAACGCAGGGCTGGTCGGCAGACCATGCGAAAATCTACTCCTTGCGCTCCGCGAAAGCCTTGTCAAGTGCGAAAAACGCAGGGCTGGTCGACAGACCTTGCGAAAATCTACTCCCTGCGCTCCGCGAAAGCCTTGTCAAGTGCGGGAAACGCAGGGCTGGTCGGCGGACCGTGCGAAAATCTGCTCCTTGCGCTCCGCGAAAGTCTTGTCAAGCATGAGAAACGCAGGGCTGGTCGGGTGCTTCCACTTAAAGTTCCCATTTTCGCCAAAAATGCTTTAAAAGATGTATTGACGTGACTTGTAATCTTTGCAAAACAAGGTGGCGGCAGTATAAACTAAAAAAATATGTGAGGGGCACTAAAGATGTTAATAAAAAATAGTGATAAAACATAAAAACAGAGGCAGGGAAGTGCAAAAAAATCGAAAAGAGCCTGTAATGGGCCTTCGCTCTATAAATGCAGTACATCTTTGCATGAAAAAAGGCGTGATTTGGGAACTTTGATGAGATTGCTGTAACTGGCATGCTACAGAAATCTGCGAAGCCAGCCGCAGGCAGCATCTGTGCCCATCAAAATTGCGTCAGCCAAAGAATCACCTTCCGAAACACAGCCCGGAAGATCGGGGACAACGAAAGTGCAGGCTTCCTTAGCTTCACAGGAAAAAAATGGCGGGATAAAGAAATTTCTAATTACTCTGTTTTTCTGTACTTTTGATTCCGGCTGTTCGGTTTATCCGGAATCGTGCGCTCGATCAGTTTTTGATCTAAGGCCGGATGCAGATAGTTCTTACGGAAAGTAGGCTTATGCGAAAGTCCGAGCCGTTTCATAATTTCTGCCGCTGAAAGTTCCTCACTACCGAGAACGGCGAGAAGTCGGTCGATCGGTGTTTTATCTTGGTCGGCGACTTGGTCGCTGACTTGATCGGCGGAATATAAGCAAATGGCTGTATCACTGATGCTGCAGTTTCTTGCAACGCATTCGGCTCTTTCATTATAACGTTTCCTCCTTATTATTGCAATTTACGAAAATAAAATCCGCGCAGGAGAAACCTCCTTTGCGCGGATTTTTTCAGGCTTGCATTTTCGCACTGATCGCATCTTGTGCGATTTTGGATAAACTCAAACCATGCTTTTCAATATAGGTATTCATGTACGCCGGAATCGTAAGATTCTTGCGCACCGCATTTGTGCCGTATTTTTGTGCATAGGCGTCCATATCTAAAACCAGCAGATTGACGATGCCGCCTGCTTCGGGGTGAATGTCTTTGGCCTCCGAGGCTTTTGGCAAGGGGTTCCCCTCCTCGAGTTCATCGAGCAGCCAGCCGCAGGCAGCATCTGTGCCCATCAAAATAGCGTCGGCCAAAGAATCGCCTTCCGACACACAGCCCGGAAGATCAGGGACAACGACAGTGTAGCCTTTCTTTTCTTCGCAGGGATAAAAAATGGCAGGATAAAGTAATTTCATAAATCGCTCCTTACTTGTGATTTTGCAGTGAATTAAAAATGAAGAGGACGAAGCGCAAAGCAAGAGGAAGCCTGGCACGGGGCTTCCTCTTTGATCGTAAATATACGCTAGTTTATCTGATATGTGCTTTTTAAATTGTTTATCATTTCCACATATTTCCTGTAAGCGTTCTCGGGTTCATTATGATCCATATATTCTACACATGGTAAAATGAAATGACTGTATAAATTATCGTAGACTTCTGTTTTATTTGCTTGGAGTTCAATGCAAGCTATAATTTTGGGTGCGGTTGTGTAATAATCTGCGATTTCATTTTCCTTTCCAGTTTCTTTCATATATCCATCTCGCAAAGAACGCATCATTGTTAATTCGTGACAATCGTCTTTTAGACCCTTTACTTCGACACACGCGGTCGTGAGATAACAACCGCTGCTTTTGGATTCGGGTCTGAAGTTCTTGCATCTTTCGGCATAATCGATATCTGTATAGGACTTATAATAGCGGCACCAAATTTGTCCGTAATTATTCCAGTCGTCCTCGTAGTAATAACATATCTGACATGTTTTATTCGCCATGCTGTCTCCTCTACTTTCAATATTTATTTAATCGTTTAACTTCAATATTGTTGCATATAGCGAGCATAAATCGCTGTGCCAAAGTTGTTCGGTTTGCAGTTCCATAGACATATCACTCCGTAAGGAGGCTTTTAAAAGACCGGAAAGCTTCCCGGAATTTCTATCAGCTTCTTTCATGTTATTGTTGTAGGTAGCTTTGCTGAACCCATAAAATTTAAAATTAATAATATCTCCATTAAAGATAAGGAGATGTTCAAAGTAGGAAATTGGCGGATTTGGATGTGATACTACAATGCAAGGCATGACGTTTCCAAATAATCCACCTGTGGTAATTTCGTCAACAGAAACATTTGCAGGGATTCCATTTGCTTCAGTGCCTTGAATAATGGCATCTGCTAAATGTTGAATATCTACACCATCTGTTGAAACGGGGCGCATAATATCCCCTCGGCATTCTTTCATTTTTTTCATCGCGTTTTCCTCCTATTTTTTGATACTGTCAATCCCCAATACGTAAAAGCGAATATGCTCTTTCGCACAGAGAAATGCGGAAGATATATAAAAGTAATACAAATATATATCTATCTACATATCAAATTATAGCATGTTTTTACATGAGAGGTCAACATATACTTTAACTACGGTCGTGTCAAGTTGTTGTGGAGTTTTTTGTTGACAAACTCCAATGTTTTTTAACAGTACAATATGTTTCGGCTTTCTCCCAGGCTTTCAATCAGGATTTGCGTTCCGCTTGCTTTATCC
>Ga0129310_1001313_pt1 | contig 22292 bp, 28 predicted proteins | sample Go1ome_2_FD_94433 | JGI IMG/M metagenome (GOLD analysis project Ga0129310, IMG submission 94433) | Western lowland gorrila individual fecal microbial communities from Wisconsin, USA - Go1022A metagenome | ecosystem: Host-associated > Mammals > Digestive system > Large intestine > Fecal | place...
ACCGGTCGGGTTGACCAGCTTCTGGAAGTTGCCATCCAGACCGTACTCGCAGGCGGCAAGAACCATCATGGATTCGATGATGTGTCGGAAGTCACTGACCTCCACATCCGGGCTGTGCTGCACGGAGCAGAGGAAGGTGGTGATGCAGCCGGTGTCGTAATTGTAGCTGACCTGCGCCTTGGCATCTGCACGGAACATTCTGCTGGGGTGTGCTTTCAACAGTTGCAGGAACTTGGTGGCGACCATGTAGGGAATCGGCATCTGCTCCGCCGTTTCGTTGGTGGCGTAGCCGTACATGATGCCCTGGTCACCGGCACCGCCCTTGTCCACGCCAAGTGCAATATCCGGCGACTGCTTATCCACCAGAATGCCGATGCGGAGCAGCTCTCTCATGTCAAAGCCCAGCTTCTCGGCACCGATGCGGGTAAGCACATCGTGGACGATCTGGTGGTAGTTCGGCTGGTAGTCGGTCGTGACCTCGCCGGCAATAAAGAGCTGGTTTCTTTTCAGCAGGCACTCGATTGCCACACGGGCGTTCTTGTCATGCTGAAGAATGTCGGTCACAATGGCATCCGCAATCTGGTCACAAATCTTGTCGGGATGTCCATCGCTGACCTGCTCACAGGTAATAATCTTACTCATGTTCTTTTTCCTCCTTATCAGGAACATCTACCACTATATAACACAGTATACCTTTTCCACCTCGCGGCACAGTGTTCATACAGACAACACGGAAGTCGGGATGCTTACGCATCATTTCGTTGAATTTTCTAAGCCCCTCATAATTGTTATACTCGCTATCGATGAACCTATTGATCTGCTGCATTTTGTTTTTCCTCCGTCTTTCATGTATCACAAAGTAGGCCGCCTTTGCCCTTGCCCACAAATAGGCTCCCACAAAGGCTGCCTGCCGTGTTCCAATATTGCTTTTACAGTGTAAATGCGATGCCCACAAAGATTAGCCCGCCCAGTGAAAAAGTAATTCTCAATTCTTCTTGCTTTCTTTTTCTTGTAGCTAGTAGCAATTTGTAGATACTTTTTTATATAGAAATCTATAAAAGAAAGTAATAATAAAAAAGGATATGAAAATCAGGCTACAAATTGCTTCATGCTACACCTTTCTGATGACACTGCTGTCAGATGAGCGCATCTTTCGGCTTATAAGCCTCCTGAACCGTTGCATCCTCTGCACCTGCCTCGACCTCGCGGAATTTGCAGCCAACAATTATGGTTGTCATACCACCACCGCCTTTTGGTCGTTTTCTCGCAATTCTAAAATGCACACCAATGGCATTTTTGAAGTTCTTCTGGTTCTCGGAAGAATACCCGTTCTCCTCACACCACTTCGTATACAGCTGGTATGCCGCAGAGCTGCGAAGCTCAGAGGCTTCATCTTTCTCGATCCATGCCTCGATAAACTGCCCGATTCGGTCAGAATCATCCTTGTAGTCCTCTGTGGCCGTCTTGACCGCAGCCGGAGATTCAAGCCCCTGCTGACAGAATTTCTTATACCCTTCCAGACACCAGTTGAAGATGCCGGACAGATTTTCCGTCTTGGCAAACTGCCCCTTCAAGCCCTGGTCCTGTTCGCCTTCCTCAAAATGGCGGTTGAACGGGATGATTTTCAGTCGGCCGGACTGGAACAGCGTCATATCGTTGACGTTCGGCAGATAGTTCGTGTTAATGAAGATCTTGAACACCGGCACAAAGTCAAAACTGTTCTCATTCAGGAATCTGGCATTGATCGTGTCGTTTCCGGTCATTCTCTTGACCAGAGCCGCATTGAATGTGATCTTCTTCTCCGGCTCAGAAATGTTCACGAATCGTGCGCCGACCAGACGGGCCACTTCTTCCGAAGGCCCACCTGTATTGCCGCCACGGAACTTGGTCGCCAGCATATCCGGGTTTGAGGTTTTGCCGTAATCCCCCATGATCTTCAGAAAGGTTTCCATCGCTGTGCCTTTACCATTTCGGGATGTGGCACCGTAAAGGATAAACATACACTCCTGTGAAGTATCGCCAGTCAGGGCATACCCCAAAGAACGCTGCAGAAAATCTGCCAGCTCCTTATCCCCACACATGACTTCCTGAATGAACGAATGCCATCGAGGACAGTCTGCGTTCGGGTCATAAGTGATGCCGGATTCCATTGTGAGATAGTCCTCCGGGCGGTGTTCCCGGAACTCCAATGTCCGCATATCCAGCGTTCCGTTCTTGCAATTGAACAGATATTTATTCCTGTCAAATGCCTGCATGGAAATCGGGTACACAGACATAGCATCCTTCAGCATGGTTTCACGGTTTTTGCGAAGCTGCAGCTTCCTCACCCGGTCGATGAACCGTTTCCGGGCATCTTCCTCAGTAATCGTCAGGGCAAACACATACAGCTTGTCTGCCAGCAGCTTCGCCAACTCCGACACCTTAAGATTCCCCTTGTCCGGTCGCCAGACAGAGCCATCATAGACATACCAGCCCTTGCGCTCACTGTTGTACCGGGCGATCTGCTTGAAATAGTCCGCAAACATATTGCCCATGCCAATCTCATTCCGACCGTACCTGGCATTCGTGTGCGGAGCCATTTCCTCCAATGTGACTGTGATTTTGGAGAGATCCGGCTGGAATTCGATGTAGTCATCCTCATCCAGCTTGGAAAATTCCTCATCCACAATGTCCTGCGCATTGACCGGCGTGTACACCGCAGCGCAGGAGTTCACCGCATTTCGGATAGAAATTGCACCATAGGTCGTGCCGGCCTGCTGGCGATCCCACTTGTCACGCATCAATCCCGTAGTACGGAAGATGCGGTCCATCTGCTCCTCATCGCAGCCACACCAGAATGCCAGGATAGACAGCATTGCCATGTCCGCATCCGACTGGCTGACATAGAGTTCTTCCCAATCACCGGCATACAGCTTCTTGAACTTCTCGCTGTTGCTGGCTTCCTCTGCGTGTCGGATTACAGCTTCGTCATCCAGATACGAGTGATGCTGGAAATGGTTCTGCTGCACCTGCTTGTTCCGTTTCATCAGCGAATCCAGCAGGGTCGTCATCGCAGTCTGGTCGTTCGGGATCTCACCTGTGCGGTAAACGTCTCCCGTCACGGTGACGAAGCGGTTTGTCGCACCGGGCATATACACTTCCAAGTGCTTGCTGCGGTTGTTGATGTAATAGACCGTCTTGTCAAAGACATAGTCCTCTGCCACATGGAAGAATCCACGCAGTCCCTTTCCGGACGGTGACTTTTCCACATAAGCCGTGGGAAAGATGGAAAGAACAGTGTCCGCTGTGTCATTCAGCGTACCGTCTTCCCGGAAACAGTCATCAAGGTCAAAAGCACCGATACCGTTGCCCACAGCGATACCGATGCCGTCATAACCGCCCATTGCATACACCATGAGGGTCGTCTTGAAATCTGTAAATGTACGCAGGTCGTTGATCTTCGCGCGGTCGCCAGTTGTCGGGTTATACGGCATCTTGGTTTTCTGCCCATTGCGCTTCTCAAACTTCCATACACAGAACCGGCAGGTCGTTTTCAACTCTGCCGGGATGTTTTTGATGTCAACCATGCCATCAAACCTCCTTCCCGTCATGGTGGTGTTCGGTGTTCTCCGCCGAATGCTTCATGTCGAACTGCCGTGCCACGGCTCTTTCGATCTCCTGCTTCTTTTCCGCAGAAGTCACACGGCAGAGGCGGTTGTACAGTGCCGACCGGTCAATCGTTGTGATCTGCTCGACCAGCAGGACAGAATCTTCCATCTGCTCCGCTCTCAGCATTTCACAGTGATCCTTTGTCAGCACAACATGGGTCGGCAGTTCCAGCTTCTTCATCTTGCTGGTCATCGGAATGACCGTCAGCGTCTGTGAATACCGGTTGGAAACATCGTTCGTGATGACCAGCACCGGGCGATTGCCACTCTGTACCGAAGTGCCGTAATGGTCTCCAAGCTCTGCAAACCAGATTTCATGCTGCTTCGGTGTGCGGGCAGTCGGCCAACGGTGCGCCGGAAGCTCCTCAAAAGTTGGATGCACATTGCTGTTCGGAACTTCAAAGGCAGTCACCTTTTTCTTCGTGTTGCCGCGCTTTGAGATGTATTTGTTGACGTGGATCTTCTTGCCGTGCGGCAGAGAACGAGCATTGCTCTTCTTTCTTCCCATCTTGGGTTCACCTCCAATTCGTCTGTGTCTTTCGGACACACAAAAAGCCGTCAGGAGGATTTGTCCCGGCGGCGTACCATGTAAAAAAGCGGATAAAAATACCGGGCAGCTTCATCGCTCCCAGCACTTCTATCCGCTTTCGTTTATCTTATTTTCCTAGTATAAAGTATAGCAAAAAGCCAATGTACGGTTAAGAGGCACTTTTCCAAATCAACTGCTGATTTTCCCGAAAAAGTCTGCATTTTCCAGATTTACCACAAATTCTTTGAAGCCTTTCCCCTTGTAGTAATCTGCTCTGCTTTTTCCAAAAAGGCGGCCATCTGAATCCCTCATTGACTTTAACGGAACACGCTCAAAATAGAACTGCTTGACCGCCGTTCTGGCATCACTATCAGACACCCTGCTTAACGCCTGCTCCATAATCTTCAGCTGTATACTCTGCCTTTCGTACTCTCTTTTGCATTCGGAATACTGTTCTTCCCTGATGCTGCGCTCTAAATTGGAAATTGCAGCATCCCAATCCTGCTTAATCTCAGCCAGCATTTTTTCTTTTTCTGCAATAGCCGCTTTAAGTTTCCCATAGTTCTGGCAAACTTCTTTTGCCTTTGCTTCGTGAAGTCTGTCTGGCTGGGATGTCCATTTAATCGGTCTTCCCATACTCACTCCTCCTGTGCCTATCTCGCAGACGGATCACATCTGCAATTCCCTGCAAGGCAGCTTCCTTTTCCCTCTCCACTGTCCTCCTGCCTAAGAGTTTACCATCCAGACCCGTGATTTCCGTCTGCTTCTTTCCGTCCACAAAGAGCTGCTCGGCAACGATGCGTGTCAGCCCGCGCAGACTGCGAAGACCAATCTCAAACAGCTCAATATCCTCGCAAACCTTGTAATATGGTTCCAGAAACTGCTCGGTGCGCTGTGTCTGGACTTCCCGGTTCATGGATGCCAGCACCTTATCGCAGTTCAGCACCGTGCGCTCCACCGGGTTGGAGGTTCCGCTGGTCTGCACCCGTTCGGATTCCTCATGCGCTCCCTGCGACAGCTTGTAGATAATCTCATCCTTGGTATAAAACCAGGACTGGGAATCCTCGTACTGCTGGCGCAGCAGATCCCGCCTGTGTATCAGGAGCAGATAGGAATCGGCCAGTTCCCTGGCCTTTTCCAAATAGTCCACTTCCTGTAATTTCTCCTGTTCCTCAGCCATCTTTCATCCTCCTTCCCGGCTACATCTCAGCTGGACTGCAGCATCCTGATTCTCTCCGGCACCAGCTCTGCCCCAGCTGCCACGAGCATCTTCCAGAGCTTCTTTCTATCTCTCTCGGCTTTCCGGCGCAGATATTCTGCCCTTTTCTTTCTCCGCTCGATTGTCTCCTCCCTGACACGCTCTTTTACCCCGGAGATCAACCGCTCCGGGTCAAGGTCTGTGAGAATTCCATACCACTGCGAGTGAAAGAAATATTCCAGCGACCTCTTTTCATGGAGGGCATCCTTATTTCTCGGATTTTCTTCCAATTCGTGCAGTGTGCTCTTATAGTCCTTGACCGCCAGCAGAACAATGGCGTTTGCCAGATTTTCGTAACAGTCCAAATTTTCAATCATACGCACTCGCTCCTTTCTGAACGGTATCGTGTTTTCACATTGCAGCCAGCGCAATTTTTAACGCTTTTCGGACTTCTCCTCGCTGCCGTTTTGCGAGCTGTTCCACGAGTTTCTTTGCCTTCCTTCTTCCACGTTCCTGCCGTTTTGCTTTCGCTTCGACCCAGCGTTCTGCACCTTGGATGATGATTTCCGGATCAACATCGGTCAGGATGCCATACCAGTCAGACCGAAAAAATGCTTCCAGATCACCCTTCTTTTCAAGAAGGAAGTTACTATCTGGTGCCTCTTTCAGTCGCCACAAGGCATCCCGGTATTCCTTGTAGGCAAAAACAATAATGGCATTCGCCAGATTCTCATAGCAGTCAAAATTCTCGGAAGCGGCTTTCTTATCCGAAATTGTTATCGCCCTCATTCTTTGGCACCTCCAACCTTGTCGTACCAGGGAGCCGGCACCTTGTCCGGACTCACATCGTATTTGAACATATAGATCACATTCCATGCCAGCTCATACATCTGATCCAGCAGAAAACGGTTTGCTTCCGGCATCTTATTTGCCATCTCGATGAACTGCTCGATCAGGTCATTGTTCCCACTGACATCCTGCTCCCTCAGTGCGATTCGAATAATGACCACCTCTGCGAACTGGAAGCACCGCTTCTTGTACTGCTGGATAAAATCATATTTCCATGTAATGGCATCCAGCCAGACCTTCCGGGTTGTCGCTGATGTGATCTTGGGCTGATGCCGGCTTCTGCCCTGCTGGTACAGTGCCATTGCTCGGTCCTCTTTTACAAATTTCTGCTGTGTTTCGACCTCGCTCTGACGCACCCGGCACATCAGCAGTTCGATTTCGTGCTCGTATATCTCTTTCAGCAGGAGATCACGATTCAGCCGAAGGTCGGCTGCCCTGCGTACCGCATTTTCTCCCAGCAACTCACTGAACAGCCCCTTTTCTCCAAGCGGACGGAACATTGCCCAGGGAGCAATAAAGCCATCCGCATCGCGCTTTGCTTTCAATGCCGTCACCGGCTTCGCCCACTTGTAGATCAGAGGGCTTTCCTCCGAGTGACGGTCTTCCTGGCTCAAAAAAAGATTCTTATTCATTCCTCTGCTCCTATTCCCCCAGCCGTGCTTTGACCGCTGAGATTAACTTCTCCTGTGTCATATCCTTCTGTTCCAAGGCGGCCATGACATCCTCGTCCACCGTGTCCTTGGTGATGATGTGGTGGATGGTGACCACCTGTGTCTGTCCCTGCCGCCACAGTCGGGCGTTGGTCTGCTGGTACAGTTCCAAGCTCCATGTCAGTCCAAACCAGATCAGGATGTGTCCACCCTGCTGGATGTTCAGGCCATGTCCGGCAGAGGCAGGATGGATCAGGGCAACCGGTATGTTCCCGGCATTCCAATCCTTGATGTCAGTGCTGCTCTTGATGTCCCGTACTGGAATTTTCAAATGGGTCAGATGGTCGATGATGCGCTGCCGGTCATGCTTGAACCAGTAGGCCACCAGCACCGGCTGTCCATTGGCGGCTTCGATCAGGTCTTCCAATGCCTCCAGCTTGTGGTCATGGATGATCCGCGCTTTGCCGTTCTCATCGTAGACAGCTCCATTGCTCATCTGTAACAGCTTTCCTGTCAGCGATGCGGCATTGGCAGCATCTATGTCCCCATCCTTTAACGGAATCAAAAGGTCTTGCTTGAGCATATCGTAGAGCTTGCGTTCTTCGATGTTCATCTCGACCTCGTACCGGGTCGGTACGCAGTCCGGCATATTCAGATAGTCCAAGGCTTTCATGGAAATCGTGATATCCGAGATACGCTGGTAGATCAGTTCTTCAGCTCCTTCTCTGGGCTTGTACTGGAACACAACTCCGTGGCCGGGTTCATGGAGCCGGCTTTGAAATAGGCTTCTCGGTACCGGCCGATGAACTTTCCCAAACGCTCCCCGCCATCCAAAATCCCGATCTCTGCCCAAAGATCCATCAAGCCATTGGAGGAGGGTGTGCCGGTCAGCCCAACCCATCGCTTTACGAACGGTCGGACTTTCCGCAGGTACTTGAAACGCTGGGACTGGTAGTTCTTGAACGATGACAGCTCATCGATCACAACCATACCGAAATCCCAGCGCATTCCGTTTTTCTCGTAATACTCCACCAGCCACTTGATGTTTTCCCGGTTGACGATGTAGATCATCGCCGGGTGGTGGACTGCCGCAATCCGGGTCTTCACATCTCCCACGATGACGGAAATATCCAGACCTTTCAGGTGGTCCCACTTTTCGATCTCTGCCGGCCAGGTATCACGGGCAACACGCAGCGGTGCGATGATGAGAACTTTGTTGACTTCAAATGTGTTCAGCATCAAGTCCTTAATGGCTGACAGTGTGATAACGGTCTTTCCTTAACCCAAGCCCATATCCAGAAACAGGGCTGCGATTGGATGAGTCTTGATATACTCTGTGCAAAAACGCTGATAATCGTGTGGAATGAACTTCATAACGGCACCACCTCCTCCCCGCTGTCACCGCTGTGTGTTGAATCAGAATCCATGCTTTCTGCTGTGTCCGGCAGTTCTACCACCGGCATCTCCGGGATCTTTGCCCCGATCCCCTGTGGAATGGGTTCGCCCGGTGTCCAGTGCAACAGGGCATCCACCGCAGGCTGAATCTGTTCCAGCCGGTCAACGCAGAACACCGGAAAGCCCAGAGCCTCCAGCTGCTGTCTGCGTTTGCGCTGGAGGATGCGCATCTGCTTGCCGGGTGCTTTCAGCTCGACAAAGGCACACTTGCCGCCGAGCAGCAGAACCAGACGGTCCGGCACACCGTTCATGGTCTGACTCGTAAATTTAAGGGCCTGTCCTCCAACGGCCCTCACTGCTTCTACAAACTGTTTTTCGACTTCACTTTCCCGCATTCTGCTCCTCCATAGCTGTCATCAGCCCAAGAGCACTTTGATGAAGCAACTCAGCCGACAAAGTGTATCGATCACCAGTCTTATTTATTTGGCAAATCATCCCACAAGCCTCTGCCAGTGCTTCTCTCAGGCACAGCGTTTCATGCTCTTCAATAAAGGCACCTATCAACTGTTCTTTCTGCTCCGCTTCATCCTGCTTTTCTTCTGTCTCCGAATTTTCAATCAAATCTTGTACTGTGACACCAAAAAGTTCACACATTTTCTGAAGTGTTGTCCATTCCGGCATCCGCAGACCGCGTTCCCAGATAGACACTGTTCCAAATGTCACTCCAATTTTTTGAGCAAGTTCACTCTGGGTCATGCCCAGTTTTTTTCTCAGTTTCCTTATTTGAAGCATCCGGCTTCGCCTCCTCTGCCCGCCAGACACCGATGCGCGGGCGTTTCTTTTTCGGATGATTCTTCCTGCGTTCTTCCCGGATCACATTGCCGATGGCTTCATTGGCAGTCGGGTCCGGGTGGCTGTGGTTAACCTTTCGCTTCGGCGGGCTTTCATCCTTGTGTTCTGTAACCCAGTGAATGACATCTTCCATATGCGCCACCTCACTGATTGATCTGCTTCCACTGGGCCGGCTCCATCGTGGCGACCTGCCAGCCGATGCCTTCCAGTGTGGTGGCACGGTCATAGGATTCGACATCCTGCGACACACGGGTGACCGCATTGGACAGACCGTACATCGACAGGTCACCGCCTGCGATCAGGTATTTCAGAATGCCTTCCTGCTCGTCCGAGTTGATGCCGTAGGTCTGGGCGGTAAGCTGCACCACATCCTGCACTTTGCCGCTGATCGGCACGGCCATCGCATCCTGCAGGCGGCCGACCACCTGTGCAAACTGGCTCTCATCAATAGCGGCCATTGTGGTATCCCGCAGCTTCAACAAAAAAGCCTTATCCTCCGCTTCCATCGTTTCATCCGAATACAGCGCAAAGCTGTCCTCCACAGCCTTGGCCTGTCTGCCGACATGGTGGCGGCGTTCGCCCATGTCATTGACCACCATGCCGTTGGTGCAGACCAGACGATAAACAAGCGGCTGGATGGACACAGCTCCAAGACCGACCTCGGAATTGGAAATCATCACACCGGCCTGCACGATATCGCCCTTGCTGACTTCCATCTCCAGACGGTGATTGACCACCTTGAGATACAGGCGGTTCTCCGTCACCTCGCAGGACATCACCTCATACTGGTCATTTCCTGCAAACAGCGGCAGCACCGCCGTGGCAATCTCCATGTTGTCGATGCGGCGGTAGCGTTCCGATAACAGCGCACGGGCGACCTGTCCATTGCCATAATCCATCGAACGGACCATGTAGGAGCTGGGCTTGTCCGCAAACCATGTGTTCACATTCTGAGCCAGCAGTTCCGGCTTCTGTGCCTGCATGAGATCATAGTACTTTGCCGGGATGCCCAGTGCCGATGCCACCTGGCGGTGGAACAGCGAAGTTGTCCCGAACACCTCCTGCTGGTTCGTGGTCAGATGGTTGATTTCAAAGGTATGTCCATCTTCCCGGAGGTGCATCCCCTGTGCCGGACTGATAAAATCCTGCTTTGCCTTGTTCTGGCGATCCAGTTCCACAAGGACTTCCTGCAAATTTCTGCCTGTTTTCATAAGTTTTTTCCTTTCTATCCTGCGGCGCATATTTATACGCCGGTTTATGCGTCCGTGTCTTTCCTGCACAAACGCCGTGTTCCATTACAGTTCCCGGTTGATCATCTGCTGGATGATCTTGACGGCTCCCTGCATCCGGCTGCGGTTCAGCCGGGTATCGTGAAGCAAGGTATCCAGAGCATCGACCTCATACTGGATATCACAGAGGACTGCACGGTAATGGTCAGCCGTCTGCTCCGATTCCTTTTCCATGCGGTCAAACTCCTGCTCGTACTCATCGATATCCTCGACATTCTCCGACACATAGTTTTCGATTTCCTGTGCCAGCTCCTCGCCGGCGTAATCTCTCACAGCTTCCAGCAGATCCCGGATTCCAAACGGAGTCAGGATACTGCCGTCAATCAGCTCAATCGAATGCGGCATTGTTTCGTCCTCCCATCAATCCTTGAAGTAGTAGTTGCCCTTGTACCCGGCAGCGGCCAGCGGCAGACCTTTGCACCATCCCGGATTCTCCGACATTAGCTTGCAGATTTCCTCCACGGTGTACTGATCCTTCGGAGCTTCGATAATGACCTCGTCATGGACATGAGCCACGATATTCAGCCCATATGCCGAGATCCGGTCCATTGCTTCTGCCAGAATGTCACGGGCAATCGCCTGCGTTGCATTCTCGACCAGCCGTCCGGAATAGGTCTCCTGTCTGCTCCACTTATGGTTCGTGCCGACACCCTCATAGGTCAGGCTCATGCGGCCGAAGCGGTTCGGCTGCTGTCTTGGCTTCAGATAGGCAAGCCGCCTGCCGGAAGGAAGCACCATCCAGAGTGTGCCGGAATAAAACTCGAAAGCAATTTTCCCGATCTCCTGCCGTTCCCCGGTCTTAAAGGCAGTCATAGCGGCCTTTTCGGTATCCCACCAGTACTGCACGATCTGGGGATTTGCCTCCCGCCAGGAATCAATGATCTCCGGGAGTTCATCTTCTTTCAGTCCCATCTGCAAAGCACCCATGCTGATGAGCGCACCAGAGGAACCACCATAGCCACAGGCCAGCGTAGCGATCTTGCCTTTCTGGCGCAGGTCGCCGTTCACACCGTGTTTGACTACCGGCACATGAAACATCTGGGATGCTGTGGCACAGTACAGATCTTCCCCGTTCTGGAAGGCATCCAGCACCCACTGCTCCCCTGCTTCCCATGCAAGCACACGGGCTTCGATTGCGGAGAAATCCGCCACGATGAACTCGCAGCCTTCTTTCGGGATCAGCATGGTGCGAATGAGCTGGGACAGGACATCCGGTGTGTTGCCGTAGATGCTCTCTACCATATCGAAGCAGCCCATTTTGACCAGTGTCCTCGCCTCATCCAGCGTGGAAATGTGGTTCTGCGGCAGATTCTGCAACTGGATGTTCCGGCCGGAATAACGTCCAGTACGGGATGCACCATAGAACTGGAACAGCCCTCTCGCACGTCCATCCGGGCAGACACAACGCTCTGCCGCCTGGTATTTCTTAACGGAGCTTTTTGCCATCTGAAGCCGGAGCTTCAGCATATCCAGTACCTCCTCATCCACACCGTTCTTATCCAGCTCACCAATCATCTCTGTCACATTTTTCTTTCCCAGCGTGTCCATTGGAATACCGCGCTCATCCAGCCAAGTCTTGAGTTGGGACACCGAGTTTGGATTCTTAAGCCCGGTCAGCTCGTATGCTTTCTTACTCATGGCATCCGACAGCATAAGGTCACAGGCAATGGCCTTCTCCACCAGCTCGGTATCGATCTTCACGCCCCGGTCGTTGATGCGTTCGTTGGTACGGTAATGCTCCCATTCCTGCTCCGGCATCGGGAATTTTTTCAGGCGGTTATAGATATCCACCTCGGTGTTGACATCCTGAATGCAGTAATATTTGAACTTCGCCCAGTCTGCCGGGAAGTGCTTTGGCAGGTTTCTGGTGCGCATCCCGTTGGTCTTGGTGGGTTTGCAGGGCATGGAAAACAGCTTGATGAGCCGTTCGCCTTCCTTGTCCTTCTGCTGATTAGTCTTCAGCACCGTGCCGACATCCTTCAAGGCCAGCGGCAGGGTCAGCGATGCCGCCATGACCATCGTGCAGATCCAGTTATTCGGTGACAGGAAAGTTCCCCGTTCGAGGTACTGCCCCGGATAGTGCTGGTTCAGATAACAGGAAAAGTTCACACGCTCGAATGCGGCATTGTGGGCAATCAGCTTCACGCTGCTGTCCTTGAATGCCTCCAAAAGCTCCAGCGGAAAAGCCTCACCGGACGCAATGTCTATGCACTGTGTTTCTCCAAAACCGCTGCCCTCGTCTGTCGCCCATGCAATCAGCAGGATCTCAGTGCTGGGGTCTGTCGCATAGCGGTACAGACCACATTTCCCGATGTCCACCTCACTGTAGGTTTCAATATCGATCAGTATTTCTTTCAAATCCTTCACCCCGATTCGTCATGTAAAAAGGAGAGGCCCGAAAGCCTCTCCCCGTCTGTGTACCTTGTGTAATCCTTAGCGGAGATACTCCGGCAGTTCCTCGCCGGCATCGCCGCCCAGAACCTCCTCGTCATCTTCCAGAGCATCAAAATCAGCATCTGCCGATGCACGACCGGACAGGCGGTCGCCGTCCTTGACGAACTGGATGTTGCCCAGACCCGCAGCCACACCACGGTTGCCGTTGGCATTGAAGGCATAGAAGTTGACGCTGACATTGCAGAAGCAGCCGGAGTAGACCATCATCGGGTCGGTCACAGGCTGAACATGGCGGTCAACGACCTGCGGTGCGTCCTTACTGGTGGCATTCAGGAAGAAGTGCTCCTGATAGTTCTCATCGTCCGGGCGGTCGATGTCACCGTCACGCAGCGGCAGTTTCAGATTGGGCGGGATCTTGCCGCCCCACTTGCGGGTCTTGCCATCCTCCTTGGCCGCCTCGATTGCCTTGTGGATCGCCAGCAGGGTCTTCTTATCACCCTTCGGGATCAGGCAGGAAACCGAGAACTTTGCCTCACCGCCGTTGATGCTCTTTGCCTCAAAGATGTTCGCAAAGGAAATGCGGCACGGAATAACGACTTTGGTTGCACTGGAAATTTTGTTAGCCATAATGAAAGGTCCTCCATATCTTGATTGTGTATTGGTGTTCTATGTCCAGCCTCAGTCCAGAGGCGTGAACTCATCTTCGGCAGTCTGCAAATCGACTGCCTGCCTTTGGTCGGAATCCGGGACAAGTGCCAGCTTACCGGGCGGCTTGACCACATATTCGCCAAGGATTTCCTGGAACTTCTTTTTTCCCATGAGCTTTTCAAACTCTGTCAGGGAGATCAGCTCCGTCTTGTAGATATCGGTGTATCCGGCTTTCTCTGCCGCTGCGACCACCGACTTGGTGTCAAGGAACTGCCGCTTGCTCCTGCCCTCCACCACCTTGTAGCCGTTCCAACTCACACCGTGGTTGATGGCTTCAGAGCTGACATAGGCGAAGATGGCTTCGATCCAGGATTCGATGCGGTTCAGTGTCGGTAGCATCTGCTCGATATCCGTCTTGGACAGCAGTGCGGGGGATTTGAAGGTCGGTGCTGTGGTGTCCGGGGCATAGGAAGCGGTCGCATCCGTTTCCTCCTGCTCATCCACCAGCACACCGGAATCCAGATCCAGAAACTCCTGTTTGACCAGTGCCATTGCTTCCTCGGCACAGGCTTTGCAGGAAGTTCGGGCCCGGCAGAACCGACACCAGTCGCCGGGAACCTGCTCACCCTTACCTTCAAAGGCGAGTTTTGCCCTCGGTCTGACGTAGGTCTCTGCCCAGTCCAGCAGTTCCTCCACGCGGCATTCATACGTTGAAATATTTTCCAACCGCGGCTGAATGATGGTCATGGACACCTTTTTGATGTCGTACAGATACCCATAGGTGTGATAAGCACCCAGAGCGTACAGCATCATTTGCGGATTGTGGTCACAGCTGACAAACACGCCTTTGCCGTTTTTATAATCCATGACATACAGCGTTCCGTCTGCGATGATCACGCAGTCGCCGGTACCGAAACCGGATGGAACCAGATAGCTGTAATCCAGCCGTTCTTCCACCATAACCAGTGGATGCGGACAGGTTTCCTTGATGCGCTCCACTGTGGAAATGATGAACTCTGCATAGATGTCGGTATTGGCTTCCATCTCTTCGTTCTCGTACTCAGAGGTCGGACGCTGTACCCGTTCATGCAGGTACTTCCGCAGCTTGTACTCACCGAGCGCATGGGCGGCTGTTCCTTCCTCGGCGTACACCGAGGATTCATTCGGAAAGTTCTGCTCCAGCCTTGCCGATGGTGTGCAGTTCAGCCACCGTTTCGAGCTGGAGGCAGACAGGATTGCGTGTACTTCTGGCATGGCTACCTCCCATCAAATCTGGGAGACATCAGCCAGAAATGCTTCATACTTCTCCGTTGGCAGATCCGACAGCTGGGCAACCCCGTAAGTCTTCAGAAGCTGACCGATTTTCTCGTTGTTGTCACGCTTCTTCTTGATCTTCGCCACAATGACCGCTGTGATATCATCCTTGGTGATCGTCACCACAGGCTGTGTCTTAGCGGCAGCAGGCGTTTCCTGCTTACATGGCTGTTGAGCCTTATCCGACCGTTTGGTCTTATCAGGTGGCTCGTCTTTCTGGCCGGTTTCTTTCTCCTGACCGGTATCCTCGCCCCACGGAAGGGCATCGGCATCATCCGCCGGGAAGTTTTCTTCTGCGGTGTCCTCGGCTTCACCGGCAGTGCTCTCTGCATCAGGCTGTGTATCTGCGGCATCACTGTCAGTAACAGCCTCCTCCAGCTTGTCCGGAGCCTCCTCGACCTTTCGGGTCTTCTTGATCGGCTTCTTACGGGGATGCGGTGCTGCGACACCTTTTTTCTCAGACACAGCAGGAACTTCCTGATCCATGACCGGGAAAACACGCTTATCCTCCGGGGCTGCATCCGCACCAAGCAGTTCAAGCTGGTCGGACACGCCCTCAAACATCTGGGCAAGGCCTTCAAAGACCTCGGTCAGCCCATCTACGACCTTCTTCGGAGCATTCAGAACATTCATCTCATCCATCATGCCTCGTCCTCCTCGGTATCCTCGCCCCAGATGGAATCGAGGTACTCCTCCTGTGCGACCAGCACCGCGAGAATGACCTTCTCGCACAGACCGGTCTTTGCTTTGATGAGACCGATCATCGCATCCACATCAATGTCCTCCGGCTCGTCCTCTTCGGGTTCATCAGCTTCCTCAGAGTCGCCCTCGAAGTTGTTGTAGGAAGTCATGCGCTCATCCATGTGGATGTGCAGGCTGTCGATGTGAATATTGACTGGCACGGTCTTGACCTGCTCGTCCTGCATCACTGCCTCCGGCTTCTCGGCTGCGTGATGCTCGGCCTCCTGCGCATCATCCGACGCTTTCGCATTCTCCTGCAGCTTGTCCACCACATCCTTGATAGGAACGCGGACCGCCTTGCCTTCCTTGAGCATTTCCATGATGAGATCCTCCAGAGTTGTGTTCTTCTTTTCGTTAGCCATTGTTGTCCTCACTTTCTGCAGCTTCCTGCTGCCCATTGCTGTTTTCGGTTTTATCATCCAGCGGAATGTGGTACTTTTCCGAGATGCTCTTTAAGAGCAGTTCGACCACGCGGCCGGGCTCCGGCAGATTGCGCACCGGCTTATTCAGTTCGTGCGCTTTCTCGATCTCCGCAGCCATTCCCTCGGATATCGTGCTGCCGAACACCCAGAGCTCGTCCGCATCCTCCAGCCAGCGCATTCCCAGCTGCATGCCGGTATTACGCTCCTGTGCGTCCTCGTCCTTTAAAAACTGAGTGAAATACAGATGTGGTGCCAGCGGTAGAAGCCCCAGCTTTGTGAGAATCCTGCAGGCGTTCTTTACACGCTTGACATTCGCTGCCAGTTCATCTTTCCTGCACTCCTCTGTTTTCGAGGTCGGACGGTACGGGGAGCAGACGAAGATTTTCTTCGGTGCCGTGGTCGTATCTGCTCCACCGGGCGGACGCTCGGTCTGATCCGTGGTTTGCTGGATGACCTTTTCGCTTACTGCGTTCATAGGTGCTTACCTCCTGTGATGTATTAAGGATTTTTGGTCCTTTCATAAAGCACACCGTTTGGTGCTGTTTTACAGACACTTTTTCAAAAATTTTTTAGAAATTTTTTCTGAGCCTCTTCACAGCCTGTTTCATGATTCTGTCAACAGACTGCTGACGGATGCCCAATTCATCCGCAATCTCCTGCTGGGTCATACCTTTATAAAAGTAGAGCTGCACCACCTCCATCTGACGCTCGGTCAGCTCTTTCATTGCCGCATACAGCTTCTGGAGTTCCTTATCTACCAGCATTTCGACATTTTCTTCATCCATGAAATCCACCATAATGGCAGCGGACCAGTCGGAGCCATCGCACCTCAGCGACACTTCCTCATACTTCGCAGCAGTCTTACTGAGGTTGTGCTCCATGCGTTTCTCACCTTCCATCAGAAGGCGCAGGCTCCACTCTGCATCCTCAAATGTCTCCGCCGGCACGATCTGATATGTGCCATCGGTGAAGTCATAACGGTAATCACCGCAGCGGTCCACTGCCATGACCGTGCGGGCACTGTCCACCTCGTAGACTGCATAGCCATTCTCATAGGCAGTCAGTTTTGCTCCGTTCACGGTCGTCCGAGCCACTGCCACCGGGGTCATTTCCATAAGTGTCTTGAAGGTCGGGAGCTTCTTCTCTACCACAGTATCAATCATTGTTTTCAGCTCACGCAGGGTGATGTGTGCATTCAGAGCCACCTGCTCTGCGGCCTGTGCCACGCTCTCTGCCACCTGCGGACGGCGGATTTCCATCACACCTACACCACCGTTGATTGCTACTGCTCCGTTAAATGCTGCTCCAGTCATCATGTTCATCATTGTTTTGTCCTTTCCCCCGGACTTCTGGGAGGGAAAGATACCAAAGCAGCGATGAGTCATCCGACCATCTGGCTAGGCTGTGAGACACAAAAAGCCCGATTCCAGAGATAGGTAGAGTGATTCCATTCGCATACCTCCAGCACACGCAAATCATTCTGTTGCGCTGTTGACTCTGCTATGGTATCCTTCGCCTGCTCTAGAATCGGGCTTACGATATTTTTTTATTTGTCCGAGGTCCTGCCGACAGGTGCTTTTGTTTTGGCTCTGTGGGCTTGTCCCTTGAACTGACTATATGATAACAGGATGGGCGAGGAACCTCCTCCCCTGCAAATAGGAATCCGCCTCTCAAAAATCTACATATTTGTAGATTTTTCTATCGAGCTTCTAAAAATGGGCAAAAAAAAATCCACACTGCCGTTTCTTCTCGACTGTGTGGATCAAATTGCCATTTTAAATGCTTCATTCTGTGCCATTATACGCGCCATTTTCAGTAACGTCTCTCTGTTCTCTGCATTCAATCCTGAGAACAGTCTGCTCATCTCATCAGCTTCTGGCTCTGTATGTACCTGCACCCGTTCCGGCATCAAGGAATCGACCGGAACCTCTAAGTTCTCTGCTATGTCGATGAGAGTTTGAACTCCCATCTCTACCTCACCTTTTTCATATCGGGAAATGACCTTGTTGGTACAGCTTCCACCCATGTCCTCTGCAAGCTGTTCCTGAGTCAGTTTCGCGGCTTTTCGCGCTTTTCTGATATTTTCGCCAATAATTTCCTGATCCGACTTCCAGACTTCTGCCAACAAGGTCACCCCCTTCCTCTTTCGTATTCTCTACTTTATAATATCCTTTTCGTGTCATTTTCGACATGGAGCCTCACTGCGTATTTCGCTGCGAAATCTACAGTTTCTCTGTATCTTTTTGAGGAAAAAGGGTATCTCAACTGAAAACAGCCCCATAAACGACAAAAAGACCGGAGCAAATAAAGTTACAAGTGTGTCGATTTCAGCGAAACTTGTTTCTTTATTTACTCCGGTCTTATAGTTCCTATTGCCTATATGTACCGGCGTGTACCAGATTGATAGCTACCTTTTCAACCTCTAACAAGCGCACTTCGACCCTACAAATTAGTAAAATTCATTCCAAAATTTAATTAGTAGACACATTCCACGCAGCTTCACGCTGCAAATTAAACATCTAACAAACTAATTAATTCTACTAAATATGTATATCTATGTACGCCGTTCACTCGTCCTTATTATCTATTGACGGTGCGGCTGAGCAACTATCTTCTGTGTACACCTCCTGTTTTTTTATTCACTATTCTCTATTTATATATCTGCCACGGTTTGTGGTAACTTTAACTATAGCAGATAATCTGCCATGAGTAAATAGAAATTAGCAAATTTTGTTAAACAAATCAGAAACAAGTCGCCATTTTGTGCATTTTGCCGATATGCCCTTTTCAGCTAGTATCCGAGAAACAAGGCACCTCTCGCTCACACTCCACTAAGCCAGATTTCCATCCCCAAGTAATAACCCAGCATGTCATATTTTTTAGACACCTGCGTGATGTAAAGATGCTTCCGGCACCGTTTTTGTAAACCTCGACAACAAAAAAAGCCCGGCAAAACGCTAAGTAAATAACGTTTCACCGGGTTTTCTATGACTTCTGGGAATAATACTCCCATTTCTCATGCCCACAGCGCACCTTCTCTAACAAAAGGGCGTTTACAACGGGTGAGCCGTCGCCATTGGTGCTACCAATCAGCAAGCACACTTCTTCCATTGCTTTTCTGTGTCTGCGCTTTTCCCACAGTTATCTACTAATACGTTTTGCCGGGCTCTTGAAGATCACTCGTCAACTACAGCTCCTCGCAAACTCTTGACTGTTGATGCTAGCCGTATGGATCACTCGTCACATTTCGCCGCCATCGTCTGTTTCCACTACCATCTCAGAGGTTTCTTCCTCTCGATGCTTCTGCTGCTCCGCTTTTCACCCCTATCTGGAAATAATAAATAAGGCAATCGACACTTCGTGAGCAGCCTGCATCCTGTCAGGCCAAGATCAGTTGTCAACAATCTCATGCTATTCTGTTTTCAAAGATTTTCAGCGCGGCTATTTACCGCACTGCTTCTATACCAGCGACTTAGACTTGTGTGCCTTTTGAGCGAGCTTCGTTTGGTAGACCGCCACTCGCCCTTGCATCTCAGCAAGTCCATCTCGCTTCTCATAGACCGTTACCCGGCCATCGTTGACCAGCACCCCAATGGTACTGTGACATCGCTTGCACTCCACCTCGGAATCACTAGCGGAACTTTTTATCAGATACCCGCCGCAAACCGGACAGTGTACATACCACTTACATTCATGATTTACCAGCATTCTGAACCTCCCTGTGTTAAGTAATATCAAAAACCCTATCACCCAACGGATAAGGGAACAAAAACCGTTGATGATTCCCCCGGCGACAAGTTCCGATGCACTACTGCAATTATTCTGTCTCTGTTCTAACAGTCAGTGCTGTCACCGGCAGCTGATGATCTATAAGCGACTTCGGCATCCTCCATCGGTGCTGGTATATTTGTGTCTAAACCTTTTGCCATTACCAGTAAGGCTGATTCCGTCTCTATCGTTTATGGTTATTATCATATCTCGAAAAATCTTAGATGTCAATAGCATTTCTCTAATATTTTTCTACTTTCTTATTGACATCGAAAATTCTGACAGGTATAATATGATTATCAAAATATGACTAGGAGGTAACATCATGGCTAATTCCAACGAAAAGATCACGCCTTTCGTTCCACTCCGCAAGGTTGAATCCACTAACAAGCACAGCTCGGATATCTTTGATGTTGGATTTCTGAAAGAGCAGAATACAATTGGAACGAGAATTACTGAGGCACGAAAGGCGGCAAAACTGAGCCAGAAAGGGCTGTCTGAAAAACTGGAAGACTATAATGTATTTATTAAACCCGGTTCTATCAGCAAATGGGAGAAAGGCGATGCTATGCCCAACCCATATCAGCTTCTGGCTGTCTGCCATCTGCTTCATATAAATGAAATCCTTGAATATTTCACTGGAATCACACCGCAGCGCGAGGACTACACCCCAGAGCTTAACCAAAAAGGTCTGAATATGCTCCAGCTCTTTAAGGAAACCCTGATTGCATCTGGGAAATATGCCCCTCGGAGCCGTCGTTTCTATACTGAACCTGCTCCCGAAGTTATGGTCAAAGTGTTTAGCACTCCTGCTGCAGCCGGTACAGGCTCTTTCATGTACGGCGAAGATTACGATATGATTGGGTTCGACCCGTCTAATGTACCAGAAGGTACAGACTTTGGCATCCGAGTTACTGGTGACAGCATGCTTCCGCGCTATGTTCCCGGTCAGATTGTATTTGTTGAACAGTGTGAAGAACTTTATCCAGGAGAAATTGGAGTGTTCATCTGCAACGACAATGCCTATATCAAACAGTATCGTGAGTCCGCACCAGATGAAGATGAGCTGGATGATTACACTTTTGATGGCCGTGTCTGCACGAAGGTCACCCTCTACTCTCTCAACCGTGACCGTGCCGACTGCGATGTTCACATTACTCCGAATGATCGTCTGAATATTGTTGGGCGAGTATTGAGTTGATCCACGGAGGTGACCATTATGAATAAAGAAAAAATCTATGTGAAGGTCAATTCCACTTTCGATGCTACCGGCTATATGCAGCCGACTTCCATCACATGGGCAGATGGCCGTACCTTTCCAATCGAAAAAGTGCGCGACTTCCGCCCCGCCGGGACTGCGGACAATGGGTGCAGCGGTGACTGCTTCACCGTCCTCATTCAAGGACAGGAAAAGCACCTGTTCTTTGAGTATATCGACCCACGGTTCACCGGACGGCTCGGTCGGTGGTTTGTGGAAAGAACTGGACAATAATAAGGAGGCGCACCATGACTCTGATAGAAAAACTCAGCAGACTCGGCGGCATTACTGATAGGGATGAAATGGCAAAAGCCTGTTTAGAAATCCCAGAGGAGGAGCTTCGTCTGGCTCTGATGACTCTCGCACTGGCCTATAATCAGAATGTCAAGACAAATGAAGAAATCTTCCAAAAGCAGAACGAGGAAATTAACCGGCTTCAGAAAGAAATTGCTGAACTAATAAAGGCAAAATAACAAGAATACGCAGAGAGGAGGAGCAGAAATGGCGGAGCAACAAAAAATATACGCTTGTATAGACCTAAAAAGCTATTACGCTTCTGCGGAATGTACAGCCCGCCACCTCGACCCTCTCACCACGAATCTGGTCGTAGCTGATGCAAGCCGCACAGAAAAAACCATCTGTCTGGCGGTGTCCCCTTCCCTCAAAGCATATGGTATCCCCGGCCGCGCACGACTGTTTGAGGTCGTGCAGAAGGTCAAGGAGGTCAACGCACAAAGACTACGGGAAGCGGTACGAACAAGGAAAGCTGTGTATAAAGATGGTGTTCCCACCTTTGCATCTTCTTCCTATGACTCGACCGCTCTCTCCGATCCGTCCATTGCAGTCGATTATCTTATCGCACCGCCCCGGATGGCATACTACGAAAAGGTATCCCGTCAGATCTATGGTATCTACCTGAAATACATTGCGCCAGAGGATATTGTGGTGTATTCCATTGACGAGTGCTTTTTCGATATTACATCTTACCTGTCCCACTACCACATGTCGGCGCATGATCTCGTAAAGACGATGATCCGGGAAGTCCTCTATACGACCGGCATCACGGCCACCGCCGGGATTGGAACCAATTTATATCTGGCAAAACTGGCAATGGACATTACTGCCAAGCACGCCGCTCCCGATGCAGATGGTGTGCGTATCGCTGAGTTGGACGAGGAATCTTACCGCTACCTGCTCTGGGATCACAAACCGCTCACCGACTTCTGGATGACTGGACCCGGCACAGTGAAAAAGCTGGAGAAGCACGGCATCCGCACAATGGGCGAACTTGCCCGGTACAGCCTGAACTATCAGGACATCTTATATAAAGAGTTCGGC
>Ga0129310_1001318_pt1 | contig 22245 bp, 23 predicted proteins | sample Go1ome_2_FD_94433 | JGI IMG/M metagenome (GOLD analysis project Ga0129310, IMG submission 94433) | Western lowland gorrila individual fecal microbial communities from Wisconsin, USA - Go1022A metagenome | ecosystem: Host-associated > Mammals > Digestive system > Large intestine > Fecal | place...
CAGGGACTCCATCGGTAAGCCGAGTTCTGTCGTGTATGACCATCTATCTAGGCGCAATGTTGCCATTACGCTCAAGCCACCTTTCAACGGGGCGCGCCGAGCAGACGCGTTGTCCCCCGCACCAATCGGTGTTGCATCGGGTAGGGTTTACATGGCAGTGCAGTCACCTGCACCCCGGTGAGCTCTTACCTCGCCTTTCCACCCTTACAGCTTTCGCTGCGGTATATTTCTGTTGCACTTGCCCTAAGGTCGCCCTCGGCTGATGTTATCAGTTACCCTGCTCTGTGATGCTCGGACTTTCCTCATTGCTGTTGCCAGCCCCGCGGTCATATAATGAAGTCCCGCACTGCCGAAACAGTGTTTACACATTATTATAACACAATCCGCGCAAAAAATCAAGCGGATTTGCAGAAAAAACGCCGTTCAGCGCCCGCCCTTTACAAAAAGCCGCAGAGATGATATACTGTTATGGGAGGTGTGAGCGCGTATGGAGATACTTGTTGGAATTGTGATGATAGTGATTATCCTGCTGCTGGCTGGCGTGGATATGTGGTATTTTCTTGTCGGAGGTGCGGTGCTCGTTGCTGCTGCTGCGCTGTTCACATCGGCGTTCTTTATTGTATGCACGGTAATGCTGCTGCATTCCAGGCGGTGCGCCGGCGTGTTCCTGCGATTCGCCGAGGGTAAGCGCTTTGACGCCGCTGAATACCTGATAGACGGCGAGCCGCACCGCAATGTGTTCCCGGCGGAATTTGTCATGCGTGAGCGGCTTTATCGTCCGGACAAGACCGTAAAGCTTCATCTTACGCGCTCCGGACGTGTGTTTGACGGCAATGCGCTTGTGACCACCATCATCGGACTCCCTCTGAGCCTGCTCACCACCGCGGCGTTCGGCGCCGGCGCACTTATACTGACTGGAATTATATGAAGAAACCCCGGCGGGTAAACCGTCGGGGTTAATTTATGTTTTTTTCAGCTTTGCACTTTTTATGACCTTCTGGCGTGAGAATTCCTCGCGCTCCTTTTCCTCCAGTGAATTGGATATGGAATGCACGTAGCTGCGGTATTTCGGGATAATAATATTATGCAGGGCGTTTGCACGCTTCTGGGTACGCTTTATGGATATCGCGAGCCGGTAGATGCTGTTTTCGGTTTCGGCGAGGAGCACTGTTATCTCCTTTGCGCGGTTAAAGCAGATATACGCCTGGTCGAAGCTGGAGTTGGTGCGCAGCATTCCGTACGGAATATCACGCATATCCGCTTTCTGTGCAGAAAGCTCCGGAAGCTCTACGCCCATGACGCTGCGGGTGCTGAGCGACAGGGAATTATCCACCGGGATAGTCTTTGCGACATCGCTGACGACGCCCATTGATATGTTCGCGCGCTGTAACGCCTGGTAGGCGTCGCGGTAGGTATCGTCGATGCTGCTGCGAAGCTCCCGCGCCTTGTCGGTAAGGCTGACCATCTCGCGTATAAGGATACTGCGTTTCCTGTCCATCAGTTCATATCCGAGCTGCGCCTGGCGCAGGGCGCGCTTCATTTTTATAAGGTTGCCCTTTGTCGGGAATATCTGTTCAGACAAGTACTCACCCTCCTTCGGTCGGGGCTGCGCGGTTTATTTTTCTGAAAATCTTGCTGCTCGGGAAGCGGAATAATTGAGGTCGAGCAGCTTGTCGTCGATTCGGTCAAGCTCGCTTCTCGGCAGGGTGCACAGCAGATCCCAGCCGAGGTCGAGAGTTTCGTCTATCGTGCGGTTCTCGTCGAAGCCCTGGTTAAGGAAGTGCTGCTCAAACAGCCGTCCGAAGCGCATATAAGAGCGGTCTGCGTCAGAAAGCTCGTCCTCGCCGATTACCGAAGCAAGTGAACGCGCGTCCTGAACCTTGGCGTATGCTGCAAACAGCTGATTTGCGACCGCCGAATGATCCGCACGGGTGTAGCCCTCGCCTATGCCGTCCTTCATCAGACGTGACAGCGACAGGAGAACGGAGAGCGCCGGGTAAATACCTTTCTGCTCAAGTTCGCGGTCGAAAACTATCTGACCCTCGGTGATATACGCCGTTAAATCGGGTACGGGGTGCGTAATGTCGTCGTTCGGCATGGTGAGTATCGGTATCTGGGTCACGGAGCCAGTGCTTCCCTTAATTACGCCGGCGCGCTCGTACAGCGAAGCCAGGTTGGAATACAGATAGCCGGGATATCCCTTTCGTCCGGGGATCTCTCCCTTGGAGGACGAGAATTCGCGCAGAGCCTCTGCGTATGCCGTCATATCCGTCATGATAACAAGGACGTGCATGTTCTTTTCGTATGCGAGATATTCTGCGGTGGTCAGCGCGCACAGCGGAGTCAGCAGACGCTCTATCATCGGGTCGCCGGAGAGGTTAAGGAACATTACCACGCGCTCGGAAGCGCCGCTTTCCTCAAAGCTCCTGCGGAAGTAGCCTGCAACGTCGTTCTGTACGCCCATCGCCGCGAAAACCACGGCAAATCCTGCGCCGGCGTCGTCGGCTATCCTCGCCTGGCGGACTATCTGGACTGCAAGCTTGTTGTGCGAAAGTCCCGAGCCGGAGAATATCGGAAGCTTCTGCCCGCGTATAAGGGTCATGAGCGCGTCTATTGACGAAATACCCGTGTGGATATAGTTCCGCGGGTATTCGCGTGCAACGGGGTTCAGCGCCTGTCCGCTCACGTCGGCGTATTTTTCGGGGAATACGGGTCCCAGTCCGTCGGCGGGCTTCCCGGCGCCGGTGAATACGCGGCCCAGCATTTCGGTGGCAAGGGGTATCTCCAGTGGTCTTCCGGAGAACACGGTGCGGGTGTTCTTCAGAGAGATACCCTTAGTTCCCTCAAATACCTGGAGTATCACGCGGTCGCCGTCCATCTGGACAACGCGCCCGGTGCGCTCGGTGCCGTCGTCAAGCCTTATCGTGGCTATCTCGTCGAACGACACGCCGTTCACGCCCTCAAGGGCTATCAGCGGGCCGTTAATGTCGTTCAGTCCCTGATACTGGATATTCATTTGGACTGCTCCTTTCGCAGCTTTCCTTTCCGGCAGAGTCCGTGCGCTTTGTAAGCGAACCCTGTCGGAGGGATACAGCCGTTGTGTTTATAGAACCTCACAGTGCGGAGAAGGCTTCGTCAAGCTCCTTGAAATAATTGTCGAACATTGACAGCCTGTCGTTTGGTATTTCGAATTTGATCTTGGATACGCGGTCGAAAAATCCCGTCTTTATGACAGCCGAGAACGTCACGCCGCGTTTTATGGCGTCAAGCGCATGGTGATAGAGCTCCGTAATTGCGCGCATCATCAGCTTCTGTTTTTCCAGCGGGACGAATGTGTCGTCCTTGTGGTACGCGTTCTGCTGGAGGAAACCCACGCGGATAGCCCGGGCGGTTTCCATGACAAGCTTCTGGTCGTCCGGAAGCACGTCGGCTCCGATGAGCTTGACTATCTCCATGAGCTTGTTTTCCTCGGCGAGAAGCCCGGAAATTTCCTGTCTCAGCCGCAGGAAATCCGCGCCGTAATTCTGGTCATAGTAATCCGCCAGGTCGCCGACATATTCGCTGTAGCTGCTGTTCCAGTCGATGGCGGGATAGTGCCGGGCGTATGCAAGGGACTTATCCAGCGCCCAGAAGCACCGTACGAAGCGCTTCGTATTCTGCGTCACCGGCTCCGAGAAGTCAGATCCCTGCGGGGACACTGCGCCGATAACGGTAACGCTTCCGCTGCCGCCGTTGAGAGTCTCAACGCTGCCCGCACGTTCGTAGAATTCGGACAGCCTGGACGGAAGGTAAGCCGGGAAGCCCTCTTCCGCGGGCATTTCCTCCAGTCTGCCGGATATCTCGCGGAGCGCTTCCGCCCAGCGGGAGGTAGAGTCCGCCATTATCGCTATGTCGTAGCCCATGTCGCGGTAGTATTCCGCGAGGGTTATTCCAGTGTAAACCGAGGCTTCGCGCGCCGCCACCGGCATATTGGAGGTGTTTGCGATGAGCACGGTGCGGTCGGTCAGCGGTCTGCCGGATTTCGGGTCGATAAGCCCGGAGAATTCTTCAAGCACCTGGGTCATTTCGTTTCCGCGCTCTCCGCAGCCGATGTACACGATTATATCCGCGTCGCACCACTTCGCAAGCTGGTGCTGGGTCATGGTCTTTCCGGTGCCGAAGCCGCCGGGGATAGCCGCCGTACCGCCCTTTCCTATGGGTATCATAGTGTCAATGATACGCTGTCCGGTGATGAGCGGGCGCGTTATTGGCAGGCGCTTCTTCACGGGGCGCGGCGTCTTTATCGGCCAGCGCTGAACCATCGTGAGCGCCTTTTCAGTTCCGTTGTCTAGGCGCAGTTTTATGATTACGTCGTTTACATGGTATTTGCCGTTATCCGCAGCCCATACCACCTCTCCGGAGATATTCGGTGGAATCATGCATTTATGAGTTATCAGCGGAGTTTCGGGGCACGTGCAGTATACATCTCCGCCGGAGAGCGTGTCGCCGGGCTTTGCGGTGACAGTTACGTCAAATTCACGCTGCTTGTCCAGGGAGGGCAGTGCGCTTCCCTCGGCAACAAAAGCCCCGGAAATGCCGGGCATATCCCGCAGAGGGCGCTCGATACCGTCAAAGATGTTGGATATGATTCCGGGACCGAGAGCGGCGCAGACCGGCGCCCCGGACGGCTCCACCGGCTCGCCTACGCGAAGCCCGGCGGTATTTTCGTATACCTGTATGGTGGTGTAGTCGTCGTTTACTCCGATGACCTCGCCGATGAGCCTGCGCTCCCCGACGTACACCATCTCCAGCATGGAGAAATCCTTTGTTCCGGCAACCCTGACGACCGGGCCGTTAATTGAATATATGGAATTCAAGCGAGTTCAGTCCTTTCAGAGTTCATAGCCGCAGCTCTTCGCGGCGCGGGAAATCAGCCTTCTGTTCTGCAAGGCGGCTGTCAAGGGTGAAGTCTGCGAATCTGTTTCCGGAGAATGCGTTTATTCCGCCCAGGACGATGGAGTTATCCTCCGTTACTGGCAGCTTCGTGAGCTCCCTCAGAGCTGGGATATCAGCAGAGCGGGCGTATATCACGACGTCGCTGCCGAACTGCTGCTCCGCCTTTTCAAGCGCGTTCCTGAGATATTCCGTGTAGCCCGGCGTGTTCGTCCAGTTGGAAATGCGGCGGCGCACCTCGTCAAAAAGCTGCTCCAGAAGCTCGCTGCGATGGGCGAGCACGGCGTTCTTCCTGTCGAATTCACAGCGGGAAAGTTCCTTGCGGAAGTACGCTGCGACGCGGGCGCGCTCGGATCTTATTTCAGCCAGCGCCTCGCCGGAGGAGCGCTCGGAGCGTTCCTTTTCCATAGCCCCGCGCTTTTCCTCGTACTGGCGGGTAAGCTCTGCGGCTTCTGCGTCAGCCTGGGTGTTTATTGCCTGCCGGAACTGCTCCAGTCGGGCGGTGATGTTATCCATGCGGCTACTCCTTTACAGTTTTATGCCGACTGCGTCGCCGACGTAACGGCTTATCGCTTCGGATACGCTGGAATTTCCGTGTCTGTCCGGTATCTCGACGATCAGCGGACGGCTGCGGGTGAGCTTCAGCTCATAAACACGCTCGCTGCACAGCTTGACCAGCTTTTCGGTCATGAGCACTGCGGCTATGCTTTCGTCTGCGAATGCGCTGTCCAGCGCGGCTTCGACCTCCGGTACGGTATGCGCGACAGTGCCCTCTATCCCGGCAAGCCGCATTCCCATCTGGGTGTCGATGTTGTCGCTTATCAGATAGAATTTCATATCAGCCGAACAGTATCAGAATGGAGATCAGCAGACCATAGATCGCAACGCCCTCGCCCAGTGCAACGAATATCAGCGCCTTGGTGAACGCCTTGTCGTTCTCGCTGACTGCGCCGATGGCCGCCGGAGCCGCGCCGCCTACCGCGATACCGGTGCCGATGGTGGCAAGTCCGGTGGAGAGCGCCGCGCCGAGGTATTTCATGCCCTCGGTGAAGCCGTCGGAAGCGCCTGCCGCAGCGTCTGCCGCCGCAGAAGCGGTTTCAGCGAACGCGCCCGTCAGCGGGAGCACGGTCATAAGTACCATCACGCCGATGAACGAAGCGGCGTTGGTTATCACTGCGCGCCTGCGGTTGGTGGGCTTGTGGTCTTTGGTGCGCTTCAGATTGATGAACAGCGGGAGCATGATGGCTCCTACAATAATGAGCGGAAGTGCGAAAAGCATGATGTATTCCATTGAATTATCCTCCAGAATTATTTTTCAGAGCCGAAGCTTATTTCTATGGGGCGGAAGTCCTTTCCACTGCCGTCATAGAAGCGGTTGAATATCTCGTAGAACTCCAGACGGAGCACCTGAATGCCCACCAGGAGTCCCTCTATTCCCATTACGACAAGGTTTCCGATGATGAAAACTATAACGGTGCTTACAGTGATCTCAGCGCCGGGAGTATTGGTTCCGGCAAGCTGCGCGACAACCAGCATCATTCCGGCGTGGCTGAGCACGAAGCCGCCGATACGCAGGTATGACATGGTATTTGACAGGAAGCTGAGCGCCGCTTCAAACAGTTCGATGAAGTTTTCGATGATGAAATTGCCGACGGACACCTTTTCGGCTGGCTTCACGCCGGAAATCAGATTCGACAGCGGGTGTTTGAAGAATATGACGACGAGCGGCACCACCAGCAGGCAGATAACGTAAGCCGGGCTGAACATATCCGCGCCGAACATGAAAGTTCCTGCCGCAGCCGCTACGATAGAGATATAGAACACAAGTCCCGCGACGCCGTTTACTGAGAACAGGGCTTCGCCGAATTTCCTGCGGCGGAAGTTCAGAATAGTGTTGAACAGCATGGAAAGCACGATCAGCACGATACCTATCATAAGCGCGGCGATAAGCAGCGTCGTAGCCGCCTGGAATATGGTTTCGGGCTGTTTGGTGTAGCCCAGGAACCTCCAGATATTCTCCCGGTGGAAGAACGGCGTTATAAGCGTTTCTATACCGAATACTGAGCCGTAAAGCACGCCGAATGCGGCGGAGAACAGCCCTATGCGGGTCATGATCGGAGCAAGTCCGTTCTTGGTGAATTTACTGAGGATAAGTCCCAGCAGGGAAACCAGCAGTCCCTGACCGACGTCGCCGAACATTATTCCGAACATCAGACAGTATGTGACTGCGACATACGGCGTGGGGTCGAAGCTTCCGTAGGCGGGAAGCCCGTACATCTTGACGAACATCTCGAACGGACGGAATATCACGTTGTTGCGCAGTTTGATCGGGACGTCCGCGGGCGGATTCTTCCGGCTCACCGGGACTATGACCACCTGTACTCCGTCCAGCTTTCCGAGGGAGTTTGCCAGGTCGTCCGCAAGGCGGGTGGGGCAGTATCCGGTGAAAGAAAATCTGCCGCCGGAGATAAGCGCCATCTTCCGCAGTTCATAGCAGTCAGTGCGGGATTTCAGAGCGCTCAGCAGCGTAAGGATCTCGTCGCGGTGTGCGTCGCGGTATTCCGAGAGCTGGCGTTCAAGCTCGCAGTCCAGCTTCTCTTCGTCGTCTATTGCGTGGACAAGTATTTCGTCGGTGGTCCTTGCGTCCTGGTCGAGGTAGTCCGGCAGGCGTATGCGCTCGAAGTACAGCGACTTCATAAGGGAGTCGGCGAATTCAGCGGTGTCCGACGGAGTGAGGTAAATTCCCCATACCCAGTCCGGTTTCTGGTCGAACGGGACGAAGTGAATACAGCGGTTGGCGTAGTAATCAAGCTTCTGGAGGTTTTCCGCCGGAAGTCTGCCGACGCGGAGCTTCACGTATTTCAGTTCAAACAGCTCCCTGAACGTTACGTCCAGCCCCAGCAGGTGCTTCACGCAGGCATCGGTCTGCCGAAGCTCCCGGATAGAAGCCGCCATTTCCTCGTGCTCCCTGCGGATAGTCGCCACATCTGCGTTTATTTTCTCGATGCGCTGCCGGAATTCCTCTGGGGTATTCTCGGCAATGCCGCTGTGTGAGCGGAATTCTGGGGTTATCCCAAGGGCTTCCGCAGTGCTGCGGAGCGTTTCGTAAGCGCCCGACCAGGGATTTTGCTCAATGCCGCCGGAGGTCTTGTCCGGGATATCCGTCATCTGGAAGTTACGGCTTTCGCAGCAGATGAGCAGTGCGTTGTCTATCTGTTCACTGCTTCCCTCGACGGAGATCTGCGACATCTTTTCGATTCCCATTTATTCCACCGCCTTTCTATATTACTAGCATTTCCATTATCTCCTTGGCGGGGACGCCGTAGCGTATGCCCTCGATAATGGTCTTTACATTGTGCAGTTCATTGTCCAGGCACTCTATCAGACAGAAATACACTGTCGATGAGTTTCTGGAAAGCCGCAGCGTCCTGCGGAAAAATTCAAGGCTGATATGTTCCGTCAGCTGTTCCACCGCCGCAAATTCCGCGGTGCTGTCAGTACGGAAGCCAAGCTCCGCAAGCTGGCGCGCTATGCTGTCGGTGTCCGGCTGTTTCATCAGCTGCTCTATCGCTTCGGAGTTCAGACGGTATCTGAAAGGTATCATCTGCGCGGAGGCTTCCCGTGGCGTAAAGCCGAATGCCTTCATTCGGCAGCATGTCACGACGTTCTTCATATCTACGCTGCGCAGGAATACGCGCTTCAGCTCGGTTTTCGCTGAGCCGGAGCAGTTCTTTTCAAGCGCTTTCATCGTGGTGAGGTAGTAGTCGGTGTACAGCCTGCGCTCGCATTCGCGGATATTCACTTTACTGGTCTCGGCTTCGTGGAGCAGCGGGTCAAGAATGCTTCCGTACCGCGTTCCGCTGAGCATCTGGCGTAAATCTGCGAAGCTCTGCGCCTTGCCGAGCGAAAGCAGGTCGAGTTTCGATTTTTCGATAAGGAACGGCGGCAGCGACGTGATATAGCTGTCAGTCGAGCCGTCCGCTATGCCCTGTATCGCTATGAGCACCTGTTCGGTTTCAAGCCTGGTTATTATCGCGCGGAAAAACCACTTGCTCTGTGTAAAATCGAATTTCCGGAAGCTGTCGAAGATACTGAACACCGCTTTGTCGAGCAGCGCTTCAAGCTGTCCGCGGTGGATAGTCCGGGGTTCGATATCCGCGAGGGCGTCGTGAAAGCGCGGCGTGTTCCGGAGAAATTCCGCGGCTTCTGCGACGGAGCGCCTGGAGCACAGCTGCTCAAGCTCCGCAGCGGTCAGCGACCTGCCGAACACCGCCCGGGAGCGCGCTATAACTGAATTCTGGGAGAACGCCATGTCATGCACCCGTTACCTTTTCAATTATGTCGGATATCCATTCCTCGCAGTGGGCGGCGAATATATCGTCAAGGCGCTTCCTGCCGGCGTCTGCTTCGGATTCGGCGCTGTTCTGGGTATCGTCGAGCTTTTTCTGCTGGGCGCTGCGGAACTGTTCAAGCTCCTGACGGGCGTCAGTCACAAGCTGTTCGTTTGCCTTTGCAGCGGCTTTTCCACTGGCTGAAAGAGCTTCTTCCTGCTGCGCGCGCAGGGCTTCCACCCGGGCTGCCGCCGCCTTGTCGGCTGCGATTATTTCTTTCAGGATATCCATGTTATCCACCCCGTTCTTGATTTTAAGATAATATACTACTATATTTTATACCGAAACGACTATATATTGCAATAGGGAGAGTATACAAATATCACCAATGGTTTATAGTAATAATGCACATTAAATGTTATGCTTTTGTAAGAAAAATGCAATAATATAAACAAAAATCCCTGCGGCCTGGCAGGGATCTTGTGTTGTTTAGTATCAAATATCAGTTCTTTAAGCTCTGGAGCGGAGCAGGGATACGGCCGCCGCGGCTGATGAACTTGCTTGCGGAGTACTTGCTTACCGGCATAACGGGAGCGCTTCCGAACAGTCCGCCGAACTCGACCATCTCGCCTTCCTTCTTGCCGATGGCAGGAATTACACGTACTGCAGTGGTCTTGCTGTTTACCATACCGATCGCAGCTTCGTCAGCGATGATAGCTGAAATAGTGTCTGCGGGAGTATCGCCGGGAATTGCGATCATATCCAGACCAACGGAGCATACGGCGGTCATTGCTTCGAGCTTTTCAAGACCGAGCGAGCCCTTTACGGCAGCGTCTATCATGCCTGCGTCCTCAGAAACCGGAATAAACGCGCCGGAAAGTCCGCCGACGTGGGAGGAAGCCATTACGCCGCCCTTCTTAACTGCGTCGTTGAGCATAGCAAGGCAAGCGGTGGTACCGTGGCAGCCGCAGCTTTCAAGTCCGATCTCCTCAAGAATATGAGCAACGGAATCGCCCACAGCCGGAGTCGGTGCCAGGGACAGGTCAACGATACCGAACGGAACGCCCAGGCGCTGGGAAGCTTCAGTACCTACCAGCTGACCCATACGGGTTATCTTGAACGCGGTCTTTTTGATGACGTCCGCGATCTCGCTGATGTTTGCGTCGGGGTGCTTGCGGAGTGCAGCGCGTACAACGCCGGGGCCGGAAACGCCGACATTTATCTCGCAGTCGTACTCGCCTACGCCATGGAATGCGCCTGCCATAAAGGGGTTATCTTCAACGGCGTTGCAGAATACAACGATCTTTGCCGCGCCGAAGTAGCTGTTGTCCTTGGTAGCTTCAGCGGCGTCGCGAATGACCTGACCCATCATTGCAACGGCGTCCATGTTGATACCCGCGCGGGTGGAGCCGATGTTGACGGAGGAACATACGTTGCTTGTTTCAGCGAGAGCTTCCGGAATGGACTGGATAAGCTCCAGGTCGCCTGCGGAAAATCCCTTGTGTACGAGCGCGGAATAACCGCCGAGGTAGTTTACTCCGGTGCCGTCAGCTGCGCGCTGGAGCGCCTTTGCGAACTTCACGGGGCTGCCCTTGCACGCTGCGGATACCATCGCGATAGGCGTAACTGAAATACGCTTGTTTACTATCGGGATACCGTACTGCTTTTCGATGTCCTCGCCGGTCTTTACAAGGTTCTCTGCCTTGCGCATGATCTTGTCGTAGACCTTGTCGCATGCCTTGTCTATGTCGCTGTCGATGCAGTCGAGAAGCGAGATACCCATTGTGATGGTGCGGATATCCAGGTTCTCCTCCTGTATCATCTTTATCGTTTCTAAAATATCGCTTGAATTCAGCATTTGTCGGTGTTCTCCTTATCAGATTCTGTGCATCGCGTTGAAGATGTCCTCGTGCATTACGTGCACCTGGAGACCCATCTCGCTGCCTGCCTTGGTCAGCTTGTCTGCGAAGTCGATGTAGTCGATGTTGAGCTTGGAGATCTCGATCATCATTGTCATTGCGAACAGATCCTGCATGATGGTCTGGGTAACGTCCATTACATTTGCGTTGTGCTCAGCGCAGATACCGCTCACCTTTGCCAGAATACCTACTGTGTCTTTACCGATAACAGCTACTACTGCTCTCATTATGTCCTCCTGTTCTGCGGTCAATATGTATAAATTTATCAGCCGCAAGCCTTGTTTTTTTATCTTTCTTATCTATTATACTAAAAAAATCTGAAAAAGTAAATGTATTCATAGACAAAATTCAAATTTTGTGATAAAATAATAAAAAACACATCTGAAAGCCGGATATTCTGGTTAATTTTTCAGACGGAACAAAAGAAGGTAAATAAATGGAAACAGAAGAATTCCGCTCCATACCTGCGGATATCCATAATCATTCCATACTTTCGCCGGACGGCTGCGACGAGCCGATGAGAATGGCGGAGCGAGCCTGCGGGCTGGGAATAAAGCACTATGCGCTGACGGACCATATCGAAAACGAGAAGCTCGACAGCTGGGACTACGCCGGAGCGATGGCGAAGTCCTACGGGGTGTTCCTTGAAATAAAGGAGCGCTTTGCGGGGCGCATGGAGGTTTATTACGGCGCGGAGCTTGGACAGGCGCTCTACGACCTGCCGCAGGCGGAAAGGATACTGGCGGAGCATGACTACGATTTCGTGCTTGGCTCTACCCACCGCACCCGCACCTACCCCAGACTGGACAGAGTGCCCGACAGCGACGAGGACAGATACCGCTGCCTTGACGAATACTTCGAAGAGGAGCTGCGCCTGGCGGAGTGGGGTAAATTCTGCTCCCTGTCGCACCTGACATTCCCGCTCAGATTTATCAGCGGCGACATGGGCGGCGCTGAAGTTGATATGACACGTTACGACGCAATAATCGACAAGATACTGGAAACCATAATCAGACAGGGCATAGCACTGGAGGTAAATTCCGCCGGGATACGCAAGGGACTTCACGTCCCCATGCCGTCCGCAGAGTACGTCAAGCGCTACTTCGACAAGGGCGGCCGCATGGTGACTGTCGGCTCGGATGCGCACCGCGTTGCGGACGTCGGCGCTGATATACCCGAGTGCCTTGACATGCTGAGGGATATCGGCTTCAGCGAGATATGCGTTTTCAGAAAGAAACAGCCCATATTCATTACTATCTGATACAGGAGGATAATGCAATGACAGCTACAAACAAGAAGTTACTTGCCTTATTAAAGCAGAACGCGCGGCTTTCCAACGCGGAGCTTTCCACCATGCTCGGCATTTCTGAGCAGGAGGTCGCAGCGGGTATAAAGGAACTGGAGAACGAGGGCATAATCATCGGATATGCCGCTATCGTAAACGAGGAAAAGGCTGACGACAACGCAGTCACCGCTATAATCGAGCTGAAAGTCACTCCGTTCAAGGACAGAGGATTTGACGACCTGGCTCACACCATAATGCAGTACGATGAGGTGGACAGCGTGTTCCTGCTTTCCGGCGCGAACGACCTTTCCATCACCATCACCGGAACCAGCCTGAGAAAGGTCGCTCTGTTCGTTTCCGAGCGGCTGGCTGTGCTGGACGGCGTGCTTTCCACAACGACGCACTTCGTGCTCAGAAGATACAAGGAGAAGAACCACGTATTCAACGAGGAACACTCCGACGAAAGGAGCCTGGTTTCCCCGTGATAGACTACGATAAGGTACTCCCGCAGAAGATACGGGACATTCAGCCGTCAGGCATACGTAAATTTTTTGATATCGCTCAGCAGGTGGAGGGAGTTATTTCCCTGTCCGTCGGCGAGCCGGATTTCAAGACCCCCTGGGCTGCGAGAAAAGCGGCTATCGGCGTGCTTGAAAAGGGCAGGACGGCATATACTGCGAATGCAGGTCTTATGCAGCTGCGCGAGGAAATTTCAAAGTATCTGTTTAACTTCATTCACACAGAGTACGACCCCGCCAGCGAGCTTATCGTGACTGTCGGCGGCTCCGAGGCTCTCGACCTTGCAATGCGTGCTATGATACAGCCCGGTGACGAGGTGCTGGTGCCGGAGCCGAGCTTTGTGTGCTATTCTCCGATAATCACCGTATGCGGCGGCACTCCTGTGCCCATTGTCATGACGGAGGAGGACAAGTTCAAGCTGCGCGCGGACGCCCTGCGCGAGAAGATAACCCCGAACACCAAGGCGCTGATACTGCCTTTCCCGAACAATCCCACCGGCTCCATCATGCGCCGCGGCGAGCTTGAGGCTATCGCCGGGGTGCTCCGCGATACCAACATCATGGTCATCTCCGACGAGATATATTCCGAAATGACCTACGGCGGCGAGAAGCATGTTTCCATCGTCGAGATAGACGGCATGAGAGAGCGCACCGTGGTCGTAAACGGCTTCTCCAAGACATACGCCATGACCGGCTGGAGATTAGGCTACTGCGCAGGTCCAAAGCCAGTAATAAAGCAGATGCTGAAGCTCCACCAGTACTGCATAATGAGCAGCCCGACGGTAAGCCAGTACGCTGCGATAACCGCGCTGACCCAGTGCCGCGACGACGTTGACAGAATGCTCGAGGAATACGACATGCGCCGCCGCTTGGTGGTAAAGGGCTTCAACGATATGGGACTCACCTGCTTTGAGCCGGAGGGAGCGTTCTATGTGTTCCCGTGCATAAAGTCAACGGGCATGAAGTCCAGCGAGTTCTGCGAGAAGCTGATATACAGCAAGAAGGTCGCAGTGGTTCCCGGAAGCGCTTTCGGCGAGAGCGGCGAGGGCTACGTGCGCGTATCCTATGCGTATTCCGTACAGCATATCACCACGGCTCTCCAGCGTATCAGGGAGTTCGTTGAGGAACTGAAAAAGTGAACGGGATACAGATAATCAAGGCGCAGGCAAACGCCAAGCTTAATCTGTATCTGGATATAACCGGCAGGCGCGCCGACGGCTATCACCTGCTGGAGACTGTCATGCAGAGTATTTCGCTCGCTGACGAGGTGACGGTCGTGGTGAGCGCGGGCAGCGGTATTTCGCTGTCCTGCGACCGCGGGGACGTCCCGACGGACGAGCGCAACACCGCGTACCGGGCGGCGGAGCTTTTCATGCAGACGGCGGGAGCTTCCGGCACGGTATGCATTGATATCGAAAAGCACATACCCAGCGGCGCTGGAATGGGCGGAGGCAGCGCGGACGCTGCCGCAGTCCTGCGGGCGCTTGACCTGGCGTATGAAAATCCGCTGACCGAACAGCAGCTGCTTGACATAGCAGCGCAGGTGGGCGCGGACGTTCCGTTCTGCCTTGTGGGAGGTACGAAGCTCTGCCGTGGTATCGGCGAGGAAATATCGGATTTCCCGGCACCGGAGGGCGTGTTCCTGGTGGTCAAGCCGGAGTTCAGCTGCCATACCGGGGCGGCATACTGTAAGTATGACGAAAATCCAGTAGCTGTGCACGGCGGTCTGGAGAGATTCCGGACGGCAATGCCGGGAGGTTACGCGGCTGAGATGTATAATGTGTTCCAGGCGCTCTATTCAGACGAGCGCATAGAGGACATATGCCGCCGGCTGAAAGAGCAGGGCGCAAAGGGCGCGATGCTCACCGGAAGCGGCTCGGCGTGCTTCGGCGTGTTTGATGAGCGCGCTGCGGCTGAAAGGGCTTCCGCTCAGTTCAGCGGGTGCTTCACGGCGGTCTGTGAAGCGGCTCCACAGGGTATTTTCATTTCAGAAAGGGAGGTACTATGATAAAGGTTCAGAACAATATCGGCACGATAATCATTTCCCAGGATTATCTTACGGCGCTCATCGGAAGCACCGTAACAGGCTGCTTCGGCGTGGTGCAGATGAATATAAGCAGCGCAAAGCAGACGATACTTGCGGCGCTGCCCTTCGTGAAGAAAAAGAGCTTCGAGCGCGGAATAAACGTACGCACCGGCAGGGAGAAGCTTGTGGTTGACCTGCATATCACGGTGCTCTACGGCGTTAATGTCGGCACTGTTGTGAAAAGCATTATAAATAAGGTAAAGTATGTCATGGAAGAGAGCACTGGCATTTCCGTTGAGCGCGTGAATGTCTTTGTTGACGAGATAAAGACATGATAACGCCGGATACTGCGGCGTAAATGAAATAAAACAGGAAGGGATCGCAATATAATGACAATTTCAGGAAAGCTGTTCCGGGACGCGGTTATCTCGGGCGCTAACAACATTTCCAACAACAGACTTGCGGTGGACGAGCTGAACGTATTCCCGGTGCCGGACGGAGACACGGGTACAAACATGTCCATGACCATCGGCAATGCGCTGGCTGAGTTAAAGGCTGCGTCCGACGGTATATCCGCCGGCGACGCCGCCAAGCTTACTGCTTCTGCAATGCTGCGCGGTGCGCGCGGAAATTCCGGCGTTATTCTGTCGCTGATATTCCGTGGACTTTCAAAGGGACTTGCAGGAAAGGACGAAGCGGACGCAAAGCTGCTGTCCGACGCGTTCAAGCTTGGCGTGGACGCTGCTTATAAATCCGTCATGAAGCCCACCGAGGGCACTATCCTCACCGTTGTAAGGGAAGCCTGGGAGAATACAAAGGACATGGCAAAGGACGGCGGCGACGCCGCTGAATTCCTGCGCGCGTTCATCGACGAGGGCGAAAAGAGCCTGGCGCGTACTCCGGAGCTTCTTCCGGCGCTCAAGAAGGCTGGCGTTGTTGACGCAGGCGGCAAGGGACTGCTGGTGATTCTCGAGGGTATGCAGGAAGTCATTTCCGGCGGCTCCATTATCCGCTCCGAGAGTGATACCAAGCCCGCAGCTCCCGCGGCTGTTGCTGCGGCAGGCGCTGCCGAGGAGGAGATACATTACGGCTACTGCACCGAGTTCATCGTCAACAAGATGCCCGGCGCAAAGGACGCAACGGCGCTCCGTGCATTCCTGGAAACCATCGGCGACTGCGTTGTCGTAGTGGACGACGATGACATAATCAAAGTGCACGTACATTCCAACCACCCCGGCAAGGCAATCGAGGAGGGACTGAAATTCGGCAGCCTTACCAAGATGAAGATAGAAAACATGCGCGAGCAGCACCACAACATCATCAAGGCTGACGAAGCCGTACAGAAGAACCGCAAGGTTCCCGTGAAGCCCGAAAAGGATTTCGGATTTGTTGCGGTCGCAGCCGGAGCAGGCGTTGAAGCGCTGTTCCGCGACCTCGGTGCAGACAGCGTAGTACGCGGCGGTCAGACCATGAATCCCTCTACTGAGGATATCCTGGAGGCAATCGGACAGACCCCGGCGCATAATGTTTTCGTACTGCCCAATAATAAGAATATCATCATGGCGGCGGAGCAGGCTGTTTCCCTTGCGGACAGAAACGTGTGCGTGCTCCAGTCACGTACTATCCCGCAGGGTATTACGGCGCTGATGAACTTCGATCCCGGTGCTGATTTCGTCACCAACCGCAGCAACATGACCGACGCCCTCGGCAGAGTGCAGAGCGGTCAGATAACCTTTGCGGTACGCGACAGCGAATACGACGGGCACAAGATCAAGCAGGGCGAGATACTCGCGATGGATAACGGCAGAATCGTTTTCACCGAAAAGGACGTCACAAAGGCGCTCACCAAGCTCACAAAGCGCCTGATAAACGGCTCCAGCAGCTACGTTACGGTGATCTACGGCTCCGACGTGACTGACGAGGCGGCAAATGCGGCTTACGAACAGCTGCGCGCGAGAATAAGCGACAGCATCGAGATAAATCTGGTAAACGGCGGACAGCCCGTGTATTACTACATCATTTCTGTTGAATAATGGATATAACCTACCTGAAAGGCGTCGGTCCCAAGCGGGCTGAATTATATCAGAAGCTCGGCATTTCCACGGTCGAACAGCTAGTTGAGCTGTATCCGAGGGATTATGTCGATTTCACGGACACGAAAACCATAGCGGAGGTGCAGATCGGCGAGGTCTGCGCCTTACGCGCGTTTGTGAGGAGAAAGACAGCGCCTTTCAGCGAGTACGCCAGAATGGCTCTGTATAAGGCTGAACTGACGGACGGCACCGGAAATATCACGGCGGTTTTCTTCAACGCAAAATACACGTTTGCGAAACTTGAGGAGGATCACGAGTACCTCTTCTACGGAAAGATCACCGGCGACATGGTGCGCATGCAGATAAGCTCACCGCTGTTCGTGGACGTTTCCCAGAACGGACTTATGCCGAAGTACCCGCTGACGGCGGGGCTGACGAACAACATGGTCTCCGCGAACGTAAAAACTGCACTCGGTATCGTGAAACTCCCGGAAACGCTCCCGGAGGGACTGGTAAAGCGCATGGGGCTTCTTTCGAGGGAGCAGGCGGTAAGGCAGATACACTTTCCGCACAGCCGCGAGGAGTACACCGAAGCGCGCCGCAGACTTGTATTCGAGGAGCTTCTGACGCTGAAGCTGGGGCTTTCGATGATGAAGAACCGCGGGCGTGAGCGCTCCGGCGCGGTTATGCATAACGAGAGTATTTCGGAGCTGTGGGAGCGCCTGCCGTTCAGACCGACCAACGCGCAGCTGAACGCCGTTTCTGATTGTATCCGCGACATGCAGCGTGAATACCCGATGAACCGCCTGGTGCAGGGCGATGTCGGCAGCGGCAAGACCCTGGTGGCGGCGGCAGCGGCGTACTTCTGCTGCAAGAACGGATATTCAGCGCTGGTCATGGCGCCTACGGAAGTCCTGGCGCAGCAGCATTACAAGACGTTTGCCGAGCTTCTGGAACCGCTGGGCGTAAGGGTGGAGCTGCTCTCCGGCAGCATGACGCCAAAGCAGAAAGCGGAGGTACGCGCCCGGGCGGAAGCCGGGGAGATAGGCGTGCTTATAGGGACTCAGGCGCTTATACAGCGTTCGTCGGTCATGAAGAGCGCGGGGCTTGTTGTCGTGGACGAGCAGCACCGTTTTGGTGTGGCTCAGCGGGCGGCGCTGGCGGAAAAGGGCACCGCGCCGCATATCCTGGCAATGTCCGCTACTCCGATACCGCGTACGCTGGCGCTGATAATCTACGGCGACCTGGAGGTCTCAGTACTTAATGAAATGCCAAAGGGCAGGCTGTCGGTAAAGACCTATGCGGTGGACGGAAGCTTCCGGCAGAGAGTATATAATTTCATCAAGAAGCACATCGCCGCAGGACGGCAGGCGTATATCGTCTGCCCGCTGGTGGAGGATACTGAGGGCAAGAGCGAGAAAGCAAGCGCCATTGAGTATTACAACACGCTTGTGAACGGTGATTTCCGGGATATACCGACGGGACTTCTGTACGGAAAGCTCAAGCAGTCCGAAAAGGAACGCGTGATGTCTGAATTCAAGGCGGGCAGGCTTAAGCTGCTGGTTTCCACGACGGTCATCGAGGTAGGAATAGACGTCCCGAATGCGGTGGTGATACTCATTGAAAACGCCGAGCAGTTCGGATTGTCGCAGCTCCATCAGCTGCGCGGACGCGTCGGGCGCGGAAGCGAGCAGAGCTTCTGCATACTCATGTCGGACAGCAGGAGCGAGTATACAAAGGCGCGCACGGACGCAATGGTGCGCACCACGGACGGCTTTGAGATAGCCCGGGAGGACTTACAGCTCCGCGGCCCGGGAAACTTCTTCGGCAGGGAGCAGCATGGACTTCCGCCGCTCAGGGTCGCGGATATCGCGGACGATTCCGCAGTGCTTGAACAGGTGGACGGGCTGGCGGAGGAGATACTACGCGCCGACCCGGGGCTTACATCGGAAAAGAGCGTGCTCCTGCGGCGCGGCGTGGATAAGCTGTTCGGTCAGAACGGAGAATACGGCTGGAATTGAGGACGAAAATGGAACAGGAAAAAATCGAGCGCTGGCGTTATCCGCGCTTCTTCACAGAGAATATATCAGATACTGCGGCGGTGCTGAACGCCGAGGACAGCAGACATGTTTCCCAGGTGCTGCGCATGCGCCCCGGGGATATCGCAGTGATATGCGACGGAAAGGGCACCGATTATCTCGGGGAGCTTGAAAGCGCTTCCGGGGAATGTGTGTTCAATATCACGGAAAAATCCCCGAATCCTGCGGAGCCGAGCGTGCATCTGCGTTTGTTCCAGGCTATGCCGAAGGGTGATAAGATGGATTTCATCGTACAGAAAGCCGTGGAGTGCGGCGCGTGCGAAGTCGTTCCGTTTATTTCAAAGCGGTGCGTTTCCCGCCCCGACGGCAGACAGCTTGCGAAAAAGACTGAGCGGTGGCAGCGCATAGCGTATGAAGCCGCCAAGCAGTGCGGGCGCGGCATTATCCCGACGGTCGGGAATACGGTGAATTTTTCTGAAATTCCTGGTATGATATCTCCGGAGAATACGGGCATACTGTTCTATGAGTGCGCGGAAACTCCGCTGAGCGCGGCGGTGCCGGAATTTACGCATAACATAGATATCGTTATCGGCAGCGAGGGCGGATTTGAACCCGCAGAGGCGGAGCGGCTCATCGCAGCGGGACTGAAGTGCGCTTCGCTTGGAAAGCGTATTCTGCGGTGCGAAACTGCGCCGATCGCGGCTATTTCAGTTTTGATGAATATGACGGGAAACATGTGAATTTTTTGGCAATAGTGACTAAATTTCCGCCCGACACTTGAAAAAATCCCGAAATGGGTATATACTATTTAATACAGGATAAAAAATGACCCGTGTTGCTGTGCAGTGCGGTGGTATTCGAACTTTATGGAGGTATTGTCATGAAGGGTTTTGGTATTGCTCTTGTCGGACTGCTCGCTATTGCAGGCGGCGTTGTGGCAGCTACTATTATTACAAAGAAGAAGCTCGAAAAGGAAAATGACGAGGACTACTACGACGACTGGGACGAAGAGTGGGACGACGACGGCGCTGACTTCGATTTCGACGAGGACGAGGACATCACCGACGCCGCTGAGGAACCCGACGATACTCCCGCGCCCGCTCCTGCCGTAAAGAAGGCAGACAACGAGATGGTAGAGGAAGTCAAGGCTCCTGAAAAGGACGAAGAGCTTTAATTCAGGCATTATTCTGCAAAACAGTGCGGTGATGCATTTTGCATTGCCGCTTTTTGCGTGTCCGGGGGGATTTCTATGAAAAAAACTGCTGTGGCTGCGGTGCTGTGTGTCACGATGCTTACGGGCTGCGCCGCCGATGAGAGCGGGGGTATAACGCAGCAGGACGGGGCTTCGAGCCGCGCGTATTCTACAGAAGCGGTCACTGAGCCGCCGCAGACCGAGCCTTACACAGAGGAGCCGGAGCCTGCCGCTGAAACAGCGGAAACGGCTGAGTCAGTGGACGCAGTACGGCTGGTGGAGCAGCTTGACAGCGAGTTCCTGGGACTTCCGGAAAGCGACAGGGTCTATATTTTCATGGATAAGCAGGAGAAAACCGAGATAAACAGCGGAACGTTCTATGGCGTATCCTGCTACGACGACGCGGACGGTCAGCTGCGGCTGATATGCGATTTCTACATTTCCGCAGACGGGCTGACGGCGTATCGTTACTATCCGGAGGACGGAAGCTACAGGCTTCTTCCGGAGCAGCAGGAGTTTGCGGGTTTCGACCCGGAAACGCAGTCCGCCGAGGATATCTTTGCGCAGGCGAACGCGCTGTATTCCGCCGTCTACGGCGAACTGGACTTCGACGCCGGTGCCGAGCCTGTCACAACTCAGCTCGGCGACATGTACCCGGTGTCCGATACCAGGCTCGACACCGTGGATAAACTGACATCGGCGCTTGAGCGTTACTTTTCCGGAGATGTCCTGGCGGAGCTTCTGAAAGGCTCCGACCGTGTTATCGCCGGCGAGGACGGCAGCTTGTACTGCCTGGAGCATTACGGCGGCGTCAGCGGATACCTTGGCACTGAGTACGCTCTGAAGGAGCTTACGGAGAAAACCGCAGTTTATTCGGCCACAGCGCGGTTTGAGTATGAAGCCGGGAACATCACGGAAAAGAGCTTCATATGTACCGCGGAGAAATTTGGAAACGGATGGCGTTTCACACAGTTCGAATATCCATATTAATATTTTGGAGCAGAATTTAATCTGCTCCAAATTTTTTTTGCAAGAAACTATTGACAAACTGTATTAACTGTGTTATAATAACTGTACCAACGCAGATAATACACTATAATCTGGAATGCCGAAAGGAGGAACGACAATGCTTAATATACGGCTGGAGGGAAAACAGCCGATCTACGAGCAGCTTTTCAGCGGAATATCCCGGCTCATCTCAGCCGGGGAGATGAAACCCGGCGAGAAGCTTCCGGCGGTGCGCGAGGTGGCAAAGCAGTTCGGGATAAATCCGAACACGGTGCAGAAAGCGTATGCGCAGCTGGAGCAGTCCGGGCTTATACACTCGGTGCCGGCGAAGGGCAGCTATGTTTCGGAGGCTGACAACGCGGCGGACGCGCTCCGCACGGAAGCCATAAGGCGGACGGAGCAGGAACTGCGGTCCGCATTCCGCGCCGGGGTGACCATAGAACAGATAAATAAGCTCACAGACGAGATCTGGGGCGAGGGGAAGGGTGGTAATATATGATCGAAGTAAAAAATGCGGTCATGAATTTTGAGGACAAAAACGCCCTGGACGGCATATCAATTACGATACCGGAAGGGTGCGCGTATGGACTTTTAGGCTCCAACGGCGCAGGAAAATCCACGCTGCTGCGTGCGCTGTCGGGAATAAACAGGCTCACAGACGGAGAGGTGCTGATCGACGGCGAACACGTTTACGATAACGCGCCGGTCAAGGAGCGCGTATTCTTCATCAACGATGAAACGGTTCAGTTCAACAGCATGACCCTGGCGGATATGAAGCGGTATTACAAGAGCTTCTACAGCAGCTTTGACGAGGCGCTGTGGGAAAGGCTGCATTCGGCGGTCAACCTGCCGATGAACAAGCGGCTCAATACGTTTTCAAAGGGCATGAAGCGCCAGGCGGCGGTCATCTGCGGCATCGCATGCAGAACTCCGTACCTGTTCCTGGACGAAGCGTTCGACGG
>Ga0129310_1001319_pt1 | contig 22241 bp, 16 predicted proteins | sample Go1ome_2_FD_94433 | JGI IMG/M metagenome (GOLD analysis project Ga0129310, IMG submission 94433) | Western lowland gorrila individual fecal microbial communities from Wisconsin, USA - Go1022A metagenome | ecosystem: Host-associated > Mammals > Digestive system > Large intestine > Fecal | place...
TATGAAGGTAACGATGCATACACCCCATTCCGCGCTGCAGCGGGACGAACCAGTTGATGACTCCCCACCACTTCTCGTCATTCCGTTTATTCCACAGCAGCATTCCCAGCATCATCAGCAAAAGGAGCAGATAAAGCCAGAACCACGCCTGAGAAGAATACAGACGAAAGGCTCTTGCGAACACAGCCACAAAGCCAGGCTTTGTATCCTGCATAAATGCCTTCTGAATATGAACGAAGGCAAGCGGATCTCCCAGCAACCGGTCCAGATATCCCATATACAGAAACATTCCCAGCGGAACCAGCATGGTTCCGAGCACTAACCGCGCATTCTGAAGCTCATCCCGGAAGAAGACTGCAATGCTGCGTCCAGCCTCTTTCTGTTCAGGATGCTCTTCCCTCCAGTCCCGGATCACAGCAAATAAAATGCAGATCACAAAGAACACGCCGGTATTGCGCGTGCCACTGCACAGTGCTCCGCAGATTCCCATTTTCAAATAGCTTTTCCTGTTCAGATAGTAGAAGCACATCGACAGCCACATCAGATACATGGCTTCCGTATACATCAGAGTCTCATAAAATCCGCATGCTCCCCAGATCATCAGAAGCGTATAGAAATCTGCCTCTCTCTCATCCCTGCGGCTTGCTGCGCAGTACTTCCATCCATATGCAGAGCCGATGACACAGCATACATTGCTGATCAGGAAGCCTGCAGCGTCAATGCCAAGTCCTGTGATGCTCACCAGTGCACGAACTGTCAGCGGATAGAGCGGGAAGAAGGCCCAGGAGGCTGTCCCCGTAGCAGAAGCCTCATATCCCCTTTCCACAATCAGCCGATACCAGTTTGCGTCCCAAATGTTGATTGCTCCAAGAAAACCGCTGAAGGAGCTGTCATGAAACTGAATGCAATAAATCAGATAGAACAGGGCTCTGGTAACCACTACCGATCCTGCAATCCACAGCACCACCCTCCGCGGGCAGCTCACAGGTTCAAGAGATTTCTTTTGCTGCATTTCCTGCATCTTTCTTCCTCATAAGACACATTCTACTCAAATAATACCCAACCATCAGAAGGATAGAGATCCCGCTGATCCAGTCACTGATCCGGAAGGACAGCGGGTTTTCCAGACGCAGATACACGATTCCACGGTGTATCTCCTCCGGAACGGTCACCTTTGTAAACTGATACTGCTCTGCCATTGCTGTCTCCAGCTCTGTCCCATCCTCCAGATATGCGTGATACAGGCCGTTATCGTTCACCGGCAGACAGATTTCACGTCCCTCCAGCTTCTGATCACACGCATCCGATTCTCCTGTCATGGAAGGAAGCTTTTCCGGAGATGCCGCAGCCTCTTCAAAGGATGCCTGATAATTCGCTCCATCAGCCTTCCAGTCCGTAACGCACAGCTCAGCGCCTGTCTGCGGAACACAGCCGTTGGACAATGCCGCCCACATGGCGACGTTATCATTATTGTCTGTGCTCACCAGATTATAATCAAGATTTACATATAAAGAAGATGTCCACTTATTGTCTGCATAGCTGTTGTTCTGATAGTACTCCGTAGCGGCTCCGGAAGCCGACAGAAGAGTAAGTGCCGAAAGCAGTGCGAGAATCGGCAGTTTCCACCTTCTTTCCGCATAGGAAATCACCGCAGTGCAAGCCAGACAGCCGAACAGAGCGGCAAAGCACAAAAAGCGCCAGGAATACTGAACCTGTCCAAGAGTCTCCCGAACCAGCTTCACATGATCGATCATCGCAGCCCAGGGAAACCAGTTCGTGCTCAGATATATGGAGAAGGCAGTTAATCCCAACAGCAGCAAGCTGTTCGTCAGCCTGTTCCCGGATATCTTCTGCGGCAATACGCACAGAACTGCAAGAAGAAATATCCCTGCGAGAACATAGATTCCAATCGAATAGGACATCTCTCCCGCTGTCTGAATTCCGGTCAGGGCCGCACCGGCAGCAACCGGATTCATGAAAATCTGCCACACAAAGACACCGGAGGCTTTCATTTTGCTGTATTCCCCTGAAATCAGGAAATCATTGCCCGCAAAACGGAGAAACGGAACCAGAAACCACAGATTGCACAGAAGGCTTCCAACCGCTGCTGCGCCGATGGCTGCAAGACGCCTCCTGTCACGAAGAAGCTGCAGAGGGTGCGAGATTAACCGGATCATCAGCAGAACGCCGCACATAAAAACCGTCAGCAGGGTCAGAATGACATGACTGGACAACAGCCCCGTCGCCCCAAAGATCGTCAGCATCATTCCCTTTCGATAATCCCGGTATAAAAGATTCCATATCCCGGCTGCAGCAAGCGGAAGAAATGCCATGGCAAAGGCCTCTCCGACGGCAGCGCGCACGTATATTTCATTCAGACGGAAGGGATTGAACAGCCAGAAGAACGCAAACAGAACCCCCTCCCGGTCATTGCCAAACAGATTTCTTCCGCCAAGCCATGCCAGATAAGCGGTCAGAAAAGTCAGAAATATACAGCCAGCCTTATAAGCGAAGTACACCGTTGTTCCACTATAGCGCAGGAATCCGCTGGGCATCAGCATAAGCTGCGGATACATTATCGGTGTGATATTCCCGTTTCCGGCAAACATGGTATTGATCCGCTGCGGGATCTGCCCATCCCTTATGGCTGCAGCAATTCCCTCAATTCTTGCGAGATGAAAATATAAATCGTGCGCATCCTGAATGCTCGGAGCCATAAACGGCAAGGCACAGAAAAAGGCCATCCCCGTCACAATGAAAAAGGCAGGGCGCTTCTTCTGTCTTGCCAGATACAGTCCCCAGGAAAGAAGAAGTCCCCAAGTCATTCCAAGAAGTACCGCCCATTTGGCGTCCGTGCATCCTCTTCCTTCCTGTGTCATGGTGTAGCCATATACCTTCAGGGGACTTTCTCCGGATGTGCTTCTGACCCGAAGTCTCTTCGTCACTCTGTCCGTTGTGAAGCAAACCGTATGATATTCTTCTCCCGGCGTATATTCCTGAACGGCATAAACGTCATTCGTCTGCTGATCTACAACTTCGTAATATGCTCCGGCTGCATCCGTTTTCGCATCCACGGTAAGCATGTAAGTTCCCGGCTGCAGATACGTATAATCAAAGCCATATGCACTCTCAGGAATAGCATCTTCACCAATCAGTAGCTCCTCTGACATGGATATCGACGGCATGCTGTCATCTTGCCGCAGACTGATGTACGTCAGGCAGAGCAGGATCAGAAAGCACAATATTCCAATTGCGGCATAGCAGAACTTCCGGATTCTGCTGTCACTCTTATCTGCCATCATATCCCAGCCTCTTACCAGATCCCAAACGCTCTCGCCACATACAGAACAAGCGGAATGCTTCCAAGTCCCAAGGATATTACCGCCCGAACAGGATAAAGCCACTTGTAGTCCCTCTCCTGTCTTGTCACCAAACTCCATTTATGAGAAAGGAAGGGACAGTTCCACAGTACGAAGAACAGAAGGCCAGCCGCATAAACCGACAGACATGCGCCGGTCACATACTCCTGCAGTCTCGGATCCGAAATCCTCAGTGCCAGAAATGCAGAGAGACTGCGCCACTCACCGGATTCCCCGATTCCCTTCGGCAGCAGGTATTTCCAGAAGGACAGCTCCACAATATTGCTGCAGAAGCACCATTCGAAATACATAATCTGCGCCCCCACCATGGCCGCCGTCATCAGCGTTTCTGCCATCAGGTTCAGATAAGACTTTTCCGGATCCGCAAGAATAACCAGGATCATAAAGGGCGACATCAGAATCAGCCAGTAGGGATGCGAATAAGCTGCCGTAAACTGAATTACATATGCCATCAGACACAGATAGATGGTTATGCGGGTACGATCATCCTCTTTCCTTCTCTGATATGCATAGCAGAAAATCAGAAAAGCCATCTCTGCAAAAATGTAGATGAACAGAGTCCCAAAAGCCACAGATCCATGTACAAACAGTGCATCATAGATCGGCTTCGCCACATTCGTTCCCTCGCTGCTCCCGGAAAACGTACATCCGGGCACCAGCTCTGCCCTCCCATAGGGAACCGCGATCCAGAAGAATACCATCGGAAGGATGACACAGAATGCCTGTACAAGAATCCTGCGGATCCGCTTTTCATCCATGAGAACAAGCGGCGCATAAATCAACAGAGAGAAATACTTCAAGGGAGCTGCCAGCGCAAACCAGATGGTAAACCACTTCTTATCTCCCTGCAGATAGGCCTTCAGTCCCAGCATCATCAACGTCATGGTAATGATATCGTACTGTCCCAGCACCGCAATTCCTGTCACGGTAAAGGTCGACGTGAGGAACAGCATTTCTCCGCGGTTTCTCATCTCCGACAGACGATTCCGACTGCCATCCACTACCAGCTCGATCACACCGCCAAAGGCCTTCTGGAACAACAGCAGCCAGAACAGCAGCATGGACTTCATCCACATCAGACACAGGACAGAATGATAGATATCGATTCCGGTGCACTTCTCTACCACCCATAACGGGAAATTCCACAGAGCAAAGATAATGTACATCGGGAAGTCATAAAGCGGAACATACTGCATGTTTCCGATGAGAAAGACCTGCGAATAGAAATGACGGATCCTCCCCTCGAACAGGATATCCCAGAACCGCACTCCCTCCAGTCCTGTCTCATAAAAGTCCGCATAGTAGCAGCTGTAGAACAGGAGCAGAAAAAATACGGCGTATAACAGCAGCAATACTCTCTGTCTGATATTGTTCTCTTTTCTTTCAGCCAATGGAAAAGATCCTCCTTGTTTCAATGAATGTTCCAGGAAAACCGGGTCATGAGACTTATCATGGAAGATAAAACAAACAAATACGGAAGCTTTCTGTCCTGACTTTTCTCACTCTGCCTGCCCGGAAGCATATAAGGCAGACAGACAAGCAGCGGCAGAAAATACCGCCCCTGCAGGCCATCAATATTTCCGATTCCTTCTGTTCTTGTCGAATACAGGAACACAAAGGAGGTCATGATAATGAGAATTTCCCCAAGAAAAATAACCCATGCCGTCACTCTGACCCGCCTGCCATCTATGTGAATCGCCGCGCCTGCGAGCAGCCGAAGGCACAGAAGAATGATTACAAGCTGCAGGACAAGCGGAATTCCATCTGCAAAGAAATCTCCCAGAAAAGTATCCGTAAACAATTTCCCGCCGAATGCATACACGGTTCGCAAGTAGAGCATAAGCATTCTCACCGGATGAGTGATGGCCCAGCCAAGCGAATACGAGGATCCGATGGACAAATCCGTTCGTCCGTCAAACCCATATTCCCCAAGAAAGAGTATAATCTCTCTCCCTCGTGCCGCGAAAGCTATGAATACAGCTGCGAGCAGAGAAACGCTTCCAAAAATCCGGATTTTCCTGCGCTTCTCCTTCGGAATCTGCCCCGGAGAAATCATGAGCAGGAACAGAAGAAATACGAAATATACAAACTTGATGGGAATAAAAACCAGCATCAGAAGAACCGCTGCCATCAGCTCACGGATCCGGATTTCTTTTTTCTGAATCAGGAAATCGCAAAAGCTTACTGCAAGCAGAATAAATGCCAGATTCCAGACATCATAAGACAGGGAATTCATCAGCCAGAGCGTCGACGGCAGAAATGTGACTGCCATCACCATTTTCTTTAACCTGGGGCTGGTGCGAATGGCAATGTACGAAACAACCGCATACAGGAGGACATTTGCCAGTCTTCCTGCAACCAGAACAATTTGATAAGGAGCTCTTACCATTCGTGCCAGCGTAATCCCAACCGCAGAAACGATGTAACTGAAATGCGGCATGTTGCCGATCAGAAAGAAGTCGGATGCCTGCTGCCGGATTTTATTCCCATAGCTCCAATCTGACCAGAAATGATAGAAGTACTGTCTGTCACCCATTCCTTCAAATCTCAGAATTCCCGTCTGAACCTCTTGCGCACTGCCTCTTAAGGCGGGGATCTTCTCCATCAGGCTGCTGGATAGTGCATAAGCGCTGTAAAAATGCAGTCCCTCGTCAGGAACGCAAATGGGAACCATTGCCGCCATGCTGACACAGGCAAACACAAAAAGGCCTCCGATCCACAGAAGGCCAAACGGAAGCCGAAGCATACCATAATACTGCCCGTACAGAATGGATGCTCCCACCAGAAAAAATATCGACAGGATCAGAAAATTCCCGAAAAAGCTCCGCTCGCTTCCATAAAAAGACCACGTGATTCCGGGTATGTCCGCTCCGGTATCATCCTGAATCTGAAGATTGTATTCCGCCCCCTGCTCCAGCAGAATCGGCAACTGCACCAAATCCTCCATCGGAGCAATGGTAATCACATGAATTGGAGCATGGTCAAATTTCTTCTCCCATACAGCAGCTCCATTCTGATCGGTAATCCTTGCCGTTCCGGTAAGCAGATAGTCTTCGTACTGATCCACAACGTTCCGGCTGCAGTCATCGAAGCAAAGCCCGATTCCCGTAATGACAGAATCCTCCGCGATAAACGAAGCCCTGCTCCCACTCTCTGCGATCCATTCGTTTCGGGCAGAACAATGCCTTAAAGAGGTCGTCCACCAGACCAGCAAGGCTCCCAGCATCAGGCACAGCAGAATGCCGTATTTCTTCCCTATTTGCTTGTCAGAAGCTGAAATTCTGTTCATGAATTCTTAAAATCAAGCAGGTGTCCGAACACCTTCCCGGCTGCCCGACCGATAAATTTCACATCTTCCCAGCTGCGGATACCGACAATTCGTCTTGCAATAAACTCCGGACTGAAGGCAACCTTATACACAGACTGAACCGCCTCCATCAGACGATCATCTCCAACCGGAGTCTTCATGATCGGACGACGCATATCATATTCCGAATAATCCTCTGTCTGAAGCCATCCATTCTCCTGGCATTCCTTATACAGAGGCGTTCCCGGATACGGAATGCAGACGGTTGCCTGCAGAGTCTTCGCATATCCCTTTTTGAGAAGCTCCCTGCCAAGCGCCACCGTGTTCTCGATTTCCTTCTCCCCTTCCCAGGGATAACCGAACATAATGGTCACATGAACCGACAATCCTGCCTTCTGCGCCATCTTGCAGCTCTCGATCATCGTCTCAATCTTCTCACCCTTGTTGATCCGGTCCAATGTCTCCTGGTTCGCGCTCTCAAGACCGAACAGAACAAAGCGGAAGCCCGCCTTCTTCATCAGCTTATACTCTTCAAAGGTAAGCTTTGAGAACCGCATGTTGCAGTCCATGACCACCTTCTTGTTATAGCCGCGGTCAATCATTCCCTGACAGAAGGTATGGAGCCACTCTCCGACCGGGAATGCTCCGGAATCATCCATGATTTCACGAACACCGTACTTCTCAATCAGAATCCCGATTTCATCCAGAAGTGCTTCCGGCTTCCGCATATGATATTCGTTGTACAGTGTAGTCCAGCTGCAGAAGGTACACTTGTGGTACCAGCAGTCTCTTGCCGCCATGGTATAGGTTCCGGGAAGTCTTCCGTAATTGCCGTTCTTCTCGCTGTACAGTCTCCACTTCGTAAGATCACGGTCAATCATCGGAAGCTCGTTCAGATCATGGGCAAGCGTGAACTTTCCGGTATTGCAGATATTGCCGCCCTTCCGATAATAAATTCCCGGCTCCAGCTCCGAAGGCTCTGCCTCTCCCTCGTGCTCCCGCAGGCTTTCACAGAGATTCTCCAGAAGAAAGTCATAGTTGCCCCCTGTCAGAATATAATCTACAGGACACTCCTTCATGGTTTCTTCCGGATAAGCAGTCACATGATCGCCGACCATGACGATGATCATTTCCGGCCGCACCTTCTTAAACTCCCGGACAATCTCCCAGTGAAGCTTCACAACCGGTGCCTTCGTTTCCATCATCATGACATCAATGTCGCTCGCCTTCACATATTCCAGAAACTCTGCGTAGGATTTTCCCTCCGCGATTCCGTCATCCCAGCTCACATCAAAGCCTTTGGATTTCAGATAGGAGGCCGCATAAGCCGGCACCATCGGATAGATGTATGTCGGCGAATTGAACCACTGGAACTGACGATTCTGTCCCAGAAGGGCGACTCCCTTCGTGCTTTCCAACGGCGGATATGCAATGGATACTCTCATGATATGAATTTCCCTCTTTTCGATTCTTGATATTCTTAATAATGTATCGTTAACGCAACAGCTTACTGGAGCACAGTCCCTGAACAAAGCGGATACCGTACCCCACATGAGTCAGAAAAATTCCTGCCAACGCCAGAATCCACACGCGGAAATTCTCCGCATGATGAATGCTGCAGGCAAGAAGAACAAAATACAGCAATAATACGCCTGCATAAATATACCATATAAACGGGAAGAATGCCGCCAGAATCGGTCCGGCAATCAGCCCGATCACAAACATCGTCGGTACGAAGTAGGCAAATTTCCGTGAGGTCTGCGGAAGAACCTTTGCAAAATACCCCCGGTGCTTCGCATAATTCGTTGCCTGCTTCAGGTGCGCCCGAAACATCCGTCTTCTGTGATGGTAGACCAGAATTTCAGGATCATAAATAATCCTGTGTCCTGAATTCACAATATCCAGACACAGCTTCGTATCCTCGCCCGGATAATAATTGGAGTCATAGCCTCCCACCTTGCGGAAAAGCTCAGCGCGGACGATCAGATTCACACTGGGCAAGTCATCCACCTCACGCTTCGCCTCCGGAAGATATCGATAGGTATATCCCGCACTGCACAGCTTCGATTCATAAACCTTGCCGGATGCCTTCTGCCAGTCATCGTCCTCCGGTGCCGTGACCGCAGGTCCTCCGACCGCTCCCACGGATGAATCCTCGAAATACGGCAAAGCCCTTGAGAGCCACTGCGGTGCCGGATAGGCGTCATCATCAATAAAGGCAATGATCTCTCCCTGCGCATATTGCAGCGCCATATCTCTCTTCTCTGCAGGGCCTGTCTTTCCAGACGGAATGATCCGAACCTTTCCGTTCATCTCCGGGAAGGTTTCCTCCGTCGGTTCATCCGGAAAGATCAATATCTCAAAGTCCTTTTCCTTAAGCCTTGCATAGTGCGGCATCGCCGCACGAATGTAATCATTGATTTCTTTTACAGGTATGATAATCGAAACTCGCATAGGTACCTTTCCTTAATACACGGATTGATCCTGTTCTACTCGGCATCCGTTGTCTCCCGTCCTTTGCTCTCTTCCAGTTCCCGGACTCTTTTCTCAAGAATAGCATTTGCCTGTGCCAGAAAGGCGATTCGTTCCGTCTGCTTGGAGACAATCGACGTTAACATCATCAGGAGCACAAGTATGAATCCTATAATCAAAAGATACAGCGTATTCATCAGTGTCTGCGCACCAATTAAGCCCGCCAGTGACTGCAGGAGCTCCGGAAAAACCACAAAGATAAGCATGACCACTCCGGTAAGCAGCCACAGCAGGGTATATTTCAGCGTAAGTCTCCTTCTCTTCAGCATAGACAGAACAATTATGAAGAAAACAAGAACCGCAGCCAACAATGATACTTTCAACCGAATCGGCAACATCTGACTTCTATCTCCTCTCTCAAATACAATCTCTTAACGGGCTCTGCGAACACCGTAGCTGATTCTGCAAACAATAATATCGAGCGACACCTTGATCATATAGTAAACCGATCGCTTCAGATTAATGGAGCTCACTCCGTGCTCCCTCTCACGCATCAGAACCGGGACCTCTGCGATCCGCTCCCCTCTCAGAGATGCATCAATGATCGCCTCCGGCTCCGGATAGTCCGCAGGATAATGCTCCGCAAACTCCTGAATCGATCTTCTGGAAACCGCACGAAATCCACTGGTAACATCACAGATCCGAATACCGCAGCACAGCCGGATCAGCCGGCTCAGCAGCCGGATCCCGACGCGCCTTCCTGCGGACGACTGAAACCCTTCTGCCTTCTCACTGACAAAGCGGGAACCAATCACATAATCGGCCTTATCCTCCAGAATCGGCTGCAGCACCGTCTGCAGATAAGCAGGGTCATGCTGCCCATCTCCATCGATCTGCACCGCAATGTCATAATCGTTCTCCAGCGCATAGCGATAGCCCGTCTGTACCGCTCCGCCTATGCCAAGATTAACCGGAAGACTGACATACGAAAAGCCGTTCTCTCTGCAGACTTCTTCCGTTCTGTCCGAAGATCCGTCATTCACAATCAGATAATCACAAGCACAATTTGCTGTCTCCAGGCTGCGTACCGTCTTTACAATGTTCGCCTCCTCATTGTATGCAGCAATAATCACAAGCACCTTCTTCAAACCGTTAGTTCCTCAATTCTGCAGAAATACATTCTGCACTCAAATACATCAGATAAAAAACAACTCTCCCAACGTACGATAAATCTTATCATACACAAGCCCGTTCTTCAGTACGATTTCCATCTTCCGAAGTCTGCTGTTCCCGGGAATCAGAAGAAACTGCTCCGCCGTTCTCTTATCCCCGGCACTCATATCATTTCCATACAAACGCAGGAACTCTTCACACTGCCGGAACAGGGCATCATATCCGCCGCCTTTTCCACCACTGCTCCCTGCCGGATTTTCCCCGGACATATGGAAAGAACTCAGCTTGTCCTTCAGCTCTCTCCAGGCACCGCCTTCTCTTGCACCAATTACATTCTCAGCATGCTGCCGGTAATCGTAGGTAACTTCCGGCAGATAACCGATTCGTCCAAAAGCAGCAGCCACCAATGTAATCCAGTGATCATGCATGACAGCCGACACAGGCACAGAATGTATTCGATTGCGCAGTGCACGGTTAAACAGAACCGATGCGCCTACAACATTGTTCTGTACAAGAAGGTGTGAAAAGCTTTTCAGCTTCTGATTATAACCCATATATGCCGTGAAAGACGATGCGATGGTCCGCAGGTTCTGATCGGTCACCCTGCAGTCACTGTGGATCAGAAGCGGCGTCTCCTCTCTCTCTATCCGCTCCTCCATCCGCATAGCAGTGACCAATTTCTCGATTTTATCCGGAAACCACACATCATCCTGATCTGCAAACATATAGTATTCAGCTTCATTCAGCTGTGCTCCCGTCAATGTCTTCAGGAAGTTCGTGCAGGCTCCGAGCGAAGCATGCTCCGGCAGAATATGTATCTTCTCCGGATAAAACTCCGCATACTGCCTTACAACAGAAATCGTATTGTCTTTGGAACCGTCATCAGAAACCCACAGCTCCCAGTTCTCATAGGTCTGAACAATGATGGAATCCATCAATGCTTCTATGTATTTGCTTCCATTAAAGGTACACAATACAATTGCCACCAGACCACTTCTCATCTTCTTCTGTCCTCAATCATATTCAACAGATACCGGAAGGATTCCAGACGGAAGATCGCGGAACCCGCAACATAGATCACCGCTCCAAGCGGAATCTGAATGCACAGAGTAAGTACATTGCCATATCCCAGAAGCGGAACTGCCCCTACTGCAACTGCCATGATAACTGCCAGTAAAATAGAAGGCAGAATATCACGAAGCTGTTCCAGATATCGGTAATTTAAGAGTTTCCAGTTCGGATAGGAATTGATAATCTGACTGGTAACACTGGAAATCAGCAAGCTGCATGCCATCGCCATCACGCTGATCCGCATGGTACAGAGCAATAAGCCAATCCCGATTATTTTCTTCAAAATCTCCAGCCGAAGAAACAGGTCACTTCTTCCCATTGCCTTAATTGCATTGAGATTTGCGGAATGTACCGGCCAGAACATATACGTAATACAGAAGATGCGCATATAGGGTACGCAGGGAAGCCACTTATCTGTCAGAATAAGACTCACCAACGGCTCTGCACAGCCGGCCAGCCCCATCATCAACGGAGCCATCACATATACGCTTGTGACAATTGACCGTCTGGTCATGCTCTTAATCTGAGCCCTGTCGTCCTGAACGATTGACATCGCCGGAAGCAGAACACTGTCAATGGAATTACTGATCGTACCAATGATTGCCTTCGGATACTTCGATCCCTGATCATAAAAAGAAAGATCCGCAGAGGAATATACCTTCCCGATCAGAAGGTTCCACAGACTTGTATAGCCCGTATCCAGCAGGGCAGACACCAGCAATTTCCAACCATAAGAAAGAAGAGCCTTCAGCTTAGTCCATGAAAACCTTTTCTTCGGCCGCCACGGAACTGTAATCCAAAGGATTAACGTATCAATCGCTGTATTACTCACATACTGAGCCGCAAGCGCCCATACTCCGAATCCGGCATATGCCATTGCAATCCCGAGTATCGCAGACGCAATGGTTCCCTCTAATGTAGAAAAGAAGAACCGCTTAAAAAGCATATGACGTGAAACATATGCCTGCTGTATGTTCTTCAACCCGGAAATCACAAGGGTAAGACTCAGAACTCGAACCAGCGGGATATAAATCGGATTGTCATAGAATTTCGCAATCGCAGGGGCAGCCACAAACATTCCCGCATACAGCGTCAGACAAACCAACACATTAAAATAGAATACAGACGAAAAATCGACTTCATCTGCGTTCTTCTTCTGTACCAACGCCGTTCCAAGTCCGCTGTCCACAAAGACCTGTAAAATGGACGTAAAAACGGTTACCAGTGCGATAACACCATAATCTTCCGGAGCCAGGAGTCTTGCAAGCACAATGGATACCAGAAACGACACCAACTGTGCTCCGCTGCTTTCTCCAATTCGCCAGCAAAAATTTTTTATCACATTTGCCGAACTTGAGTTCTGCAATTTCTACTCTGCTCCTTTCATAATTAATAGATAAATCATCTTGATATAAATAATTGTTCACATTCACTTATAAATTTACGAACGTTCTCTTTTCCATCTAAATTACCGCGTTCATACCGTTTTATGACTTCACTACTGGTCGTTCTAGCCCATTCCAACTCTTGTTCTTCAAAGCCATATGCAACGCCCGGAATCTTGCCTTCGTTTTTTAAATAATCTTTCCACGTTTTTTCCCCCTCAGGTACAACAATGGAAAGACACCCACAGAGTGCAGCAATTGATGCGTATGCCGTCTGCGTGTCATATGATATACAGCGCTCGCAACGATTAAAAACCTCCACCTTCTCCGCTTCAGGCAAATCATCAATCACCGTTCCATCCAGATATTCCGGCAAATCACTTCGATTCTTCCCCTTACGAAGAATATAGCATGTCCCTTTTCTTTCTCCATAATTTGTTCTTTTATACAAATCCAAATCAAAATAAGCTAATGACAGAATTCTTCCTTGAGGATTGAGATGTGAATCATTAAAGATGTTTCTATACGCGTAAAACACGTCCCTTTTTCCAAAAGCATCATCCTCATATTGATTAAAGTATAGAAGATAACGTATGACACGTCTGGCATGTAGTGGATTTCCATAAACTACTTCGGGGTAGATAACAATTGTTTTTTTACCTACAAATGGAAGCCGATATGCACGACATCCACGAATACTCTCATTTACATATCCGATATACTTAGGATCATACAGATGTTTCTCTTCTCCATCCCGTTGAACTCGTCTTGACATCTGAATGTCGTAACAAGTGAACGCAATTTGCCAAAGGAACATAAGACTTCTCTTCTTCTGCCATTTTGGATTCTGCTCTAAATAATATATAGAAGCTTCCTGACCTAATCGGTTCAAATAGTAGCATAAGGTATGCAAAACAACTGCCCCGCCCCCACGCTGTCTTGGAGAGACAATTACAAACTTCATATGTCTATCACTTTTATCATTTCTCACTAGATTCATACCCACATCTAACCACATATTTATATCTGAAAATCACCATACGATCGATCTTTTCTTCTACATTCTCCTATTCTGGGCAATTGCCTACGTTCTTGTATTGTAATCAAATCATTACTTTTCATACTTAATGCCCATACTGTCTCTTGATGAATGTTCCGAGAACTACAAGAAATAAAACTGCACTGATCAAACTAATCCAGTAACTCATGCGAAAACTAAGCGGATCCTCATAAATCAGCCTTACTTTCCCCTCACTAATGTCATTTGGAATAGCTATCCTTGTATATTGGTAATAATCCGACAGGGATGTTTTTATTTCTGTTCCGTCTTCAATGTATGCATGATATAGCCCGTAATAACTCACCGGAATGTCGATTTCCCGAGCAGCAAGGCTGTCATCCCCTTGACTGATATTTTCCAAAACCGTCTGATTGGTCACAGAATCAAAGGTAAGATAATAGTCCCTTCCTTCTACATTGTAATCTCGCAGGATCAATCCATCACCAACATGCGGTCCGTCAGCGCTTTCCAACGTTCTCTGCATTGCATTATATTGCTTAACATCCTCCGTATATTCTTTCAGATTATAATCCAGATTGGCCCAGTTGATCGAATCCCACTTACTGTCCACATAGTCAGGAGTATCAAAATATTCAGAAGCAGCCCTGGATGATGAAATAAGAGTAAGAGAGATTAATAGCATCATAAACAATTGCCGCCACTTTGCCGGAACAATCCAAACTTCTTTCACACAGATAAAGCACCCAAACAATGCAGAATAAGCCAGAAATCTCCATGGAAACTGAATGTTTCCCAGCGTACTTTTGACAATATCAAAATGATCAAATACATAACTCCACGGAAAACAGGATGTACTTAAAAACAACGTTGCAGCTTCCAGAGATAATAACAAGACACTTATTTTTCTGTCATGTTCTGTAAGTTTCTCTGCCGTAAAAAAAGACACAAACATCGCAAGACTGCCAAGCAAAAGAGCATTTCCAATGGAATATGACATTTCTTTCACAGCAGAATCACTGCTTATCACATTTCCATATGGCCTCGGATCCATAAATGCCTGCCAGATATAAATACCGGTACTTTCTACTTTTGTAAATTCAGAAGAAATCTCGAGTCCCGCATTCTGAAAATGAAGAAACGGAACAAAAAACCAAATATTCAGTAGTAACACCCAAATAACCGTTAACAGAATAGCACTCAACCGTTTCCGGTCTTTGAGAAACGAAATCGGATGAGTCAGGAGACGCACTACAATTAACAGCAGGCAAAAGCCTGCGGCAAGCATTGTGGTCAGCACATGACTGGAGATAATTCCTGTTGCTCCGCACACCGTGAGGTAAATTCCTCTTTGCGCATCCCGGTAGACGAGATTCCAGATTCCTGCAGCGACCAATGGAAGAAATGCCAACGCAAATGCTTCTCCTAATGCCCCACGTAGCAGAGTCTCATTCATTCTGAACGGATTAAATACCCAGAGAAAAGTAAATAACAATCCTCCCTGGGCCCCAAACAATTCTTTTCCTCCCAGATACCCAGCATAGGCGGTCATAAATGTTAATATAACGCAGCAAGCCCGAAAAGCATAGTATACTGTCGTTCCACTGAAGACCAGAAGTCCACCCGGAATCAGCCATATCTGAGGATACATCATTGGCGTAATATTCCCGTTTCCGGCAAACATCATATTAATTCTCTGTGGAATCTGCCCATTGCGGATTGCTTCTGCAATTCCCTCAATTCGCTGCAAATGGAATTGGATATCATGCATCTGCGGAATATTCGATGCCAGATACGGCAAGCATGCGGTTGCTGCCATCACAGTAACAAACAGGAAATTTGGTTTCTTCTTGTAATAAGCCAGATATGCACCCATCAGAAGAATCAATACAAACACGCCGCTGATCTGTGCTGTTCGTTTTGCATCTGAACAGGTAGTGGTATCCAGTGAAGTTAAGGTATACCCGTAAATTGTAAGTTTACCCTTTCCGGCAACACTTCTGACCGCCATAAGTTTTAACGGTCTGTCTGTTGTGAATCTCACAACATGATATTCTTCTCCCGGATCATAGTTCTTAGATGCATAGCTTACATTTGTATACTTATCAATTACTTCGTAATATGCCCCTTCCTTCTCCGTCTTCGCACAAACACTCAGTTCATAGGTTCCTGGCAAAAGATATTCTATCGGAAAGCCATCTGATTCGGCCTTGCCGGCATTTTCTCCAAGTACAACCGCATTCCCCTCCGAAGAAATTACCGGCATCTTATCCTTTTCCCGAAGTCCCACATAGATTCCATAGAGGCATACGAATAACAGCACAACGAATAAGCCACCGTAATACAGCTTTTTTATCTGAAGTTGAGTCATTCTCTTCTTGATATTCAAAAGCAACTACCCCCAAAGAACATTTTCCGGCCCAACCGTTTTCACGATTACCACCCAGGTGCCCTCTACACGGACAATGCGAAAATCTCCGCTTTGCAGGTCTGCATATTCACGCGACAAATCAGACTCTTCGATATTCTTCTCCATTTCAGGATCAGGCTCAATAAGCTCCACTCCTTCATAGCTGCTCATATGGATCCGGAAGGAATGATCTCCGTATGCATACAGATCTGTAGTAGCCACCGGCCATATTACGGAATACAGCTCCGAATCATAACGAAGTGCCGACACACTTTCTTTCTCATCCCAGCTGAGAAGGTTGAGAAAATAAACCGGCTGATCATAGGTAAAGCCTTCCGTCTGATCCAGTGCTGACAGAATCCGGGTACACAGCGAACGATCCTGCTCCATGACATGATGCTGGTTGACATATCCCACATTGTCGAAAAGGAAGGTCCCGTATATCATGGTTGTCAGAGCAAGAAATTCTCCCCAATACAAAAATACAGAGACTCGCTTATCCTTACCTGAGGGTGTTGAAACCTTTCTGCAAGCTAATGCCCTCTCCATCAGCGGAACGCTGCCGATAATCAGCAGCATCAAAGACATCCGATGCTGACCACGATACATAAAGCCGTAGCTCAGGACAGACATCGTACAGACTGCCACCGGAAGTAATGCCGTCCAGAGCAATAGCTCGGCCGCTGCAATGCCTCGATATCTTTTAGATGAACTCGTTCTGAAATTCTTCTGCCAGAGCACAATCATACAGACCAGCGACAGGAAATAAACCAGATAATAGCTTCCCCGGAAGAAGGGGATGATCTGGATCTTCCACAGACCCATAATTCCTAGCTTAACAAAGGCATGCAGATAATTGTCGAAGAGAGAGAAGACGAACGTCCCATTCATGGCAGCTTCTGCTCCCTGATAACCGGTTTCTTCCACTTGATGTACACTCATTAAGAGTCTGGAGCTTACTAACAGGAAAACACCTGACGCAAATACAACAAGAACGCAGGTTCCGATCCAGCGCCACCTGCGTTTGAATTCCGAATAATAATCATCTGTATTTCCCTGCAGTGTCTGAAGAACCAGGTCAAGCAGGAGCAGTGTCAGCACACAGGACAGATTAACCGGTAAGATGACCAATGCCAGACTCAGACTGATCCATGCTCCGAATAATGTCCATCCTTTGCTGCACTTCCCTGCCCTTTTTAACAGTAAAGCTGCGACACATGCAAGAAGCACCGAAATCGGATACCCCACCTCATACAGCGTCATATACGCCTGTGTGGGTGAACTGACCTCCAGCAGTATTGCCACCAGATACATTCCCGCTGTGGACTGAATGTTGAAGAAATCAATTACAATCTGTCCCAGTAATGCAATTACAAGAATGATGAGCATTCCTGCAACCCACGGCGTACGATACCAGGTCTGAATCCAGTTTGCCGCTCCGCTCAGCCATCTTCCGGTGCTTGCCCCTGCAAACGTACTCAGAAGATTGACTGACGCTTCAGAATACTCTCCAATTGTATCTTCTGTTCCGACCAGATTCAGCATGCAATAGGCATGCGCCACAAATCCGGCAAGAATTGAGGCCAGAAAAACTCGCCCATTCCACCTTACAGGTATTCTGCGGAATTTCGGCAATACATTCATCTGTTCTTCAAAGGTTCTATTCATTATTAAACATAAATCCCATTCATATTTCCGACTATCTGATAGCCAGTTCACTGTCTTCGTTTTCAATATTGGTGGTACGAACAATGTAAAGCGGCCTTTTCTTCACTTCCAGATAGATTCTGGCCAGATACTCTCCGATCACCCCCAGAATCATAATAATAGTACCTCCGAAAAAGGCTATCAGAATAACCAATGTTCCGAATCCGGTCCGCGGTCCTCCAGATCGTAAGATTGTTATAATAAACCAGATTGCCCCAATCAATGTAATAGAATCGATCATAATCCCAAGCCACACAGCAGCACGAAGAGGCGTTGTTGCAAAGGCAAAAAAACCATTCACCGCATAACGCATCAATCCACGCATGGACCACTTGGTAGTTCCGGCTGCTCGCGGAACGTTCTCATATTCAATCCATTTTGTGCTGAAGCCAACCCAGGACAGAATTCCTTTTGTAAAGCGTTCCCTCTCTCCCAGGGCCAGCATTGCCTCCGCCACAGGTCGCTTTATCATTCGAAAATCGGATCCACCCTGCACCAGATGCATTGTAGTCAGACGGTTGATCGTATCATAAAACAAACGAGACAAAGCGCTCCGCACAATCGGTTCGCCCTTTCTGTCCACTCTTCTTGCCCCACAGCAATCATAGCCTTCATCCAGAACAGAAATCATTTTCGGAAGAAGCTCCGGCGGATGCTGCAAATCTGCGTCCATCAACGCGATATAATCCGCATTCGTATATGACAGTCCGGCATAAATTGCAGCCTCCTTTCCGAAATTTCTGGAAAAGGATACATACTTGATCTTATCTTTGCCATACGTCCGTTCCAGCGTCTCAATTTTCTGAAGCGTCCGATCCCTGCTTCCATCATTGATATAAAGAATGGACCAGTGCAGGTTCTCAACATCATCCAGAACCCTTCTGACATGATCAAACAGAACCGGCACGCATTCTGCTTCGTTATAGCACGGAACTATAATCTCAAGGCTTCGTGTAGAGACAATCATCTCTTACCTCCCGCTTACCTTCAGTAAATCGTCCTTTATTATATGACTTATCACCTTATGTAATTCAAAGCTCAACCATTTTTCTTCAAAAGTGAAGCTATTGTTTCCCTCAGGAACTGCATCTGAGCACATTTTCGATAACATACTATAAAAAGAAATGTTGGTATGAAGACGGCCAAACAGATCCTAAGACACATACCCAACATTCCACCAGTTGGAATGCTGGAACACATCCAATACGTTATTACCGTGATTCCAACTGTAATAAGCGTTTGCCTACACTCTGATAGAAAGAAATCTTTCCCCTCTGTTTTAAAATATACTCTAAAGATACAAAAATACTCTATGGGCAAATTAATAAACAGGATTGTCAGGATTGTTGCCAGAACAACTCCTGCAACGCCCAGGCTTCGCACAAAGACAACATTCAAGCATAAGTTCGCTGCAGCTTCACCAATTGCCAGAAAGCGCTCTTGTTCCCAAATTCCGGTAGATTCCTTCAACACCTCATTGATATCCACCAGACAGTACAGGTAGAAATAAATACATAAAAGAATAACAATTGAAAACGGCAATAAATATTCTGTCCCCATCCAAAGCACCATAAACGGCTGATACAGATTCAAAAGGCAAGATAAAAATACTGTTGCCACTCCATGCTGAAAAAAAGCATACTTCTTGACAACCAGATAATTCTCATCAGCATTACGCAACGCAATGCTATTCCCTAGGCTTGGAACCAAAGCGCCATGAATAATTCCAACTAATGTAATCGGGACAAGCATAATCAAATAGTAATTATTGTATTTCGCCAGTATGGATAATCCAAGAAAGGAAGAAATTACAATACTATCAAAGGAATTTCTGGATATATTCCGCAGCTTTGCCAATCCCACTGACAGAAACTTCTGTTGAAGTCCTCGATGAAACTCTGCATTTTTCTCTAAGCTGCAACAATCTCCCACTTTCATTTTCAAGTCACAGAAATAGTACTTCTTTGCCAAAATAGCATTAAGAACAATGTTGCAAATGGTTCCTACCAAAAGCAGAATGCTGTACAAATAGTAACTCTTGCATACCGTCAAGGAAATAATTTGAAGCACATACATCATAGTTGCAGAAACAACACTTGCAATTGCTGTCAAATCCACCCGTTGATTCACCTTCAACACGGTAACGCAGTAGCCAAATGTCAAGTATGGCCAACAAGCATTGAGCAGGTAGATTAGATAGATCAGATGCAGGTTCAGGCCCACAGGATATTCTTGTCCTCTTACCAGATATGGAATAAATGGCAAAAGAATACAACCAATCGCTAAAATTATTATTCCAATGATTCGATATATCTTTTTCAGAAGATCAATGAGATAACGTATCGTACAATGGTCCTCTGTTGCAACCGGATAATACAAGTAAGACAATACTGCATTTTCAATTCCAAAATCAGCCAAACTCAGCACCTGAAACACTGATGTGAATAATGAGCTTACTCCGCCGTATTCAACACCAATGTTATGAATTAGAAGCGTACGTATAATAAATGGGAAAACTGTAACAACCCCTGAATTCACAGCTGACCATATAAAATTTTTTGACACATGCTCCAGTCTGGATCCATGTATATTCACACTGTTCATTCTGTTTTCTTAATTTCACTTTTCTTATCTTGATACAATTTACAGAAACACCCGTTCCATGCTCCCTTGAAGTATCCCCATGCGATATCCTTTCGCCCAAAGCGCAGTGCAGACAATACATAATAACACGTAAACACATGAAGATAGAAAGCGAAGTAGATCACTTTACTGCTGGCATCCGCATATCGTCTCATCATAATGCTTCGATTTCTCGCAAAGGTAAATGCTCTCCGCGGAGAGCCAATCCCCATCCCCCGAAGTGTGGTATTCTCATACTCTCCCACAGCCCCCAGATGCAGTGTTCTGGCCGTGGGGACATAGTACTGCTCATACCCTGCCTGCTGTACTCTGAGACCAAGGTCCGTTTCCTCGTACATGATTTCGAAATAGGGATCCCATCCCCCGGATTTCTCATACGCTTCCCGCGTCATCATAAAAGAATTCGTAGCAGCAATCGTCGGATAAGTTCCATTCAGATCAACATCATCTACAGGGATTCCGGAATATCGGAATTCTGCTCTTGATGTCCGAAGATTAATTCCGCATCCCAACGCCCCGACGTTTCTTCCATCTTTCCCTCCAAGAGAAAGCGGAGCTGCCAGTCCCGTCTCAGGATGCTGCTCCTGAAACTTCACCAGCTCAGCTATCATATCCGAAGCAATCTCATTATCATCATCGATAAACAGATAATAGTCTCCTTCTGCATGACGAACACCCTCCGCTCTTCCTCCGCCCGCATTCAGATTGACATCGCTGTATACGTAATGAAGAGGAATGTTCTTGCCGCAGTATGAGGATACAACACTTTTTGTAGCATCCGTTGATGCATTGTCTACTACAATCACTTCCACATCCGGATAGCTGCTCTCCATAATAGAATGCAGCAATTTATTCAGATCCTCGCATCTGTTATAGGTTGGTATAATAACCGATACCATTTTACTCATATTCTTATCCCTGCTCTTGCTGTCTTCATCCACTTCTTCGCAGCACCGATCTTAGCAACATACAATATGTCTTTTCTAAATGAAAAGAAAATGCCTCGAACAGCCCCCTGATTACAAGCTTCATTCTGGTGTCCAATTCGGCATTTGTGAGATATTCTTTCATAAAATATCTGTGACTGCCGCTTTTCTCTGCGTCAAGAATACTGACCACTTCTCTTGCCTGTCTCATCGATTCTTTGCAGACCTCTCTGGCACTGTTTCTGACCAGAATACAGGTCAATAAGGCAAGCTCATTATATATATAGCCAAGTGCATAGCGATCATTTTTCGGATTTCTTGAACGAATTGCTTTCTTCAACTCATCATACGGCAATTGAACCGTCTCAAGCTTTTTAAATCCATCGGATCTGGATGTCGATTCCTGCGAGACCCAGTTATTGTATACCCACTTGGGAATTATCTTGTATTCCAGTATTTCATTACACTGAAACAGAAAGATCATGTCCTCGGTATAACACCCCTTGGGGAAAGAAATGCCATTCCCAATCAGCTTTTCTCTGCGATAGATACGACTCCAGACCGCACAGGTAGACCAGATCAGCCATGGAGAATGAAAACCTTCCGGTGAAACCGGAAACCGGTTCTTTGTCTCCCCCCCCCCGAACAAGGTAGAATCCCGCCATCAGCATACCAATCTCTGCATTATCTGCTTCTGCCAGCAAGCTGGAAAGAAAATCCGGACAGTAGTAATCATCCTGATCAAGAAA
>Ga0129310_1001328_pt1 | contig 22163 bp, 17 predicted proteins | sample Go1ome_2_FD_94433 | JGI IMG/M metagenome (GOLD analysis project Ga0129310, IMG submission 94433) | Western lowland gorrila individual fecal microbial communities from Wisconsin, USA - Go1022A metagenome | ecosystem: Host-associated > Mammals > Digestive system > Large intestine > Fecal | place...
AGCTTAGCACTCCGATGCGCACTCCAAAGAGTGCAAACGGTCCCCGCAGCAATTCATTCCGGCCGGATTCCCCCTCCACAACCAACTTCCCACGGGGACGGAAGACTCAGCCAGCCCCCTCACTACACCGGACATGGTCCGTTCCGGACGCGTCCTCCCAACCTCAGTTAAATCTCCATTTTGATTAACTGACATTGGAGTGTGAACAGTAATCTCCCGGACAAATAGAATAATTTTAAGTAAAAAGAATGTTCCAGGCCGCTGACACCGGCCTGGAACATTCTTTTACATCTTATATCTTTATTTTTTCGATTATCTCTTCTCTATTCCGCTTCATTGACAAACATGTCTTCCGCTTTATCCGGCATTCTATTCCTGTCCCATTCGATTTTCACTTTAAAGAGATCTGCTTCAATTCCCACCTCCATCGTGCCCTTCTGTAATTCCACAAAACTTCTGGCTATCGCAAGACCAAGGCCGGAGCCTTCCGTATTCCTCGATTCATCTCCCCGCACGAACCGGTCCGTAATATCCCTGCCTTCCAGGGAAATCTCCGTAGCGGAGATGTTTTTCATGGAAACCATGACAGTCTCACCGTCATCCGTAATCTCCACATAGGCGCGTGTGCCGGGCAGCGCATACTTTACGATATTTACCAGCAGGTTTTCAAACACACGGTACGTCTTCTCGCTGTCCAGAATCAACACCGCCTTGTCATCCGGCATGTTCCAGCGGAATTCAACCTGTGAGCGTCCTATCTTGTCCTCCAGCTCCAGCCTCACCTGCTTCATCAGGCTGACAATATCCACCTCGACAAGATGGAGTGTCACATTATTGCTGTTCGCCTTGCTGATTTCAAATAAATCTTCAATCAGGCTTTTCAGGCGCATGGATTTCTGATCCAGAATCCTGATATAGTTCCGGCGCTCTTCTTCCGTTATCCCCTCTTTCTTCAGAAGGTTAACATAAGTAATGATTGCCGTAAGAGGCGTCTTCAGATCATGGGAGACATTCGTAATCAGTTCTGTCTTCATGCTCTGGCTTTTTACCTCTTCTTCTACGGCCTTTTTGAATCCGTTTCTGATTTTTGTAATCTCGCCCTTCAGCGGTTCAAATACGCCCAAATCCTCGTTAATTTCAACCTCCAGGTTGCCGTCGGCCATCTTTCCCGTAGCCTGCAGCAGTATCTCATATTTCTCCTGCATCCCGTCATATATTCTCCTGAGCAGGAAAAACAGGACTACAGAGTAAATCATAAGTCCGAAAATCCCAAAGAACCAGAAGCAGCTTATCACGGTCAGCAGGACAAAATTAATGCCTACGATTTTTAACAGAAGCTTTGTCTGCTTATCCCTGAAATCTACAGAGCCGACCAGACCGCACGTTTTTTCTACCGCATTCTTGCCTCCCATCAGGAGCCATCCGATAATTGTACGTTCCTTCAGCCACCGTGTCAGGCCCATCGTAAAAATGGAATCCAGAGATACGACAAACCAGTATATAAAGGTAATGCCTACTGCCCACATAACAGCGTTGCCGGCCATCAGGATGCCGTATGCCTGCTGGTAGCTGAAATTCAGCTCCCGAACCAGTTCACTGGCAAACACGCCTGTGACAGTCCCGGCCACCACCTCCATTACAAGATATCCGCCTTCCGACATAAATGCCAGCGCACAGCCGCCGATTAATATCAGAAGCTCAAACGGCATCGCGAAGAACTTCCGTTCCGTAATTCCAAGGGGCTTAATAAGACCCGTAATAAATGCGACGGCGGCCGTCAGGAAAGAAAATCCCAGCAGCATCCAAGCTACTATCTGTTCAAACTTCCAAAAATTATGGAAGAGATATTCATCGCCGTTTATCGTCATCCAGTAACCTTCATAAACGTCATAATTAGAATTAGACGTAATCAGTTCCGCATTCATAAATGCCTGTTCCTTAAGCCACGGGTAGGAGGCCATCACAGCCGCCGTCATCGCGATAATTGTCAGGAGCACCAGAACGACTCCCATTCTATGGTAATTTCTCAATTTTGTATCCAACGCCCCACACCACCTTTAAATATTTTGGTTTTTTCGGATCTAACTCTATTTTCTCACGGATATTTCGTACATGTACCATGACCGTATCCGTGTTTATTGCCCGTTCGTTCCATACTCTCTCATAGATATCGTCAGCCGAGAACACATGACCCGGGTTCTTCATCAACAGGGAGAGTATCTTAAATTCCATCGGAGTCAGCTTTGCCGGTTCTCCGTCCACCATAAGCTCCACAGTATCCTCATTAAGTTCCAGCCCGCCAATCCGGTAAATATTGCTGTTCTCCCCGCCGTCCTTTTCTTCCTTCCTGTTCAGCAGAGCCATAAACCGGTTATATCTCCTGAGATGGGAGTTCACTCTGGCCAGCAGCTCCATCGGCGTAAACGGCTTTGTAATATAATCATCGGCTCCCATATTCAGTCCCATGATTTTGTCCACTTCCTCCGATTTGGCCGACAGAAAGATTACCGGAAAGTCATAATGCTCCCTGAGCCTGATGACCATTGTCACTCCGTCCATCCTTGGCATCATGATATCAACAATTGCCAGATGGATCTCCTCCCTCTCAAGTATCTCAAGTCCTTCCACTCCGTCGGCCGCCTGAAATACGCGGTATCCCTGTCCGCGCAGGAAAATCTCAATTCCTTCCCTGATTTCCTTGTCATCCTCAACCAGTAAAATCCGGCTTTCTCCTGCTCTGTTCTGTATTTCCATTTCGTCCTCTCCATATTACATGCGGCCTAGGCGCCCATCACTCTGTCCGGCCCCTGCAGAACCATCCGGCCGGAAGGTCTTACCACCGCGTAATTTTTCTTTTTTCTCTTTATTATACTACATTTTTTCAGTTCCTCCGCAGCAAGTAAGAGAAAATTAAGGAAAATAGTAAAAACCGTCACACATGCAATAAAAGATACCGCCGCCTCTGTAAAATATTCAGCACTCATTTTGTCAGTTCCCCCTTTCAGCTCCTTTTTTAATATGATATTAGTATACATGGCGATTCTAAAGCCGGGTCGGAGGAAAAACCAAAGAATTTCTAAAGATGAAACAAAGATTTCAGGAAGGAAGGCTTGGCAGGGGAAAAGGCTGGATTGACTTGTCCGAATATGATAGTATAGAGCCAGAAATTACAACTCACAGATTATGCAAAGGAGGTGCCGGAGATGGCAGACCACAGCCATTTTGCCTGCCTGGTTTTTGACCGGAAGCGGTTTGTCGGGGCAGGCGGCGTAAGTTTTTTCACAGCTCACCGCCTTCAACACAAAAAAACTTCGGGCATTTTCTCCCGAAGTTTTTCTTGTGTATCTGTAATCACAGGCTTTATTAATTCCTGTTGGCTTTTTCCATGTGGACATTCTTGCCTTTAATTTTGACATCCTTCATCGCCTGTAATACGACGTCGGCCTGCTCTCTCGGCACTTCCACAAAGGTATATTTATCGAACATGTCAATGCTTCCGACCATTCTGCCCGGCATTCCGGATTCACCGGCAATCGCACCCAGAATATCTCCCGGTTTGATTCCCTGGTTCTTACCGATATTAATGAACAGACGGGCAACATTCTCGCTGCCGCCGCGGCTGCCTGATCTGGCTCCGCGTCCGTTGTTTCTGCTCCTTGCGCCCCGCTCGTAATCCTCCAGTTCATCCAGGGAACGCAGAGGCGTTCTCTCAACCGAAATATCTTCGTAGTCGTCACCCATGGACATCTTGAGGAGGGCCGCTGCCAGATCAAGTGTTGTATAGTCTTCCTCCAGCACTCTCTTCTCAACGATGTTTATAATTTTATCCAGATCACTATCGCGGATAATCTCTTCCACGCTGTCCATGATCTTCTCCACCTTAATCGATGTCACGTCATTCAGGGACGGAATCGGCTGCGGAATGATTTTAGTCTTGCAGTAACGCTGGATTTCTCTCAGCTTATATACTTCTCTGCCAACTACCAGGCTGAAGGCCTTACCTTCTCTGCCTGCACGGCCGGTACGTCCGATTCTGTGGACATAGTACTCGTCGTCCTGAGGAATGTCATAATTAAATACGGCTTCCACGTCGTCTACGTCGATACCTCTGGCAGCCACATCCGTCGCTATCAGAATATCGGTTCTGCCGTTTCTGAAGCTGTTCATGACACGGTCCCTCTGCATCTGCTTCAGATCACCGTGAAGTCCTTCGGCAAAATAGCCTCTGCCCTGAAGCTCCTGCACCAGATCATCCACCTGTCTTTTTGTATTGCAGAAAACGATGGAGAGCTTCGGATCATACATATCCAGCAGACGGCACATAACCTCTACTTTTGTCTTTGGCTTTACTTCATAATAATACTGTGTCACCTTCGGAACCGTCAGTTCCTTTTTCACTACCTTTACAATCTCCGGATCCTTCTGGAATTTCTTCGCAATCTCTGCGATAGCGGGAGGCATTGTGGCGGAGAACATCACAGTCTGGCGTTCTTCCGGAAGTTCGCTCAAAATGGTTTCCATATCTTCCAGGAATCCCATGTTAAGCATCTCATCCGCCTCGTCGAGAACTACTGTGTGTACATGCTCCAGCTTCAGCGTCTTCCTGCGCATATGATCCATAACACGTCCCGGCGTTCCGATGATAACCTGAATCCCGTCCTTGAGGGAACGTATCTGTCTTCCGATTTCCTGTCCTCCGTAAATCGGAAGAACCTTAACTCCGTGCATATATTTTGCAAGGCGCCTGATTTCCTCGGATACCTGGATTGCCAGTTCTCTTGTAGGGCACAGGATAATCGCCTGTAACTTTTTACTCTTCGGATCTACCTTCTGAAGAAGGGGGATACCAAATGCCGCCGTCTTGCCTGTTCCTGTCTGTGCCTGGCCGATGATATCCAGACCTTCAAGCTCCAGTGGGATCGACTGGCCCTGAATCGGTGATGCCGCTTCAAAACCCATATCTGTAACTGCGCGTAAAATCTTCGCATCTAAATTTAAATCTTCGAACTTAATTGCTTCCATTCTTTCCCTTTCCTGATTACAACTTCAAAAAAGAAGATTCAAGAAACGTCTCAGCTCTTGAATCTTCTCACTTTAACTATATCTTATAAACTATAGCAGATCTTTTGCACCTTGTCAATTGTGGATTTTTATTTGACAATTGCCCAGACCGATATTAGAATCATAAGAAGTATTACTGACGGCCAGGACGAACGGGACAGAATCCAAGCCGCCGTTTACCCTGAAAGGTTCTAAACCGGTTATCACACTGCATTGTATAAAATATAGCCTGATTTCACGGAAGGAGAAATATTATGAAAATTATTGACTCACATCTGCACTATTGCCCCGGCTCTCCCTATTTTGATGAGATCGCGGTAAGAGCGGAGCATATCAATAGTGGAGAGCATCTGCGGGAGCAGTACCAGATATACGAAATCGAGACAGGCGTCGTGATGGGCAACAGGGGACTTTCCTTTGCCGAACATGATTATCCCGATTTTCTGCACTATTGCATCGGAATCGACAGCCATTACCTGAAACATCACGACATATCAGACGCCCACGATATGATAGAACAGCATCTGCAGAGGGATGCCTGCGCAGGCATCAAGCTCTATCCGGGCTACAGCCCCGTTTATATCAGCGACGCCAGATATGAGCCGATCTATGAGCTGGCAAAAACGTACGGTAAACCGGTTGCCGTCCATATGGGCCAGACTGCCGGTTCCAACGCATTTTTGAAATACAGCCATCCCCTGACCCTGGATGAGGTGGCCGTAACGCATCCTGACGTCCGGTTCATCATGTGCCACTTTGGGAACCCCTGGCTGATGGATGCCGCCGCCGTTCTTGAAAAGAATGAAAATGTAGCTGCGGATTTATCCGGCCTTCTGGAAGGCAAGCTCGTACTGGCGGAGCTTTTAGAAGAACAGAAAGGTTATGTGGAAGCTCTGAAAACATGGATAGCCTACGCGCACTGCTATGATAAACTGATGTTTGGAACCGACTGGCCTCTTGCCAATTACGGGGATTATATCGGATTCACAAAAGCAGTCATTCCGGAAAAACACTGGGATAACGTGTTCTACCGGAATGCAAAGCGGATCTATTCTCTGTAACTGCCGTCAGATTGTTTTGTGCAAGCCCGTTTCCTGTCCGCCCCGGGAGCCGGCCAGCCATTGAATGGTCTGTCCAAACCCTGCGTACGCATACGGGATCAGCAGGATAAAGTAGCAGATTGTATACTGCCCCTTTCCCTCCCATGCCATGTGAAAGAGAAAGCCTCCGATAAAAATCACCGCCGGGATGAGCTGCTCCCATCTCAGCTTCCTGCCCGCAAACAGGAGAAACAGAAATGCTCCCATATAGATAAAGGTCTGGAACCAGTTACATACGCCCAGATACAGCCGGTTCAGCAGCCCCCCTTCCTTTAGGAGGGAATCCGTCATGCCCGGAAGGAGCCAGGAGCCTCCCTTCACCTCCTGTATCCACAGGCTCTGAAAGGTTGGCTCCGCCCATATGGACTGGGCCTTTCTCAGGAAAAAATCTGCCGCCTCCTCAGGCTGTGCGGCAAACTGAGTTATGGTATCCATCAAATCCTCCCGGATCGCCTCTTTCGTCTTTTCCGTATCATCATCGTTTCCGGCAAAAACACTGACATTATAACCGTTATACCATCCCGGCCCCCGGCTTCCTTCCTGAAGCCCCATCTCAACCCAGGCAGTCATCGGGATTCCCCCAGACACCGGCCTGCCGGTCGCCTGCTCCAGAACCATGTTCATCAGACGTCCGCTCCCCATATAAACCAGAATCATCAGTACAGCCGCCGCCAGGAACCTGGCCTTTCTCCGGAATACCCCCTCCGATAAAAGGTAGATAACCAATGCAACTAATACAATCAGATAATTCGATTTGAGAAGAACAGAAACTGCAGCTGTGACAGCTGCAATAAAAAAACGGCTGAGCTTCTCTGTCTCAATATATCTGTATACAAAATACAGTGCTGCTGAGGAAAGACAGAATCCCGGCATAGTACCGTAGACAAACGTAATATAGAAAGCAAATGGCAGGCATGCGAATGTCAGAATTAAAATGCCCCGGATGCTTTTCAGACCAAACAACCGGACCGCCAGACAGCTGAGAAAATATACTCCGCCGAATAAAAATCCGATATTCAGTATCTGGACCGCATACGGAGTAAGGTCCCTGAAAATCATTACGATAACCGCCAGAAATAGAATCAGGCCGTTCTGGGACGGATATGTATAAGCATACCCCAGCGGAACCATCGGAGAAGCATAGACAAAGCCCACCGCATCCCAGGGAGAATAATCCCCCGACAGGAGGGAACGGGCAGACTCCATCGCCATTCTCTGATCAGAATTCGGCCAGTACATCGTTATCAGCAGCCAAATCAGGTAAAATCCGGCAACAGCGATGATAAGCCTGCGGTACTGCCTGGCCGTCAGACTGAATCTGTCCGCTCCGATTCTCCGTTTCCGGTAAAACCACACTCCGGCTGCCAGAAAAACAATCAGCAGGAGGATATGGACAACGGGCTGGTCCGGGCCGTACTGCACCTTCTCCTCTCCTCCGTACACGCTGCACGTCACAGTGGCGCTTATGGCTATAAGAAATAAAAGCACCGCGCCGAACAGGAACTGAACAAAGACAGTGCAGAGACGTTCCAGCACGGTAACCGGACCGCCGCGCCCGGATATGCCGGCCGCAATGTACGGCTGTGCCTTGTATTCTCTGTCTGCTTTCCTTCCGGTGATGCTTTTTTCCGTATATTTGCTTTTATAATCCCTGCCGCCTGAATCTGTCTTCATATCCGTGCATCCTCTTATATGTCAACCTTGTTATGTTACTGTTCTCGTAATTAGAGCAATCAGTCCGATATTACTTTAATTTTTAATAATTGTCAACATACTGCACCTTAAGAGATTCTTACATGTTAATCATCCGTTGTTAATTTTATTGAGAATGGGGGACGCGTCCGGAACGGACCGGGCCGGTGCGGTGAGGGAGTATGTCTGAGTCTTCCGTCCCCGGTTGAAGGTTGTCGTGAGGGGGGGAATCCGGCTGGAATGAATTGCTGCGGGGACCGTTTGCACTCTTTGGAGTGCGCAGCAGTGCTAAGCTCGAAAAAACCCCGCTAAGCACCGGCGGACTCCCATGTCCCCTCTGCAATTGATTCCGCCTACTTCCCCCGGTCAGGTTTTCGCCGGGGACGGAAGACTCAGGCGGAGGTTTTCGCAAACCGGACCCGGTTCGCTCCAGACGCTGATTGTCTCCACCCTCAATGGGGAGGGGAACCTTGCCGATGGACGGGGCCGATACCTCTGGCGGAGTCTTTCGGCCTGGCGACAATCTGCCTTTGGGGCAAAAGACTCACAAAACCGCCCCGTCCGCCGGCCGTACCGGCAGCGTCCTCACCTGCTTAATTAAATATAATTCTCTCTATCTCCTCCGCCTCCGGCATCACCTTCAATGCCCCTTTCCTGGTCGTGATAACCGAGGCCGCCGCGTTTGCGAACCGGAGCGCCTCCCTGAGCCGGGCTTCATTCAGGCTGTCCAGGCCGTATTTCAAAATAAAGTGGAGGATACAGCCGCAGAAGGTATCACCCGCACCTGTAGTCTCAATGGTGTCTTCCCGAATGAATCCGGGGACCTCCGCAATACAGTCGCCGTAATAGGCCCTGCTCCCGTCTTTGCCCATGGAAACACAGATAAGTTTAATATCATAATCTTTCTTAAGTTTTTTTACCCCTTCGGTAAAATCGTCCCTTCCGGTAAGCCACTGAATCTCATTATCAGAAATCTTCAGTACATCACAATGGGCCAGTCCATAGCAAATCTGCTCCTTTGCCTCATCTAGCGATTTCCAGAGAGGCGGCCTCAAGTTTGGATCGAAGGAACGGAGGACACCGGCTTTCTCTGCCGCCCAAAGCGCTTTTTTCGTAGCTGTCCTGGCCGGTTCATCCGTCATGGACAGGGAGCCGAAGTGAAAAATTTCCGCTCTTCCAATCCGATCCCCGTCCACTTCCTCCGGTGTCAGCATCATATCGGCTCCGGGAGATCTGTAGAAAGAGAAATCCCTGTCCCCGTTATCCAGTTTGTGGACCAGGGCAAGCGTGGTCGGCACTTTTCCATCCTCCCTGAGTCCGCAGGTGCCGATTCCCACATCCTCGAGCGCTTCTTTAAGCTGCCTCCCAAACATATCCCGGCCAACTTTTCCGATGAACTCTGTCTTTCTTCCCAGCCCGGCAAGCATTGCCAGCACATTGCACGGCGCACCTCCCGGATTGGCCTCAAACAGAGGATTCCCCTGAGATGTCTCTCCGTTCTGGATAAAATCAATCAGCAGCTCACCGAGGGCAATTACATCTATATCCCGCATATGATTCTCCCGTATTGTTGTAACGGTTCATGCAGCATGAACCGTTACGTATTTTTCCCGTTATTCCGTTACTCTGATATCAAAAAATTCTGCGCATCCATCCTGCGCCATAAGGCCAATCTGATACTCCGTATGACCATAGTACCGGTATGTGAACGCAATCTTTTCGCCTGCGAAAATCTCAATCATATCCTGATCGATTGCGACTTTGATATCGATCACATCGCCGTCCTTATAGGGAAACGGTTTTTCGCATACCCTTATGCCGTCCGGGCCCGCATCCTTCGGAATGCCGATATTGGTGCAGGAAGCTTCCCAGAACGGATCCACCTCCATCGGAAGATTGAGAAGCTCCGCCCTCTGCATTCCTTTATCAAAGGCAAGGACAATACACTGTGTGGCGTCGCTGTCCGATTTCAGCAGCAGCCCGAAATGATCCGCCATGTCCACCGGCTTTACCTTGCAGCTGAAAAGAAAGCTCTTCTCTTTCACTTTTATAAAGCCATATGATAATGTGCTGACGGAATCCAGATAAATGCATTTATCCCCATAAGTCCGGAATTTTCCAAGCTTATGCTCATAGCTCCATTCCACCGGCTCCAGCCACGCCTCCACATACTCCCGGGGCAGCTTCACATCCAGCTCGCCGGACTCATTCTGGCAGACCTCATGGGGAATACAGAACTGACCGCCCCAGTACCACTCGCCAAAATTGCTCTGCTGCGCCCTGTCATGAGCCCAGGCGAAATAGAATCTGCGCCCTTCGTCATTGACCAGGGATTTTGCTGCGTAAAAACGGCGGCCGCCTATTCCATCCATCTTAGGCGTTCTCCACGGCCCGAACGGAGAGTCGGCCACACGGTAAATCGTATTGACGAACTCAGAGAAGCGGGAATAGGAAAGATACCAAAGTTTACCTATTTTATACATTTCGCAGCATTCCGGGCAGTTGGTATGATACGGCTGGTAAATCGGTCCATAATACTCCCAGTTGTCCAAATCCTTTGAGCGGTACAATACAATGCATCCTCTTCTGGAAGGCGGCCCTTCCTTCTTCCTTCCCGATATCAGGAGCCACCAGCAATTATCATCCTCATTGTAAAACACATACGGATCGCGCCAGTCTACCACCTCATACTCTTTCTCATTCGGTATGATAATCGGATTTTTCGGATCCTTTTCAAAGTGGATGCCGTCATCGCTGACCGCATGGCAGATCGTCTGCTGGAAGTGAACATTGTAATTGTAGCCCGTATAGAAGATATGGTATTGTTTTTCTCCATACACAGCCGCGCCGGTCCATACGCCGCAGGCATCCGGTTCTTCGCCTTCCCCCGGGGAAAGAGCGGTTCCCACTTCCTCCCAGTGAACCAGATCCCTGGAAATGGAATGTTCCCATGTCGTCCTGAGTCTTGCCGGATACACCGTGGTTCCCGGAGGCGATGTCAGTGAAAAAATATGATAGATGCCGTCATGATAAAGCGGAATTGCATCTCCCGTTGAGTCAGCCCAGCTTAATTTCCTGAAAATATCCATGTCTTATGCTCTCTCCTTCGCATTTCTGAGTATTCTTTTTACAACACTGTCTTTGCCCTTCTGGGTGTCGATAATAACGGCCAGGACAATAATCAAACCTTTCACAACAAGCTGCCAGAAGGAGCTGAGTCCGATCAGGTTCAGGCCGTTGCTGATAATACCGATTACCAGGGCGCCGAATATGGTTCCCGATACGGCTCCGACGCCGCCTGTCATCGATATACCGCCCAGAACGCAGGCTGCGATGGCGTCCAGCTCATAGCCCTCGCCGACCCCCGGCTGGCCGGAGTACATTCTTGCAGAGAGAACAATACCAGCAAACGCCGCAAGAAATCCGGAAATAGTGAACACGGCAATCTCCACTTTCTTAATCGGAACGCCCGAGAGTCTGGCCGATTCTCTGTTGCCGCCGATGGCAAATATGTATGTACCGAATTTTGTCTTATTTAAGACTACAATGAAAATAATAATCAGTACAATCATGTACACAACCGGGAGCGGCAGGACGCCGAACAGCTTTCCTGTTCCGATTCCGGTAAACACGTCGTTGGAAACGCGGATAGAACGGCCGCCGGAGTAAATGTACGCCACGCCCTTTGCCACGTTCATCATGGACATCGTCACGATAAATGCAGGCACCTTGAAGGTGGCGATGATAAGTCCGTTGAGAAATCCGGCCAGTGTTCCGAGAAGCAGTCCCACGGCAATTGCCAGAACCATGGGCATTCCCTGGTTGACCATCAGACCGGCCGTCAGAGTTCCGCACATGGCGACACAGGTTCCCACCGAAAGATCGATTCCCCCCAGAATAATGACGAGCGTCATTCCGAGAGCCAGATACATATTGTTTGATACCTGCCGGAGTACGGACAGGAGGTTATCCGTTGTGAGGAAAACCGGTGAGGCAAAGCTCAGGATCACGGAGATAATAACCAGTACTGCAATAATTCCAGAGTTGCCTTTCAGCATTTTCATAAAACTGTTATTTTTCATATTTTACACTCCCGTAGCCAATTTCATAATTCTTTCCTGTGTCAGTTCCAGATGATCAATCTCCCCTGTTTTGACGCCTTCTTTGATTACACAAACGTTATCGCACATATTGATAATCTCAGGCAGCTCCGAGGAAATCATGATGATTGCCATTCCCTGTCTTGCCAGTTCATTGATGATTGAATATATTTCCGCCTTGGCGCCCACATCCACGCCTCTTGTCGGCTCGTCCAGAATCAGTATCTTAGGTTTGGTCGCCAGCGCCTTCGCAATTACAACCTTCTGCTGGTTTCCTCCCGACATGCTGCCCACCGGGACATCCGGGGAAAGCGCCTTGATGTTCAGGCTCTTAATATACTCCTGCGTAACCTCTTCTTTCTTTGCATCGCTCAGAAGCAGGCCCTTTGCGTAATACCGGAGGCTTGAGAGGGTCGTATTAAACACAATGGAATTAATCAGGGTCAGACCTGTCTTCTTTCTGTCCTCCGTCACCATGGCAATACCGCTGTTGATAGCTTCCAGGCAGTTTTTGAACCGGATTTCCTTTCCTTCCAGCAGGATACGCCCTGATTCAAACCGGTCGGCGCCGAATACGCATGTCATAATCTCGCTGCGGCCTGCGCCTACAAGTCCGGCAAAGCCGAGAATCTCCCCTTCCCTGACTTTAAAGCTGATATTATCAAAAACTCCTTTTTTCGTAAGGTTCTCCACTTCCAGAACCACGCGGTCCTCTTTCAGCGTATCGTAGTCGCGTGTATAGTAATTCTGAAGGCTGCGCCCCACCATCATCGCAACCAGCTCATCTGTATCCGTTTCCTTCGTATTTACAGTGCCTACGTAGGCGCCGTCCCGGATTACGGTGATTCTGTCCGTCATTCGGAACAGTTCTTCCATTCTGTGCGAAATATAAATGATGCTTACCTTCTGCTCCTTCAGCCTTGTCATTGTCTCAAACAGCTTTTCCACCTCTTCATCCGACAGAGATGAGGTTGGTTCGTCCATCACCAGGATTTTTACATTGAAGGAACTTGCCTTTACAATCTCCACCATCTGCTGCTGGGCAATCGTGAGTTCCACCACCTTTGTATCGGCGTCAATATTCAGTCCCAGCTTCTTAAGCATCTCCTGCGCCTGTCTCAGCATTTCCCCCATATTTTTGAATCCGAACCGATCCAGAATCTCACGGCCCAGGAAGATATTTTCCGCCACGGTCAGATGGGGGACAAGCACAATCTCCTGATGGATGATTCCGATTCCATGCTCTCTGGCAATCTGGACATTATCCATCTCCACATCTTTTCCGCCGATATTGATTGTTCCTCTGTCCGGCCTGTAGATTCCGCCCAAAACCTTAATTAAAGTTGATTTTCCCGCTCCGTTTTCTCCCAGCAGAGCATGAATTTCCCCTTCCCTCAGCTCAAAATGGATTCCGTTTAAAGCATGAACACCGCCGAAGCTTTTTTGTATATCCGTCATCTTTAATACAATGTTTTCCACTCTCTCACCTGCATTTCTGAGTTACTGTTCACACGGTTGGATTCCGCGAGGTATTTCGTGTGCATTTCACACGAAAATCCCGGGTTACACGGCGCGGCGCTATGAAAAGTAAACTTTTCACCATAATCAACGGCGCTTGCCGTTTCTGTGCATCGCAAAGCGTGTTACTCTTTACAGCACGCCGCTTTTTGGCATGGTATGAACAGTACTTTCTGAAAACAGGCACTTCTGTTTATAAGAAGCGCCTGCCATGTCTAGAGCGTGTTTGATAAATGCTTTCCGTCAGCTGGAAATTTTCAAACACGCTCTGGTAACTCTTATGACGACCAGCTCTTACTGCCAGTCTTTCAGCGTTGCCTCTGCCTTCTCTTTATCTACCAGGAAGGAAGGTAACAGAATTTCTTTCTCGATTTCACCGCCTGCTAAAAGCTCCTCTGCTTTTTCAAATGCAGTCTCAGCAATTCCGATCGGAACCTGAGCCGCCACTGCCGTAAAGGAGCCGTCGAGAATAGCTGCCTTGCCGTCCGGGGATGCGTCGATGGAGTAAACGCCGATTCCCGTCTTGCCGGAAGCCTTGATAGCTGCCGCCGCACCGAGTGCAGACGGGTCATTAATGCAGAAAAATGCATTTAAATCGGGATTTGCCTGGATGATGTCCTCCGCAATCGGCATGGAGATATCGAGAGCCGCCGCGCCGTCCTGCTGGGCCACAATGTCAAACTTATCTTTTGCATCGCCAAGTCCGTCAAGGAAACCTGCCACACGGTTTACACAGGATTCATTGGAAGGGAAATCCAGTATCGCAATTTTGGCACCGTCCGGATAGTCGGCCGCCATCTGCTGTCCTATCAATGTTCCCGCATTGTAAGCGTCTGTTGCAATAACGGTTTCTACCAAATCCAGATCATCGTCGATTACCGGAGTGTCTACATTAATAATCGGAATATTCTTCTCATGGATCTGCTCCAGGCCCTGTCTGATTCCCGCAGAGTCAACCGGAATTACAAATACCGCATCGAAATTCTGGTTGGCCACATCGGCCATCTGGGATAACTGGGTATTCAAATCGTAATCCGGGTCAAGGCACACATAACCGTATCCCTTTTCATCACAAAGCTTTTTGAACGTATCATTCATTGCAGCCTGGAATGTGTTATTCTGTGTATTTGGAAGAAAAGCAAACTTGTAAGATGCCGCTTCGGCACCTTCCTCTTTTGTCTCTGCCGCCTCGGATGCCGCGCCTTCTGTCTGTGTCTTATCCGGAGCTGCCGTACTTCCTGTACTTCCGGAATTGGAATTGCTGCAGCCTGCGAGGGTTGCTGCCAGCATCGTGAATGCCATTACTTTTGCGATTGTCTTCTTCATTAATGATTTCCTCCTCTTTTATCTAGCCTGCTTTAAATACTGTTTTGCTGCTTTTCCTTGATTCCTTGCAGCAATTCATGCTGTCTGAACTGTTACGATTCCTGCTATATTTTCTTTTCTTCATCAAGCTTGCGCGCTGCCTTGTTTACGTAAATATTATCATTGCAGGCTCACAGAGTCAACGGTTTTTATAATTTTCTGCATTTTTAACAGGATTTTTTTGTGGATTTTATGCTATTGTCCTAATTAAATATCAATATTTACGTAAATTGAGGCGATATATTACCAATTTCCTCCATTTTTACTTTCTAAATTTTATAAAACCTGAACAGTAATTCTGCTGTTTTACGTTTAGAATTTGACTTTATTTTGAGAAATTGTTATAGTATAGTTAAATTTACGTAAAAGCAGGAGGGTTTATATGGCTATCACCATCAAAGATGTTGCCAGAGAAGCCGGCGTCTCGATAGCAACCGTCTCACATGTTATAAATGGCACGCGCTACGTTAAGCCCGAACTCACGGAAAAAGTATTGCAGGCCATCCGGAATACGAATTATCAGGTAAAAGCGGAGAAGAAGCCCGGCACTGCCAGATTGGGAGAAAAATCCGTTATAGCGGTCGTAATCCCAAATGTCGGAGGCTCCCTGTTTACCAAAATAATCACATGTATCACCCAGCTGTGCGAGTCCAGGGGATACTCTGTTTCCATTTACCTGACCTTTGATGATGCCGCATCCGAAAAACGGATACTGGAAAATCTGGTCGGAAGCAGGCAGACCGCAGGAATCATCATTGCCCCCTGCGGACTTGACAGTAAGTATTATCAAAAGATCCGACAGAGGAATATGCCCCTGGTCTGTATCGAACGGACCGTGTCGGACCACTCCATATCCTGCGTTGTGGCCGACAGCAAAAGCATCATTTACAAGGGAACGCAGACCTTACTTAACAGCGGCCATAAGAAAATCGGCATTCTTATGTCGGACAGGGAGATTTCAACAGTCAACGAGCAGCTTACCGGATTTCTGGATGCAATGTATGATGCAGGCGTACACTGTGATGACTCTAATATCGTCAAAATGAATCTTTACAATAACAAAGACTGTGAACGTGCGATTATCAGCCACTATGAAGACTTCGAACCTACGGCTTATATTGCCTGCGGCAACCGGATAACCCTTATTCTGATATCAACGCTCCAAAAGCTGGCGGTCGATATTCCGAGCCAGCTGTCCGTTATCGGTTTTAGTGATGAGTCCTGGTGCCATCTGTTCGGAACTCCTCTCACCACCTTTTCCCATGACTGCCACAAGATGGCGGAAAATGCGCTGAGGCTGCTTTTTAACCAAATCGACGGAAAAACCGAGGTAGAGGAGGTACATATCCCGTCGCTGCTTGAAATCCGTAAATCGGTCAAGATGATCGGCAAGGGGCCTTATGGGGAGACGACTGTTTCACCCGACAACCTGGATCTGACCCCCGCCGAAGTAAAAGAACTGCAGGAACATAAATACCGGGTTGGCGTCTCATTTCATTACGGCAATACCAGTTGGGCGGCCATGCACGAAAAAGGCCTCCGTTATATCTTATCGAGGTGCGGTGTCAACATCGTATCCGTCACCGACTCAAATTTTGATCCGAATTTACAGGCAATTCAGCTGGAGAGCCTGCGGATGCAGGGTGTTGATGCTATCGTGGCAATCCCTGTGGATGACACCGCGACCTCCAACAAATTCCGCCAGCTCTCCAAAGAGACAAAACTTATCTTTATCAGCAATGTCCCGGACGGTATGAGCAAGGGCGATTATTACTCTCTCGTCTCCACCAATGAACGCGAAAACGGCCGCAACGGAGCCGTACTGCTTGGGGAACATTTTAAAAAAGAGGATAAAGTCGTCGTCGGATTTATCGTACACGGCAGTAAATTCCTGGGAACCTACCTAAGGGACATGATTGCGGAACAGACAATCCGCGAGGAGTATCCCAATATCACCATCGTGGAATCAGAACCATTTTATCAGATTGAAAACGCATATGAGGTGGCCAAAAAAATGATCCTCGCCCATCCCGAAATCAAAGGGCTTTACGTTTCCTGGGAAGGCCCTGCACTTGGTGCAATCCGGGCGATGCGCGAGCTGAACCGCTGCGATATAAAGATTGTAACCTTTGATTTGGATTATGAGATTGCCGGGATTCTTGCCAACGAAGATATCATCCTTGGGCTGAGCGCCCAGAAAGCTTATGACCAGGGTGTCGCGGCGGGCCAGGCCACAGCCAAAGCCCTGCTGAACCAGAGGGGATATGAATATATCGGCATATCCCCCTGTATCGTGGAACGCCAGAATCTTCTGTCCGCCTGGAGGGAAGTGATGCACGAAAATGCGCCGGATGAACTCGCGAAGATATTGAAAAACGAGTTGTCGAAGGAATAGAAACGATACAAAAACCGGATATCAGCTCATTCATGAGTTTCTATCCGGTTTTTTCCCGTACTTGAATAATCGTATTTGTGTAAATATCCTGATTCGCTTTCTGACCCCAGTTAACTGCAGTAATACTTTATTCGGCTATATACTGCTTTATCTTCTCCCATGTCCTTCATCCCGCACACTTCATCAAGCGTCATAAATTGAAACAACCCCGATTCATAAGGTTTCCACTCCGGCAGATGAGACGCATTAGGACAGCGAAGCTATAGCTGAACATACCAACTATGGCAGACAGGATGCAATTCAATATATTAATCAATTATCAGAGATTCTTCCTAAAAAATAATATACCGTTTAGCAGTGAACTGTTTCCTCAATTGGAATCAATCGAAACAGTCTTTTCAGACTTGAACTATGTATTACAGGTTTTCCGGAACCTGCTTTTCCGTTTTATACTGTAAAAAAATGAAATCCCGTGTACTGGCATACACGGGATTTCGCTTTGTGTCCACATAGTCTTAACTACTTTCTTAGCTATCTTTATACTACACTAAATTTAGTGTTATGTCAATATCACACCTTAAACCGGTATCCAACTCCCCAAATCGTCTCAATATACTGCGGTTTCGCCGTATTAAACTCAATCTTCTCCCTGATTTTTTTAATATGCACCGTAACCGTAGCGATATCTCCCAGCGATTCCATATCCCAAATCTTGCTGAAAAGCTCTTCCTTTGTAAAGACATGGTTCGGATTCTGGGCGAGGAATGCCAGCAGGTCAAACTCTTTCGTAGTAAAATTCTTCTCTTCCCCGTTGATATAAACGCGTCTTGCCGTCTTATCGATCTTCAGTCCCCTGATTTCAATTATCTCATTCTCGGGTGTTCCGCTGCCAATCAGGCGTTCATATCTGGCCATATGGGCTTTTACTCTGGCAACCATCTCGCTGGGGCTGAAGGGCTTCGTAATATAGTCATCCGCGCCCAGGCCCAGGCCTCTTATCTTGTCAATGTCGTCCTTTTTCGCCGACACCATAATAATCGGGGTGTTTTTCACTTCCCGTACCTTTTTGCAGATCTCAAAGCCGTCTATGCCGGGAAGCATCAGATCCAGAATCAGCAGATCAAAATCTTCTTCCAGGCCGCGCTTTAACCCCGCTTCCCCGTTGTTCTCCATCTCCACCTCAAACCCGGAAAGTTCCAGATAATCCTTTTCCAGCTCTGCGATGCTTTCTTCGTCTTCAACAATTAAAATTCTGCTCATTCCTGAATAACCTCCTGGTATTTTCTAAGCACAAAATGAACTTCCGTGCCAATTCCTTCTTTACTCGTAGCCCAAATCCTGCCGCCATGATCTTCTATAATCTTTTTCACAATCGACAGGCCGATGCCGCTTCCGCCTTTGGAAGAATTTCTCGAGGAATCCGTCCTGTAAAAACGGTCAAATATAAACGGCAGATCCTTGGCCGCAATGCCTTTTCCGTTATCCTCTATCACAATCTGGATAAAATCACCGTCGTCCTTAATCCGAATATTAATGATTCCTTTTTTCTTGTCCAGATATTTTAAGGAATTACCGATGATATTATTAATCACACGCTTCATCTGCTCCGCATCGGCAATGATCATAACATCATTATCGACATAGTTGAAATATCCCAGCTCGATACCCCTGGTCTCCATGTCGAGCCCCACATCCTCCAGACAGTCACCGAAATATTCTGCCACATTAATCTTCGTATAGTTATATGGTATCTTATTCGTATCAATCTTGGAATAGAAGGTAAGCTCGTCAATCAGGCGATCCATGTCATTCGCTTTATTATAAATCGTTTTAATATATTTATCCAGCTTCTCCGGCGATGAGGCCACACCGTCCTGAATTCCCTCGACATATCCTTTGATTGCCGTAATCGGGGTTTTCAAATCATGGGAAATGTTACTGATCAGCTCCTTGCTCTCTTTATCATACTGGAGCTTCTCCTCCGATGACTCCTTCAGTCTCAGCCGCATCTCCTCGAAATCCTGGCAGAGCATGCCAATCTCATCTTCATTGTCCACATCCAGGGTAAAGTCCAGATTGCCGTCCCTGATCTGCTTCGTTGCCTCCTGCAGCTTATTCAGCGGCTGCAGCAGCGCCCTGTATACCCACATAATCAATATTCCGGCGGTAAAACAGATAATCAGTACACCCACCAGCATCATCTCACTGATCATGGTCTTAATCTCGGGAACATAATCACCGACATTCGTCACGATAAACAGGCTGCCCTGTTCCCCGTCAGTATACTTGAAATCAATCTGTTTTAAAAGGTGCTGCTCCTCTCCGTCCATATAAAAACCGCCGGACGCATTGGCTTTATAATCATCATAGGGAGAGAGCTGTTCCGCAAGCTCATACCCCTCTTCCGACCCGGAAAAGACAATCTCGTCTCCCCTTCTCAGAATCAGATAGGAGTACTTCTTCTCCAGCTCACTGTTTAAAGATTCCAGATACTCCGGATTGTCAAAGACAGCCGGATCCTCATCCACTGCCTTCCGGATTGTATTGTAAACTCCCTGTGTCAGACGGTTGAATACCTGCATGGAATTGCCGGAGAGCAGATCAATTTGCTCATTCAGGCCGTAGTTCTTCTGAAAAGAACGGCCCTGATAATTTACAAGTCCCATTACGGCAATGTATATCAGAGCGATAGGAACTACGGTAATTGTGATAAATGCAATTGCAAGACGTGTTTTGATCTTCATGTAATATCCTCCCGCAGCACTCCCTCACAGGAGTCAGAAAAATATGAGAAAACCCGTGGCATCGGAATAAAGTGTTACCACAAAAAAACTAGGCGGTTTTCTCATATCTTTTCATTTTCTTAATCATAAGTATACCATATTTTGATAGCTTCGTTTCTAAAAGTATTATAAAATATTCATCCTATTTCCTGCAAAATGCCCTGTTTATGGTACTTTTGGCACTGTCATACAGAATCATCCGCAAAAATCCCCGGCTTTTGCGGCAGCAAAGGACATCCCCCGGAATATTATCTATTCCGGACAACGGCAACCTGCACACTCCGCGCACGGTTCACCGCCATCAGTAAAGGACCCGGTCTGACGACCGGGCCCCTGTTATGGTTCAATTGTTTCATTGTTTATTATTTATTATTTATTCAGTTATTTAAATAGCTTCTGAGCAGCTCCGCCTTATCCAGCTTCTCCCACGGAAGATCCAGATCGTTGCGGCCAAAATGGCCGTATGCCGCCGTCTGTTTATAGATTGGACGGCGCAGATCCAGCATTTTGATAATTCCGGCCGGGCGAAGGTCGAAATGCTTGCGGATAATTCCGACCAGTTCCTGATCGCTCAGTTTCCCCGTTCCAAAGGTATCAACCATGACGGAGGTGGGCTGTGCGACGCCGATGGCATAGGATAACTGGATTTCACATTTTGCCGCCAGTCCGGCTGCAACTATATTCTTAGCTACATAGCGGGCCGCATACGCTGCCGAACGATCAACCTTGGTGCAGTCCTTGCCGGAGAAGGCTCCGCCGCCGTGGCGGGCATATCCGCCGTAAGTATCAACGATAATTTTGCGGCCTGTCAGACCGCTGTCGCCATGAGGTCCTCCGATTACGAACCGGCCTGTCGGGTTGATAAAGAATCTGGTCTCGGAATCAATCATTCCGGAGGGCAGAATCGGATCAAACACATGGCGTTTAATATCCTTATGAATCTGTTCCTGGGAAACAGCTTCGTCATGCTGTGTGGACAGGACGATTGTATCAAGGCGGATCGGCGTGCCTTTCTCATCATACTCCACCGTTACCTGTGTCTTGCCGTCCGGGCGCAGATAAGGAAGTGTTCCATTCTTTCGCACCTCGGTAAGACGGCGGGCCAGCATATGCGCCATATAAATCGGGTAAGGCATGTATTCTTCCGTCTCATTTGTCGCATATCCGAACATCATACCCTGATCGCCTGCTCCGATTGCCTCCAGTTCTTCATCAGACATCTTGTTTTCTTTGGCCTCCAGAGCCTTGTCCACTCCCATGGCAATATCAGTAGACTGCTCGTCGATGGCTGTAATTACACCGCAGGTGTCACAGTCAAAACCGTATTTAGCCCTGTCATATCCAATCTCACGCACTGTTTCACGCACAATTTTCTGAATATCCACATACGCATGTGTGGTGATCTCACCCATAACCATAACAAGGCCTGTCGTTGTTGCTGTCTCGCAGGCAACGCGGCTCATCGGATCCTGTGCAAGCAAAGCATCCAGGATAGCATCGGAAATCTGATCGCACATTTTATCCGGATGTCCCTCGGTAACTGACTCAGATGTAAAAAGTAGTTTTTCCATTATTGTCCTCCTTTAAATTGGTGATGGCAGCCGCACTGGGCGCGCCGGCCATTTTGGGGTAAAAGAAAAGTCCGTAGCAATACGGACTTGATCATAGCCTATCAAATCCTCTTATTGCTCGATTAACCGAATTCTTCCGGCTCCTCGCTCAGGCTGGCACCTTCCGTTCCCTGCCGTCCGGACTTATCGTCCTTCCTGCTTAAACGGGGTTGCCGTGACTTCACAGATCCTTTGTATCTCCATCACTCTGAATAAGGGATATTACGTACTTTTCAATTTTAATTAACTGCAACATGTACGATATCATACTCTCTTTATTATGTCAAGTGATATCCAGAAATATATGGAGATTTAGTTAAGCAGGTGAGGACGCCGCCGGTACGGCCAGCGGACGGGGTGGTGGGGTGGTTTTATGAGTCTTTCGTCCCGGGGAAGATTGTCGTGGTTTGGGGCTGCGGGCGAAGATAAAGTCTGCGGAGCACACTCCCGCTCTGTGAAATGCATCGCGCTGCTAAGCTCGGCAGGACCTCGCTAATCAGCGATGGATTTAGGCGGCATCCGCAGACTTTATCTTCCCC
>Ga0129310_1001331_pt1 | contig 22092 bp, 16 predicted proteins | sample Go1ome_2_FD_94433 | JGI IMG/M metagenome (GOLD analysis project Ga0129310, IMG submission 94433) | Western lowland gorrila individual fecal microbial communities from Wisconsin, USA - Go1022A metagenome | ecosystem: Host-associated > Mammals > Digestive system > Large intestine > Fecal | place...
ATTGGTGGCGCCATTCTGACCGAGTCCGCTCTGTCCTTCCTCGGCATGGGCGTTATTCCGCCTACGCCTTCGTGGGGCTCCATGATTCAGGACGGTCAGCAGTATCTACTGACCGCTCCCTGGATGATGATCATGCCCGGTCTGGCAATTCTCTCGACGGTGCTCGCCTTCACCCTGCTGGGTGACGGTCTGCGCGACGCCCTCGACGTCAAGATGAAGGACGCATAAGGATGAAGAAGAACAAGAACTATGTGGACCTGAAGGACCAACCGGTTCCCGAGGGCCAGCATCTGCTCGAGGTCGATGACCTTAAGATGTATTTCCATACCGAGGATGGTGTCGTTCGCGCTGTCGACGGTGTGTCCTACACGCTCGATCGCGGCGAGACCCTGGGTGTCGTCGGTGAGTCCGGCTCCGGTAAGTCCGTGACCGCCATGACCATCATGGGCCTCATCTCGATGCCTCCGGGAAAGATTGAGGGCGGCGACGTTCGCTATCGCGGTCGTTCTATCCTCGAGATGACCGAGGAAGAGATGCAGCACATTCGCGGTAACGATATCGCGATGATCTTCCAGGACCCTATGACCTCCCTCAACCCGGTCTACAAGATCGGCAAGCAGGTGGGCGAGGGCCTTCGTCTGCACCGTGGCTACTCCAAGCAGGAGGCGCTCAAGCGCGCCACCGAGCTTCTGGACCTCGTGGGTATCCCTGAGCCCGAGAAGCGCGTCAATGAGTATCCGCACCAGTTCTCCGGTGGCATGCGTCAGCGCGTCATGATCGCTATGGCTCTTGCCTGCGATCCGGATATCCTGATCGCCGACGAGCCCACGACCGCTCTGGACGTTACCATTCAGGCTCAGATTATCGAGCTCATGCAGGAGATGCAGGAGAAGAACGGTAACGCCATCATCATGATTACCCACGACCTGGGTGTTGTCGCCGACATGGCCGACAAGATCATGGTTATGTACGCCGGTCGTCCCGTTGAATTCGGCACGGCCGAAGAGATCTTCTACGAGAGCCGTCATCCCTACACCTGGGGTCTTATCCGCTCCATTCCGGAGCAGGCTATCGATGAGAAGAAGCCGCTTACGCCGATTCACGGTAACCCGCCTTCGCTCATGAACCTGCCCGAGGGCTGCGTGTTCTCGCCCCGTTGCCCGTATGCCACGGACAAGTGCCGCAAGCAGCGCCCCGAGCGCGTTGTCACCGAGTCTGGTCACTACTCTGCGTGCCACTACTCCGGTGACCCCGAGTTTCTTAAGAACGCTCCTGAGACGTCCCGTACGCGCAAGGATTCCAAGAAGGGAGGCGAGGCGTAATGGCAGATACCAACGAGCGTACTCCGCTGCTGAAGGTCGAGCACCTCTCTAAGGAGTTCCCCGCTGAGTCCGGCATGTTCGCCAAGCGCTTCTCCAAGCGTGTCGTCTCTGCTGTGAACGACATCTCGTTTGAGATCTATCCGGGCGAGACATTTGGTTTGGTCGGCGAGTCCGGTTGCGGTAAGTCCACGACGGGCCGCACCATCATGCGCCTCACCAAGCCGACGGCCGGCAAGGTGTTCTTCCAGGGCAAAGATGTTGCCGAGATGAGCAAGCACGAGATCAAGGATATGCGTCGCGAGATGCAGTTCATCTTCCAGGATCCCTATGCTTCGCTGAATCCTCGTATGACGATTGGCGAGATTGTCTCCGAGCCTATGACCATTCACGGCGTGGGTACCAAGGAGGAGCGTATCGAGCGCGTCCGCGAGCTGCTGGACGTCGTCGGTCTGAACCCCGAGCACATCAACCGCTATCCGCACGAGTTCTCGGGCGGCCAGCGTCAGCGCGTCGGCATTGCCCGCGCATTCGCGCTTAAGCCCAAGCTGATCATCTGCGACGAGCCGGTCTCCGCTCTGGACGTTTCCATTCAGGCTCAGGTTCTGAACCTGCTGAAGGAGCTCCAGGATAAGTTCGGCACGGCTTACCTCTTCATCGCTCACGACCTCTCTGTCGTGCAGCACATCTCCGACCGTGTTGCCGTTATGTATCTGGGCAAGATGGTCGAGGTTTCTGACTGGAAGACGCTCTATAGCGAGCCGCACCACCCGTACACGCAGTCGCTGCTGTCTGCCGTGCCGGTGCCCGATCCGGATATCCAGAAGACTCGTAAGCGCATCATCCTCGCCGGCGATCCGCCGTCGCCGCTGGATCCCCCGACCGGCTGCCGTTTCCACACGCGCTGCCCGATCGCGCAGGGCATCTGCTCCGAGAAGCTTCCCGAGTTTAAGGAAGTTGCCCCGGGCCACTGCTGCGCCTGCCACTTCGCCGAGCCGTTCCCGATCAAGGAATCGCACATCGACCTGTAGTCGGTGATCTGTCCGGGCCCGCTCCGGAGTTATTTTTCAGAACGTCCTCGGACATGCAAGAGACCCTCGCTGCGCACTTCGTGCGGCGAGGGTCTCTTGCGTCCTGCGGAATGTTCTGAAAAATAACTCCGGAGCGGGCCCTGCGGTAGCTCGGCAGGGGGAGTGCGATTCCTTAATCGCTCACTTAATCTAATGAGAAATTGAGTGAGGCCGGAGCTTAAGCTCTGGCCTCCTTATATAAGGGCTCGGCTTTGCCGAGCCACAAACTTCTATTCAGCCCCAGAATACGTTTGAGAATCGTATTTGGAGTACGTATTTGCAGGCCCCGAATTGGTGTTGCCTCCCGGCGCATTCCGCAGGGGGAGCGATATTTTGCAGCACGAAGTGCGTAGCTAAATATCGCTCATGCCCGAGGACGCGCCGGGAGGCAACACCAATTCGGGGCCGGACATAAACATCTACCAGCGCATTCACAAATTCGAAAACTTTTTTCAAAAAAGTGCTTGCACAGTTCTCGAATCATAGGTTATTATCTTCCTCGTTGAACGCGCGGGTCCAACAAAACGAACCGCAAATCAACAATATAGCATGTCGGAGTGGCGGAATTGGCAGACGCGCTAGCTTGAGGTGCTAGTGACCGCTTTTTGGTCATGCGGGTTCAAGTCCCGCCTCCGACACCATCGCATTTGAGAAGCCTCTTCGGAGGCTTTTTTGTTACCGATAGACGGTGAGGTCCACGATGGAAACGCTTGAGCGCAACGAGTGGGCAGACGTTGCCCAACTGGTCGAGATCACGAGCGACGCTGTCATCATCTGCGAACTCGACGGAACCATTCTGCATGTTAATAATCGCTTGCTCGACCTGATGTGCGAGGAGCGCGCTGATGTCATCAACGGCGACGTTAAGGACGTTCTGTATTCGTCTGCCTTTGAACGTGCGACCGAACATCGTCTGCCGTTTGAGACCGATGGCTCCGAGAGCGAGCTGATGCTCAAGCTGAGCGACGGATCCTTTATTCCCGTCCTGGTCCGCGCGGGTTCCGTTACGCCCCCGCGTATCTTTGGACGCCGTGCGCCGCGTGTCCTGGTGGCGCTTCACAGCATCGAAGAACAATATTCCCATGATCGTCAGCTCAAGCGTGCGCTATCGGAGCTTAGGGTAGCGAATAAGCGTCTTTCGGGCACGCTTTCGGTCATTATGAGCACGGTGGGTTCCGATGAGCTTCCCAGCTTGCTCGATACCGTTTTGAATCAGCTCGTCGGAACGCTCGATGCTTCCGGTGCGGCTATCTATTTTTCCGAGAGTGGTGGCTTTAAACTCCGTGGCGTTTCCAAGGAGCTTGAGGACAGCTATCTGCCCGAGTTCATGCCGTACGGTGCGGGCATTCCAACCTATGTGCTTCGCGAGTCGCGCGCTTGCCGTTTGTCGATTCAGCAGGACCTTGAGGGCGATCGAGTCGCCTCGGGCATGTTTACGGATCTGGACAATCGCTCTAAGCACCTGCTGCGCGTACAGGATATGCCTCCGTATCGCAGCGAGATTTGTCTTCCCGTGTTTTACGGTACGCAGGTCCTCGGTGTGCTGGAAGTTGGTTGGAAACGTCCTCAGGCGCCGCTTGCCTATGACGTCAATGTGCTCGAGGTCATCTGCGATTACCTGTCCATCCAGCTGGTCGGCATGGCATCGAGCTTGCGCTCACGTCGCACGGCGGAGCTCGGTCGCTCGCTCAATTTGCTGCGTGACGAACTGTTTACCTATCTCGATGATCCGGTCGCCGCTTCGCGAGCGGTGTCGGCGGAAATCTGCACGGTGCTCAATTGTCATTTTTGCCCCGTGGAATATGATGCGAGTCTTGACGCCTATGTCATTGATTTTGAGGGCGGCAGCCGCGTGGCGCTGCCGGGAGACCCTGAGTCGCTCTTCTTTTCCACCACCGCGCCGGCTGCGCGCCTGGGGGCCGCTTCCGATGGTTTTGAGCCGTCGGTGCTGGGCGGTGCGAGTGCTGATGACCTCAAGCACGTACGCTTGACGCGCGTTGACGAGTCTATGCCCATGGGCGGATGGTTGAGGGCCCACGGCCTGCCGTGTCAGGGCCTCTATGTCGATTCCGGCATCGAGGCGGGACATGTTCGCCCGGAGGCCGGCATTCAGCGGAGTAACGACGCCATCGTTCCGGCCGATGTTGCCAAGGGGCCGACGACGCGTGCCTTGCTGCTTCGTGATGGCAGCCAAGAGCCGATCGACGACCTTGAATACGACTACCTGGTGCATTTGGCGCATGATTTTGAGTTGATCTATGAAGGTGAGTCTCAAAAACGCGAGGAGCGCCATATCGCCCAGACGCTTCAGATCGGTATGAGGAATTCGCTCGGCGATGTTCCGGGCATCGCGACCGACTCGGTGTACCTGTCAGCCACGAACTCCGCGTTGGTCGGCGGCGACTTCTATACGCTCGTTCGTCTTCCCGACGACCGCGCCGTCATGATTCTGGGCGATGTGTCCGGCAAGGGCATCGAGGCGGCATCGATGTCCGCACTCGTCAAGACGGCACTGACGGCTTATGCCTGGGAGGGCGCGGGGCCGGCTCGCATGGCCCGCTCGCTCAATAGCATGCTCATGGGCTTTTCGAGGGTCGAGACGTTCGTGACGGCCTTTATCGCCAAAATCGATCTTAAGGCAGGGCGCGCGACTTATTGTTCGGCAGGCCATCCTCCCACCATGGTCATCAGGCCGGAATCGGTGCCGCTTGGCGGTAGCGGAACCTGCGGGGGAGAAGTGGAGCTCCTTGGGTGCCAGTCGGGCGTGATCGGCGCGTTTGAAAGCATGGTATACGAGACGGGCACCTTTACGTTCGCGCCTGGTGACATGCTCTTTATGTATACCGATGGAACGATTGAGGCGCGTGACCGCACGGGGGCTTTCTTTGGCGAACAGCGCCTACGCGATCTTTTGCTTTCGGTTTCGAGTGAGGGCGTATCGGGTATCTGCGGTAAGGTCCTGGGTGAGCTCGACCGCTTTACCGAGTCGGCCCTGGATGATGACATCGCGTTGGTGTCCCTTGAGTTTTTGCGGGGTCGGTCGTAAACAACGGCGTTGGGCGGGCCGAATCCGCACGGTTGCAGAAACGCGTGCATCGAACAAGCTCTTTTGGGGAACCATGGTCGTATGAATGAGTGGAATGACATAGCGGTTTTGACGCCACCGAGCGATATCGACATCGCCACGGTGCCTGCGCTGCGCCGGCGGTTAGATGCTTTGATCGACCGCGGCGTTCGTCGTGTTGTCATTAATTGTCAGGCAGTTGGTTTTATCGATTCGACCGGTTTGGCGTTCTTGCTCACGCGTGCCCGTGAGCTCATGAGGCGAGAGGGTCTGCTTTCGCTCGTCAATGCGTCCGATGAGGTCGTTCGCTTTTTGGAGATTGCCCGGCTTGTCGACATTCTTCATGTTGCGGGGCCGGCGCGCGAGTCGATTCCTGCCATTCCGGTGGGGGAGTTGCCGCGCTGGAGCAAGAGCGTCGAGGTGCGCCAAGGCATCGAGAATCTTCCGTATTACCGGCATCGTATTGCCGAGCTCCTTGAATCGCTTCCGCTACGCCGCGACGAGCGCTACGACGTCGCATTGGCATCGGGGGAGGCGCTGGGCAATGCCTATGACCACGCTGGCGGTATCGGCTGTGTCCTGACGGTTCAGGCCTATGGCGACCGTGTCGTAATTGAGGTTGTCGATCGCGGGGCGGGCTATTCGATCGACGGGTTGAGCGAGCCGGTTGCGACCGAGGAGCGTGGGCGCGGTATCAAGCTTATGCGCATGCTGGTCGACAACGTGGAGGTTGCCCGTCGTACGGACGGTGTCGGCACGCGCGTTCGGATGGTGAAGCTGTTTAGCGGGGCGTTGGAATCGTGCGCCTAGTACATCGTTTTGTCATGTTTACCTGCCAAGAGCTTGTACTGGACAACTTTTTTGAAAAAAGTACTTGCGTCTTTTGGGCAACTCGCGTAAATTAATAACCCGCAAGCGGACATGGCTCAGTTGGTAGAGCACAACCTTGCCAAGGTTGGGGTCGCGGGTTCGAGCCCCGTTGTCCGCTCCATTGCATTTCCGGACGGTCTCAAGCGGTCCTTTTTCGGCGAAGTGGCCAAGTGGTAAGGCAGAGGCCTGCAAAGCCTTTACCCCCGGTTCGAATCCGGGCTTCGCCTCCAGGCAACATCCGGGCGCTCCGGCGCCCGTTTTGTTTTACATATGCGGACATGGCTCAGTTGGTAGAGCACAACCTTGCCAAGGTTGGGGTCGCGGGTTCGAGCCCCGTTGTCCGCTCCAACTATGTTACGCGGTTCTAACGAACCGCGTTTTTTGTTGACGCTGCGCGGGCCCCGGGCACCCCATCTTGCCCCTCAATCGTCGGTCGCGTACATGAAGTACGCGTCCCTCCTCTTTCGCGGCAACCTGGGGCACCCGGGGCCCGCTCGCTGTCGTGGCCGGGGAAGTGGGTCTTCCATTCTTCTCGTCTAATTGTCCAATCTTCCCCAGGAGGCTCGAACCCGAGAGGGGGCGAGCGTTTTGGGGTGTGGGTGGGGCGTTGTTTGTCGCGAATGTCTGCCTTGGGCGTATCATCGTGGGCATCTCGCAAAACCTCGTTGCAAGGGAGATGCGCCCTATGGCTACAGATAAAACCTCTTCGCGCTCATGGATGTCCGATGCCGCGATCTATCAGATTTACCCGCGTTCGTTTAAGGATTCGACCGGTTCGGGTCTGGGCGATATCGCGGGCATTACCCAGCAGATGGATTATCTTGAGCGGCTGGGCATCGAGGCCATATGGCTGAGCCCGTTCTACCCATCGCCGCTTGTCGACGGCGGCTATGATGTGGCGGACTACTGCGATGTCGACCCGCGTCTTGGCTCGCTTGACGACTTCGATGACATGGTCGCCGCTGCCCACGAGCGCGACATCAAGGTCATCGTCGACATCGTGCCCAACCACTCATCCGATCAGCACCCCTGGTTCAAAGCTGCTCTTGCCGCCGGCCCCGGATCGCCCGAGCGCGCCCGGTATATCTTTCGCGATGGTCGAGGCGAGCATGGCGAGCTGCCTCCCACCAATTGGAATGCCAACTTTGGCGGCCCCGCCTGGACGCGTGTAGCGGACGGTCAGTGGTATTTGCATATGTTTACGCCCGAGCAGCCCGATTTTGACTGGTCATGCCCCGAGGTCCACACGTTCTTCTGCGACGTCCTCGCGTTTTGGAGCGATCGTGGCGTCGATGGCTTCCGTATCGATGTGGCACACGGTCTCGCCAAGGACCTCGATCGCGATGATCTCGACCAGTGGCATCTCGCCGAGGGCGATGACATGGTTGACGACGGTACCCATCCGCTGTGGGACCGCAACGAGGTCCACGAGATCTATCGCGAGTGGCGCCGCGTATTCGACCGCTATGATCCGCCGCGCAGTGCCGTTGCCGAGGCGTGGGTGCTGCCCAAGCGCCAGCATCTCTATGCGCGCCCCAGTGAGCTTGGCCAAACGTTCAACTTTGAGTTTGCCAAGGCCACTTGGACCTATGATGACATGCATACCGCAATCGAGGAGGGCCTGAAGGCGGCCGTCGAATCCGATTCTGCTTCGACTTGGGTGCTCTCCAACCATGATGTGCCGCGCGTGGCGACACGCTATGCCCTGCCGCAGATCAAGGCGACGCGCTACCATCAGATTGCGCTCGACTGGCTCTTGCGTGACGGGTCGTCTTATGACGAGAACCGTGAGCTCGGCGAGCGCCGCGCACGGGCGGCCCTTTTGCTCGAGTTGGCGCTTCCGGGCTCGGCATACGTGTATCAGGGTGAAGAGCTCGGCCTTTTTGAGGTGGCTGATATCCCGTGGTCTGCACTCGAAGATCCCAGTGCAACCAATACGCATGGACCGAAACGCGAGAAGGGGCGCGACGGTTGCCGTGTGCCTCTGCCGTGGGCGACGGCGGACGAGCCCGCACAGGGCGGATCGTTTGGGTTCTCGCCGGTGGGCGCCGATGCGGCGCCTCATCTGCCGCAGCCTGCGTGGTTTTCCGACTACGCTGTCGATAGGGAAGAGGCGGACCCGGCATCGATGCTCGCGCTCTATCGCGAGGCCCTCTGGCTGCGGCGCAAGTTGCGCGGGTGCACCAACGATCTTGCGTGGCTCGATCTTGACGGGCGCACCGGTCTTGCGGATGGTGCCGAGGGTGCCGAGGGCGGCGTTATCGCCTATCGCCGTGACAACGGCTGGGCGTGTGTGACGAACTTCGGCGCAGCGCCCGTGGAGCTGCCGGCGGGTAAGGTCCTGCTTACCTCATCGCCGCTTTCTGACGGCAAGCTCGTACAGGACAGTTCGGCCTGGCTTATGCTTGGCGAGATGTAGGGGGGGCATCTTGTCGTGAGCCTACGTTTGCCTGCGTCTTTCGTGCCGGCCGATGCCTTCGCGAGGGGATTGCAAAACTTTTCAAAAAAAGTTCTTGCATAGGATGCGGGTATCACGTAAGATTAATCCTCGTAAGCGGACATGGCTCAGTTGGTAGAGCACAACCTTGCCAAGGTTGGGGTCGCGGGTTCGAGCCCCGTTGTCCGCTCCATTTGGGCGTTTAGCTCAGGGGGAGAGCGCTTCCCTGACACGGAAGAGGTCAGAAGTTCAAATCTTCTAACGCCCACCAAATGTTCGCAGCTCAGAGGCTATGTCTCTGGGCTGTTTTGCTATAAGTCGACAAGGTGTGCCGCCAAAGGTCATGTAAGTGAACGCAAGAACGGTTCTGGACATCCGTCCACCCGTGTCGGTTCTATTGAGTGGGAGCCGGTTATTTTGGACATAACAGTGCATCTCGTTGACGTTTCCACGATTGATCCCGGCGAGACCGTTGATATGGCATCAATCGCGGGCCGCTATGCCTTGTGTGCCTCCAATGGGGATCTCCCAATTACGTCTCGGAGGGAAGCTGCCGGCGTGGGTTTGCTTCTTCGAGATGCCTTGGGTGTCTTCGATGACACCCAACTTGCATGTTCCGCTTTCGGCAAGATTGAGCTTGCGGATGGGGAGGCCCCCTCTATTTCCATTTCACACGGTGGAGGTGTGGCCATCCTCGCTGTTTCCGATGTTGCTCGATCGGTCGGAGGTCCTATTGGTGCGGACATCGAATCAGTTGATGAGATTGCGTCCGTTGCGGTTGAGCGTATGGCGAGTCCAAGGGAATGGGCATGGATTGACGCTGCGGCCGATTCACGGGAACATGCCTTTCGGTTATGTCGGGTTTGGACGCGTATCGAAGCCATCCTGAAGGCGGAAGGCACTGGCTTTTCAATCGATCCTCGCAACGATGGGTTGCCGAGCGGGTGGGCTGCTTCCTCGGTTGTATTCGGTCGCTGCGTCATTTCTTGTGCGGCGCGCTCTACGCCTCGTATCGTCGTCAAGGAGCATGCCTTTCGGGTAGCATAGAAGCCATTCACCAGTGGGGGAGGCCGCTATGTCACTGAACGCAAAAAACGATATTGCTTCGCGAATCGAGGATGCCGTCTTTGAACTTATGGCGACAACTCCGGTGCAGTCGATTAAGGTGACTGATGTACTTCGCCTTGCCCATACATCCAAATCGACGTTCTATCGCTGCTATCGCTCTGTCGATGATGTGGTTAAACGTTTTGAAGATGAGCTGCTCCAGAATATGCGTGACATCAATGATGTTGCGCTCGAAGCCCGTTTTGGTGATGCTCAGCTGGACCCCACTCCCACGATGATTAAGCGCATGGAAATCCTCAAGGCGAATCGTTCGAAGGTCTTGGCGCTCAACAGTGATAATGGCGATCCGGTTTTTACGCACAAGGCAACAATGTTCATGCATGAATATTTTCGCAACCGACTTCGATCGACGTTTTCCGACGAGACTGACCTCGATCTATATCTCGCCTTTGCACTCGCGGGTCATCACAACCTCATTCAGTATTGGCTTGAGGTTCGTCCCGACTTGGAGGCTCGCACTGTTGCCGCTGCGCTTAACCGCATGTTTTATGCGCCGCTCTTTGTCGATGATGCGGCACGTCACTGGCATCCGCATATTCCCGACTTCGAGAAGACGCTCGGGTAAACGGTAGCTTATTAGGGATAAACGGTTATTCAAACTGGTTCTCAGGGTCCAATAGTGCTGGAACCATAGATACATTTACCTGCAATTTGGAACGCCTAGCCCCTAAGTGTCCCATATGATGGGACACTTAGGGGCTTTTTGTCTCACGCGTTTTGTTCAGCCCCTCATAAACTAAAGCTACGTTCAAGAGAACCACTGCAGTAGTTCAACGTGTGACGGCACAGAAAAGCCGCGAGCGCTCTCTCACCTTCGCTCGCGGCCGGACTGCGCCATCACTCCGTACACCTTCACATGATTAGGATGTGATATTCAGTGGTTACGCTCGGAAAGAACATGCGCAGCGTCTCGATTGTAGGCGTTGGCTGCACCCCGTTCAAGGATTTTGAGGAGCACCCGGAGACCCAGGGTATCGGCGAGGGCGAGGCGTTTGGCTACGCGGCCCTCGAGGCAATTGCCGATGCCGGTCTTGAGCCCCGCGATGTGGACTATTTCTTCCATGGCAGCGCCAATCCTTACCTTGTTGGCGACTGCATTACCCCCAACATGCAGGTGGCCGACTGGTTCGGCGTTCGTGCGAAGGGCTCCGTTCACCATTCTGAGGCTTGCTGCACGGGCTATGTTGCCCTTGAGCAGGCCGTGATGACGGTTGCCTCCGGTGCCTACGACGTTGTCCTTACGGGTGCCTGCGACTTGGCTTCGACCCTTCCCGTCGAGCATATGCCCTCGCATATTCGCCAGGACTTTACGCTCGATGTCATGATTCCCTCACTCGATAAGATCTATGACCGCGCTTACGGTCGTCCGCTCGATGGCGCCTTCGGCGTGTCGTTCGACAACTGGATCAACGAGTATTCCATGCAGTATGACCTGACTGCCGATCAGATTGACGATGCCCTGAACGGTCTCACCAAGAGCCTTCGTCGCGGTGCCGTGCTCAATCCTCTCGCTTGGTATGAGACCACGGTCGAGGAGGATGCAAAGGCTGCGGGCTTCGATTCTGCCGACGAATACCTCAAGAGCATGTACAACCCGCGCGTTACGCAGTACCTGCGCGTTACCGGCTTTGAGAAGAAGTGCGACGGCGCGGCCGCCGTTGTCGTGATGCCTACCGAGAAGGCCAAGGCCATGGGTGTCCCGTACGCTCCGGTCGAGGTGCTGGGCACGGGCGCGTCTGCGGTCGAGGCGGGTCTGCTCCACAATGAGCACTGGGCTACCAAGGTTGCCGCCAAGCAGGTCTATGACCTTACCGGTGTGAGCCCGGATGAAATCGATCTGTTTATGTGCAACGACTTCTTCCTGGCGTCCGAGATTGTTTCGGCCGAGGAGTGTGGCTATATTCCGCGCGGCGAGGCCTGGAAGTATGCGATTGAGGGTCGTACCGCATTTGATGGGGACAAGCCTATCAACCCGCACGGTGGCCGTTGCAACTTCGGTCACGCCCATGGCGCATCTGGCCTTGCCGATATCGTCGAGGCCGTCAAGCAGATGCGTGGCGTCGCCGGTGCAACCCAGATGAAGAACGTCCCCGAGACGACCTTCCTGCGTGGCTTTGGCGGCTCCCAGAACGTTCGCTGCCAGATTCTTCGTACCGTCGCGTAGTCGACCGCGGTTTTCGATTTCCCATAAGGAGTATTCTCATGCAACTCAAAGATATGGAGCCCGTGGTCAAGAAGTTCTACACGGGTCTTGAAGAGGGCATCTATTGGGCGCGTCAGTGCCCCGAGTGCGGAGCCGTCGAGTTTCCGCCCCACCTTGCCTGCAATGCCTGCGGCTATCACAAGACCGATTGGGTCCAGGTTTCCGGCCACGGTCATCTGATCGATTTCACCCTACCCGGGCCGCAGAACGACAAGCCCTACCTCAAGGAGTATGGCAAGTACGCCTACGGCGCTGTCGATATCGACGAGGGCTCTCAGTACACCTACGTCATCTACGGCATTACCAAGAAGAAGGCCCCCGAGATCCGAGCCAAGCTTATGGCGGGCGAGACGGTCGGCGTTCATGCCAAGGTCATCGACCGCCCGGGCTACAAGGAGCTCGCGTTCGAGCTTGACGACTAGGCTTCCATTCCCCTTAACAATTTGTTTCCTCTCTTAGGTCGCGGCGGGACCCATGTCTCCTGCCCGCCGTGGCCGCCCCTCTTTTTAACTTAGAAAGGCACTGCCATGAACGAAGAACTCACTCAGCAGATCTGCGATTTTGCCAAGTCCGCTTACAACTACGACGGCGATGTGACTCCCGAGACGACGTTTGAGACTCTGGGCAAGGGCTCGATGAAAATGATCGCCCTGACGTCCATGATCGAGAACGAGCTCGACGCCGAGGTTCCTGTTCGCGAGGTCATGGTCATGAAGACCGTCGGTGAGCTTATCGAGCGCACCGCCGAAGAGATGGAGTAGCGGCATGGATCTGATGCAGACCCTGTGCCAGCAGGCTGCTGCCAAGCCCGTGCGCGTCGCCTTCCCCGAAGGCGAAAACGAGACCATGATGCAGGCGGTCGCAAAGATTGCCGCAGAGCATCTCGCCGAGTGCGTGCTGGTGGGCGATGGCGGCAAGCTCCGCGAGCTCGCTGAGGCGCGCGGCATTTCTCTCGAGGGTATCGAGATTGTCGATGTGACTGACGAAGCGGCTAACGCTGCCTGTTGCGAACGCTATCTGGCGCATCCGGATTGCAAGTTTAAGCCCAAGGGAGCGGCGCGTCGCATGACGCGCCCGCTGGAGCGTGCGCTGATTTTGCAGGTGCTTGGCGATGTTGACGTTATGTTCGCCGGCATCGATAACGCTACGGGCGACATTATCCTGGCAGGCCAGACCATTGTCGGCCTTGCCGATGGCGTCGATACCGTGAGCTCCTGCGGCATTGCCGATATCCCCAACTGGAATGGCGGGGAAGACGGTTTGCTGGCCTTTGGCGACTCTGCCGTGTGCGTCAACCCGACGAGCGAAGAGCTAGCCTCGATCGCCATCTCTTCGTGCGAAACGGTGCGTTCCCTGACGGGCTGGGATATTCGCTGCGCTCTGCTGTCACACTCGACGGACGGCTCGATGGATAACGAGCTGGTCGACAAGGTGCGTCGCGCCCGCGAGATTGCCAACGACCGTCGTCCCGATCTTGCCATCGACGGCGAGTTCCAGTTTGATTCGGCGATCAATCCCAAGGTCGCGGCCAAAAAGGTCCGCCGCGATTCTGCCGTTGCCGGCCACGCCAACGTAGTCATCTGGCCGGATATCAATGTAGGCAACATCGGCGTCAAGATCGTTCAGAACCTGACGGGCGCCAACGCTTACGGCCCCATGCTCCAGGGCTTTAAGAAGATCGTCTGCGACTGCTCGCGCTCTGCGCCTGTTGACGAAATCGTCGGCAATGTGGTGATGAGTTGCGTGCGCGCCCAGGCGCTCAAGGAGGCGTAAGACATGGCTGGACAGAATAAGCCTTGGCGCGTTTTGGTTATTAACCCTGGCTCTACCTCGACCAAGGTCGGCGTCTTTGAAGGCGATGCGTGCAAACTCAGCAAGAACGTGGCGCATGAGGCGAAAGATCTCGCCCAGTTTGACGGGGTCTCGGCCCAGATGCCGTATCGCTGCGAGCTGATTCTGGATGCGCTTAAGGAAGCCGGTCTTTCGCTTGACGACTTCGATGCGTTCGTTGGCCGTGGTGGCGGCTTGCTTTCGCTGCCGGGTGGCACCTACGCCATCAACGAGGTCATGCTCGAGCATGCTCGCGTTGGTGCAAACGGTATCCAGCATCCGGCACAGCTGGGTCCCCAAATCGCTCACGAGTTTGCCACGAAATGTGGCAAGCCGGCCTTTGTTGTAAATCCTCCCGATACTGACGAGCTGTGCGATCTCGCACGCATGACAGGCATTAGGGGCGTGTATCGAAACGTGCACCTGCACGCCCTTAATCTCAAAGAGACCGCTATTCGCCACGCCGCAAAGCTCGGTCGTCCTTATGACGAGTGCAACTTTATTGTCTGCCATATCGGCGGCGGCATTTCAATCTCTGCCCACTTTAAGGGCAAGATGGTCGACGGCAACGACATCGTTGGTGGCGAAGGCCCCATGGCGCCTACGCGCTGTGGCTCGGTCCCTGCGATCGAGGTCGTGAAGTATACGGCGAAGCATGGTCTCGACGTTGCCCGCGCCCATTGCATGAAGACCGGTGGTTTTGTCGATCTTTTGGGTACGTCCGATGGCGTCGAAGTGTGCGACCGTGCCGCCGCAGGCGATGCGGCTGCGGCTCGCGCCTGGGATGCGATGGTCTACCAGATCTGTAAATGGATTGGCGAGATGGCGTGCGTCCTTAAGGGCGAAGTCGATGGCATCTTGCTCGGAGGCGGCATGGTTCACAGCAAAGAGCTCGTTGCCGCCATCGAGGACGCCTGTTCTTGGATTGCCCCCGTGTCTGCCTATCCGGGCGAGTTTGAGCTCGAGGCTATGGCTGCTGGCGCCTGTCGCGTGCTTGACGGTGACGAAAAGGCGCTCTCGTATAGCGGGCGGCCCGTGTTTAGCGGGTTTGAGGACTGCTAGCGTCGTATTTAGGGACGGTCGAAGACAATCTTTGGCCATCCCTTCCCACCCTTCTTTTCTGAGTGCAAGGATTGGATCATGGATAAAACCAAGATTAAGTACCTGGTTGGCATTTACGCTGCCGCCATGTGCATTATGGGCATGCTCGTGCCCGTTCCCATCGTGGCTTCTGTTGCGGCTGCGTTTCCCAACGAGAACATCGCTGCCGTTCAGATGATTATCGGCATCATCCCGTTGATGATGGCGCTGTCCGCCATGCTCGTGTCTTCCCAGCTTGCTTCTCGCGTGTCTAAGAAGAAGACAACGCTTATCGGCCACGTTATCGTGATGCTGGCGGGTGCTTCGGTGCTGGTGTTTCACGATTCGCTCGGCCAGGTCTTGGCAGCTTCTGCTGTCATGGGCCTTGGTCTCGGCGCCGTGCAGAATTCGACGGACGCTCTTATCGCGGACTACTTTGGCGGAAAGCAGCGCTCGTTTGTCATGGGCATCTACTCCACCTTTGTTGCGCTGGGCGGCATTATCTGGACGATGGTTTCCGGCATCTTGGGTTCTGCCGAGTGGTTCCACAGCTATGCGGCGTACTTCATCATGATCGTTTTCATAGTGATCGAGGCCGTTTGTCTTCCCGAGGGTCATCTCGAGCCCAAGCGCAAGGTCAACGTGTTTGCCAATATGCCTAAAGAGGTCGCAATTATCACGCTCATGAGCTTTGTGTTCGTACTCACGTTCCAGCTCTTCAGCTCCAACGTTTCGCTGCTTGTTGTGGGTCGCGGCTTTGGCGGTACCGTGGAGGCCGGTCTTGCCTCTACCGTTATGACCGTCGCCGGTATTGCGGCGGGTCTCTTGGTCGGTCCGCTGTTTGCCAAGTTTAAGAACCTGGCTATGCCGATCGCGTGGGGCGTGACGCTCATTGGCCTGGGCCTGACGTTGGTTGCGCCCGCCTTTATGGTGCTGTGCGTTGCGGGCTTTGTCGTTGCCCTGGGCAAGGAGACCTACGTGCCGCTGGAGGGCAATTTTGCCGCCGGCAACTCTGCTCCCGAGGGACGTGCATTTAACCTCGCCATTGGCATGGCGGGCATCAACTTTGGCATGGCGCTGTCTCCCATTGTATTTGAGGCCGTGACGTCGCCGTTTGGTGCAACGATTGACCAGAAGTTCATCGCCGGCATGATCGTCTGCGCGGCTTGTGTCGTCTTTGGCGCCATTAAGTATCGCAAGCTCACCCCGGCCCAGCTTGCCGAGGCCGAGAAGATGGCGGCCAGCGGCGAGGCGGAGTAGCCGCTCGAGTAGTTGCTTTACCGCACATCATGTTTTATCGGGGCCGCCGACATATGCCGGCGGCCCTCTTTCTATCAATGACTTTGAAAGGCTTATGGCTATGAAGTTACCTGTCAACCGCGTTATCGGTATTCTCAACGGCTTCTTTAACCCGCTATTGCTCTGCGCGTTTCTCCCCATCATCGAAGGGGCGTCCGGCTTGGATCTGACGAGCCCCACAGGCTTTTGGGGGCAACTCATCGTGGCCACGGTGATTGCCGAGGTTCTGAGCGCGCTTCCGCTGTTTGGAAAAACGGTCGGTATGTGCCTGGACTTTTTTGGTTTTGAGGAGGGGAGTGCTGCGCACAAGATTGCCGGTACGGTTATCGGTGCCACCTTGCTCTTTATGGTGATCGGTTTTGGTGAAATCGCCTTCCAGGGAGGATTCGGAACGATTGAGGGCCGCACGTTCTTCGCGCGTTGGGCAGGCCTTGTCACAAAGGGATGGGCTTTTGTGGTTATCGCCGGCGTACTGCTCGATCCCTTTACGGCGGCTCTCGGTCGCATAATCGCTCGCGACGAGAAGTAACAGCTCCTTTGCATATCGAATGCCAGCGGACGGGGCGCCGGACTGCAGTCTTCCGAGCGTTTGCAGATCCGTCGCCCTGTCCGCCGGCATTCGACCGCAACATGTTGGTCAAGCATTATCTTTTGGATTCTTTTGGCGTGAGCGGCTTGGTTTTGGTAGGATTTGTCGGCGGCTTGACTAAGGGGGTTTTATAACTGCCTTGCAGGTAGCCGTGTTGGTAACGTTTTACCGACTTGCCAAAGACCCCTCGTTTTTAATGCGTCTGCAAATAGACCAATTGCCTTGACCTGCTAAAACACTATATGTTGTGTTTGACCTAAAAAAAGAATACAGGATATAGATGCGTCTTTGTCGTATGATAGATGGCGGACAGAGAACGAAAACCTTGCTCATCCCATCCGGATAGACCTATGGGCCGCTTGATCGGCCGTGAGGATTGTCCGCATGAGGACTTATGGTTTATCGAGAACACAGATTGCGCGACGGCGCCGCAAGGCAGGGGTAAGCCCTGCCGGGCATCGTTTGGCTCTGAAGCGCAATGAGATTTCGACGCGAAAGAGGCAAGAGGATGAAGATCATCAAGCGCAGCGGCACCGAGGTTGTCTTTGACATCGATAAGATCGTCAATGCCATCCGTGCTGCAAACTTGGAGGTTGAGGAGGGCTCTCGCCTTACCGACCGCCAGGTGATCTACGCGGCTCAGAACGTCGCCGAGGCATGCGAGAATGCCGGCCACACTGTTTCGGTCGAGGAGATCCAGGATCTGGTCGAGGACGAGATCATGCGTCTCGACTGCTACGAGGTCGCCCGCCACTACATCATCTATCGCTATGTTCAGAGCCTGAAGCGCCAGAAGAATACGACCGATGACAAGATCCTGTCGCTCATCGAGTGCAACAACGAAGAGGTCAAGCAGGAGAACTCCAACAAGAACCCGACCGTCAATTCCGTCCAGCGCGACTACATGGCCGGCGAGATCTCCAAGGACCTGACGCAGCGCGTGCTGCTGCCCCAGGAGATTGTGGATGCCCACAATGAGGGCCTGATCCACTTCCATGATTCGGACTACTTTGCCCAGCACATGCATAACTGCGACCTGGTGAACCTGGAGGATATGCTCCAGAACGGTACCGTTATCTCGGGCACGCTGATTGAGAAGCCGCACAGCTTCTCGACTGCCTGCAACATCGCGACGCAGATCATCGCCCAGGTCGCTTCCTCCCAGTATGGCGGTCAGTCTATCTCACTGACCCATCTCGCCCCCTTTGTTGAGGTGAGCCGTCAGAAGATTCGCGGCGAGGTTGCCCGCGAGCTCGAGGAGCTCGGCTTTTCCGCGTCTCCCGAGAAGGTTCGCGAGGTTGTCGAGGATCGCCTGCGCGATGAGATCCGTCGTGGCGTCCAGACGATCCAGTATCAGGTCGTGACCCTTATGACCACCAACGGCCAGGCGCCGTTCGTGACGGTCTTTATGTATCTTAACGAGGCCCGTTCGCCCCAGGAGAAGCATGACCTTGCCATGATCGTGGAGGAGACGCTTCGCCAGCGCTATGAGGGCGTTAAGAACGAGGCTGGCGTGTGGATCACCCCGGCGTTCCCCAAGCTTATCTACGTGCTCGAGGACGATAACGTTTACGAGGACTCCCCGTACTTCTATCTGACTCAGCTGGCTGCCAAGTGCACCGCCAAGCGCATGGTGCCCGACTATATCTCTGAGAAGAAGATGCGCGAGCTCAAGCTGTCGAAGGGCGAGGCCGCGGGCAATGGCGATTGCTATACCTGCATGGGTTGCCGCAGCTTCCTGACGCCCGATCGCTCGGGTAACGGCTTTAACAATGTTGCCAACGCGCTGAACTATGACCCCAGCAAGCCCAAGTACTACGGTCGCTTTAACCAGGGCGTTGTGACCATCAACCTGCCCGATGTCGCACTGAGCTCGCACCAGGATATGGACAAGTTCTGGAAGATCTTCGACGAGCGCCTTGAGCTGTGCCACCGTGCCCTGCTGTGCCGTCATGAGCGCCTGATGGGTACGCTTTCTGACGCCGCACCGATTCTGTGGCAGTACGGTGCCCTTGCTCGCTTGAAGAAGGGCGAGACGATTGACAAGCTGCTCGTGGGCGGTTACTCCACCATCAGCTTGGGCTATGCCGGCCTGTATGAGTGCGTCAAGTACATGACGGGCCACAGCCACACCGAGAAGGAGGGCACGCCGTTTGCCATGGCGGTCATGCAGCGCATGAACGACAAGTGTGCGGAGTGGAAGGCCGAGAGCGATATCGACTTTTCGCTGTACGGCACGCCGCTGGAGTCGACGACCTACAAGTTCGCCAAGTGCCTGCAGCGTCGTTTTGGCATTATTCCGGGCGTGACGGATAAGGGCTACATCACCAACAGCTACCACGTCCACGTGTCCGAGGAGATCGACGCCTTCGACAAGCTCAAGTTCGAGGGTATGTTCCAGCAGCTTTCGCCGGGCGGTGCCATCTCCTACGTCGAGGTTCCCAACATGCAGGACAACCTCAAGGCTGTCATTCGCGTGATGCAGTACATTTACGACAACATCATGTACGCTGAGCTCAACACCAAGAGCGACTATTGCCAGGTGTGCGGCTACGATGGCGAGATTCGCATTGTCGAGGACGACGGTAAACTGGTGTGGGAGTGCCCCAACTGCGGCAACCGTGATCAGGAGAAGATGAACGTCGCCCGTCGTACGTGTGGCTACATCGGTACCCAATTCTGGAACCAGGGTCGAACCGAGGAGATCCGCGACCGCGTGCTGCATCTCTAATATCCATCCCAGGCTGCCCCGTAGCGAGCCCCCGGACCTTTGCTCGCTATTTCGGGCAGTCCTGACTCACGACGGAGGCGCCACTGGCGCCTCCTGTTCGTGCGGAACTCATATCGAGCAAAGGTCCGGCGTCTCGCTACGGGGCAGCCGAGTTGACGTAGCTGAGATGCAGCATGCAGTCTGCTCACTCCTCGAAGTTCTTAGCGGAAATGAGTTGACCGGCGGTAACGATTTGCTTGCAATGGCGGTTGAGCTGCAGCCCATTTTTTATTGGACCTCGAACCCTATGCTCGATGTTCGCTTCGTTCATTGAGTTACCCTTTGCATGAGGCCGGGACATATCGTCCCGCCCGCAGTTTCGCAGGCCGAAGGCCGAGAATGTTTGGGGACGGGATGATATGTCCCGGCCTCCCGGGAGAGTCACTTATGAACTACGCGAACATTAAGTATTTCGACATTGCTGATGGGGAAGGCGTCCGTACTTCTCTGTTTGTGAGCGGGTGCCGTCGTGGGTGCAAGAATTGCTTTAACTCTGTCGCCTGGGACTTTGCTGCGGGTGAGCCCTTTGACCGTGCCGTCGAGGACAAGATTATCGAGAGCCTCGATCATCCCTTTATTGACGGTCTGACGATTTTGGGCGGCGAGCCTATGGAGCCCGAGAATCAGGCGGGGCTCGTTGACTTTGTCGAGCGTGTTCGCGCTGCCTATCCCGTGGGGTCGGGAAAGACTATTTGGTGCTTTACCGGCGATGTGCTCGAAGAGCTTATGCCGGGCGGTCGTCACCATACCGAGGTGACGGACCGCATCCTTGCCTGCCTCGATATGTTGGTGGATGGCCCGTTTGTTCAGGACCTGTACGATATTTCGCTTCGTTTTAGGGGTTCGAGCAATCAGCGTGTGATCGATATGAACGCCACGCGCGCCCGTGCCGAGCGCGAGAACGTTGCGCTTTGCGATGCTGTGGAGCTTTGGCGGGACGATCCGGTCTATTCGACCCATACTATGTAGCTTGTGGTCGATGCCGGAGGGCGTGGTACTATAGCGCGAACGTTTAATCGGAAAAGTGAGGCCCAGATGGTCGATCAGGAAAAAGTCGAGGCCGCCATCAAGCTGTTGCTTGAGGGTATAGGCGAGGACCCAACTCGTGAGGGCCTGCTGGAGACGCCGGCGCGCGTTGCCCGTATGTACGGTGAGATTGCCGGCGGTATGGATCAGAATGCCGAGGAGCACCTGTCCAAAACCTTTGCCGTCGCTTCGAACGATTTGGTTATCGAGCGCGACATCACGTTCTATTCGCTGTGCGAGCATCATTTGCTGCCGTTTTATGGCAAGGCAGCGATCGGTTATATCCCCAATGGTCGCGTGGCCGGGCTCTCCAAGCTTGCCCGTACGGTAGAGGTCTATGCCCGCCGTCTGCAGCTGCAGGAGCAGCTGTGTGCACAGGTTGCCGATGCCCTCATGGATTATCTTGCTCCTCAGGGAGCGATCGTGCTCATGGAGGCCGAGCATATGTGCATGACCATGCGCGGCGTGCAAAAGCCCGGCACCAAGACCGTGACGCTTGCTCGTCGAGGTGTCTTTGAGACCGACCCGGCGCTTGAGGAGCGGTTCTTTAGGATGCTGGGCCGCTAGCATGAGAGTCGTCAACGACTTTATATCGAACACCGACGAGGGAACGCCGCGTCGCGGTTTTATGGCTTCGGGCCTGGCTCCTTTCGGTGCTATGCCTCGTATTGACTACATCTGTGCCAACGGGCTGTTCCGGCGCCATCTGGGCAACATTGCGCAGCTGGAATCGGGGCGCATCTTTTGCCGTCACGGTATCGACCACCTGCTTGATGTTGCCCGCATTATGTGGATCAAGAATCTCGAGGAAGAGCTCGAGTTTGACCGCGAGGTCATCTATGCCACGGCGCTTCTTCACGATATCGGCAAAGATGAACAGTACGAATCGGGTATATCCCATGATGTTGCAAGTGAGCGCGTCGCCGATGCAATACTCGCCGGCATGCCCGATGACGTGGCGTTTGCGCCAGCCGACGCCGCGGCCATTAAGACGGCTATCTTGGGCCATCGAAAGCTGCGTGTGAACAGCCAACCGCTCGAGCGCCTGCTCTATGCTGCCGACAAGGCATCGCGTGCCTGCTTTGCATGTCCTGCGCGCAATGCTTGCAACTGGAGCGATGATAAAAAGAACCTGTCGAGTCGCGTGTAGTCGGTATGCGCGATCGGGGTCCTAAACAAAGGAGACGATCGCGATGAGTAACAAAAAACTGCCTGAGAATGCCACCAAGACTGAGGGTGCCGAGCTCGCCCGTCGTGGTAGGGGCGAAATTTCCACTGCGACGGCAGTGCCCCATGTGAGCTATGACGACCTTCGCCATGCCGACCGCATTGTCATTGACTGCCTCGAGGTCTTTGCCAATCATGGCGTCTATCCCGAGGAGAACGCGCTGGGCCAGAAGTTCATCG
>Ga0129310_1001333_pt1 | contig 22078 bp, 21 predicted proteins | sample Go1ome_2_FD_94433 | JGI IMG/M metagenome (GOLD analysis project Ga0129310, IMG submission 94433) | Western lowland gorrila individual fecal microbial communities from Wisconsin, USA - Go1022A metagenome | ecosystem: Host-associated > Mammals > Digestive system > Large intestine > Fecal | place...
GAAAATCCCCCTTCCATAGATTTTGGTTATTTTCCTTGTCTACTTAAGAGGGATCATATCAATACCGGCCAGGCTGCCGCCGCCGTCGCGGAACAGATAACCAAAATAGGTGCTGTTGCCGATCGCGCAGCCAAATACAAAGAAGGAGCAGAGCAGCAGCTTCACATATTTCCGATTTCGCAGAAGTTCTCTGATTGAGGTTTTGCCGTTTCCGTCCGCTTTTCGGTAATGCGGCGGCTCTGCCTCTCGCAGAATCACAATTGCCGCGAGCACAAAGGTTACTGCGTAGATATAAAAAATACTCGCGAGGCCGTGCGCCTCGGCGTAATTTCCCGCAAAATAGACGGAAATTGAAAATCCGCACGCGCCAAAGGCTCTGACAATCGGAAAATTTTTACCCCCATCCATCACAAAGGAATCGCACAGGCCATGCACCGGACCCTGAAACGCGTACATGGCACCATAAAGAATAACATAAGGTAAAAAATTTTTTGTTTGCAGCGTCAGAATCGCGAAGGTCGCCGCCGCCAAAAATAGCAGCGCGATCAATCTTCGCTTGTGCGGTGTATTGGCGTAGCATCTTCCCCACAAGATGCCCGCGATGACAGCCGTCGCGGTTCCTGTCGAGGTTACGATTCCAACCTGTGTTCCGCTAAAGCCGATGCTGCTGAGATACTGTCCGAGCAGCGGCGATACCGCGCCCAATGGACAATAGATTAAAAAATAAAGCAGATAACTGCGTTTTTCTTCTTTTGCCTGCTGTAAGAATGTCCTTTGACTCATGTTTTCGTTCTCCTTAAAAAAATAGTATAACAAATCAAAAGCCCGCGCACAATAAGCAGGAGAAAATTTTTGAGGCAGCGTCCGCAGCGAGACGGACTGCTGTCTGCAAGCACAGGGAGGTAAGGCTTTGTTAATTGTCGCGATTCGTACTCTGATTCTATACGCAGCCGTTCTTTTTGCGGTCAGACTCATGGGAAAATCCGAATTGTCCAAAATGTCCCCGTTCCAAATGGTGATTCTTTTTATGATTGCGGAGCTGGCCGCCATTCCGATTGATTCGACATCCGCCTCGCTGATCAATGGCGTCATGGCAATCTTCACTTTGATGTTCCTTCAAATCGCAATCTCCTTTTTAGCAACGAAATGTGAATGGTTCAAAGCCCTGGTTACCGATAAACCCAGCGTTTTGATCGAAAAAGGAAAACTCAATGAAAAGGAAATCAGACGCCTTCGCATCACGAGCACAGATCTGATGGAACAGCTGCGTCTTGGGAATTGTCCCTCTCTCTCCGACGTGCAATATGCCATCATGGAGTCCAACGGTCAACTGACGATCATTCCAAAAGCCGAGAATCGGCCGCTGACCCCAAAGGATCTGTGCCTCGCGGTCTGTGAAGGAGTTTTGCCGATGCTGATCATTTCGGACGGCAAGCTGTATGAACAAAATCTGCATGTGCTGGGCATGAGCAGGGAAATGCTCGACAGCAAGCTAAGGAAGGCAGGGTTGGCAGATTATCAACGGGTTTTCCTCGCTTTTTATGATGAAAACAAGCGAATCCACCTTTATCTGCGTGACGCTCACACGCTGCCGTTCGCCTCGGAGGTGGTGCTATGAAAGATTTTATCGTATCCATCTGCGCGGTTGCCATACTGATTGGTGGCTGGCTCTGCTTTGCCCACTACTCACAGGAACGGATTGACAGCTTCACCACGCAAATTCGCGAAGAGATCCTTCCTCACGTTGAAAATGCGCAATGGACGGAATCGCTGCAAAAAACGCGGGCGCTCAGTCAGGACTGGCATCGATACAAAAAGAAGGCTGTTTTTTTCCTCGATACCCAAACCATCAACGAAATCGATTACTCCATGGCGAAGTCTGTCAAATATGTCAAGGCCAAGGACGTGTCCAACGCCTCCGGTGAATTATCCGCCATGCTCGAGCAGCTGACCTTCCTTTGCTCCAACGATGAGGTCAACTGGGGGAATGTATTCTAGCCGCGGCCTTTGCCTTTGCCGCCAAAGAGCAAGGTGCACATGACGAAATCCGAGCTCTCTATGCACGTATGGAGGTTCGCGCATGAGCACCGCGCCGCGAGGTTGTTTTGTCGTGGTTTTAAAAATACCGACACGTGATATTTTTGCATAGTAAAAAAGACCGTTTCCGGTCTTTTTTACTGAATTATTTCATACATTTTGGTTGCGGCTTCTTTCTTACAAGATTCGGTAAGTTCCAAAACCTTCGCTGATACGCTGCTGTTTCCGAACTCGATGTGGATGATGTCACCCACCTTGACCTCGGTGCCGGCTTTCGCGAGCTTTCCATTGACCGAAACACGCCCCTGATCACAAGCGTCTTTGGCTACGGTCCGCCGTTTAATCAGTCTTGAATTTTTTAAAAACTTGTCGATTCTCATAAGCGCCTTTCCCTAACCCTCTAATGAGCTATTAGGTTTGAAATGTTATAAAAAAGGTAAGTGCTTACCTTAATTATCAAATTATTTGTTTACAGCGTCCTTTAATGCCTTGCCTGCCTTGAATACAGGAGCTTTGGATGCTTCAATCTGGATTACTTCTTCCGGCTGACGAGGGTTTCTGCCCTGTCTTGCTTTTCTTTCTCTGGTTTCAAAAGTACCGAATCCGATTAACTGTACTTTTTCACCCTTTACTAATGCTTCTTCGATGCTTGCAGTTACCGCGTTTAACGCCGCTTCCGCATCCTTCTTTGTAAAATTAGCCTTTTCTGCGATTGCAGCTACTAATTCAGCTTTGTTCATTTAAGTTCCTCCTTCATAATGATAATCTAGAAAATCATGCCTAGACGGAATGCTCCAATTTTTTGGCTTCATTCCATAACTCGTCCATCTCCGACAAACTCATCTCTTCCAACTCCCTGCCGCAAGCCAAGGCTGTTTTCTCGATATGTGAGAAGCGTCTAATGAACTTATTATTAGTATAATTCAAAGCGTCCTCAGGGTCAATGCCCAAAAATCTAGAAATATTGACAACAGAAAAAAGCAGATCTCCCACTTCTTCTTTTAGACGTGCCGCGTCTTTGTTTTCGTCTTGACAGCAGCTGATAACCTCTCGGTACTCCTCTTTCACCTTGTCAAAGGCTCCGGAAATATCATCCCAGTCAAAACCGGACTCCGCGGCGCGCTTCTGGATTTTGTTCGCTCTGGTGAGAGCGGGCAAAGCCTTCGGCACTTTTTCCATGCGAGAGGTTACACGCTTGTCCCCTCTCTCTTGTACCTTGATATTTTCCCATTTTTCAAGCACTTTGTCAATAGATTTCGCGTGATTATTTTCGCTTTCTTCCAAAAAAACATGAGGATGACGGCGAATCATTTTTTCACATTCCTCATTGATCACGTCTGTCAAGTCAAAGCCTCCGCGTTCCTCCTCGATGTGCGCGTGGAAAACCACCTGCAGCAGGACGTCACCCAGCTCCTCCCGCAGATTCGCAAGATCTTTGTTGTCGATAGCCTCGACAACCTCGTAAGCTTCCTCCAGCATGCCTGCGCGCAGGCTTTCATGGGTCTGCACCCGATCCCACGGACATTCGACACGCAAAATTGCGATGATCTCCGCGAGCCGCCCGATAGCTGTTTCTTTCGTCTCTGCCGCGGCGGCGAGATGTCTGTATGCTTCTTTCATTTTCTCTCCCCTTCGTTATTTTACAAATCTATCCAAAAGCTTTAAGAGCTTTTCGCCCTTCGGCAATCTGCGGATTTCCTCCTTGCGGATGGTTCCGGTCAGCAGTACCAACGCGCCGTAAACAACGACACCCACGAGGATCGCCAAAAGCAGCGCGAGGGTATTGCTCTTAAGCAGCAGATACAGCAGCTTATACGCCGCGAAAGCCGCGACGCCCATCAGAACAGAGCAAATGCCCGGCTTCACATAGGTTTCCGTATAATCAATTTCAATACCAAGCTGTTTTTTTAGATCCCGATGATTAAGTACCGCCGCGATTGCGTAGGCAGCAATGGTTCCGATCGGGCCGCCGCTGACGTTGATGGCTTTGATCCCCACGAACACATAGGTGATTACCAGCTTACCCACCGCGCCGATGGCCAGATTTTTGACCGGAAGCATCTGCTTATCCACCCCTTGCAGGATGCCTGTCAACGTTTGCAGGGCGGATAGAAAAATAATCCCAACGCACATGACCATCAGCATTTTTGCCGCTTCACTGCCCTCGGCCTTGTTTTTATACAAAAGGTGCAGGATCGGCTCCGCCAGCGCGAACATCCCGACCGCGCATGGAAAACCGACAATCATGCCCGCGCGCATACCAAAACGGCTGTTGTCAGTGACTTCTTTGAAATTCTTCACTTTGTAGCCGGCAGCGATTGCGGGCACCAGACTCATCACGATAGCCTGTGTAAGCACCTGCGGCATGCCGATCAAGGAATTGCAGTAACCGCCCAAAAGCCCCCACAGATGTCTGGATTCCTCCAAAGACCATCCTGTCGCCTGCAGCCTGCGCATGACAACCGCGCTGTCGATCGAGGACATCAGCGGCATGATAGAGGCTCCGATTGTAATTGGAATTGCGATGATCAAAATGCGTTTGATAATTTGCTTCGTACTCTCCAGCTGCTCCTTGGAACGATTTCGGCGGATTCGTGCCTGAATCGCCGGCAGGTTGAGCAAATAGATGCCGACAACGACCGCCAGACCTGCCGCCGCGCCTGCCGTACACCCAAAGGTCGCCCCTGCGCTGACCGCTTCATAGCCGCTCGGAATCAGGTAGTAGGCGAGTGCCAGACCGACGACGACACGAAAGAACTGCTCCGCGAGTTGGGAGATCGCCGTCGGGTTCATATTCTGTCTTCCCTGAAAATATCCGCGATAAGCAGACATCACAGGCACGATAAACAGCGCCGGCGCGATTGCCTGCAGCGCCATCATCGTCCCCTCATTTTTGAGCACCTGGCTTTCGATGAAGCCGGCGCCGAAATACACGATCGCAAAGGTCGCGAAGCCCATCAGACTGAGAAACCAAAGCGCGGTATGAAAGACTTTGTGCGCGCCCCCATAATTGCTGACAGCGATGCGTTCAGAAACCATACGGGATACCGCTACCGGAATACCTGCCGTTGATAAGATCAAAAAGAATGTATAAATCGGATAAACCGAGCTGTAATAGGAGATTCCCTCCGCGCCGACCCAGTTAGTCAGCGGAATGCGGAAGAATACCCCCATGATTTTTACGATAATGCCGGCGATGCCCAAAATCGCGGCACCCTTCAAAAATTTATTTTGTGACATGAATTCTCAAATCTCCGTTTTCTTTCTTACAGCGCCGCCAAAATTCTCCGCGTCGCCGCGTTCGCTTCCGCGATGGTTTTTTCGAGGTCCAGGGTTGGATAGCTTCCGTTCTCATACAGCACTTTGCCGTCAGCCATCGTCAGGCAGATATCCGTTCCCGATGCGGAATAGACCAGATTGTTCAGCATGTTATGAACCGGATTCATATTCGGCTGATCGATATCAACAACAAGGAGATCAGCGCGAAAACCCTCTTTCACAAGACCGCAGTCCTCTCTGCCCTGTGCCAGCGCTCCGTTTCTGGTCGCCGCCAGAAGCGTTTGGCGCGGAGTCACCGCTGTCGGATCCTGATAATACATTTTGGAGGCAAGCGCGAACACCTTCATTTCTTCAAAAAAATTGAGGCTGTTATTGCTTGCTGCGCTGTCCGTCCCGATTGCCACGCGGATGTCTCGTTTCAAAAGCTCCGGCACATTGCAGACGCCGCTCGCCAGCTTGAGATTGCTGACCGGATTGGAGGCGACCGTCACGCCTTTTTCCTTGAGGATGTCAAAGTCCTCCCCTTCGATCCAAACGCAGTGCGCCGCGGTCGCCGGCATATCAAAGGCGCCGTATTTGGCAAAATACTGTACCGGTGTCATTCCGCGCTTCGCTTTGCAGGCTTCATGCTCCGACTTCGTTTCAGAGACATGCACATGCATGCGCGCGCCGGCCTCACGTCCGTATGCGCTGACCGCCTCTACCTCCGCCACATCCGAGGTATATTCCGCATGGATGCTGACGTCCATGCGGATTCTCCCATCCTCGGCCTGATGGTACGCCTCAAAAGTCCGCTTCATCTCCTGCATGGACGCTAACTTCCATACATCGCTTTCGCCGCCGCTGACAATCGCCCGGGAAATATTCGCTTTCGCGCCGGAATCGATGGTTGCCGCGACCATATCGTCAATGAAGTAGTACATGTCGCTGGTGGAAACAATCCCAAAGCGCAAAGACTCTGCCATTGTCAAAAGCGTCGCCCAGTAAACCGCCTTGCTGTCCAGCTTCGCTTCAAACGGAAAAATCCGTTTCGTCAGCCAGTCCTGCAATACCATGTTTTCGCCGTAACCGCGCATCAGCGCCATCGGAGAGTGTCCGTGGCAGTTATAAAACGCGCTCATCAAAAGCTTGCCGCTGCCGTCATAGGCGCGGCCGTAATCTGTCTTTGGCTCCGTTTTGCCGATATACGCGATGCGCGCGCCGTCTGTTCCTACAAACATATGCTCACGCACCTCTAAATTTTCGTCTAATATCGTAATATTTTTAAAAAGCATCGCGTTTTTTCTCCTTCGTTTGATAGGCATAAGTATGATTAGTATACCACTTTTCGCTTTGTTTTCCAAGCCGATCGTTGAAAATTCCATGGAATCTCCATATTCTCGCGCTTCGTTCGTTCCATGCGGTCGTGCAATTTAAAAATTTCCATAAAATACACATCGCCGCGCTGCATATTTTAGTCATAGCGGCAAATACTAATTTTACCAACCAAAACGGAGGAAAACAAATGAAAGCAACGGGTATCGTAAGAAGAATTGACGACTTGGGCAGGGTGGTCGTGCCGAAGGAGATTCGGCGCGTTCTCAGAATCCGAGAGGGTGATCCTCTGGAAATCTATACGAGCAGCACCGGCGAGGTCATCCTCAAAAAATACTCTCCGATCAGCGAGCTTGGACAGTTTGCAGACGAATACGCGGAAAGTGCCGCGCGCGTTCTCGGCGCGACCATCATCGTTTCGGATACCGACCAGGTGATTGCCGCGTGCGGTTCCGCCAAAAAAGATTTTTTAGACAAAAAAGTAGACAATGAGCTGGATCGCATCATCCAAAGCAAGAACCGCTACTTAAACGACGCGAAGATCGTGGTCCCCATTATTTCCCAGGGCGACCCAATCGGTTCCATTACTATCTTGCCGAAGGAACATGCTGCCTTGGGGGACACCGAACTGAAGATTGCCGAGGTCGGCGCGTCTTTTTTAGCTAAACAGATGGAAAGTTAATAGGTCAAGGAAGGGCTCCAAAAAACCGAGGCCCGCGGAAATCGTTTCCCGCGGGCTTTCGTTTTTTTTACGATTCCGGAAATATCGCTGTGCGATATTTCCGGAATCACGACAAACGCACTTGACGAAGCGGTGCGCACGCACGAGTGCCACGCGCGTATAGAAATTTCGATTTCGTTATGCGCGCTGTTATCTTGACGTGCTCTTTTTACTCTCATTCAGAAGCTCCAGCAGACTGAGCACATCCTTCATCAGATTTTTGCGGTCGGTCGATAAGCGGATAAATGGCTCCACGCCGCCGTGCACGAATACCTTCTGTCCGAAGCGCTCGGTCAGATTGAACAGCGCGTAGCCGCTAAGCGGATTCGTCTCGGCAAACTGAAACACCATGCGCATCGTTTCCGGCGCGGCGGGTCTGCAGGCCAAAGCCTTCGGTGTCCGCGCGCGCCCGCCGGGCGCGGTTTCTGTTTTTTCCTGATAGATGCGTGTCACAGACAAAGTTTCCGCGAGATATCTGGCGTGCGCGATCCGCACCAGGTTGACGGCCGGCTGCGGCACATCTCCGAAGCGGTCGAGCAGCTCATCGAGGATTTCGTCTTCATCCTCGTAGGTTCTGACGGAAGCGATTTTTTTGTACATCGAAAGTTTGAGCGTTTCGTTTTCGATGTAGGTTTCCGGAATATAGGCGGAAAGCGGAATCTCCACAGAGGTTTCCTCTTTGCGTTCATTGACGATTTCGCCCTGCAGCGCGCGTATCGCGTCATCCACCATCTTGCAGTAAAGCTCATAGCCTACATTCATCATATGACCGGACTGCGCGGTCCCCAAGAGATTTCCCGCGCCGCGAATCTCCAGATCCCGCATGGCAACTTTAAAGCCGGCGCCAAATTCTGTGAATTCGCGAATCGCCTTCAGGCGTTTCTCCGCCACCTCCGTCAGTACCTTGTCCTTTTGGTACATCAGATACGCGTAAGCCAGCCGATTGGAACGCCCGACTCTGCCGCGCAGCTGATAAAGCTGTGACAGACCGTAATGGTCGGCATCCAGCACGATCATCGTGTTGGCGTTCGGGATATCCAGGCCAGACTCGACAATCGTTGTCGCGACCAGCACATTGCTGTGCCCTTCGATAAAATCCAGCATGACGTTTTCTAAAGCGTGTTCGTTCATCTGCCCATGTCCGACGCCGACCACAGCGTCCGGCACCAGTGTCTCGATTTTCGCCGCGATCTGCTGAATGCCCTTGACTCGGTTAAATACCACAAAGACCTGCCCTCCGCGCCCAAGTTCACGCTCGATGACATCACGCAGCAGGTGATCATCCTGTTCCAAAACATAGGTCTGCACCGGATAGCGTTCCTCCGGCGCTTCCTCAATCAGACTCATGTCCTTGATGCCGGTCAGAGACATATTCAGCGTCCTTGGAATCGGCGTAGCCGAAAGCGTCAGCACATCGACATTGTTTTTCATTTTTTTGATGGTTTCCTTGGCTTCGACACCGAAGCGCTGTTCCTCATCGATGACCAGCAGGCCCAGATTTTTGAATTTAACATCCTTAGAAAGCAGCCTGTGCGTGCCGATTACCAAATCGATATTTCCCTTTTGAAGCTCGGTAATAATCTGATCCTGCTGCGCCGGCGTTCGGAATCGTGACAAAACCTCGACTTTGAACGGAAAATGTTCAAAACGTTCCTTTAGGGTGTAGTAATGTTGATTGGCCAAAATTGTCGTCGGCACCAGTACCGCGGCCTGCATACCGTCTGCCACGCATTTGAACAACGCCCGCGCGGCGACCTCGGTCTTGCCAAAGCCCACATCTCCGCAAAGCAGACGGTCCATCGAAAAAGGCTTTTCCATGTCCTGCTTGATTTCCTCGATCGCGCGCAGCTGATCGCCGGTTTCCTCATAGGGGAAGGCATCCTCAAACTCCTTCTGCCAGACCGTATCCTTACCGAAGCTGTGCCCCGGTTTCATGCTCCGCGCCGCGTACAGATCGATCAAGTCCTTTGCCATGACCGCGATCGCGGCCTTGGCCTTCGCCTTCGTCGCCTTCCATTCACCGCCGGACAACTTGTTGATACGCGGCGCGCCGCCGTCAGAACCGATATATTTTTGCACGATATCCATCTGCTCCACCGGAACGTACAGCATATCGTTGCCCGCGTATTTGATTTTGATATAGTCCTTCTTTTCCCCCTGCACCGTAAGCTGTTCAATGCCGACAAACTTACCGATGCCATGGTTCTCATGCACGACGAAATCGCCCTCGCGCATATCGGCGAAGGACTGCAGCTTCTGTCCTTTATCCTTGTATTTTTTGCGTCGGGTCTTTTTACGTGTTTCAAAGATATCGCTTTCGCTGATATAGCAAACCTTCTCCGTCGGAAGGTCGATGCCCGCAGTCAGACTTCCCTGCGCGAAGTTCAGTTTTTCCAAAAGACCGATCCGCTCCGCGAACTCGCGCAGATTCTCCAGCCGTTCCTGTGACGAGCAGACGATCGTGACACGATAACCCTTCTTGACATAAGCCTTCAGTTCGCTTTCCAGCACGTTCAGCTTACCATGGAAGGTCAAAACCTGCCTGCTCTGCAGATTGTATACCCGATCAAAGCTGTCCACCCCCGCGACGCGCTTCGGAAAAGGCGTAAACACGATGGTGCCCGGTTTGCTGTAGACCTTGCGAAAATCTGTTTTGTCTGTGATGACTGCCGCGTCCTCGGCAATGACCTGCCCGCGTTCGAGCATGACGCCGAAGTCCTCTCGCAATTCCTCCATCCGCAGCTGCAGCGTTTCTTCGACGCGCTCCGGATCGTCGATCATCACGCAGCCATCATCCATATAATCCCATAGATATTCCGTATGATCGTAAAAATAGTGAATGTAGTTCTCTAAAAGCTGCAGGTTCGCGGCATGTGCGGCATATTCACGCAGTTCCTCTCCGGTCGCCCGAATTTTTTCGGAGAGTTCTTCACTGGTCGCCGCGGCTTTTTTCGCGGCCTCACGATAGGCTTTGCCGATTTTTTGCTCGGCGCTTTGAAAAATCTCACGTTCGCTGAGGATTTCCTCTGCCGGATAGATTTCGACAGATTGCAGAGTTTCCAAAGAACGCTGGCTGTCGATATCAAAGGCGCGAATAGAATCTACCTCCGCGCCGAAAAACTCGATGCGATAAGGGGTTTCGCCATCCGGCGTGTAGATATCCAAGATTCCGCCGCGCACGCTGAACTGCCCGCGCGCGTCGATCATTTCCCTGCGTTCATAGCCCAGCGCCACCAGCTTGCCTTTGATTTTGTCCAAATCGACTTCTTCCCCAAGGCGCAGTCGGAACGAGGATTTTTCAAAGCTGCTGTGCGGCGCGATTTTTTTGACGGCAGCGGAGGCAGGCGCGATGACGACCACAGGCTGGCCGGTACGAAGCGCCTTGAGCGCTCGCAGGCGGGTAAGCATGTGATCCTGATTTTTGGCCGCATAGCGCAGCAGGAATTGTTCTTCCTCCGGCAGGGTAATGATTTCCTTGTCCTGTACAAAAAAAGAAAGATCTGAAGCAAGTCTCTTTGCTCTCACATCTGTGGAAACGATGATAATGCTTTGATCTTTTTGATTCGCGTAATAGGCGGCTGCCGGCGCCACCCGGCTTTCGGAGACACCCGTAACATTAATCATGGCTCTTTCCCTCCCCCTCCGCGGTTCGTGTATCCGCCCCCAACGGTACGGTTTTTTCGGCTTCCGAATCGCGTTTCGGCTTCTTAGCCTTGGTATTGTATGCGTTCATGGCTTTTTCTATGCCATGCTCAACAATACAGGCCGCGCTTTCGGCTGCCTTGGTCAACGCTTCCTCCAGAGGCGCGACTTCTTCCTTGGAAACACCGCTCGTGACATAATGAATCAAGTCAGGCTGCTTGCCGTCTGTTCTCCCGATACCAACGCGAATACGCGGAAACCCATCGTCTCCCAAAAGATAGACGATGTTGCGCATACCGTTGTGTGTACCGGCGCTGCCTTTTTTGCGAAGGCGAATGGTTCTTGTCGGAATGTCAATGTCATCATAAATGACGATCAGATTTTCGATCTCCACCTTGTAAAAATTCATTACCTCCACGATGGATTGCCCGCTGAGATTCATATAGGTCTGCGGTTTCACCAAAAGGACTTTTTGGCCGGCGATTCTGCCCTCGCCGACCAAAGCCTTAAATTTGATTTTGTCGATACGGATCCCGTATTTCTCTGCCAGCAGATCTACCGCGAGAAAGCCCATATTATGTCTCGTATTTTCGTATTTTTTGCCGGGATTGCCCAGACCTGCGATAATGTACATCGTAAATAACAAGTTCCTTTCTCTTCCTGTTTTCGCGCGCCGCGCGTTCTGTCTAGTCGAACAGAACGCTGATGGAGCCGTTGGTGAAGACTCGGGTCATTGCCTCTGCGAACAGAGGCGCGACGGACAGGAATTTCATTTTTTCAATTTTCTTTTCATCCGGCAGCGGAACGGTGTTTAAAAGCACCAGTTCTTCAATCGCGGATTTTTCGAGTCGTTCGACGGCCGGGCCGGATAATACCGGATGTGTTGCCGCCGCGTAAACGGCCTTTGCGCCGAGGTCTTTGATCGCGTTGGCAGCGTTGCAGATTGTGCCTGCCGTATCGATCATGTCATCGAGAATGATGCAGTTCTTGCCCTCGATATTACCGATGATGTTCATGATTTCGGATTTGTTCGGTTCCGGTCTTCTCTTATCGATGATGGCAATCGGACAGTTAAGCATCTCTGCCATGTTTCTCGCACGCGTCACGCTGCCATGGTCCGGAGATACGATGACCAAATCTTCCATATTCTTTTCTTTGAAGTATTTCGCCAAAATCGGCATGCCGAGCAAGTGATCGACCGGAATATCAAAATAACCTTGAATTTGATTTGCGTGCAAATCCATCGTCAGAACTCTGTCCGCGCCGGCTGCCACAATTAAATCCGCGACCAGCTTCGCTGTAATCGGATCTCTGGCCTTTGCCTTTCTGTCCTGACGCGCGTAGCCGTAATACGGAATAACGGCGTTGATTCGGCCTGCCGATGCGCGTTTCATCGCGTCAATCATGATCAGAAGCTCCATCAGATTGTCGTTGACAGGGCTGCAGGTTGATTGAATGATATACACATCCAGGCCTCTGACTGTCTCCCAAATGTTTACGGAAATTTCTCCGTCGCTGAATTTGGTCACAGTTGCTCTGCCCAATGGTTTCCCCATGATGCCTGCAATTTCTTCGGCTAATTCCGGATGAGAGTTTCCGGCAAAGATTTTGTAGTCAGCAAATACTCCGCTTCTCACTTTTTCTTACCTCGTCTTTCTTGTGTTGTTTCCTTTGTACTTTTTTTGTAATATTGATATTTTCATTATGACATGAAAATGGAATCGTTGTTATCTGTATCGTGTTTTATCACTTTGTCTGCGCTTTGCTTTTTTTGTTCCAAATCCCTTTTGCAGAGACCCAGCCCCGCTTTTGTGTGCCGCGGCTTCTGGCGATATAGAGCGCGTCAGCCTCCACATTCTCTGTCACCGTACTGCCCGCCGCGATATATGCGCCGTCTCCGACTTGTACCGGAGAAACCAGATTGCTGTTGCAGCCGACAAAGACATCGTTCCCGATCTGCGCGCGATATTTGTTCGTGCCGTCATAATTGACAAAGACTACGCCGCAGCCCAAATTCACACCGCTGCCGACATCCGCGTCACCGACATAGGTCAGGTGCGCGGCCTTGGAGCCGTCTCCGAAGCTGGAATTTTTCATTTCCACAAAATCTCCGACCTTACAGTTCGCCCCGACCGCGGTATGCGGCCGCAGATAAGCGAACGGACCGACCGTCGTGCCGCTGCCGACACTGCTTTCGAGGATGACAGAGCTTTCGATCTCCACACCATCCGCGATTCGCGAGTCTTTGATTCTCGTGTTTTGGCGAATCACGCAGTTCTGTCCGATGACGGTACTGCCTTCCAGCGTTACGCAGGGGCCAATCAGCGTACCCGCGCCGATCTCAACCTCCGCGTCGATATAGGCGCTCTGCAGGTCAACAAACCGCACGCCGCGCTGCATGTGTGCAAGATTTCGCGCAAGACGCGCTTCTGTTTGTGCCTGATAGTCCTGCAGCCAGGTTTCCTCCGAAAATTTTTTTTGTTTTTCCATCTGTCTTTCCTTATGTGTTTTTATCGGCTTTTTTTATCTGCGATGCCTGCTATTTTTCCAAAAGCATTTCGCCGACTTTGTAAATGTCGCCCGCGCCCATGGTGATTACCATGTCACCACGCTGGGCCTGACTGTCTACATAATCTGCGATGGCCGCGAAGTCCTCCATGAAAAGGACGTCCTTGTCCGGATGCGTTTCCTTGATTTTTTCCGCCAGCTGCGCGGAGGAAATCTTGTAAATATTCTTTTCTCTCGCCGCGTAAATCTCCGCCAGAATCAAGTGATCCGCCTTCTCAAAGGCATCGGCGAATTCGTCGAAGAGCGCGATGGTTCTCGTATAGGTATGTGGCTGGAAAATGCACCAGAGCTTGTTGTGCGGCACGTTTTCGGACGCGCTCAGGGTCGCCTTGATTTCGGTTGGATGGTGCGCGTAATCGTCCACGATCTTCACGCCCCTGGCGGTCGTTCCGACAAGATCAAAACGACGCTGCGTCCCGTGATAGGCTTCGAGCGTTTCCTTCGTCAGCGCCGGCTCTACGCCAAGGACGCAGGCACAGGTGAAGGCCGCCAGCGCGTTGAGGATATTATGTTCTCCCGGCACCGCAAGCTGTACGCGGCTGAGCAGCTTCCCATCGTGACAGACATCAAAAGACGGCATCCCGTCCTCATTGAATTTGATGTTCGCCGCGTAATAATCACAGTTTTCGCTCAGCCCAAAGGTCACGACGTTGTCCAGATCACGAATCACCTGATTGACAAACGGATTCGCGTCATAAGCGATAATGGTTCCGCTGCCCGGCACCAAATGCGCGAATTTGTCAAACGAACTGACAATGTGGTCGATATCCTTAAAATAATCCAAATGATCGGAATCGATATTCAGGATAATTTCGATTTTTGGCTTCAGACTCAAGAAGCTGTCCATATATTCGCAGGCTTCTGTAATAAAGTAACGACTGTGACCGACCTTGACGTTGCCGCCGATCTCGGTCAGATTGCCGCCGACCAAAATAGTCGGCTCGAGCTTCGCGCGCTCGAGGATCAGGGAAACCATCGAAGTGGTCGTGGTTTTACCATGGGTACCGGATACCGCGATGCTGTTTTCATATTCCTGCATCAAAAGCCCCAGCATCTGCGCCCGCGAGAGAATCGGGATTCCGCGTTCTTCCGCGCGTTTCATTTCGGGATTATCGTGACCGACGGCCGCCGAGAACACCAAAAGGTCTGCCTGCTCCACATTCTCCGCGCGGTGTCCGATAAACACCCGCGCGCCCTTGCTCGCCAGTCTGACAGTCTCCGCGGATTCTTTCATGTCAGAACCGCTGACCTCATAACCTCTGGACAGCAAAATTTCTGCAATCGCCGAAAGACCGATGCCTCCGATGCCGATGCAGTGTATCTTCTTATATTGACTTAGATCTATCATGGATTGATTGCCTCCGAATTTCTTCTTTCGCAAAGAATGCTACAGCTAGTATACCACAAATAAATTATTTTGTGAGCAATAATTGACAAAAAATCAAAAAAGAAATATGATGTTTTTATTAGGATACGAACTATGGAGGTAAAAAAGCATGAAACGTACGGAAAGAGTCGGCGCGCTGATTAAGATTTTGACAGAATCGCCGAACAGAATTTACAGTCTTCAGTATTTTTGTGATCTCTTCGGTGCTGCGAAATCCAGCGTCAGCGAAGATATCCAATCTGCCAGTCAGGCGATCGCGGTGACCGGATCCGGTTATTTGGAAACGATTGCCGGTTCCAAAGGCGGCGTCCGTTTCGTTCCGGACATTTCACAAAAAGAGATCGAAGCGCTGCAAACGGAATTTTCGCGGCGGCTGGTCGATCCTTCCCGTCTGCTCGGCGGCAACTTTCTTTACACTTCCGATATCTTTTATGATTCGGATTTGGTCACGCGCACCGCGCGTGTTTTTGCCAAAAAGTTTCAAGACTGCGGCGCCGACTGTGTCGCGACAGTTGAAACCAAAGGCATTCCGCTCGCCTTCACAGTCGCGCATATGCTGGGCATACCGCTGGCGGTCATTCGCAGAGAAGCAAAAATTTCGGAGGGTTCTACGGTCAGCATCAATTATTTCAGCGGTTCCTATGACCGTCTGCAAAAAATGTCCATGTCCAAACGCGCGATCGCGCCGGGCGCGAAGGTTTTGATCATTGATGATTTCATGCGTGGCGGCGGCAGTATTGTCGGTATCTCGGAAATGATCGGAGAGTTCAGCGGCACCGTCGTCGGGGTCGGCGTGGCAATCGCGAGTCTCACGCCTGAAAAGAAAAAAATCAGCGATTATACCTGTCTGGTTTACCTCGGTGAAATTCACGCAGAGGAAAAGAAAATCTCCATTCTTCCGAACGACAGTATTTTTTAGCATAAAGCATAAAACGGGACTTCCTCCGGAGGCCGCGCGGCACTTATTTTGGAAGACCGCGCGGCCTCTGTGTCTTTTTCATATTTTTTTCTCTTGTTTTTGTTTTCATTACACAATTTGCGAATTTTAATTCCAAGATTTTGCAAAAGATGTTGCGAAATAATTAACAGTGTATTATAATTTTCTTGGTACTGAAAGGGTGCCGGAAAGGTGGAAACAAGATGAATATTACTGACGTAAGGATTAGGAGAATGGGCGAAGAAGGCAAGATGAAAGCTGTGGCATCCGTTACCTTTGACGATGAATTTGTTGTTCACGACATCAAGATTATTGATGGGCAGAACGGACTCTTTATCGCTATGCCGAGCCGTAAGGTCGGTGAGGGTGATTTCCGTGATGTTGCACACCCTTTGAAGTCCGAAACAAGAGCGAAGATCAAGGACGCGATTTTTGCAGAATATGACAGACTTTGTGAGGAAGAACCGGTCACATTCGCTGAGGAAGAACCTCTCTGCGCGGTTGTCGGAGAATAGACTTCGCTGATTTTTATTCGCAATCATTTTGTAGGAGAAGGGAAAGGACGCTCTTGAACATCGGAGCGTCCTTTCTTTTGCCTCGCGCCGTTTCAAACGGCATTCGACTGCGGCAAGCCGCCGCTTCACACGTTCTCCACGCGAATCATGTTCGTATTACCCGCGACATCCAGCGGCACGCCGGCGCTGATGACGACCTTATCCCCGCCGCGCAGCAGGTTTTCCTTCTTAGCCTCCTCCAGACAGCGATAGACGAGCACATCGACATTCTGCAGGTTTTCCACCATCAGCGGTGTCACGCCCCAAACGAGCGCCATCTGGTGATAGGTCTTATGATGCGGGGTCGCCGCGATAATCGGTGTCGCAGGGCGAAACTTGCTCATGCGCGAAGCCGTATAGCCGGACTTGGTAATGGCAATCAGTGCAGCCGCCTTGATGTCCTTCGCCAGCGTGCACGCTGCGTGGCCGACGGCATTCGTTGTGTCCTCCGCGTCCATTTCGTGCTGCATCGCGCTCCCCGGAAGTAGATACGGATTGTCCAGTTCTGCCTGCTCCGCGATCTTGGCCATGGCAGCGACCGCCTCGACCGGATACGCACCGACAGCGCTTTCTCCGGAAAGCATGACAGCCGAGGAACCGTCGAAGACTGCATTCGCAACGTCGGTAATCTCCGCTCTGGTCGGCAATGGATTTTGAATCATTGATTCCAGCATCTGGGTCGCGGTGATGACGATCTTGCCTCGTTGTTGGCAGCGTTTAATGAAACGTTTTTGAATACCGGGCAGTTTTTCAAATTCCACCTCAACCCCCATGTCGCCGCGTGCTACCATAATGCCGTCCGACTCGTCGAGGATTTCCTCAAAGTTTTCAATGCCTTCCAGATTTTCGATTTTGGAAATAATCTTGATCTCCTGCCCGCCGTTCGTCGTCAGGAATTCACGCAGGGCCCGCACATCATCAGCCTTTCGCACGAAGGAAGCCGCGACAAAGTCCACATCCTTCTCAATGCCGAACAAAAGATCACGCTTGTCCTGCTCGCTGAGGTATTCCATCTGCAGTGCCACGCAAGGGACATTGATTCCCTTGTGATTGCTGATCTGCCCGCCGTTGATGATTTTGCAGAGGATATCTGTGTCTGTCGTCTCGCAAACCTCCAACCGGAGCTTGCCGTCGTCAATCAGCACCGCATCTCCTGCCTTGAGTTCCTGCGGCAGATTCGCATAGGTAATGCCGCAGCCATGCGCGTCACCAAGGATATCTCGCGTCGTCAGAGTGAACATTTCTCCGTTCTTGAGCTGCGCCTTGCCGCCCGCGAAATCTCTGGTGCGGATCTCCGGCCCCCTGGTATCCAGCATGACTGCCGCAGACAGCCCCATCGCATCCCGCACGCCGCGGAACAGATCGATGGTTTTACTATGACTTGCATGGTCTCCATGCGAAAAATTCACTCTTGCCACATTCATGCCCGCTTTCAGCATGGCGCGAATGATTTCTTCTTTGGTGGATGCCGGTCCTAAGGTGCACACAATTTTAGTTTTTCTCATATCCGTTTGCCTCTGTTTCTTAATAGTCGTTGTTTCGTCGCTGTGATAAGGACATTATACAAAAAAAGCAAAAAGAATGCAATGACCTCTCTTGATTCCTTTTGATGTAAACGATATACTGATAGCAAAACAGACGCGAAGCGGGAGGATCGTATATGTCATCACACGAGAATATTTTAAATTTAGAAACGCGGCTGCGCAGCGAACGAGCGTTGCCCCTGATTATGAGCGCGGACGATGCCGCGCACCTGATTACAGATGGTATGGCCGTCGGCATCAGCGGCTTCACCAATGCCGGCTATCCAAAAGTCGTGCCGCATGCCCTCGCGGAGCAGGTCAAGAACGGGCGTAAGATTAAAATTGAGCTTTACTCCGGTGCCTCGGTGGGACCTGAGGTTGACACCGAGCTGACGGAAGCGGGCGCTGTGGCCAGACGCCTTCCGTACCAGACGAATTCCACTCTGCGCAAGGCCATCAATACCGGAGATATTGACTACATCGACATGCACCTCGGCCGCAGTCCGGAATTTATCGCAGCCGGACACGTACGAAAGCCGGATATCGCCCTCGTAGAGGCACTCGCCATCACCGCGGACGGGCATCTGATCCCGACCACCTCTGTCGGCAACACCCCTACCTATGTGGCGGAGGCGGACGCGGTTATCGTTGAGATCGCGATGTCCAAGCCGCTGGCCCTGGAGGGCATGGCCGATGTTTACATGTGTCAAAAGCCGCCTTTCCGCCAACCGATTCCGCTGACGCGTCCCGGCGACCGCATCGGTACTCCGTACATTCCTTGCGGCTGGGATAAGATCAAGGCGATTGTCATCTCCGACCGCAGCGACCTGACCAGACCGCTGGCCGCGATTTCCGAGGATTCCAAAAAAATCGGTCAGAATATCATCAAATTCTTCGAACATGAGGTCGCCGCCGGTCGTTTAGGCAAATCTCTGCTGCCGATCCAGTCAGGCGTCGGTTCTGTCGCTAACGCCGTCCTCTACGGTCTGCGGGATTCCGCATTTGAAGGTCTGACCTGCTATACCGAGGTCATTCAGGATTCCATGCTCGACCTCGTCAAATGCGGCAAGGCAGACATCGCCTCCTGCACCGCACTGGCACCGTCGCCGGAAGCGCAGACTGCGTTCTTTGATGACATTGATTTTTATAAAGAACACATTATCTTCCGCCCGCAGGAGATTTCCAATTCCATCGAAGTCTCCCACCGACTGGGTCTGATCGCCATGAATACCGCACTAGAAGTAGACATTTACGGCAATGTGAATTCCACCCATGTGCAAGGCAAAAAAATGATGAACGGCATCGGCGGTTCGGGTGATTTTTCCCGTTCCGCGTCGCTGGTCATCTTCACAACATCTTCCATCGCCAAGGACGGCGCGATCTCTTCTATCGTACCGATGTGTCCGCACGTGGATCACACCGAGCATGAGGTCATGGTCATCGTCACCGAACAGGGCTATGCGGATCTGCGCGGGCTCTCACCAAAAGAGCGCGCAGTCTGTATCATCGAAAACTGCGCGCACCCGGACTATCGTGATGCGCTCATGGACTACTTTCAAAGAGCCTGCGCCGAATCTCCCTGCCAGACGCCGCATCTGCTTGATGAAGCGCTCTCCTGGCACAGCCGTTTTGAAAAAACAGGCAGCATGAAATAGCCGCTTACGCCTGCTGCCTTGGTAAAACAACCCTAAAGGCGGTTCCGCCCTCCGCGCGGACTTCCGCGCGGACACTGCCGCCATGCAGCAACGCGATTTCGCGCACAAGTGCAAGCCCCAGACCCACGCCGCCCATCTGCCGGCTTCTGGATTTGTCCACACGAAAGAACGGTTCAAAGATGTGCTCCATGCAATCCTTCGGAATCCCGCTTCCGGTGTCGGCAACCTCCAAAATCACATTTTCGTCTGCCTGCTTTACCGAGACGAAGACCGTTCCGCCCGTCTTGTTGTATTTGATGGCATTTTCGATCAGATTAAATAGCAGGCGATAAATCAGCGCGTCGCTGCCGACCATGCTGACTTCCTCACAATCCTGCCGGAGCGTAACCTGTTTTTCCTGCGCGAGCGGCGCGAGATCTGTCAAAATTTCCTCCGCGAGCGGCGCGAGCGGGATCTCGTCCGTTCTCGATACGGACTGCAGATTGCTCATCGACAGCAAGGTACGGACAAGCGCGCTAAGCCGATCCAGCTGTTCCATCTGAAAAGCGGCCATCTGCATGGTTTCCGCATCTGCGTCCGCGTGTTCCTCACAAAAAAGCTCCAGCTTTGTCTGCATGAGGGCTAGCGGTGTCCGAAGCTCATGTGCCGCATTCCCGGCAAACTGACGCTGCAGGTCAAAGGAATGCGCAAGTCGGTCCAGCATACCGTTCACCGCGTGGCTTAACTGCCGAAACTCTTGAATCGCGCTCTCATCAAGGCGGACACGCTCCAGACTTTCCTGGTTGATTTTTTCCGCCTGCGCGGTAAACTGACGCAGCGGCTGCAAGGCTCTGCCGCTGACAAAATACGCGATTGCGGCACTCAGCAGCGTGACCGCCGCTGTAAGACACCAACCTACGCGTTCAAAAACTATCTTTGCGTCACAGATTTCCTGAGAAAACTGTTTCAAAAATCCGTTCATTTCTTCCGGGGGGATTTCAATGGTCAGCACTTCGGCGTTTTCCGTTTGGTATTTGAGCACAAATCCGCCTAAATCATCCATACCGGTCGCGCCGGAACGGTACAGCAGTAAATTCAGACAAATGCAGGCACCGGCGATCAAAAGCGCGGTCATCAGTGTAATTCTCCACTGAAAGGATAGTTTTTTCATTCTCTTGCCCCCTCTATCACATAGCCCTCTCCGATTCGGTTGTGAATCGGATCATAGCCCAGTGCGGTCCGCAGCTTTTTTCGCAGCGCGGACATGTGCACGCGGATGGAATTGCTGAAGCTGTCCACACTTCCATCCCACACATGATCGATCAACTCCTCCTGGCTGACAGGGCGTCCCTGATGCAGCAGCAGATATTCCAAGACCCCACTTTCCTTTCTCGTTAGCGGGATCGTCTGTCCCTCAACGGACGCCGTCCGGCTTCGGGAATCAAACCGCAGCGCTCCGCAGGAAAGGCAGACATCCTGTTGGATGAATTTGCGGCGTGTCAGGCTGCGGACACGCGCCTCCAGCTCTGCCAGATGAAACGGCTTGGAAAGATAATCATTGGCACCCGCGTCCAGCCCCTCTACCTTGTCTGAGATCTCGCTGCGCGCGGAAAGAATCAGCACCGGAGTTTCCTGATCTGTTTTTCTCAACTCCCGCAGTACGGTCAAGCCATCTGTTTTCGGCAAATTCAAGTCCAGCAGCACTAAATCGTAGCGCTCCACCGAAAGCAAAAATCGTGCGCTCTCCCCGTCCTCGCAGGTATCTGCTTCATATCCCGAAAGCCGCAGCTTTTTTGCGATGTCCTCACGCAGGGACTTTTCATCTTCTACCACCAAAAATCGCATTGTTTCCTCTCTCCTTGCTTTCTGTTCAACCATAAGTTCTAAGCTGTGCAAAGACATGATACCATACAGACATAAAGTTTGTGTTAAGCCTTATCCTTTTGCCTGCGAGGGATCATCCGCCTTACTCCGGCTCTGCCTGAGCCAAATACGGGCTCTTTGCCGCTGCCAGCATTTCGCGGAAAGCCTTTTCTCCGCCGAACGCGCTGTAGTCAGGCTCCGTAAACGCATCATAGCTTGTGATATCCACGCGGACGAAAGCCGCGCCGAGACTGTCATACTCGGCCTCGATACGTTCCCGAATCAGCTCACAGGTCCTGGTGAAGTCCAAAGTATAGCTGCGCGGCAGCATGGTTTCTTCGTCCATCTCCATGGTAAAGCCAACGCTTTGATACAGCGCATCTCTTTTGTTCGGATCTTCATTCCACAAGTCAGAAAGATCGATCCCGCTCGTCGATAAGACACTGCCAAGACCTTGATTCGCTGCGATCGCGCAGAACAGCTGCCAATCCTGCGGCATGCTCACCTGATACGCATTGCCTTTGCGGGTAATATGATCGCTCTCCGCGGCTGCTTTGAGACACTGCCGCAGATTGCCAAGCAGATCATCCTGTCCGTAGGAAGAAGGCTCTTTGTCATA
>Ga0129310_1001334_pt1 | contig 22068 bp, 18 predicted proteins | sample Go1ome_2_FD_94433 | JGI IMG/M metagenome (GOLD analysis project Ga0129310, IMG submission 94433) | Western lowland gorrila individual fecal microbial communities from Wisconsin, USA - Go1022A metagenome | ecosystem: Host-associated > Mammals > Digestive system > Large intestine > Fecal | place...
CTTCGCTCACATTCTCTGAAATGCTTGCCTTGAATGTGGTCTTGCCCTTTACGGATTCAACGGCAGTTATCTTGTGAAGCTCGGTCGTGCCGAATCTGTACTGCACCCACGGGTCGGATACGCTGCTGTCGGTTTCGAAAGTGATGGTAACAGGATCAGACCCACTGCCGGAAAGCTTTTCAAATGCGCTTGCAGGAATGTATAAATACTTCTGCCCGTCGTTCAGCGTAACATTGCACTTGTTATCGCCGTACTGGAAGTTCTCCGGGTCGCGGGGAGTTGCTACGAACGACGCCTTTGTCACCTTGAGGTTTTGAACATCAAACGTTACCGTGCGGTTGCGCAGTATCTCCATTTCGTCTGCGGTGACTGTGAGTTCAGCGGTGGTCTCGCCCTTCTTTACAGGGGTCTTGGTGTAAACGTCATTGCTGCCATAGCTGTAGAGGTATATCGTGTTGTAATCCTCATCGTCAAACGGCTCGAACTCGAAAATAAACTTACCGTCCACAGCCGGGAGCATGCTCACGTCGTACTGATGGCCGTATTTTGAAAGATTCTTCAGCGTGTAGGGAACGGAGGTGTCAATGCTCTCGTCAACTTCGCCTGCGTAGTCGATGGAATCCATATTCATATAGCTGAGAACCATCTTGGAACCCGGCTCTGCCTTGATTACGCTCACTTCTACATTACTGCCGACATTCGTTGAAGCAATAGGTCCGGTATACGAACCGGATTTGCTGAGAATTCCGGACGCAATGTCGCGTTCACCATTGATCTGGTCGTATACCACAAAGGACATGTCGCCGGTTATATCGACCGTAAATGAGATATCGGTAACAAATTTGCCCTCAAAGTCGCCTACATACCAATTGAGCAGTCCCTCGTAAAAGTCCGGGGAAGCATTATCGTAATTTCTGGCATAGAAAACCTTTACATCCTTGCCGTTTGTATCAGTTTCTGTGATCCACTCGTCATAGGGGTGCTTGTCCGAAAGGCTGTCTACCTTTATATGAGAGTAGTATATCTGGTCGCTGCCCTCGCCGATAACGACCTTGAGATTTGCGTCCGCGAACAGACTGTTGTCAAACTTGTCCCTGAGGTCGCCCATTATTACGGAATCAGCATTGTCGGTAAAGGAAAGCTCCTTGATGAGCTTGTCCTCCCAGGCTCCGCTCCTGCTGGAAAGGTACAGCTTTACGTCCTTTACAGTTTTCCCGGTGTAGGGAACTATCTTGACGATAATTCTGTCGTTATCCCACAGTTTTTCAAGCGACAGGTCGGACGTTGAAAACGCGTTGCCGTTTTTGTCAAATTCATGGCGGCGAAGATACTGCTGATGTTCCTTTTCATCTTCTGTCAGTCCGGCGTCTGCATCATCGTCCGCTTCTGTGGTGTTCGCCCCGTAAGTTATTGCTTCTTCAGTTGAAGCGCCGTTGGCATAGGCTTTGAGCGTTGCTGCTTCATTGTTATCGCCCTCACCAAACGCGCTCATTCCGGCTAACGGAACGGAAACGGCAATAAGCGCAGCCGCAGAGCCGCACAGCCAATTTCTTAGTTTCACTTTTAAACTCCTCCCAAATCAAATATTTTAATTTGCTAATGTTATTGTATCACAAATTTACTTGAATGTCAACACGTTTCTTATAAAAGTGTTTTCAAAAGCAAACAGTATATACAGGAGTCTTGTGACCGCTTGTTGGAACTACTTTAATCCCAAGGTCTTTCCACCAAACAAACATTTATATATCCTTACAGAAAAAGTAACAAAATCGGGCAGACAGATATGTTAAATATCACAATTTTTAAACTCCAAGTTTTCTGATTGTTGCAAGTAAAAGATAAAAGTGATATAATTAATAGGCACTATACAGGTAATCTGTAAAAAAACATACAATAAATGAGCAAGTAAATCACGCTGGCGCAAAAATTCTTGTGCTTAAAACATGAGGGAGGGGAGAAGATGACCGAAGAAAAACGCAGTAAACTGGTGAGCCTGTTCTGGGAATTTTTCAGATACGCCATTGTCGGCGGTATAGCATTCCTGGCGGATTACGGCACACTGTTCCTGTTCCAGGAGCTGATACTCACCGGGGAGACATCGTGGGAGCTGTTCGTTTCCACCGCAGCCGGATTTGTTGTAGGTCTCGCCGTAAATTATATACTGTCACTTACATTTGTTTTCAGAAAGAAAGATAACCGGGGTAGCGGAAAAAGCCTTGGTGCATTTTTGATATTCACGGTTGTCGGTGTTATCGGTCTTGGACTCACTGAGCTGATAATGTACCTCGGCACCGGAGTGCTGCACATAAGCTATCTGATAGTGAAGATCGCAGCTGCGGCTATAGTATTGGTTTGGAATTACATCGGGCGCAAGGTGCTCATATTTGACAGAAAGGCTAAAACGGAAACTAAATGAAAAATGTTATAATAATCGGCGCGGGTCCCGCGGGACTTACTGCGGCATATACGCTCCTTAAAGAGAGCAGCGAATATCACCCTATCATCATCGAGGCAACCGAGTTCATCGGCGGTATATCCCGTACCGCGAGATACAACGGAAACCGCATAGACATCGGCGGACACCGCTTTTTCTCCAAGAACAGCGAAATAATGAAGCTGTGGACTGATATACTGCCGCTCCAGGGCGCGCCCTCCAAGGACGACAAGGTGCTTGGCAGGACGCACACGTTCTCCGACGACCCGTCGATCGACCCGGATAAGCTGGACGACGTGTTCCTTGCAAGGACGCGTCTTTCACGTATCTATTTCCGCAAGAGGTTCTTTGACTATCCGATATCGCTGAAGCCAGCGACGTTTATTAACATGGGCTTCGCGAATACGGTCAGGGCGGGTTTCGGGTATCTGGGAAGCGTTGTTCATAAGCTCCCGGAGACATCGCTTGAAAACTTCTACATAAACCGCTTCGGAAAGCCGCTGTACCAGATGTTCTTCGAGGACTACACTGAGAAGCTCTGGGGCGTCCACCCTTCGAATATCGCGGCGGACTGGGGTGCTCAGCGCGTCAAGGGGCTTTCCGTCTGGAAGGTCATAACCTCCGCGCTGGCAAAGCCGTTCAGAAAGGACAAAAACAACGTAGAGACCTCGCTTATCGACGAGTTCTATTACCCGAAGTACGGCCCCGGACAGCTCTGGGAGCGCATGGCGGATATCGACCGTGAAATGGGTGCCGAGCTGCTTATGCAGCAGGAGGTCACCGGGATATCCACTGAAAACGGTAAAATCAAGTCCGTTACGATACGCTGTACTGACAGCAACTCTACCGACTATGGTAAGGAACGCACACTGGAATGCGACTATCTGATATCCTCCATGCCGGTAAAGGACCTTGCACAGGCGCTTCCCGACGTACCGGAGGATATACTGCACATTGCGACCGAGCTTCCATACCGTGACTTCATCACGGTGGGTCTGCTGCTCGACCGTCTGGAGATACAGAACAAAACCAAGACGCCGACGATAAACAACATCGTCCCGGACTGCTGGATATACATTCAGGAGCGCGAAGTGAAGCTCGGCAGACTTCAGATATTCAATAACTGGTCGCCGTATATGGTGGACGACAACACGAAGCACGTCTGGGTGGGTCTGGAGTATTTCTGCACCGAGGGCGACGAAATGTGGAACACGCCGCCGGAGGAGTTCATCAGTTTTGCGGCAAAGGAGCTTGAGCAGATAGGCATAATAAAGCGCGAGAACATCGTTGACAGCTTCACGACCAAGGTGAAAAAGGCGTATCCGGCGTACTTCGGCACATACAAGGATTTCGGAAGGGTCAGGGAGTATCTTGACGGTTTCGAAAACCTGTACTGCGTCGGAAGAAACGGTCAGCATCGCTATAATAACATGGATCACTCCATGCTCACTGCCATGAACGCAGCCCGTGCCATAATCTCCGGCAGCGGCGACCATGAGAGCGTCTGGAACGTCAACACCGAAAAGGAATATCACGAGGAAGCAAAGGAGCAGAAAAATGACTGATACCGCCAAGCCCGCAAAACACAGCCTGTCGCGCAGCAGCATTATCCTGATATGCCTATATGCGGTGTACCTTGTGCTGACATTCATCGGCGCAATGCGCCACGAAATATGGTACGACGAGGGACAGGCATGGAATATCGCCCGCGACAACGACCTAGCCGGGATAGTCGCGCAGATGCAGTATGAGGGACACCCTCCGCTCTGGCATTTTCTGCTGCATATATTCACGTCTATCGGCTGTACGGCTGACGTGCTTCCGTTCATCAGCTGGACTATAACATCGCTGACCGCCGGGCTTATACTCTGGAAAGCGCCGTTCAGTCCTGTACTCAAGGGACTTCTGTTGTTTTCCGGCGGATTCCTGTTCTACTGGTCGGTAAATTCCCGCGTTTACTGTCTTATTCTGCCCATTCTTGTGCTTATCGCCATGGTGTATAAAAAACGCAATGATTTACCCATTGTATACGGACTGCTTGTCGCGCTTCTTGCGAATACACATATCGTGATGTGCGGTCTGGTGGGTATCCTGGGCATTTTCATGATCATAGACCTGTTCACACTGTGGAAATCGTCTACGGTTCGTCGGAACATAATGCGGCTGCTGGGTCTGTTCATCGCCGGACTGGGCGTTATCGCACTGGTTGCTCCGCTGCTGCTGTCATTCCATTTGGTCAATGTCGGCAATGACATGGTGTTCAATTTCCGGAATGTATTCTACAGGCTTTTGTTCAGCTTTCCGCATATCGTTGAGAGCACTCTGATGGACAGCAACGACGACCTCCTACCTATAGGACTGAAATACGCCGTTGACATGATGTTCAGCATCGCGCTTATACTTATGCTGATATTCCTGCGGCATTACAGACGACCGTTCATCATGCAGCTGGTGTTCATGCTGTTTTACATCGTCATCAGCGAGGTGCTTTGGTTCTCCCTCCCGCCGCGCGGCGCGATATTCGTTTTGATGTTCGTGTTTGCGTACTGGCTGACTAAGGTGGAGCCGGAAAATAAACCGAAAGACAAAGCGGCGAAAACCGGGAAATTCCAGTTCCCGACGGAAATTTCAGAAAAGATTAAATCCATCGACAGCCGCCACAATCACTGGTACGGCGTTCTGCTCGGCGTTTATTGTGCAGCGACTATCCCGATCGGATCTTACATGCTGTTCGCGGATTACGCGACGGATTACAGTCAGTCGAAGAAGTGCGCGGAATTCGTTCGGGAAAATATCAGCCCGGACGCCGTGTTCGTCGTGAACCGCGACCAGTTCTCGCAGTACAGTTCATACCTTCCGGGATACAGATTCTACACGATGGTGCATAACGAGTTCATAACCTATACTTTCCAGACGAAGCCGGAAGGCTCCGAGTACGAAAAGGACTACGATAAGATGGACTATGAAAAGGCGTACGAGGATCTTAAGGACATCGACGAACTATACCTTATGGACTTTTCCATCATACCGTTCTCAGAGGAATATGAGGTAGTTTACCACGGCACCGGCTCGCTCATCGGTGCGATAAACCGCAGCGATGAAAATGTGACTATCTATAAAATAGACGCCGAGAGCTTTACGCACCATGAAAACCGAAGCTGAAGCAAACAGCAGATCTGAGTTATCTACAGTACTGAATATCTAAGACGAAAGAAAGGGTTTGACATAATGGATTTAAGTGGATTTATCAGAATATCCAAATATGCTGGAATGCGTGAGGATCTTGTCCAGGCAGGAGGAGGAAACTCGGCATATAAAATATCACAGCATGAAATGGCAATAAAAGCCTCCGGGTATCAGATGGCTGATGTATCACAGGACAATGGGTATGCAGTGGTCGACCCGCAACTCATAAGGGATTTCTTCATGAACTGCGATGACCTTGAAAAAATAACCAGCGAACAGTCTAAAGGAATCTCCGCCCGTGCGTTCATACAGGGCGAGAGACCTTCGATAGAAACATTTCTGCACTCCATCTCAGGAAGATATTCACTGCACACCCACCCTATCGTTGTAAATGCGCTTACGTGCAGGGAAAATGGAACTGAAACTCTTCTGCAACTGTTTCCAAACGCACTTGTCGTACCATACGCCACACCGGGGATTGAACTGGCGAAGGCATATTTTAGGGAATATAAAAAATATTGCCACATATCAGGGAAAGAACCACAGATCGTATTTTTGCTCAATCATGGGCTTATCGTAAGTGCAGAAACAGCTGATGAAGTGATACAGTTGACTGATACAGTGATAAGAAAGGTAGAGCATTACCTAAACGTTGATATGACTGCATACCATGATATAAGCAGGATATATCAGTTGTTTGGCAACGGAGTTATCTGGCTTGTGACAGATGAGAATGTCAGAAAGTCATATAACACACTTCATGGACCGTGGGAACATTATTTCTGTCCAGATTGTGTGGTGTTCCTCGGAAAGAAGATCTTCCAAATCGACTCTCCCGATATAGACATTGCCAAATTCCAGGCATTTGAGGAAAATGAGGGCTGCCCAAATGTAATAGGCTATAATGGAAATCTGTATCTGCATGCTGATTCAGTGAAAAAAGCCCTTGAAATGCAAAGCGTGCTGAGCTTCAGTGCACAAGTAATGCTTTTGAACCAAGACACAAAATGTTGTCTGCTTTCAGAATCAGAGAAGAATTTCCTTCTTAACTGGGATGCAGAAAAATATAGAAAAAACATGAAGTAGGTGCATAGTAATGAAAATAATTATCCCGATGACCGGCTACGGTTCAAGATTTGTTGCAGCAGGATATAAAGAATTGAAACCATTTATAAAGGTTCAGGGGAAACCGATAATACAGTGGATAATCGATGGTATGTATCCTGGCGAAAAAAACATTTTGTTCATATGTAGGCAGGAACATCTGGATACGATCCCTGGAATGAAAGAAGAGCTCTCAGAAATATGTCCGGATGCTCAAATTTTTGCCATAAGAGACTGGGTAAAAAAAGGACCCGTATATGATGTTTTGAAGGCATCAGAAATGATTGGTAACAACGAACAGTGCATAATAAACTACTGCGACTTCTACATATCCTGGGACTATAAAAGATTTACCAAAGAAGTAACTGAAAATGACTGTGATGGAGCCGTTCCATGCTATACCGGATTTCACCCACACTTGCTGATAGAAAAGAATCTCTACGCCTCGTGCCTGACTGACGAGAACGACTATCTGATAGAAATAAGAGAAAAGTTTTCATTTGAGAAAGACAAAACAATAGCAAAACATTCACCAGGAGTGTACTATTTTAGAACAGGCGCCATATTAAAAAAATATTGTCAGGAGCTTGTTGATTCCGGAGAAACGCTTAACGGTGAATTCTACGCCAGCCTGCCATACAATCATATGGTTAAGGATGGAAAAAAGGTATGGGTACCGACAAATGTAGAAAAATTCTGTCAATGGGGAACCCCTGAGGATATGGCAGACTACCTATTCTGGACTGAGTGCACAAGGAGATTTTAACCATGAATATAATCATACCAATGGCTGGAGCAGGTCAGAGATTCGCAGACGAAGGATACAAGATCAGCAAACCGGCAATCCCTACCACTGACAGGCGTACCGGAAAGGAACTGCCAATGGTAGTATGTGCTACAATGGATCTTCCAGGACTCATGCCAGATGGAAGTAACGTGACATACATTGACCGTACATTCCATAGGGCTGGTGGTGTGGAGGATATTATCAAGCGGCATTTTCCACATTCACATTTCATAACAATAGATAAGCTTACTGAAGGTCAGGCATCAACATGCCTGCTCGCAAGAGCAGAGATAAATAATGAAGAACCACTACTAATTGCCGGCTGCGATAACGGAATGGTTTTTGACCAGAAGCGATTCGAACAGCTGACAACCGAGTGCGATGTTCTGGCCTTTACATACAGACACAATCAAGCAGTGCTTGCCAATCCGGACGCATATGGATGGATGATAGTCGATGATGAAGTCAGCGGTAAAATAACTGGTATATCAATTAAAAAAGCTATTTCTGATGATCCCACGGAGGATCATGCAATAGTTGCGACTTTCTGGTTCCGACATGGCAGTGATTTTGTCAGAGCAGCGGAAAAAATGGTCAGAGAAAACGACAGAGTAAACAATGAATTCTACGTCGACCAGGTAATGAAACACTGCCTTGAACTCGGAATGGATGCAAGGGTGTTTGAAATTCAGAGATATATAGGATGGGGCACTCCAAAGGACTACGAAAATTATCAGAATACAATAAAATACTGGAAGGAATTCACTGATAGCAAGGAGTTTATACCTAATGACTAAAGTCAAATCTGAAAAGCCAAATCAGTGGCTCAACTGCATCAAATTCAAATATGTTTGGTTCATTGCAGCCGTAACTGTAATAAAACTGCTTTGTATGGGACTATTCTCTTCCGAATACCAAAATCGTCTCTTCATACCATTCGTAACAGATTTCTGTGAAAACGGCGGAAATGTATATCAAAGATTTTATGAAAACGGGATATACAACTCTTTTCCATATCCGCCAGCTATGCTGCTGATAGAAAGCGTTGGATTCGGATTATCCAGACTTTTTGGTACCGGAAGCGTGTTCTGGAGCAATTTCTTTTTCAAGATGCCATCATTTCTTGTTGATATCATTGGACTGAAAGTATTGGAAAAATTCTATCCGGATAAGAAAAACATAATTGCAGTCCTTTACTATGCCTCCCCAATCATACTGTATGCAGTCTATATGCACAGCCAGCTTGATCTGATACCAATGATCATGCTTATGATCGCCCTTTTGGCGTTGGTGTCAAATAAATCCTCTATATACAGATACACCATCGGTATCCTGTTTACCGCTGCTTCGGCTTTGTGCAAACTACATATCCTAGCAGTAATACCGATCATTCTGCTCTATCTTCAGAAGCGCGACAATACGCGCAGTGCCGTCATGTATCTTGCAGGCACTGCCCTAATGATATCAGCAGGAATCGCCCCGGTACTATCGGACGGATTTATACATAATGTTCTTCTGAATGCAGAACAAAGTGTCCTGACAAAAGTGTCATTCCGGTTTGACAGCGTAGAAATGTATATACCTATCCTTTCGGTTTTCTTTATATATTTGATCACATTCAAAATCACATATATGAACAGGGATTTATTCCTTAACCTCTGTGGAATAGTATTTGCTATTTTCCTGGCATTCTGCCCTCCAATGCCAGGATGGTATGTTTGGATAGTACCTTTCTTCACCCTGTTTCTGGCGTCATTAAAAGAAGAAAAAAACAAAAATCTTATAATGTACACCGGATTGAATATCCTATATCTGATTTACTTTGTTTTCCTTCACAATCGTGGATATGTTGATCTATATTTTCTCTCAAGTGACATGACAGTGCTTAAAATAAACAATCATACTCTGGTCAACTTTTCATTCACAATACTTTCCGGAATGCTAATATATCTGGTAATCCTCATGTACCAACTCGGAGTAGCAAGTAACAATCTGTATAAGCGCAAAAACACTCCGTTTACAATAGGAATTGCCGGAGACAGCGGCGCTGGCAAATCAACAATGATACAGGTGATAGAAAAAGGGTTGGGATCTTCAAACATTCTCTGCATTGAAGGCGACGGAGACCATAAGTGGGAGCGTGGGAATAAGTCGTGGAACTACTATACAGCACTCAACCCCAAAGCAAATTATCTGTATAAACAAGCACAGGACATTCTGGATCTTCAGTCCGGAAATGCCATCAAGCGTTCTGAATACGACCACAGCACCGGTCAGTTCACTTCTCCGAAAAAGATACGTCCAAAAAAATATATGATCCTATGCGGACTTCATGCGTTATATCTTCCGCTAACAAGGAAACACCTAGATCTTAAAATATATATGGACGCAGATGAAACTCTGCGCCGTTACTGGAAAATTCAGAGGGATACAGAAAAACGCGGACATTCAAAAGAGACTGTGGTCCATTCCATCGAAGAGAGAATGCCGGACGCTGAAAAATTCATCTACCCGCAGAAGAATTATGCTGACATCATTGTAAAATACTACGACAAGAATCTCACTGACTGCATGATCGATAATTACTCTGTAAAAATGAGTGTACAAATCACACTAAGTGTTGATATCGACATTGAACCGCTGGTCAACGAATTAAGATCATATGGCGTAAATGTCGAATACGACTATTCGGACAATCTATGCCAGCAAATAGTTACTCTTGACGCAGACAGTATAGACGGCATAAAGCTTCCAATCAAAATGATTGCAGGAAACGTCATTCCTCAGCTTGAGGAAATAACAAGGGAAAAACTTGATTCAGAAGCGAGCACGGTAGACGGCGTGATAATATTGTTTCTATTGCTTATGATAAGCTACAAAATGCAGGGAGTGATATAATGTGATTCGGGCTGTAATATTCGATATTGATAACACATTATACGATTATGACAATTGTCATGCTTCAGCAATGAACGCGCTACAAACATTCTCATGCCAAAAATATCACATTACTGCAAACGAATTTCTCCGGAAATTTGACAAATCAAAGGATATTGTCAAGAATCAGCTTGGAGACACAGCATCCTCGCATAACAGAATGCTATATATGCAGCTATTCCTTGAGCAGATCTGCCAAAAACCAGCTTCAGGGGCTCTTGAACTATATGATATATATTGGGATACAATACTGAGACAAATGGAGCCATACCCCTATGTTATCCCATTGATGCAGGAACTGAAAAGGAATAATATAACCATAGGAGTGCTTACTGATCTCACTGCTCATATCCAGCATCGTAAGCTCAGAAACCTCGGGCTTACCGAATACATTGATATTTTGGTAACCAGCGAAGAGGCAGGAGTGGAAAAGCCATCACCTATAATATTCAAAAAACTGCTGGATAAACTCAGCCCTATATCACCAAATGAAGTCCTGATGATAGGCGACAGCGAAATAAAGGACATTCTCGGAGCCAAAGCGGCAGGAATGATTGCAATCCGATTTGCACCAACGGATAAATCAGATATGTTCAGAAAGGCAATGGAATACATAAATGAAAAATATACTGAAAGGTAAATTCGAAATAAAGGAAATACTCAAATTCCTTGTAGGTGGCGGAAGCGCTGTCCTTGTGGACGCCTTAGTATACGTGCTTCTGAAAAACGTATTGGATGTATCTGTTTCTAAGGCAATATCATACATCACTGGAGCGATTGTCGGATTTATAATCAACAAGCTATGGACATTCAGAAGCGTCGGTTTCAAGCTGTCTGAAATTATCAAATATATAGTGTTGTATGCTTTTTCAGCACTTGCCAATGCCGTAGTCAACAAGCTTGTACTGTTAGTATTTCCGAAATGGACCGTATTTGCTTTTTTGTGCGCGACAGGTGTTAGTACAATAATTAACTTCCTTGGACAGAAATTTATTGTTTTCAAAAAAGGAGTGGAGAAATGAAGCTTTCAATAGTCATTCCATGCTTTAATGAAATGGACAATATTCCCTTGTTGCTGGGTCGTTTTTCAGATGTTATAAAACGCGATGATATTGAAGTTATCCTGGTTGATAATGGTTCGACAGACAAAACACCCGAAATATTGAACACGCTACTTCCAGAATACCCCTTTGCCCGAACCGTCCGTGTAGAGATCAATCAAGGATATGGCTACGGCATTGTCCAGGGACTCAAAGTAAGCAAAGGTGATTTTATCGGCTGGACACATGCAGATATGCAAACAGATCCCGCTGACCTTATAAAGGCACTGGATATAATCGAAGAGAATGGCTACGACAAAAATCTGTATGTAAAGGGCAACCGAAAAGGACGCCCGATATTTGACCAGTTTTTTACCAATGGAATGAGCCTGTTTGAAACTTTTTTTATGGGTGTAAAACTGTATGATGTAAATGCCCAGCCTAATGTATTCAGCAGAGAGTTTTTCAACAGCTGGCAAAATCCTCCTCATGATTTTTCGCTTGATCTGTACGCTCTGTATATGGCGCAGAAATCAAAATTAAAACTTGTACGGTTTGACGTGGTTTTTCCTGAAAGGATACACGGAAAATCTCATTGGAACAATGGCAGCTTTAAGGCTAAGTGGAAATTCATCAAACGCACATTGGATTTCTCAGTCAAGCTGAAAAAAAGTGGAATAGAGTAACTGAATTGAACAGAACAGGAGGATATTATGGAATACATTGCACACAGGATCAACACTATTGCCGAGTTAAAAAAAGTTCCTGCAGAATATGGAGTTGAACTTGATCTACGTGATGATCTAAACGGCAGGATATATATACAGCATAATCCCTTTGAACCCGGCGAAGACTTTGAAGCATACCTTAATGAATACCATCACGGAACAATGATACTTAACGTAAAAAGTGAACGGATTGAAATAAAAATACTAGAACTCTTGCAAAAATATAATATCGGTTCTTATTTCTTTCTGGATTCATCTTTTCCAATGATATGGCAGTTGAGCTCTCAGGGGGAAAAAAGCATTGCATTAAGAGTATCAGAAGTCGAAGGGCTTGATACCCCCAGGAACATGGCGGGAAAAGTTGAATGGATATGGGTAGACTGCTTCAGTAAAATTCCAGTTACAAAAAAAGAGGCTGATGAACTAAAATCGCTTGGATATAAATTATGCATGGTATCTCCTGAACTTGAAGGAAGAGACGAAGACATTGAAAAATACGCTGTATATATTAAAGATCAACAGATCACATTTGACGCAATATGCACCAAGCAATACAACATAAACAGATGGAAAAAACAAGTCTAAATTAGCCCAAAACATAATCAAATCCCTTCTGATATCAGAAGGGATTTGATATATAACCGGCTCAACGAATTCTGCTCTTGCGGCTGTCAAAGTCAATGTACAACAGAACACTGACAAGCAACAGTAAATTAATCCAAGAAAGTATTACAGCAATACTGCAATAGAAATCCTCATATTGTATAAATATCTCACCATCACCAATATCATTATGAACAATAATATTTCCGTCATCAGCCGCCGTCAAGCCAATATCATGACGATTTCCACTGTCATCTATGCCATATGCAGTCAAATTGTCGTTAAAAGTAAAAGACAACTTATAATCCTGTGAAGAATGTTCTGCAATAAACGAAATCTGATCCATTGCACAGTCGTTAATATCCACATTGGTTCCGTCCTCAGAAGCACAAAGACTTCTGATCCCGTCAAGGACATAAACATAATAAAATTCGTTTATGTCGATTTTATCAACAACAGATACTTTTTTCAGCTTACCGAGTATTTCTTCAAATGCCTCTGTTTTGGTTCGTTCAGGTGAATTACTTGTTTTCTCGGAAGATACATCTGGATCTTTAATAGCACTTTCTTTTTCCATAAAAATATATTTTATGCTGTTAGAGATCAGCTGGTCTTCAAGTCTATCAATTGAATCGTCATCAACCAACAAGAAATGAGAAATATAACACAGATTTCCGTATGATGTCAAAAAGCCTTCTGGATCATAAATAAGGTCAAACTGCTCTTTTACCTCATCAGGAAGTGAAATTTCATACGCTGAAAGTGTAAATGTTTCAAGATATGCAGGATAGTTTCGTGATACTGATTTGGACGGATCAAACACCTCGTCCTCCAGTTTGTTTTCAAGAATTAGACAAACTGAACGATACTGCTTCAGTTCAAGCGAATTCTTTCTTATCATTTCCTGAGCATAATCCATTTCCTCTGAAAAAGTTTTCTGGTCATCGCATGTATACAAATTCCTGCTGAACTGGTATACAAACACATTGTTAACTAAACCAATAAGAACAAATCCAGTACAAATGACAGAAACAACAGTTTTCTTTTTCCCTTTTAACGAATAAATGGCTGCAGCACCAATAACAGATACTAATGGCAAAGCAACAAACAGCGCCTTAAACAGATATCTGAATTTATTTACAACTGGCAGTTTGCTCATAATTAATGCAAAAAAACCGCCATCCGCATAGTTAATGAAAAATAATACTGCCACAACAATGCCACCAATCAGTGCTGAGATTTTTCTGTCAGCACTTGGCTTATTTATACAATTCACTAACTTGATCAGCGGGACACCAAGCCTTGTCAGAAACGACTGCTTATCATCCTGAGATTTTTTCCTAATAACTGAACGAAAAGCACAAATGCACCACACCACTATTGAAATAAAGGCCGCACCAAAGAAGCCAATATTTTTACTGGTTCGTGCCAGATTTTCAAGCGACATTCCTTCCAGTGAGAATGAGGATTCGACAGCATGGAACAATGCTGACGGATATGCCGCGTTTATAATCAGTGAAAATATAGGATAACGTGAACTCATGAATTCATTCGCGTCTCCAAACGATTGTGATGCTTTCATGCACAAGGTAACAATCGGTAATGATAATACAATACCTACACCAACATTACTTAACAGCTTCTTAAAATAGGAGCGGTCGCAGACTGCAATGATTAGAACTGCGATGATACCGTACAAAATATAATGGAAAAATGTATATTGTATATTGCCACAATATATCTCAAATGCCAATACAATTCCCATAGCTAAATAGCCGATTTTAGCATTTGACGTGGCTGCTATAACATATAGAATCATTGGCACAAACAGCCAGTTATTAAAAACATAATACCACCCAAAGTAATACAGAATGCCACTGCTTGATGTCAGCATTCCTACAGCAAGCAATGCAAACCAATCACCATATCCAAACCGCCTAACAGCAGAAAACAAAAACAGATTTCCTGCAACACAGCATATAATTATGTAAACCAAAAGGGTATTAAGAACTCCAGGAAACAGATGTGCAGCCACATACGAAAACATCAGCAACGGATTTGTGGTACCATAATATCCAGGCTCAGAGATAGGAAGTCCCTTTCCAATATAGAAGCAATAATCCGGCATTCTGCCAGTTTCAAAAAATTGCTCAAAAGCCTTTTCCATGACGGGATACCACTGCATTCTGTTATCATCAAACAAAAATGCGTCAACTGAAAAACCGCTCCATACAAAACAGAGTACAACAGTCATCAGCGAAATAAACAGATAAAAATAAGCGCTTTTTATCTTTTTCATCTTTTCACCTGCAATCAATATATTTTCTTAAGTTCAACGACAAACCATTAATAATTATACTACATTTAATAAAATATGTCAAGCGAAACGACACTCAGTTACTGCATTGCTAATTAACCGTCAATTTTTTCCGAAATCCCTTGACAAACCCTCCGCAAAGTTATATAATGGTATCAACAAATCAGAAATAATTATCATTTTAGGAGGAAGAAAAATGACGGTTACAAATGATATCCGATACATCGGCGTGAACGACCATGAAGTTGACCTGTTTGAGGGACAGTACATTGTTCCGAACGGCATGTCCTACAATTCCTATGTGATAATGGACGAAAAGATCGCGGTAATGGACACCGTTGACGCTGCGTTCGGCGGAGAATGGCTTGACAACCTCGAAAACGAGCTTGCGGGAAAGACCCCGGATTACCTGGTGATACACCACATGGAGCCTGACCATTCCGCGAATATCGCGCGGTTCGCCGAGAAGTACCCGGCGGCGAAGATCGTATCCTCAAAACAGGCTTTCGTGATGATGAAGCAGTTCTTCGGCACTGATTACGCAGAGCGCCAGGTCGTTGTTGCCGAAAAGAGTACTCTGGAGCTTGGAAAGCACACGCTGACATTCGTAGCGGCTCCGATGGTGCACTGGCCGGAAGTTGTCATGAGCTACGACAGCGCTGACAAGGTGCTGTTCTCTGCGGACGGCTTCGGAAAGTTCGGCGCACTGGACGCCGACGAGGACTGGGACTGCGAAGCACGCCGCTACTATTTCGGTATCGTCGGGAAATACGGCGCGCAGGTGCAGGCGGTGCTGAAAAAGGCGGCTGCGCTGGATATCGCGATCATCTGCCCGCTTCACGGCCCGGTGCTCTCTGAGAACCTGGCGCATTATATCGGACAGTACGACACCTGGTCAGGCTACCGCGCAGAGAGCGAGGGCGTTGTAATCGCATGCGCGAGCGTTTATGGAAACACCCGCAAGGCGGCTGATATCCTGGCGGCAAAGCTTGCCGACCGCGGCGTAAAGGTAGTGCTTCATGACCTCGCCCGCGATGACATGGCAGAGTGCGTTGAGGACGCATTCCGTTACGACAGGCTGGTGCTTGCCTCCCCGACATACAATGCGGACGTGTTCCCGTTCATGAAAACGTTCATCGAGAGCCTGACCGAAAGGAACTACCAGAAGCGCAGGGTAGGATTTATCGAAAACGGCTCCTGGGCGCCGCTCGCCGCAAAGGTGATGAAAGGAATGCTCGAAAAGAGCAAGGAACTGACCTTCGCAGAAACCACCGTTACGATCCGTTCCGCAGTAAATCCCGACAGCGAGGCGCAGATAGAGGCGCTTGCTGAGGAACTCAAGTAAAAAAAACGGGCTGGGGATAAATCTTATCCCCAGCCCGTTGCTTATTTACTCAGAAGAACAGCCGCATTAGCGCCTATCCCCTGCCCTGCAAGTCCCAGTCCCTCCTCGGTGGTTGCCTTTACGCTGACCTGCGAGATATCGCAGCCGAAAGCCCCTGCAAGGCTCTCCCGCATCGACGGAATGTACTTTGCAAGCTTCGGCCGCTCCGCGATTATCGTGATATCCAGATTACCCAGTGAGTAGCCGAGCGCCGTCATGCGGGATATCACCTCCGCCAGGAGCTTCATGCTGTCCGCGCCCTTGTACTGCGTGTCACTGTCCGGAAACAGCTTCCCGATATCCCCGAGAGCCAGCGCCCCGAGTATCGCGTCCATCAGCGCGTGCACCGCGACGTCCGCGTCGGAGTGCCCGAGAAGTCCAAGCTCCGAGGGTATCTCAACGCCGCAGAGGACTAACCGGCGCTCCGGGACAAGTCTGTGTACATCGTAGCCAGTGCCTATTCTTATCATAGTTTACCTCATTTGATAGCATTCACGAAAGCCGCGGCAAGCCTGCGGCTGTTTTCGTCCGTCCTGTAGGAAAATTCCGGGTGCCACTGTACGCCGAGCATAAACCGCTTGCCAGGCATGAATATCCCCTCCGTCAGACCGTCCTCGGACACCGCCGCCACCCGGAAGAACGGAGAAACCTCCCGCACCGCCTGGTGATGATAGCTGTTCACTCCTGCCCTGTCGCTCCCGTATATCTCCCTCAGCGGAGAGCCTTCCGGGAAGCTGACCTCGTGCGCGGCTCTGTCGTACGGCGGAGACATATGGTGCTCAACGCCGGAGTCAAATTCCGTCGGGATATCCTGGTACAGAGTGCCGCCGAAGCATGCGTTCATAAGCTGTATCCCCCGGCATATGCCGAGCACTGGCTTGTCGAGCTGCACCGCCCTGCGCAGGACATACATATCCATGCGGTCGCGGGCTTCGCAGCATTCGCCGCAGACCGGAAGCCGCGGCTGTTCGTAGACCTCCGGTGACACGTCCTGCCCGCCGGTGAGCAGGAATCCCCCGCAGTGCTCCAAGAACCATTCCAGCTCCGTCGGGTCGTTGGTCAGCGGGAGCATCATCGGAAGCCCGCCCTCCCCGCGGAGCATATCGAAATACCCCGGAACCTCCCAAAGGCTGTCACGTTCACTGTCATACAGCGGCATTACGCCGATAATCTTTTTCATAGCACGCACCTCTGTAAAAAAATACAGCACCGCAAGTCCCCGGGGGGAACACCGACGGCGCTGTACGGTGCATATCTATATGATACATCAACTAGCGGGATTTGTCAAGGCGTCCGGTTATTCAAGAATGATAGTGAACGGGCCGTCGTTTACCAGGCTCACTTTCATGTCCGCGCCGAATTCGCCGGTCTGGACGTTCTCCACTGACTTACGGCACACCTCAACAAAATACTCGTACAGGCGCTCCGCCTCATGCGGCTCCTTTGCCATCAGAAAGTTCGGGCGGTGTCCCTTGCGGGTATCGGCGTACAGTGTGAACTGTGAGATTATAAGCAGCGAACCGCCTACGTCCTTCAATGCAAGGTTTGTCTTTCCGTTTTCGTCGGAGAATATGCGCATTGCTATCATCTTAGCGGCAAGGCGGTCACAGTCAGCTTCGGTGTCCTCCTGCCCTATGCCGAGAAGCACCATGAATCCGTTTCCTATCTGTCCCACTGTCTTACCGTCAACGCTGACGCTCGCGCTCTCACAGCGCTGTATTACTAACTTCATTTGAATTTCCTCCACAAAAAAGTGCACCCTGTTTTACGGGTGCACTCTTATTATAAAGGAAATCACGGGATTTGTCAACCGACGCTCACGCCGATAACGGATATCGGGTCTATCCACTTACCGCCCTGCTTCACGCCGAGGTGCAGGTGCGGCTCCTGGACTATCTCAGCCTGGCAGGTATCGGAGGTCTTGCCGATTATAGCGCCTTCGTTCACCTGCTGTCCGGTCTTTACTTCAAGCTCCTTTGCCATGCCGCAGTATTCCACGGTAAGCCCGTTGTCCTGCTCGATAACGACCGAAATGCCCCACAGCGGGTCGTCCTTTATCTCAGTCACTGTCCCGGAGGACATGGAGCGCACGTCGGTGCCCAGCGGACACAGGATATCACAGCCGTCATGGGTCTTCCATACGCCGAGCGTTTCAGATTTCACAAGCTCGCCGTTGCTGAACGGGTGGGACACCTCGCCCTCCACCGGCATGATGTTCCGGGACTCGCTCTGCACGGGCTTGTTTACTTCCTCAGCCTCCTGTGTCTGAAGTTCAGCCGCCTCCGCCTCGGAAGCCGCGGTAGTGGTGCTGCTCTCATCGCGCTGTACTCCGGGCTTATCGGCGCTGACCGGAGTATCGTCCGGCGCACTGAATACCCAGGTGTTCTGGCTCGTTGTGCTGGTCGTGGGGGTCAGATTGTTCATCGTGCGGGAGTACGCTGCATACGAAGCCGCAGCGATAGCCGCTCCCCCAAGTATCGCAGCAGCGGCGAACGCCTTTGTGTTGAGCGGTCTTTTCTTCCTGTCTTTTCTCATGGTTATCTTTCCTTTCTTATCAGGTGGAATTCCGGCGAATTTGCGGGAACGCCTGTCCCCGTCTGCTCAACCATAGTTTAGCCGGATTATTTCCAATTATTCCGTAATTTTGTGATATCATTCAGAATTATTCCAAACCGTCCACCGCAGGATTTGTGCTTTATCAACAAAAAACAAAATTTATATAAAAATTTCGCTAAACCTCTGTACAATTCCGGGAAAATCATGTATAATTATAGCGTATGGGAAAAAACAATGTAAAATACCGGTGATAAAGAAAGATCACTGCAATTACGGGAGAAATGAAATGAGTGTCTATGATGTACTGAACCTGCTCGGCGGAATCGCGCTGTTCCTCTTCGGAATGCACACGCTCAGCGCCGGACTGGAAAAACTCGCAGGCGGAAAGCTTGAACACTGGCTTGAAAAAGCGACCTCGCGTCCTATAAAGGGCGTTGTACTCGGCGCGATAATCACCGCTGTCATTCAGTCGTCGGCAGCGACGACCGTTATGATAATCGGCTTTGTCAACTCCGGACTTATGAAGCTGTCGCAGGCTATCGGCGTTATCATGGGTGCTAATATAGGCACCACCGCCACCAGCTGGCTGCTCAGCCTGCAGTCCATCAGCGGCTCGGAGGGCTTCAGCATTCTGAACCTCCTCAAGCCCACCACGTTCACGCCCGTGCTTGCAGTCATAGGCGTGATACTGATAATGTTCACCAAATCCGACCGGAAAAAGACCATCGGCATGATACTCGCCGGATTTGCGGTGCTGATGTTTGGCATGAACTCCATGTCCGCCGCTACCGCAAGCCTGGAGCAAAACGAAACTTTCTGCAATATCCTGATGATGTTCTCAAATCCGATACTCGGTGTTATCGCAGGCGCTGTCCTTACGGCTGTGCTCCAGTCCTCGTCCGCGTCCATCGGTATTCTCCAGTCGATTGCAATATCCACCGGTAAAGTCACTTACTCCATCGCGCTCCCGCTGCTGCTGGGTCAGAACATCGGCTCCTGCGTCACGGCGCTCATCTCCTCCATCGGAGCGAACAAGCCCGCAAAGCGCGTGGCGGTCGTGCACCTGTACTTTAATGTAATAGGAACGGTGCTGTTCCTTTCCGTGTTCTACCTTATCAACGCATTCGTAAATCTTCCGTTCATGGAAGAATCCCTCAGCGCGGTCGGAATCGCAGTTATCCACACCGGATTCAACGTACTGACAACAGCGCTCTTCCTGCCGTTCACCAAGCAGCTTGAGAAGCTCGCCTGCCTTACCGTACGGGACAAGCCCGGCGAGAAGAAGCCGGACGCTCCCATGCTGGACGAACGTCTGCTGAAAACTCCGTCCGTAGCCATCGAGCAGTGCCGCAACGTAAGCATCAGAATGGCGGAGCTCACTCTTGACACTCTGAAAACCTCGCTGGACATTGTAATGGAATACGACCAGAAGAAATGTACAGAGGTCATTGAAAACGAGAATTCAATTGATATCTTTGAGGACAAGATCGGTTCCTATATCCTTAAGATAAGCTCCAAGGATCTTTCGGAAACAGACAGCAAGATCGTATCAATGATGCTCCACACAATCGGCGACCTGGAGCGGATCTCTGACCACGCGGTGAACATCGTGGAAGCCGCCGAGGAAATGCACAAGAAGAAGATAATGTTCTCCGACCAGGCGGTAAAAGAACTGAAAGTCATGATAAAGGCAGTCAACGAGATCCTGGATATGTCCATCAGATCGTTCATGACTGCGGACGTCAGCCTTGCGAAGTGCGTAGAGCCGCTGGAGGACGTCATAGACCAGCTGCGCAACGAGCTTAAATCACGTCACATTGAGCGCCTGCGCTCCGGAAAGTGCACCATTGAGCTTGGATTTATCCTGCAGGATCTGCTGACGAATTTTGAACGCGTATCCGACCATTGCTCCAACATTGCAGTGTACCTCATTCAGATAAACGACAACAGCATGGACACGCACGAGTATATGAACGAGCTGAAGAAGCTCGACCGCTCCGAGTTCATGGACGAGTTCAACGATTATTCCAAAAAGTACATTCTTCCGGACTGAATGCAATAATATAAAAAAGGAGGGGCAAGCCCCTCCTTTCGTCTGTAAAAAACTCTGGCGCGAAATATTGTATGGGCGACCATCGGTCGCCCGGATTTGTTAATGCGGGAAATTTACAAAAATAAGGTGGGCAGTGGCAATCACGGACGATCGCCCACGCGCACCAAAGCGGCGCACGGACGCGCCGCAACAAAGTGTGGGAGGGGCTTGCCCCTCCCCTACAAATTGTATGACATAAATCCCACAGAACATATAAAACAATGACCGCCCCTGTCGCCAGGAGCGGTCATATCTATAAATGCCCGATAATTATTAATACTTGTTGGAGTGAGCCTTGATGTACTCAACAACTTCCTCAGCGTAACAGAATGCCATGCTTACGCAGGTATCAGCGCAGCCGTAGTAGATAGCGATACGTCCGGTATCCTTGTCGCAGAGAGCTGCGCAGGGGAATGTAACGTTCTGAACATCGCCGACGGTCTCGTAGATCTCGCGCGGGTTGATGAGGTACTCGCGGCAGCGATACTTAACCTTCCAGGGCTGATCCTTGTCGAGAATGCAAGCGCCGAAGCTGTAAACGAAGCCGTTGCAGCTCTCAAGAACGCCGTGGTAGAATACCAGCCAGCCTTCGCTGGTCTCGATCGGGATAGGACCTGCGCCGATCTTCTTGGACTCCCAGCCTCTGTCAGGAGCCATAACGTGTCTGTGCTTGCCCCAGTAAGTCATATCCTTGGAGTGGGACAGGTACATATCACCGAAAGGAGTGTGACCGGAGTCGGAAGGACGGGAGAACATTACATACTCGCCGTTGATCTTTCTCGGGAACAGAACGCCGTTTCTGTTGAAGGGCAGGTATGCGTTCTCCATCTGGTGGAATTCCTTGAAGTCCTTGGTCCAGCCCACGCCGATGGTAGGCTTCCAGCCGTATGCGTTGCACCA
>Ga0129310_1001337_pt1 | contig 22061 bp, 28 predicted proteins | sample Go1ome_2_FD_94433 | JGI IMG/M metagenome (GOLD analysis project Ga0129310, IMG submission 94433) | Western lowland gorrila individual fecal microbial communities from Wisconsin, USA - Go1022A metagenome | ecosystem: Host-associated > Mammals > Digestive system > Large intestine > Fecal | place...
AGATGTACAGAACTTCCTTCATGCAAAGGAACGCGGCATAGATGTTGAACTTTTCGTGAGAAAGAACAAGGACGATAAAATCTCCAAGGAGTTCTATTATCTTGGTAGAATGACAGCTACAGGTTATACAAGACCTTTTACAATGCCCAATACTGATAAGACCACGGTTGAGATAGAGTGGAAGCTGGACACACCGGTGAGAGAGGATATTTATCAGTACATAGTTAATGGGTAAGATATTTTTACCATTTACGACATCCTTTACTCCATTCACAACAGAATTAATAAGTGTATCATCAGTTTGTTGTATTATCCAATCAGATAAAACAAAGCGAATTATTCGCAGAATATAAATGAAAGTTGAGGATAATAAAATGGAGAATACAAAGAAAGTTAGCAAGATGGAAGTTGTTAAAGGAATGATAGCGGGATTTGCTGTAGGAGTCATCTGGGAACTTATGATCATCACACCGCTTATGAGCGATTGGACTCTTAGAAGCATAATCGTTGCATTAGCAGTTTCAGGGTTGGGATGTAGTATAGCGGGTGCAGTATTTACGATAGGAAAAAATAAGAAAAATGAAAATAAAAATGCAAAGGTAGAGGTTATTGCATAAAAATAAAAGGAAATATGGCATATCGTAGTTACGTAATAGTAGCTACGATATGTCTTTTTTTCTGACTAGTGACATTAAAACCATGATCCTGAATCAGATGTTGGAGGAACATAGAGGAAAGCATATTGCAAAGAAAGTTGACGCTACTTATTATCTTAACTATAATTTGACCAAGATGTGATAAATGAGTCAATAGGGCTCTCTCGCCAATCGACTCATTCGGGGGATTAGAAATGAGTAAATGGTTAAAAGAATTAGCGGATAATAGTAAGTTTTGGGCTCAGGGAGTGGGGACTCTTCCTGAGCCTATAGCGTGTACATACGATCGCCTTCAGGAAATGGCACAGCAGGGGAATGTGTACGGCTGCCTGCTCCAGATCAAGGATGCTTATGAGATCGCTATGAAGATTCCTGTTCTTTCCGCACTTATTTTTCTTGATTCAGAGTATGAGGACAGTCTGGTTAAGGAACGCAAGATTTCTGAAAGACTGATCCTTACACCTCTTGCAATAGGTGGATGGTATGAGCTGGCCCTTTCGATACTTAAGGCAGATAAGCGAAACCATTTTGAACTTGCAGGATCTATAAAGAAGATTCTTGAGAAGACCAAGGATCTTTATAACAAGAGGGTTTCTTCGGAATACTCCAATATTTCCAACTGGCGAAATGAGACTATCGGCCATGGTATGCTTCGATGCGAGGATAGTGGAAATTATCAGGAGGAGTATGAGAATCTTCTTGCAAATCTAAAAGAATATCTGAGCGATGTGTCTGAGTTTTATAAGAGTATTTCTTATATAGTCAATGACCAGAATGCAACGCTTATAGTTGATGACTACGAGATAGAAATTAACAGATTTGTATTTCGTGGTTTCTTTCTGGATTCCTTTTATTATAGAAAAAAGAATATTAAGTATGCGGATTACGTGAGCGGTAAGTACCAGACCGGAAATCTGGAGCCTTTCCGTCCTTATATTGATGAGCTGGGCGAAGCCGCATTTGAAAGGAGTGTTAAGGCCGACTTTGTGAAGAAGTCGGAGGATAATCTTTATAGTTATCTGAATACTCCTGAAAAGTATGTTGTCTCTGAGGGACTCAAGGAAAAGGTGAGCAGATTTCTTGAGGACCGTGATAGGGGCGTTCTTACTGTGTGCATGGAACGTGGTATGGGAAAGACTGCGTTTGCCAACTCTATTGCAGGATTTTATGAGTATGATGGGGTTGGTTTTATTGATGATGCTATCGTTCACACCTACAGCATTGCGGCGGCAAATCTCAGGGGCGCAAATGATTTCTTTGGCAATCTGAACTTTGCATTTGCCAATGTTGGGGACGATGCATTTAGATCTTCATCAAAGAGACTGCCTGAGATTTCTCTTGATGACGCGTGTCCTGCTGAGACTATGGCAAACTTCCTTAATACCTACAGGGAAATCTATGAGGATGAGTTCGATGTTGCAAGACTGGTGCTTGTGATTGATGGTCTTGACGAAATGACAGACAGCACTGGGAAACTACGTGACTGGCTGATATGTGGCGATTCAACTGAACTTCTGGATGAGGGGGTATACATTATTTACACCACTCGTTTTCCAGAAGAATTATCTTCAAAGTCAAATGCTATCTTAGCTGAAAACCTTATCGAAGAATCGGATGTGTGCATCGAAATCCACCGCACTGATGCAGAAAATATAGAAGTGTTGATGGATTACCTGAGTAGCAGAAAGAAGAGCATGGGTCTCTCTGAAGAAGAAAGATACGCTCTTATTGAAAAGGCTGATCATAGATTTTTGTATCTTAAAATATTTGCTGAGGTAGGGGCAGAAGCTTTTGGAGAAGAACTCAGCGGAAAGACAGTTATCGCTGAATATCTGAGGAGGCTTTTCAAAAACTATGACATGACAAATGAGAATATCGCCTTGGAATTCCTTACAACTCTTTCTGCATTTGAAAAGATTACTCTTGAAGACTATTTTGATTTTATAAGTCTGGACGATATGACTTATCGTTATATTGGAGTGCTTAATGATCTTTCACCTTTGCTTTCCATTTATGGCGAGGAATCAGGCCGCGTGTATAGCTTCGCTAATGAAGAGTATAGAGAATATATCTGGAATGAATATCCGGACTACATTGAAGGGTTGTTTGAAAGAATTCAGGAGAGCTTCTCTGAAATGGCCACGGAGCAGGTAACTCATTCATTGGGTGATCCAAATCATGACTCCAGAGGCCTTGTTATGTACATGCGGATGCTGCCAGTTATCCTTCGTATTAGAAATACATTTGATATGTCTTATAATCCTGATTTTATTCGGGAGCTTTCTGTTTTCGATGGTGATTGGCACAGGTGGGAAGAGTTTTGGAGCAAGAGACTTCAAAAAATGTATGAAGAATATAGTAGGAATGTTTGTCAGATTTTTTATTCGCTTAAAGAATCTGAAGTGGAAGAGTGCCATTTTGGTTATTCGTATGTTGCTTTTGGAAACTATTCAAGACTTTATGATATGTTTAGGTATGATCCAGAAGCATTTGATGAGTTGGCTGAAAGAGTTTTGGTTAGTGGTGAAAAGGCCTTCAAATGGTGGTACAAGTTCTTTATGCAAAAGGATGAGTGCCTTGTTGATCCAGAGTTTACTGAGAAATACCTTGATATAATGGATAGATTCTTTTCTCGTGCCGATAAGGATAATACTCTTGGAAAATTCGCAATATACCTTAGACCTTCATCTGGTGGAGAAAAAGTAAATGATCTTGATCAAGGATATTTACTTACTTATAGTAAGCTTCTTGAAATCGTTATTACCTATGAGTTAGCTCATGATGACATGGAGATAGCATTAACATATCTCGCTGCTGCGTACGCATTAATTGAATACTATGGTGAGAGTGATATAGAAACAGAATTCTATGATATGGATAATCTTCCGGAAGAGGCAAAGGCATACAAGCTCTTTCAAAAAATGATAGATGAAGGGTATGAACCTCGGATCAATTATATGGAGACTGAAGTAAAGAAGGGGTTATCCGACTATGAGATTGTAGCGAGAAAGTCATTTGGATGCACCAATTACGGCATTAAGCTGCAGCGAATGGTTGATCAATATGAAAAGATGGGTGATTTCCTGGAGGAGGCTATAGCCGAGAAGGATTTTAGTTTTATTCAGGATAAAGAAGCACTTGCTTCATTTGCGATGAATGCTGCGGAAATGTTTATGGATGGATCTGATATCGCGTCAAATGAAGATTTCAGAGATGCTGGCATGAATCTTACCATAAGGTTATTGCAGTTTATGGTTCAGGGTATATACGAAGGTGTTCTTGATGTTGAGGATTTCGACCTTCCTATTGAACCAATTTACATACTCACATTTTTTGAAAATATTGATGATTATTACAGCGATGTGCCGGACTACTCTCCAGATTTTTTACTTGATTGGCTAGGCGTTATTGATGATGCAGGTGAATGTGAGTCACCCCTTTATTATCTTATGTGTTATCAGGCGGGAAATGAATTTATAATATATGAACTTGTGGAAAAAGCACTGTTTAATTATTTCTCGAAATTAGTATTTAGAGAAATGACGAGAAATCCGATACCAGAGGATGCCCCTGATGATATAGAGGGACGTGTGCTGATTGGTGTTCATACGATTGTATATTTTAAAGAATTAGTGAGGATTGGAGAAACCGATAAGGCGAAAAAACTTTTCACGGAGATGATCAAGGGCTCGTCATGGTTTGAGTCGTATGAGGTGGAAAGACGTGGATATGAGTCCACATCAATGTTTAGACTGCTGAATAATATGGTCATGTTATATGATACTGCGTATCGATTAGAATATCCTGACTGGGAAGTTGCTCGTCGGGAGGCTGTAAGACTGCTTTACTGTATAGTAGATTATTTCTTTGTCGATTTAGAGGGATATAATAATTTCTTTGGAACTCTGGAGCATGAAAGTGTAATACGAAATTTGAAGAGAATTGCGGGTACGTCAGAACTTTTTGTCCCGGAAATAGAAAAGGCTTTAGAAAAAATCAGATTCGCTATTGAAGTGGCTCGTCCAAATCTGGATGAGGATATGCAGGATGAATTAACTAAGCTTCAAGAAATGTGTAACAATGAGATATAGATAATGTATAAGACTACTAAGACATTTCCTGTCTTCATCAACTATGATAAACGTGTTGTTCAGTATTTTGATAATTATCAAAGTCTTGAACTTGGGATGATCAATTATGAAGTAGATGGTGGAATGATAAGGATGTATGGAAATGAAAGAATGCTTTTGGAATTATTTAGAAATAAAAAACGTTTGCCATATGATTATTATAAAGAAATAATACAAAACTTCAGAAAAAGAATTGATAAGATGGATATAGCTTTTATTCAGGATATGGCATTGGAATTACCTAAAAGTGATATTATATTAGAGGCATTTGAAACGGAGGTTTTGTAATGGGGATTGGAGGGGAAAACATGTTAGAAATATTAAAAGCGAGGTTTCAGGATAATATGAATCTTCATATGGAACTGAGTTGGCTTGACGTGGAGAAACGTTTGCTTGAGCATCCGGGCTCCATGGACGTTTTGAGAAGGATGGAGGAGAGCGGCGGAGAACCGGATACCATCGGCTATGACGAAAAGACGGGAAAACTAATTTTCTGCGACTGCGCAAAGGAGTCCCCTTCTGGGCGCAGAAGCCTGTGCTATGACGAAAAGGCATTACAGGGGCGTGCTAAAAACCCGCCGTCAGGCAGCGCCGAATGGAAAGCAAAAGAAATCGGCGTTTTGATCATGACGGAGGAACTCTATCGCCGACTGCAAAGTCTCGGGGAATTTGATTTGAAAACGTCAAGTTGGATCACTACGCCGGATGATATTCGCGACAAGGGCGGTGCATTGTTCTGCGAACGACGTTACGGAACGGTTTTCACATTTCATAACGGGGCGGATTCATACTATTCCGTGCGCGGGTTCAGAGGTTATACTCTTATATAAATTCCTGTTTGTTGGGATGAGCATTATACCGGAAGTTTCATCCTGATCCAAATGATGATTAAAGGGGGATTCATTATGTCTTTTTGTAGTAGTTGTGGAGCAAATGTTAATGATGCAGATAGGTTCTGTAGTAAATGTGGAAAGCCAATAGCTATAACGACACCTCAACCCCGAATCCAAATGCAACCCCAAACCATCAGAAGTAACGAAGTACAGTATTCGATAAAAGAAATTCGTCAAAAGCACCGTCTTGAGTATAAGAAAATGACTAGGAGCGCTAAGGCTAGAATTCTTGATAAGAAGAATGATTCGTCATATTTACCTCTTGCTGGAGATAGTAATAAACTGTCATTTCATAACAGTAATACTAACTGGGCAAATTATGTTTTCGAAGTGGACGGAAAGACTTATTCAGGATACGATATCGTACACCCACTTCAGAGGACATGTAGGATTTTATATAATCCTGAGGATCCGTCTAAAAATAGAACTAAGTATGCAAGAACCATGGATATATTAAGAAGTCCGGTATTTAGTTTTTTGATGGGGATACTTATTCTAGTAATAATGATTTTAACTCTTCGTCTTTGTGGAATAACGTTTTGGTAAGATGGGAAGCCGGAAGATAACTTAATGATTTCTATACAGCGATAAGGCGTCTATGAGTAGCAGTACTTATAGGCGTCTTTTTCCTATGAAGGAGTATCAGAAGCATACTGAAAACCCAGTAAAATAGGGCACTCTATGAATCATAGATTGAAAAAATATTATGTTTTTGTATACTTGAACTATCGAAATGATCCAGGAGGTTCATAATGGATACAAAAGAATTCGGGTCTTTTATCGCACAACAGCGTAAAGAAATCGGTATGACTCAGAAAGAGCTCGCTGAGAAGCTGATGGTTACTGATAAAGCGATAAGTCGATGGGAGAATGGTCACGGATATCCAGATATCGAAACGCTTGAAGCTTTATCTGATTCGTTACATATCAGTTTGCTTGAGCTTATGCATAGTGAAAAAAATAAAACTGATACTGTGTCAGTTGAGGATGCAAGCCGGACTATCTCAGATACCATTAAAATGAATATTGGTAGCAGACGTAAAGAGCGAATATTTACCATGGTTTTTCTTATATGTTCGCTCGTAATAATTCTTATACTTTCACTATTCAAAAGAACCAATATTATAGCAGTAATTACATCTGCTGTTGGTCTTCTCTATCTGTTTGGTGCAGTGATGATGTTTGTGGATTATAAGAGGTTCAGGAGTTTCAAATTCATTTTCTATGCGATGATGATGCTTATTATTGTCGCTGCCATTCTGTTTCTTTTAATGGCCGTAAGTATCAATATACACTAAACATGGAGGAATATTATGATTCAGGAAAGAACCGCCGAGCACAGCGGTTTGTTAAAGTGCGCCATTTTTACGGCTTTATTTGTTGCGAGATATATCATTTCTAAATTCACGGATTCCTACGTAATCAAGCTGTCAGGCTATGTGATTCTTGCGGTAGTGGGAATAATTCTGTTTCGAGAAGATTTTTTAACAGGACTTAAAGATTTTAAGGAGAAACCATTTAAGAATACAATTTGGATATTTGTTGGACTGATTGCAAATTATATTGCACAGATGCTTGGTGCAATCCCCGAGAACATTTTTTATCCGGATTACAGTAATGCCAATACAGTTGGTGTAATGAATGCAATGAAAGTTCTTTCGCCGTTCCTGTATATTTCGATAATGGGAATTATTGGTCCGATTGCTGAGGAAATAATGTTCAGACTGATACTCGTTGATAAGTTAAGAAATAGAATACCATGGGTTATTCCTGTTATTATATCAGGGGTGTTGTTTGGAGCCTATCACATGCATGTTGTAAATGTTCCTGAATTTGTAAGCTGCTTCTCTCATGTAATGAGCGGAGTTGTATTAGCTATTATCATGGTTAGAAAAAGAAATGTTATAATAACCTCTGGTATTCATATAATATTTAACTTGTATGCTCTTTTAACATACGCATTTATGCTTTCTCGGTAGATTCTTAAAAAAGTAGATGACAAAGAGGTTTATATGAATAAAAAGAAGAATACATTATTATATATCCTTCTATCACTTTTTTGTTTTGTGATACTATGGGCTATTGTAACAGATGCATGGGGCTATTCATCCCATATATCAGGCAGTTATGGTAAATATATCTATGCTATTATCAGTCGTTTGATATGGGTAGCTCCGGCTATCAGACTGATCATCCATTATAATGAAGAACTCGGTTTTGATAATAATAAGCTTTTTTCTAGACCAATATTTAATAAATCACTGTCTATAGTATTGATAGTATCAGTTGCCATTTCTTTTATTGGAATGATTGCGATACATGGAGGGTTTTGGATAAATTCTGAAATAAATATACCTATGGAGATTTTAGTAATCTGTTTCGTAGGTTTTGTTGAAGAAACAGTTTTCAGAGGATGGGGTTATAATGTCCTGTCTGCAATGGTAAGTAACAGGAAAGCAGTAATTCTTTCGACAGTATTTTTTGTATTACTGCATACACCGGCTTATTTTGTTAAATTATACCGTTTTGGAACACTTGATTATGTGACATGGTTGACGCAGAGTCTTACTACGGCTATTTGGGGAGTGATATTCTGTTGGCTTATGAAAAAGAGCAGAACAATATGGAATCCGATAATAGCTCATATTTTCTATGATATTATTGTAGTTCTATTTGTGGGATGATGATTGATGAATTATTCGGTACTTTCTAGTTTCTCGCTGGGATACCGGAACAAATATGCTTGATATCAGTTTACTAGATTGAAAATTACAGGAGGTGCTTATGTATAAGATTTGTATGAACTGTGGGAAAAAATATGACCTATCGGAGAAGAAATGCCCTAAGCGAAAATGTCCTGTTTGTGGAGGGAAGATTGAAACTCAGTATACGGAAGAAGAAATGAGAGAAATCAAAAAGCAGAACGACGATATGGTCGTGATCAATACATTGCTGATGTAGGAGATTTATGATATTGGAAAATTAGATAACAAGAACAAAAATGACAAGAAATAGATTTTAAACAAACATATCAACAGCGACAGAGCGTTATGAGTAGAAATACTTGTAACGCCTTTTTCATCTATTCAGGGTAAGGGGTTTATGATATATTGAAATTGCAATATATAATAATATTATGGATTTTATCTTTGAACGTTCTGAATATGATGCAGTTGTAAAATCATGTTATGAATAATAAAGATGCTATTTTTTTGATGGAGGGTAAGAATGTCTTTATCAGAATGTATTACAATATTAGAAGAATTATATGAGAAAGATATTAAGATAAAGGTCAAAAGATATGGTAGTGAAAATAGAAAAGATATCAGAAACTAAATATGTGAAATATACAAGCAGCGCAAATGCTTACTATGCTGAAATAAAATATGATAGGGATAGGAGTAGTTTTGCAGGAATTGCATTTAGATTAAACGATGACAAAACTCTTTCTTTTGACCATAGAGAAGAGGTAATGATAAAAGAAGTAAGTAAATTTGAACACTTGTATTACGGCATGGAGGATTCTTATTGTAACGCAATCAGAAAAATATATGATTCGTCCAATATGAAAAAAGGTCTGAACATTATGTTTTTGGTTTATTCGGATGTAAGATCCTGTAAGGCGATTTTTGAAGAACTCACTGAATATATTAGCAATAATATATGAATTGTTATTATTTCACTAGTTAAAGCTTATAAATAATAATGGTAATAGATTATGATAGTATTAAATGATTATTTCCATAATGAAAAAAAGGCAAGCAATGGTTCGATTAGTGTTTCAGGGAAACTGGAAGCGTATATAGGGAACTACTTTGTTTCAGGTGAAGGTATTCTAGATGAAAAACTGTTGTTGATATATTATGATCCTGAAATAGATAATATATATGATGCGGTTGAGTGTACTAAAGAAAATTTGATTGCCTGTATGACTGTAGATTATCAATATGCTTTTGTAAAAAGAGATTTTTTACAGAAATTTAGTGGGGATATTAAAGAGTACAATACAACTATAATACCTGTAAGTGACTTTGAAACACCGGAATGTAAAATAGATGAAACTCAAAATGTTCCTGATTTTATTTCTGATATTGTTTGGATAAGGGATGATTTTCTAAGTGATGAGAACATAGATTTTGATTATGATGCATTTGAGAAGATAGATTCTGGAATAGATTATATTAATCCTGATCATTTTTCGGTTAATGAAATTATATATTCGGTCAGAAAAACCAGAACGAATTTATAAATTATGGGTTGTGAGTGAACCCTGATACTCAAATTAAAATTATGCCATATATACCAGAATTTAAATGAATAAGAAAAATGGCGAAAACAGGACCCTGCAACGGTTTTTAACAGGATTGTTAACCGGCATTGACAGATTGCCAAGGCTGATTTGTAGAATTTTTTGTACACAAATCTTATGATTGACTCAACAAAAAACATTTAGGAGGAACTTGTGGTCATGAGTAAGATTAAGCAGTTTTTTAAGAATATCAGCCCCTTAAACAATCGAACAGATATGCCGGGGATACTTTATATCATTAAAGTGTTCATAATATTCTGGTTTGTGAAAACAGGTGCTGAATTGATTGGTGAAGGTGTTGTTATAGCAGTCTGTTTTGCATGTGGTAAGAACCCGCTTCAGGGTGAAATGTTTTCTCCCAATATAATGATGCTGATAATGTATTACGGTTACGTGATCCTAATCGGAATAATGTTTCTGTATTGGAAGCTGTTCCAGAAGAAAACTCTGTCCGAATTAGGATTTACGCAGAAGGTCGGAAGCTACATTACAGGAGTGATTACAGGGACAGTTCTTGTTGTGATATCAGTTTTCTTGGTAGTGCTTGCCGGTGCAATATCATATAACGGAGTATTTGAAAACATTAATAACGGTTTTATACTTCTTATGCTGGGCGGGTTTATCTGCCAGGGGGCTATGGAAGAGGTGCTTTGCAGAGGAATTGTCATGGGGCTTCTCATAAAGAGAACATCTGCTCCGGTTGCGATAGGTCTAAGTTCAGCGATGTTTACCATTCCACATCTTTTTAATATGACGTTATCAGGTGGTGTGTTCAGTTTTTTTGCGATAGTTAATCTGTTCCTGATATCGATCGTTTTTTCATTACTTACTCTGTATTATAAGAGTATATGGGCGGCTTGCGGATTTCATTCAATCTGGAATTTCATCCTTTATAATATTTTTGGAATGAATCTAAGTGGAAATGATGAGATTAAGGCAGCTGTTTTCGATATGAGATCGGTTGGAAATAACATTTTGAATGGTGGAATATATGGTATAGAAGCCAGTGTTGTAACGGCTATAGTGCTGGCAGTAACAGTAATAATATTATTTGTTATAATTAACAGGAAAGGCAGGATGACGGATGGAATTCAATAATAAACTTTATGAACTTCGAAAACAAAAAGGATTCTCTCAAGAGGAACTTGCCAATCGCTTGAATGTATCAAGGCAAACAATTTCAAAATGGGAGGTTGGCGAATCTACACCAGACATGGAAAAACTTGTTGCTATAAGTGATTTGTTTGAGGTGTCCTTAGATGAACTGGTGAAGGGTGAAGAACCGAAATTGGCAGAACCATCAGAGCAGATAGTTAAATCAGAATTATATAGCGACATAAAAGAACAAGTTTTGACGGTAGATAATAAGAAAAAAGCAAAAAAAGGAATTAAGATTGCAGGTATTATATTAGGAATATTTGTTTTGATTGATGTGATTTCTTTTGTGATATATGTAATTATGTACGGACTTCCCAGATAGTAATGAGTACAAATCATCGGGAGAACCATTGACTGAGTATCATAAAGATTGGTCGGACAGCACTTTTTCAAGGCTGAAAAACTATATCGAGAGCAAAGATAATATGGATTTCTTGCTCTGTTTAATCTTGGTCTTGCTTTTGGTAAGGTTTTATAATTATAGAGGTTTTTCGTTGTCTATGCTAAGATAAAGAAGTAAATATTTACTGAGGGGAAAGTTTTATGGATCAGAAGAAGATCGGAGAGTTTTTAAGAACTCTACGAAAGGAAAAGGGATTAACACAGGAACAGCTGGCAGAGGAGTTCAATGTCTCAGGAAGAACTGTTTCCAGGTGGGAAACAGGTTCAAATATGCCGGATATCAGCATAATATCTGAAATAGCGGACTTTTATGAGATAGATATAAGAGAGTTGATAGATGGAGAACGTAAGAATGAGCCTGTTCCTGATGAAGAGACAGTATCAAAGATAATTGAGTATGCGGATGGGGAGAATACTCATCTGTCAAAAAGAGTAATGGTTAGCTCAATAGTGGGTCTCATATGTTTGTTAGCCTATGTCATAGTAAGTAGATATGATTTTATCTCACAAGGGCTGATAAAGGATTTAATCGAAACGGTCCTGTTATTTTTTGTATATAGCTCAATTGTATATAGTATTTCATTTACGAGTGGCAGATTAGAGAAAAAAATAGAAAGAAGAAAGGGCATGTCACTAAAAAGAAAACTTCTTTTTGCTCTTATTTTGATAGGTGCTTTATTTATTCTGGTAAATATTGCAACATTTTTATTGATTGAATCTGCCTAAAGGAATGCACTGTTTATGCGGCTTTCCGGGAATGGACAAGCTTGTCTAAAGGAGAAAAACCTTAAATTGTCGCTTCATGTCGTGTAAGTTTTTGAGAAAATATAATACCTTTCAACCAGACCTGATAAAACAGGCGAGAGAATATGAAAGGTGGATACTATAATGAAACTCAAAAAACTTATTATTAACATTTTAATTGTCGCTATTTGCTTTGCTCTTTATAAGGGAACGGGAATATTATTTAAAAATTTCTTACCTTCAAATAGTCTTTCTGAAATTAAAGTTGATTTCCTAAAAGAGCTTATAGGTGCTGTCACAGCGTTAATTGGCCTACTAATACTAAAGAAGAAGTCCGTTCTTGAATTTAAGCTGGAAGGCTTTAAGGAAGGATTTAAAACCGGTTCGGTAATGCTTGTTTTAAGTGGATTACTGCTTCTTACATTTATATTTAATCATGATCCTATTACTGCTTCAGGACTTGATATAGTTCTTTTTGGAATATTTACTATTTTGATTGGTATATATGAGGAAGTGCTTTTTAGAGGTATTTTCCAAAATGCATTTCATGAGTTCTTCGGCGAAGATAACAAGAAAAATGTCAAAAAAGCAATAGTTGTAGCTTCTACGATCTTTGGATTATGTCATTTCTTCAATCTAATATCCGGAGGAAGTATTCTTTCAGTAACAATTCAGGCGCTGTCTGCAATCGCAGCTGGAATCATATTTGGTGCAGTGTACTGTAACAGTGGAAAGAATATATGGCCATGTGTACTTATCCATGGATTTGTTGATGGATGTAGTTTTCTCCATAGTGGCATTCTCAGTGGTAAGACAGTAATTGATGCTATTAATGATTATTCTATTAAAAACATTGTATCAATAGTAATTTATTTGGCGATTGCCATTTATCTTTTGGCAAGAATGTCAGATGGCAAGAACACTGATAAAGAATAATATTATGAATAAAGAATGCGAAGGCCCCTAATCATTTAGCTAATGCTGCTAAGTGATAGGGGACTTTCCTTTTTTTACTGTACTATAGTATAGAGCGCCTTGAAGTAACCATTATTATCCTCGGATTTCAGTTGCTACTGTCCGGCGAATACTGTTGCATCTGCAAAATATGAGGGGCAAATACAGTCTGTCTGGATGGGTATTTCCGAAGTGGAAACGCATAACCCCGTATGAATGGCCGGGCTTGTCATAAAAAGAATATAATAATAAAATATAATTAATGTGTTTTCCGAAACAGATGTGTTTGTTTTTCGAAATGACTTGTAAAAGTTAATTTCAGTTTTATAGACGATGACAAATCGTGAGTTGTAGAGGTCTTGATGATGGGAAAAGAACTGTCGGAAATGACGTTGGAAGAATTGTGGGATTTATTCCCAATATTCCTTGTTCAGCACGATGATCAATGGAACGGGTATTACGAGGAGATAGAAGCCGTGATCACTGACCTTTTGAAAGATTATCAGATTAAAAGAATCAGTCATATTGGAAGTACGGCGATACAGGGCATATGGGCCAAGAACATTGTTGATGTGATGGTTGAGATATCTGAAAAAGCCGACATGGAAGAAGTCGCTCACATTTTAGAGCAGAATGGATTTATCAGAATGTCCGATGAAAAAAGACGGATTTCATTAAATAAGGGATATACAAAAGAGGGCTTTGCGGATAAGGTTTATCACATTCATCTTAGATACACAGGAGATAATGACGAGCTTTATTTCCGAGACTATCTGAATGAGCATCCTCATATTGCAGAGGAATATGAAGCATTGAAGCTTGAATTATGGAAGAGATATGAGCATAACAGAGATGCCTATACCAATGCTAAAACTGAGTTCATCCGCAAGTGGACAGCAGAAGCCCGCATGAAATATGTCGACAGATACTTATAAATTCGAATTTATCGAGATGAACGGTGGAACATAAAATCAGAATTTTATGATTTGGAAAGGGAATGATTATGGAACAGGATATAACTCTTAATATTCATTATACTGCGCCAAAGGAAATATGGGATGCGATTGGAAAAGTATATGAAAGTATGCCTTATTGGCAGGGCTATGATGAGGGACCTCATTGGAAAGACGAGAATGAAATAGACTTGGTGGCATCTGTTGAACCAGGCGGACTTCAGGTATTTGGCACCATGCCGGATGATATATGGGAAGTATGGTACATGGAGTTAACTGAGAAATTGTCGAAGGCTTTGGGATATCCTGTTGGAGATGCTGAAGATGGATATAATTTCAAATATTGGGAATGATTTTGGCCGAGATAATATCTCTACATCGATAAGTTCCAGTTTGTTGGGAAGATATGATAGCAAGATTTATTAGAGGTGTCAAACGGTAGACATATAAATTATCAGGAGTCGGACGATGAATACTAATTACAAAGAGATTCGGGCAGTTTATAATGATAAGACTATACGGGTTTATCAGGCTTTTAATGCGCAAATAGCAGATGAAGCAGTCGCTAAAGGAACTTTTGGCAGTCATTTCAGCATGAACAGGATGAGTTGGATCAAGCCCTCATTTCTTTGGATGATGTATCGTTGCGGCTGGTGTGAAAAAGAGAATCAGGAGCATGTTCTGGCAATCGACATTAAAAGAGAATGCTTTGATAAGACCGTCAGATCTGCCGTAATTTCAACTTATCATGAAGATTCGGGCATCTCAAAAGAAGAATGGCAAAAACTTATAAAAGAATCTGATGTCAGAGTCCAGTGGGATCCCGAGAAAGATGTTGATGGTAATAACTTATCTTACCGGTCTTTGCAGCTTGGGCTGAGAGGACAGACCTTGTACGAGTATGTTAATGATTGGATAGTCGGGCTGACAGATATCACGGATTATGTTAAGGAATTAAACACATATAGACTGGAGCAAAAGGATATAACAGATTTGCTTCCAAAGGAAAAGGTCTACTTGTTATAATCTTGGCGGGTTATATAATCAGTTTTATAGACGATGACAAATCGAAGTTTGTTGAGCGGTGACGGAATTCGCATTCCGCTACGCTTCATGCTCATGTCGCGCTGTCGCACTATAAGTCTGCACACGAATATGTCTGTCCGTGAGCAAGCTCCCGACAGCCAATTCGGTGCATCCTTGCACCGCTCGTAGAAACGCGCAAATTTAAATTTGTCGGGCTGATAATAAGCAAAACCGAAAGACATTCCGTCTGACTCTACTATCCGTAGGTACCGTTATCAGAAAAACTGATTTACAATCTGTGCATGGAGGTGAGAACAGATATGAACCAATATGTTACAGGAACAGTTATTAAGGAACTTCGGGAAAAGGATAAAATGACGCAGTTTCAGCTTGCGGAAAAACTCGGTGTGAGTGATAAGACCGTCTCAAAATGGGAAACGGGCAAAGGATATCCGGATATTACATTTTTGGAACCTATTGCGAAGGTGTTCAGAATTTCGGTAACAGAGCTGATATCCGGGAGTACTATTCATAATGCGAATGTATCAGCAAATATGATGAGGTCTAAATTCTATGTCTGTCCGGTTTGCGGAAACGTGATACATACTATGGGCGAAGCGGCCATTCACTGTCATGGGATACTCCTTACACCATTGGAAGCAGAACCAACAGATGAAAGGCACATGATCTTTATTGAGCGTGTAGAAGATGAGTATTATGTTCGGATTGACCACAGCATGACGAAGGAGCATTATATTTCATTTGTGGCGGCAGCCTCATCCGATGATATGCAGATGCGCACGCTATATCCGGAGGGAAATGCAGAGGTACGGTTTAAGCTCAGGGGAGTCAGGAGAATCTTCTTTTACTGCAATCGCGATGGTCTTTTCTCAATCGATCCGGTAAAAGGCATTGATGACAAGGAAAGCGGATATGACGATTCACAGGAAAGAAGAGAACTGGAAAACGCGGCGGATATGCTGTTTGGATAGGAGGCAGAGGGTTTGGACAATACAACGGCTAAAGTGAGCTGCTTTGCAAGGGCATACCACTTTGAGAACAATAAAACACACATTTTTGCTGATAATATGGCGGTAAGACTTCTGGGAGATTATACAGATGGGGGAAATACAATATAAAAAATTAGATGCAGACTGTTTTAACACACATTCGCTGGATTCTTTTGTCCGCCATCAGATAGTTACTGAGTGCTGGAGAGAGATTCATAATAAATGGGTACTTGTGCCTAATCCTTTTGTTGAAAGCTGGACAATAGAACAGTGCCGTGAGGTAGCTGGAGATATAGTGCAACATATGAACCAGGATCAAACAGGTTTTGGTGCATTTGATGGCGAACGTATCATTGGCTTCGTAACCGTATCACACGACATATTTGGAGAAACAGCAAATTATGTGGAACTGGTCTGTTTTCAAGTTTCAGAGGATTATCGCCACCAGGGCATTGGAAAGAAACTCTTTACAATGATCTGTGAAGAGGCCATGCGGCTTGGAGCAGATAAGCTGTACATATCCGGTCATTCCTCAAAAGAATCACAGGCAGCGTACCAAGCACTTGGATGCAGGCACGCAGATGAGATTAATAAGATTCTGGCTGAGAAGGAGCCATTTGACGTACAGTTGGAATATATATTATAGTTTCGTACTAATGAGGATTTAAACATGATAGAGACAGAAAGGCTCCTTTTACGGGAGTATACAATGGATGATTTCGATGCATTATATGAAATAATGTCAGATCCTGAAACTATGCAGCATTATCCGGCCCCTTTTGATGAAGCACGAACACGGCGATGGATTGAATGGAATATAGAAAACTATGAACAGTATGGTTTTGGTCTGTGGGCAGTAGTGCTGAAAGAAACAGGAATGTTTATTGGTGATTGTGGTATTACTATCCAAAATATTGATGGTGATATGCTTCCTGAAATTGGATATCACATAAATAAAAGATATTGGAGGCAAGGCTTTGCAAAGGAAGCTGCAATCGCAGTTCGTAACTGGGTATTTCGTAATACTGAGTACAAAACAATTTATTCATATATGAAATATACTAATATAGGTTCTTACTCTACAGCGATTGCCAATGGAATGAAGAAGGTAAAAGAATATTCGGATCCTAAGAATCAAATCTCCTATGCATACGCTATTACAAGAGAAGAATGGGAGAAAATGAAGTAATTTAGAGTACACATGAAAGACTGTGCATACATAACTAAGCAACCCAGGGGCATTTTTACTTCAGTAGGTAAGATTGTAGACAGTAAGATTCTAACGGAAGACGCTGTAATAATCACTAAGGAGATTTAACCGGAAGATAAAATATACTAAGAATTTATAGTAGTTTAAAATCGGAATTGAACTTAATAATATATATAGCGATAAGACGTCTATGAGTAGAATTACTTGTAGGCGTTTTTCTTTAATGAAAATAGTATTCAAAAATAATTAGGTATATTTTTGTAACGAAAATTATATTTTCACGTCTAATCAATGAAATCCAAATGAAAGTACGAAGGTATATGAATAAGGATACCGAGAAAATGATGGGAGTTAAGAATATGAAAAAAGTAATAAAATTGATAGGTAAAGTATTACTCGGATTTGTGATATTGCTTATAATGTTTCTCGTGATAACTTCTGTTTGGCATTATATAATGAGCAAAAAGGACAGAGAAAGCTTTTTGAATGCCTATGGAGAATACTATACTACCGAGAACGGCGATAAAATGAATTACACATTATATGACAGTAGCTCGGATAAGGTCGCTGTGCTTTTGCCAGGTTTCGCTTGTGGCTCGGTGCATTACACCTATGATTCACTTGCAAAGGAGCTTAATGATAAATACAAGGTAGTGATAGTCGAGCCGCTCGGATACGGGCTCAGCGACCAGACTGATACTGAGCGTACCGTTGAAAACTATTGCAAGGAGCTTCATGGACTAATGAATTATCTCGGATATGATAAATATACGCTTATTGGTCATTCGATGTCAGGTATTTATATGACCTATTATTCCAACGAATACACCTCGGAGGTGGAGGCTGTGATAGGCATTGATGAATATGTACCACAAATGAGGGATATAAAAGATAGCTCACCCGAAACTCAGCAAACGGTGTGGAAGATAAGCCGCTGCTATATTTTCTTAGGTCTTGACAGACTTATGCCGACCTATGACCGTGAGTCCGCAAAGGAAAAGATACCTACGCTCACAGACGAAGAAGCAGACCTGTTTGTCGCAATGGATAAGACCATTCCCACAAACAAAACGCAGATGAACGAGATGGGTCTTACGCCGGAAAACGTCGATAAATGCTATGATATGAAGATACCCGAAAACATACCCGTATTGCAGGTGCTTTCAAAGGATAACTGTGAAATGTATCCCGAATACACAAAAATACATGAGGATATTACCGCAAATTCCCAAAGCCGAACTGTCGCAATAGACGGTGGACACTGTCTATACTTTGATAATTTAGACGGCTTGGTCAATGAAATAAAAAATTGGAAGTAAACTTACCAACAAAAGTAAATTTTAACTGTTATGATAAGAAAGAAGGGCGCTTCATGATAAGGCAATGCAACTTTTTAGGGAGTATATGCTTGTGGGCGGTTTGTAATGACCATTAAAAATATTGCTGTCAGATTATCCTTTGACCATGATATTATCTTCTCCATATACGCCAACTGGTTTTTATCATCTTCACTCCTGCTTTCATCTTTATTATTGAGTTACAGAGGCATCATGTTTAGAAGTCCCCAAATCTCTCCTCTTTTGTAAACGTGATTCAAGCTTTAAAAAAATTAATGGTGTAAAGAAAATAACGATAAAGTACATTATCGCATTCTGTATGAACGCTGATAGCCATGATATAGGAAGCAACGCAGAAATTCCTGCTGCCAAAACCGCTGATATAAAATAAAGTACTATACCTAATATTGCCCTCACTATTCTCCTCATGAAACTTAAATTATCAGTGCTGAAAGCTATATACTTTTCTTCCATCATCCAAGCCGTAAGAAATCCGATGGACAGACCTGCTTTACTGGCAAACGAAGAGATTGAACGCATCGGATCGTACAAAATATTTCCTACCGCATCGAAATCAATAGGATATTTTTTCAAGCGAACAAATATCAATGCAAGCATTATTACAGCAACTGATATCCAGTAAAATGTCATCCGATTTTTATCTGATCCTTCTATTTTTTTCCATATAAAAGATGTTAAAGCTATTCCAGCGACGGCTATCAGCAGGCCTGCCAGAACATCTTGTGGTGTATGCACTCCTAGATAATTCCTTGAAAAAGCCACTAATAACACCACAAAGATACACATTATGGAAAGCATTTTCTTTTTACGATATAAAAATGAAACTGAACCGAATGCTGATGCGCTTCCCTGGGTATGGCTACTTGGGAAAGAATAATCACCGGCACCCTCAATTGCTTTTTCCGTTGGTTTTATCAATTCCGAACGTATCCAAGGTCTGTAAACACAGAATACACATTTAACAAAAACGTTAATTAATGATGCAAGTGAAAGTGAAATCCAAATATACTCCCCTTTTTTCTTATCAATACAAAAGAAAACTATTAACGGTATAAAAATAATAAGCAAACCGCCGGCTGTATCGGTGATGAATTGTATTAAATTATTGAACCACTCAGGCGCGCTCTCCCGTATCTTCTGTAAAAATAACAAAAATTCAATATCCACGTAAGTTACTCCTTCTATCTGTTCTATCAAAATAATAAGCATTTACAATTCAAGTATAATATATTACTTTCATTAAATTGTTTTTAAAAAGATATTAATTATTTATTAAACTCAGGAAAGAATTAATAACTGGGGCATTACCCCTGAATCTTTAAGCAGAATCAGAAGCGCTATGAAGGATGATGTATAAGTCTTGTTGCGGGTAAATCGAAAAAAATACATAATTGCAAAGGGTCAGGATTCTGGGTACATATCAGATTATGACCTTTTTTTGTTTCAAAAATAGTTATTGTATCAGCTGATTTCACATCGTAAAATATATAAAGATGAGATTCACGGTGGCAAGTAGGTAAAGAATAGCATTTCCAGGATAACTTAGAACGACAAATTACAGTAGAATTAATTATGTGTATTATATTAGAACAATTAACTGAAGAAAATTACAAATATGCTTTAGCTATTAAGAGAGATGATATACCTGAAAAATGGGTTGATACAGCAGAAACTATAATGGAAGTAAATAATTATGGTTTAGAGCACGGACTTATAGGACATACTTATTTAGCGCGTATTGATGAAAAATATGTGGGCTTAATTATGATTGGAGAAGCAATTCCCTGGGATACTGATTCCGAAGAAATGAAGGGAAAACCATTCTACAGAGTTATGGGATTTGTTGTTGATAAAGAATATCGAAGTAAAGGGCTTGGGGGCAAAATACTCGAGACGGCGATTGAACAAATCTTTGAGGAGTTTGGCAAAAGAGGACTAGCACTTGGAGTTCATAAAGATAATATAAAAGCCAGACCTTTCTACGAAAGGCATGGATTTAAGAAAACAGGTGTATATGAAGGTGATGATGAGTATTATTTAAGGGATTCGTATTTTATACCGGAAAAATAAAAGGAAATATGGCATATCGTAGTTACGTAATAGTAGCTACGATATGTCTTTTTTTGCTGACTGGTGACATTGAAACCATGATAATCTATGTTATAATTTATTTGTTTTTCGAAACTGATGTGTTTGTTTTTCGGAATGGCTTGTAAAAGTATATTACAGTTTTATGTACGATGGGGGATAATTATTTGAATACACATAATAGATTTGATGGCTATGCAAATGACTACACTATTGGAAGACCGCAGTATTCTGATGAATTGATAGATCATATCCTTGAAAAATCTTACTTGTCAGGGGATTTTACGATTGCGGATATAGGTTCCGGTACCGGTAAATTCTCTTCTCAGCTTCTTGCACGTGGCTGCGAAGTATATGCCGTAGAACCTAATGATGATATGAGAAATACTGCTGAATCAGAACTTAGTAGTTATAAAAAATTTCATTCCATTAAAGGGGATGCTGAGAACACAACATTAGCTGATCATTCGGTCGATCTTATCACTACGGCTCAAGCATTTCATTGGTTTGAGGTAGGTAAGTTCAGATCGGAGTGCAAGAGGATAGTAAAAGAAAACGGAAAGATTTCACTCATCTGGAATGATGGGATTGATGTCATTTTTTACATGGCTTTGCATCAGTACATTTCATGATTATTCGATATATCCAATTGCATATCCGTTTTCTATAGTATGGGGAATTGTATGTTTAATGGCTTTTATTGCCCTAATTGCGCTATGGATTATTACATTTATAAAAAGGCACGGTAAGCTCAGGTTGTTAGGCATATCTTTTCTATTAGTCTTAGCCGGAAGTGCTTTGGGGTATTTTATCTTAAAACTTCTGGACGTGCTAAGTGATGTTTTCTTCCAGTAGAATCGACTAAGGAGATATTAGATGAAACACATTATCACTGTTCAACATACACAGTCAATTCATCATACGAATGGAATGGTAGGTTCGTGGACAGATTGGGATTTAACAGAACTTGGGAAAAAACAGGCAGATCACATTGGAAAGAAATTGAGCAATGAACTTGCCGGTAAAAAGGTGGTTTTGTATTCTTCAGATCTAAAGCGTGCTATACAGACAGCTGAAGAAATAGCTAAATATCTAGGTATAGAACCGATTTTTAAGCAGGAACTAAGAGAAAGAAATCTTGGAAAATGTTGCGGTAAGTCGGTTCAGTGG
>Ga0129310_1001340_pt1 | contig 21989 bp, 17 predicted proteins | sample Go1ome_2_FD_94433 | JGI IMG/M metagenome (GOLD analysis project Ga0129310, IMG submission 94433) | Western lowland gorrila individual fecal microbial communities from Wisconsin, USA - Go1022A metagenome | ecosystem: Host-associated > Mammals > Digestive system > Large intestine > Fecal | place...
CGTTAACGAATAAAAGCAATGCCCTTGCATAAAGCGAGGGCGTACACAAAAAATGATTGATACTCAAAAAGCTATTTTGTTGGATTGAAGTGAATAGACTATCCATTTTGGACTTTTACATCGCTTACTGAAAGAGAATGACCAGTGAAGTCCGTAGGGTGTGCTGTATTGAACTGAGCAAAAAGTGCTTCAAGGGTAGCATTGCCCCTGAACTCTCCGACCTCTCCTTCATAGACAAGGCTGTAATCGTCCTTATTGAGCTGTACGCCGTCCTTTTTGAGCTGTTCCATACCCTCAAAGCGGATACCGTGATACTTCTCTCCGTCAGGAAGCTGATAGATCTGGAACTTGCCCTGAGCCTTCTCTACATCATCATAGGTGCGAATCGGGTGCTGTTCCTTGAAATCGTCAAAGATACGCTGTTCTTCTGCTGTCAGCTCAGAATGGGCTTCAAGGAAAGGAACAAACACATCAAGAGTGTGCTTCGCTCTTTCCTGATATTCCAGCTGATTGAACGGGTGCTGCGTATAACCGAGGATACCCTCATTATGGGTGCGGATATGGTCGATCAGCGAACCGCCGCCTGTACCTTTGCCGTCACCAATATCAAAGCGACCCTCATAACCGAACTGCTCACCATTGATAACAGCACTGATCGTGAAGTCCGTCTTTTTATACCAGCCTGCTTTCAGCTCAGGTATATTACGCTCCGAGTGCTGTTTCTCATCGAGGTATTCAAGGACAGCATTGCCGAGAGCAAAACTGCAATCAGGGTGTGCAAGAGCAAAATCATGAACGATGTCGCTTTCACTAACCCATTCATCACCGTCACCCTTACCGAAGTGGAATGTCAGGCTGTCAGGCTGTTTTTCAGGCTGTTCAGTCTCAAACTCAGCATGATACTTTTCCTTTGCGATGATAGCAAACGCCTTTTCTGTCTGCACTTCATCACCGAGAATATCATAGAGAGCCTTTTTGATACGGTTGAGCTTCGGGATATTATCGCCCTTTTCCCAATCCGCCATAGCAGCACCGTCAAATGCCGTGAGAAGATCGCTGATCCTTTCATCGGAAATGTCGGGAATAGCCTCCAGCATATCATCACGAACCCACCAAAAGGATAAATCGTTAAATTCCTCATGGATACGGTCAATGAAAGCCTGTCCGATCTCCTCAAAGGAAACAAAACGCTCCATACCGCTGAAACTGCAATTATATCCGTCCTCAGTCCTCTCTAAATGCAGAGAGTGACGGAGGTTTTCGGCATAATAATAGGTGCGGTCGGACATTTTGCCGTCCTCAAAGACAAACTCAATGTCAGAAGACGTACCGCCCTCTAAAAGACCGAGAGCAAGCTCACGGCGAATATCGTCACCGTCATGGAAACGCTGGGCGAGGTCATAGAACGCAGGCTCACTAAGGTGATACCCGAAAGCTGCCTTGTCGCTGGGCTTATGCTTATCGAGATAGCCACGCTCAAACATCGGATATGCCATATCCTCCCACTCATCTGAGGACGGAGTACGTTCTGCAAGGAACTTCGCAAGGTCTGCCTGGGGAAATAAAACTTCTTCCTCTGTCGGCACTCTGCTTGCGTTCTCACGGTCAATGACTGCCTGCTTATGGGCAGTCAGGAAATCAGCAACATCGGACTCCTGCAAAGCATTATGCAAAATCTCATCATACGCCTGAATGTCCTCAGCCGTGAAAGTTTCGTCAATGCTGTCAATTTGACCTCTTGTAACGTCACCGACAAACATAGCGGTAATAGAGGCTCTCTGCTCATCGGAGAAATCGTGCTGAGAAAAGAAGTCTGAAAGCTCGATACTGCGGTCAAAACTTGACTTTGCTTCAAGCATATCATTCAGTTTGGAGTTTTCGCCATATCTTTCAGCCGGAGCCTGAGCGATATACGCATTGACAAGGGAAAGCATCTCGCCAAACTGAGCTTCATCGTATCTGCGGTCAAAGAAGTCTGCAAGATTCAGCTTCATATCCTCGACAGCAAGACGATGAACCACGGGGGATATTGCCACCATTTGCTCCATTGGCAGACCGAGGTCTGTCATATTGCGGAGCATACCGACCTCACGGACAGCGTTCTCCAAAGCTCTATGGAAAGCAGGAGCATTTTCCTTATCGACCGCAAAAGCGACCTTGCCGTCACGGACAACAGCATGATAGCTCACACTTGTTTCAAGGAAAGGCTTGACCTCTCCGAACTGCTCAGGAGTGAGCTTCGACATATAATAGTGAGTATCACGGTTTGCACGATAGTCACGGTTACCGACTTCCTGCGCCTTATCGTGACTTGCAAACTGCTTACGCATATTGATAACTTCGTCCCTGATGTTACGGACAGCATAGAGGTCAGCATGACTAACTGTCAGCGTACCTTTGCCGGACGGATAGACTCTGCCCGAAAACTGCATACCACGCTTTGACATGATCTCTGCCATTTTCAGGACTAAATCACGGTCAGCCGAAAGATACTCTTTCTGCGGGATATAACGATACTCCGCTGAACCGAAGATGTTTTTTTCGGGCGGAGAATACGGTCTGTTTGATTTAGTAGGAACAAGATCGGGAGTGCCTGCAATACGCTTGAACCACTCTATATCTTTATCATTGATCGCCATAATGACGGAATTATCACGGGCATAGGCATAGTAGTTAATGCCCGAATGATCAAGCTGTTCCTGCAATCTTGCAAAATCCGCAGCCTGAATCGTCACAAGGCTCTTATCTCTGTTATCTGTTGCCTTGTGCCACACTTCGTTACCATATCTTTGCATATCTGTCTGCTGAACCTCCTTTTTGTCAGTCTCATGTTCTACAACCTTTGGAATACCCCTGAGCATATCATTCCAGTCTTTATATGTATCGGGAGTGATAACACGCTTCATATCGGGATACTGCTCCTGCAAACGCTGGGCAAATTCGTTGCCTGCGGTATCGTTGTCGGAGCATAAAAATACATTCTCAGGAGCGATATTATGACGGAGCATCGTATCAAGTACGATATTTGGCTTCACTCCCATCATCGAAACAAGCCTGCAATCGGTCAGCTCTTTATCGTGCATCTGCATATAAGAGAGCATATCAATAGCCGACTCAAAGAAAAAAGCCTTTTCGCCCGTGCCGCGAACAACCTCAAAACCGTGACCGCCAGCCGAACCTGTTGCAATGCCCTTGAATTTGTGTTCCGTTGATGTGCCGACCTTTTCAGCACCGATGACTTTTCCCTGATCGTCATAATACTTGAAAAGCACATTGCCTGTCTTTTCTTCCTGAGAAATAACGCCTTTCTTCACAAGTGCGGAAAGCATATCATAGTCAAGCCCTCTGGTCTTGCACAGATACGCAAACACACGCCTGCAATTATCAGCTTCGGCAAGGGAAAGCTCCCTTGCCGTTTGCTGAACAGGTTTCGGTTCGTATGTGTGGGACGGAGTATAGGTGCGGTCAATGTGTTCTCCGGTCAGAGCTTCGACGGCATCAATAAATGACATATCCATGTATTCACGGAGAAATCCGATATTGTCTCCGCCCTTGTTTTCGCTGAACCTGAACCATTGACCACGTTCGCCCGGACCGTTATCCTTGATGTGCAGGCTGTCATGTTCCTTCCACACATACTCTCTGCCGACCTTTTTCAGATCAAAGCCGTGAGACATGAGGAACTGAGGAAGATTGACGAGGTTCGCCCTTTCTTTCTGTTCATCAGTTATTCTCATCTGTTATTCCAACCCCTGATTATTTCTCTTTTTAGGTGTCTGCTGACTCTGCTGAGGGTTCTGCTGACCTCGACTGCTGATACGCTGGGCATCTCTCTGCATTTTGCCACGGGAAAAGAAAGCTCTTTTGGAATCCTTTTTTGCGACCGTGACCGCAGACTTCTCACCGCCGAACACAGCGGAATGCTCCACACCCTTAGCGGTCAGCTCTGCCGACTTCTTCCGAGCCTGACCTTCGTCCATACGCTGGGTGAAACGCTCCTGCTTCGGTAGTGCCTTGAAAAACTCAGGATTCACAAGCTCTGCCGCACGTTCACCTTTGACAGCACTCTCGATCTGCTTATATGCCTGAGCGTTCTCCTTAGAAACGGTAATTGCTACCGTGTCATTCTTGCGTACTACCGCAGAATACGGGATATTCTGCTTTTGCAGTTCTCCTGCGATCTTCCTTGCAGTGTCGATAGGCTCAACACGGGTGTGTCTCTGCTCCTTTGAAAGAGAAGCATAGTATTCGGGATTGACAGTCTCATACTTGCCCTTTTCGCCCTTACCGCCGTTCTCCTTTGCTGCTTCGGTATGTGCGATCTTGCCGATAGAAGCATACATCACATCATTCAGGGCAGGCACATCGTTCTTTGAAACGGTAATGCCGACCTTATCCTCGCCCTTAGTGGCAGCGGAAAACTGTATGCCTGCCTCAACGAGTGCTGACATGACCTCAACAGCCTGAATTTCCGTCATAGTCTCTACATGGCGGTCATTTCGGGGCAGTTCCTTGTAGTAGTCGGGGTTCACCTTGAAACCGCCGTCCTGCGTGTACTCCGCAGCCCCTCTATCGACCATTGTATCGAGCCAGCTTTCTACAAGGACTTCATCAGAAGCACTCAGAAGTTCCAACTGCTTCTTCATTTTTGCAAGCTCATCAGCCGCCGAAGCACGGACTTCCTCAGAAACAAAAGGATTGTCCGCAAGGCTCTCCATATTCTTGATACCCTCGGCAAGCTCTGCCTTTGCCTTGTCAATGTCCTCCTTAGAGCCGTTGTTGATGATACCGTCGATCATGTTGTAGTCATCTTCAAGCTGCATCTCCGCATTGGCAAGGGGCTGAATGCCAAGCTGATCTGCAAGTTCAGCGACCTTAGAACGGTCAAGAGTTTCGACCTCCTGCGCCGCCTGAACAGCAGTCTCCGCAAGTGTCGGCATATCCACAGTGCCTTTCTGAACCATTTCACCGAGCTTATCTCCGGTCAGCTTCATAGAAGCATCGAGCTGATCGTTGGTCTGTTCCTCATAGTGGGTTTCAGGACGGGCGAGCTTCATGATCTTATCATCAAGAGCCGAAATACGCTCATTCACATCTTTGAGCTGTTCGGAGAGCTTATACTTGTCAACGACACTTGTAGCAGGATCGTTGTAGGTATCAAGGATTTTCTGCTTTTTCGCTTCAAGTGTTGCTTTCTTATCGCTCAGACAATCGACTGTTGCACCGTTCAGCCTTGTCATAGCATCGGCAAAGGCTTCACGGCGTTCCTTGTTAAAGCCGATAGAAAAGCTCTTGATCGTATCATTCAAAGCAATTACACGATTGAGCTTGTGTTTGATACGGTCACGCTTTGCGGTGAATTTGTCGATTTTCTTCCACGCCTGGTCGATCTTCTGCTGTTTGTCAGGAATCTTCTCCTCACGGATAGTCTGAATACGCTTCTCGTTAAGGGCGATGATCGCACCGATACCCGGCAGATTACCGATAGTCGCTTTCAGCATACGGTTCGTATCTTCGAGCTTGTCAGCCTTTGTATTGAGGGCTTCGATATTTGCCTTGTTGCGGTCGATCTTATCCGTCTGATTGGCGATTTTTTCATCAAGAGCATCGATACGGCTCTGATGATGTTCCGCCTTAGCATTCAGGAGAGGAAGAAGTTTTCCCGACTTCTGAACGCTGGTCTCGTCCTGCTGCTGTTCCTGAGACTGAGCCTGTTTTTTTCTCAGTTCTTCCTCTGTATCTACCGCAGGCTGTTCTGCGGTACGCTTGTCATCATTATCCTGTACGGGCATAGGCTACCTCACTTTCTGCGCTTGACGATGATGATAACCGCTGCGGTCACAGCCGTAACAACGGCACTTCCGATGATGATAATCTTCTTCATGGTCTGAACTTCCTTTCTCTTTCTTCGGTCTGAATGATACGCTCCTGTTCGCTCTGCTGTCTTCGGCGGGCGATCTCAGACAAGTGTTGATGTTTTTCTCTTGAAAAATGCGAATGACCGTTACGGCGATAATAATCGTCAAACAGTTCATTCAATGTGGGGACTTTATCCGCTGCACTCTGCACAGGGACGGCAGGAGCTTTCTCCTGAGCCTTTTTACGCTCATGTTCCTGAATATCCGAGAGCGTTCTGCCGTTCACGGAAATCACACGGTCAAGCTCACGCTGAAGCGTAGGAGTATCGCAGAGCCAAAAGTCAACATAAGTCTTGCAGAGTGCAAGCTGAATTTCATCGGGACGGTTCTTCAATGCGCCTATCGTTGTGTTCAATAGCTCTGCGACTTCGCCCAAGAGCCGATAATAACCGTCAGACTCTCCATAGACTTGCAGTTCACGGAGCAATGCTTCATAGTCGCCGGACTCTGCTTTTGCGATAATATCCTCAACTTGTTCCTTGAAACTGCTGTCATAGGTCAGCACCATTTCCGTTTCACCGTATCGGGCTGAAAAAGGAATACCGCTTTTATCGAGAGCAATCACGATTTCCTGAGCCTTATCCGTTTCAATGCGGATAAACTGCCTGTTTTCGATTGTGGCAATATCCGTACCGCTGATAAATGGGAACTCTGTCACGGTGCGATCATCTCCCTGATGTGGTCAATAAGCTCCATATTGGTGCTGTCGGCATCATATTCCATTGTGTACGCCCCGCAGATATTCTCCTGAATGCGGCGAGGGAGCGACCTCAGCTCACGCACGGGAGTATCAATGAGCTTTGCCACATTCGTGAGGTCTGCGACCGCAAGTGCCTTGTTCACAAGGTCATAGAAACGCTCTGTCTGCGAGCTGTCAGCCATGAACTCATAGACGATAGTCTGCTGGGTTTCATAGTCAAGGCTGCGGAGCGTATTAAGGGTGATACCCGTAGACTTTGCGACTTCTGCAAGCTCAATATAGATAGAGCCTTTCTGCCAAAGGTTGTCGAGGGCTTCAAAAACAGCCTTTTTGTCCTCGTCATTTCTGACAACGACAGTCTCAAAGATTGCTGTCATACTGTTTTTGATCTCATCGTCCATAGCGGAAATGCTGTCCTCGGAGACACCGAGAATCTTTGCGACTTCCGCAAGCTGATTGTTATTCATCTTCATCTTCCTCCTCATCATCGTAGTCATCGTCATCATCGTCATCATCAAGGTCAGTGTTTTCAAGCAGTATCCAAAATAAAGCCTGATATTCTCGACCGGAAAGCACTACCATTCCGTTTATGTCGGTATTCCTGAGTACCCATTCCTTAATGAATCTATTTCTCTCCACTATGTTTTCAAGGTTGGTTCGACGTTCATCAGGAATGTCATTGAGCGATAACTCCCGTATTCTCTCATTGGTGTTTCTGTCGATCTGACCGAGCAGATGATAAAACCAACCATCGCCTACGTTCAGCTTAATGTATTCCGGTTCATCATTCATTTTTATCCCACTCCGCTTTCCACTGATAGAAGGTTCTGCCGTTATACATGGTTTCTTCTATTTCAGGATAAACCACGCTGCGACGTCCCTTTGAAGTAATTGAAGTAGACTTGCCATTCAGAAGATACTTCACCTGAGCAGAAGAAAGTTTTACGCCGTATACATTGCCTACGCTCATACCGCACTTGACTTTGCAGTATAGCCCGTACTTGCCCTTGATAATGTCACCGCCGCATTTCGGACATTTGCCGAAAGTTTCCTGATACTGTCTTGCCAGAGATACTGAATCGTCCTTTGCACCGTAATTACTGCACATCGCTTTGATGAACCGTTCAATATCCTTCATGAAGCTGACCGCAGAATACTCGCCGTGTTCGACCTGTTGTAATCGTGTTTCCCATTGTGCCGTGAGTTTCGGAGACTTCACTTCATCAGGGACAACAGTGATAAGCTCCTTGCCCTTATCCGTAGCCCTGAGCTGTTTGCCGTTTCGATCAACATAGCCGTTCTTGACAAGTGCTTCGATTGTTGCGGCCCTTGTCGCAGGAGTACCGAGTCCTTTCTTTTCTGTATCCTCGTCGTAGTCCTCGTTTCCGGCTCTCTCCATAGCAGATAACAGCGTATCTTCGGTGTAGGGCTTCGGGGGAGAAGTGAAGTGTTCACCCTTGCTTGCCTGTACCGTAAAGGTTTGTCTCTCAGATACCGCAGGCAGAGCTTTTTCATCGGGCTTTTCCTTGTCGGTCTGCCTGATAAAGCGTTTCCAACCTATTTCAAGGACAGTTCTGCCTGCTGTCGTAAACTCCGTACCATTGCAGATACCTGTCAGCTTGACAGCTTCATACTTATGAGCCGGAGCCGTTGCACAGATCAGCTTTGTGGCAATCAAAGTGAGGATATTCTTTTCACCTGTCGGCAGAGAAGAAAGGTCAGCCGTGGCGATACCGCTTGTGGGGATAATTGCATGGTGTCCCGATACCTTGCTGTTATTGATGACCTTTGAAATATCAGGTGTATGGGTAATACCAAACCCGAAATAGCTGTCACAGAGCTTCGTCACTTCAAGAGCAGTCTGAGTCATATCATCGCTGAGATACTGGCTGTCGGTACGGGGATAAGTGACGAGCTTACCCTCATAGAGCGACTGCGTATAGTCAAGTGTCTGTTGTGCCGTGTATCCGAAAGACTTGTTTGCTTCACGCTGTAAGGTTGTCAGGTCATAGAGCTTCGGAGCTTTATCGGTCTTAACCTCACGTTTCACCGAGAAAATCGTGACCTCTGCGCCATTACAGGCAGATACAAGAGCATCGGTGGACTTCTCATCATCAATCCTTGCAGATGATAGTGTAAAAGCTCCGCAGTTAAGTTCAACCGTATAATACTTCTGCTTTACAAAGCCGTTTACCTCCGCATCACGCTGAACGATCATTGCAAGGGTAGGTGTCTGCACTCTGCCGATATTCAGCTTACCGCCGTAACGGACAGAAAACAGCCGAGAGCCATTCATTCCCACAAGCCAGTCAGCTCTTGCACGGGCATATCCTGCATTGAACAAGTTATCGTATGCGGACATGGGCTTCATAGAGGTCAGAGCCTTCCGGATAGCGGATTCCTCCAAAGAAGAAACCCATAAACGCTTCACAGGCTTGCGGCACCGAGCCATGTTATACACATAGCGGAAAATACATTCTCCTTCACGGTCAGCATCGGTCGCGCAGATGATCTCGGTCACCTCGTCCTTATTCATAAGGTTTTTCAGGAGATTGTACTGAGCCTTAGTGCTGTCAGTGACCTGAAATTGCCAGTTATCGGGAATCATAGGGAGCTGAGAAAAGCTCCACTTCTGCTCCCAGCCGTTGCCGTAGTCATTCGGGAACTTCAAGCCCACCAAATGACCGACACACCATGAAACGATATAGCCGTTTCCTTCGGTGTATCCTTTCTTTGTGGCATTCGCACCGACAACGGAACTGATTGCACGGCTTACGCTGGGCTTTTCGCCCACGATCAGGATACTCAATGCAGATCACCTCTGAGTCGGAAATACACCTCTGTTGTGATGTTGACCGGAATCATGTAGTTGGAATACTCGTCACCGATATATCCTGCCTTTCTGAGAGCAGTAATTACCTTTGCAGCGGTATCCTTGTCAACCTCAAGCCACTCACGAATCTGCTTGTTGGAAGTGTACTTATCAAGCGAGATATGATAAACAAGCATATCCATATCTTTCTCCGCTACACCATCAACCTTAACAGAATCAAGCGGAGCAAAGTTATGTATGCTTACAGAGAAAGAAGGCTTGTTCTCCTTTTTCGGAGCAAGACACGCATCATCAGGCTCTGCCATATTATCGTAGAACCTGAAATCATCGTCCTCCTCACACTCATAGTCCTCATCGTCATCGCCGTACTTCTCACGGAAACGCTCGTTGATCTTGCCGTTGCTTTCACCGATCTTATATGCAGCATAGGCAACACCTGCCATAGCACCGAGTCCGACAATTCCTTTGATGATCTTCTTTACGTTCATAATAGAAACCTCCACATTTTTCAGTATTCCACGGGTTCACCGTAGTTGATTTTCTTGATTGATTTGATATTCGCTCCGAGGTCAAGACCGTTCCAGTTGTAATAACCCCAAGAGCCTGAGAATGCCACGCAGGACGGCAGATTATAATCGTCATAGATAAACTCCACGATACACTTTCCGCTGCCGCCAAAGTTGTGATATTTACCCTCACCATCATCGGCATATCCCTTGCTGTCACATATCTTTGTGGTAAATTGCGTACCGTTTTCAAGCTCGATCAGGAAACGATCTCCGCAGTATCCGTACCATACGCCCATAGCACAGCAGTAATCTCCGTACTCATCACGGCGTATTCCGGTTCCTGTTATTACATCGACCTTAGAGCCGTATATTGCTCCTGAGCTGGGCATTGCCGTCAGCCCCGAAGCACGTTCGCCTGCAAAGCAGTTTGTCCAGCCGTCCTCATACGGAAAGTCATATATGACCTCAACCGTTTCTGTCTTGCCGTCAGCAGTTGAAGGTGTTACAGTATATCCGTCTTTTTCTTCCTCAGAAAGAATAGGCTCGACCGTCACCGTGTACTCTGTATTCTCACGCAGACCTGTTATGTAGCAAAGGTCATTGCTTTTGAACGCAAAGTACATATTATCGCCGTAAGCGTAGTTATCGTCATGAGCCGTGCAGCTCACATAATAGTCACGGTCAGGCTCAGAATCCCATGAGACTTTCAGGCAGGAAACAGAAACAGTCGATACATTCAGGTTATCCGCTGTCAGTTCAATCGGTTCAGGTTCGGAAGATACTCCCGAAAACTCCATAATAAAGCCCATGATAAGGCTGATTGCTTTCTTCTGTATGTCAGGATCAAACATCGTCATCACGCTCCTTCTCGCATTTCAGGAGCGTTTTTGTCAGCAGATACGGCACTCCGATCAACAGAGCCAGTGTCGCCGTTACTGCCAGTATCACAGGCAGATGTTCCGCTAATGCCGAGTAGTCTATCACGTTTCTTCTGCTCCTTTTCCTTTGCCTTCATCTCTTTTACAAAAGCACGGTATTTCGCAGTATATTCATAAGACTTGCCGAAGATATTGACTGCTGCCTTATAAAGCATCGGCTCATGTTCCTCGATGATCGCAAGCTCCTCATTGATATGCTTGCTGAACGGACAGCCGACACAGCCTGTTCTCCGCAGACCATATTCCGTGTAGCATCGGGAGTGCTTAACGTCGAATATCTGCTCATAGTCCTTTTTATCGCCGTCCGTGTACCAAAATACCGGACGGAAGGTATTGCACCCCTTAGACTTGCACTCTGAGAAACAGGTCTTGAAAGCTGCGGAACGGATACCGCCCTCAGCCTGCCGAATACCTGTTATATCCAAGTCAGCATCGTGTTCTTTGACGATACGCTTTGCAGGCTTCTTTTTGGCATATTCACAGCATTTGTTGGATATGGGGAAATCCGGCGGATTCTGCATGATAAACTCTTTCAGGAATCTGTTGCGATAGATAGAGAAACGGCTTATCTTCTGGATACCGTCCTTGTCAGAGTATCGCTCTCCGCACCACCATTGCAGAGCTGTCTTGCACCGAGGGTATCTCTGCAACAGCACTTCAAGAGGTTCGTCCTCCCACTGAAATCCGTGAGCCTGCAAACGCATCATCTGTTCGGAGACATATTTTGATAAGAACGGCACACCATACTGTTTTACACAAGTGGGGATAGGCTTATCAGGCTTGACACGCTCAATGGTAATGCCGTATTTCTGTTCAAGATAGTCCAAATGCTCCTTTGTAGCGGAGTACTCCAGTCCCGTATCTATCCAAAAATACTTGACCTTTCCGTCCTCATCGACCTTGTGAATCAGGTCAAGGACAATATCACTGTCAGAACCGCCGCTGATACTGCACACAGGATCATAAGACCTCATCAGTATACGTTGTGCTTTGCACATACTTTTATAAATGGTGTAGTTGCCGTTATCTGCACACTTCTTAAGGGCTTCATCAAGCATCGTGAAGCCCTCCCAAGATGTGAGCGATCACATCTACTGTCCACCCGTTGCCGATACATTTGTATCGCTGGGTTTTGGATATTCCTTCGGTATAATTATCGGGAAGTGTCTGTAAACGCTCCGCTTCAATAGGCGTGAGCTTGCGAATCACATAGTCTCCGTCAGGCAGATCAATCTTATACAGACCTGTCTTAGCACCCTGACCGCCGCCGTTGGCTGAAAGCGTAACAGACTTGCCGATAACAGAATAGATACGCTGTCCTTGTCCACCCTTGCCATACTGTCCGATACGAACGGGAGCGCATACAAGCGAATCTTTCTGTACAGTGGTCAGGCAGTTGGATTTGCCGTCCTCACGAATTTCAATATGCTGTTCGGTTTTGCCCTCATCAACATATCTGCCACGCTGAGCAGCACCCATAGGCACAGCGACCGCAGTTGTACCGCCGTTGAAGCCTGAATTCTTGATGATCGTTGCTTCACCGTACTTGTGATAGCCTGCCATGACAGTACGGGACTTGTCAGTACCCTGATATGTATTGATCGGGATAGGCTCTGCGACCATAGTACGCTGTTTGCGTTCAAGTGTATTGAACAAAACTGCGCCGTCATAAGAAGCTGTCATACAGTAGGACTTGTCCTGCCAAGCTACACCGCTTTCAAGCACATCTTTCAGTAAAATGCCCTTATCTTCGGGAAAAGAAGTAAAAGGGATATTCGTCCAGTAACAGCGCTTTCTGTTTTGTGCCGATACAAGTGCGGAGTTTATCATGATAGGCTCTACACCGAGAACCTTTGTGATCTCGTCCTTGATATTCTGATGAACAGAGTAGTTGTTTTCGTAAAGGAAATACTTACAGCCCGATTCCTCTAAGGCTCTCACATATTCCTTAAAGAGCCTGAAACCTTCGCCGTTGCAGTCGATCTCTCGGTCCTTTTTGGCAATAGACCAATAAGTGCAGGGCGAACCGCCGAGCAGTAAGTCATATCCTTTGAACTGCGTGAAATCGCCGTCATATACATTCCCGTGATGAACGATTACGGGGAAATTACGCTTTGAGACCGTGACGGCATACTTGTCGATCTCAAACGCATCATAGCACTCCACGGGTATGCCAGCCCTTTGCAGAGCCAGCATACCGCAGGAAATGCCGTCAAATAAGCTGAGTACCTTCATTAGACAAATTCTCTCTCTTTTCTCATTGTCTTATGTTATCTGTTCTGTTGTCCGGAACTTTGAATCCACTGGGTTCAAAGTTGATTATTCTTCGTAGTAGTCCTCACAAAGATCGTTGTAGTTCTCCTGAAGCTCCTCAAACTCCTCGCAGAGCTTGTCATACTTCTGCTGAATCACGGTCTTTTCACGGGCGAAGTTCTCCGCAGCGGTCAGATTGCCGATAAACTGTCCGGCTTCAAAGCCACGGAGAAACCACTTCTTTCTCACGCCCTCAACTGCCTTAGCAGTAATGCCTGCAATTCCTGCGGCACCTGCCACCGCTGCTGCACATACACCGATCTTCTTCATCTTTCCCATTCTTTTGCCCTCTCTTTCTTATTCTTCATCGTCCTGATTATCGTAGAACCTCATATCGTCCTCGTCCTCAGTGATCTCAGTATCATCGTCATACTCAGGCTCAAACTGAACCGCAGTCTTTGCTGTACCGCCGTTCTTTTTCTTCATCAGGAAGAATCCTGCGGCACCGACACCGATCAGAGCAAGCACACCGAAAACAAGAATCATACTGTTCTTGTTCATAGGAACGGGCTTTACCTGAGCTTCAGGCTCACATGTTTCCTCGCCGTCCTCAGCGGTATCTTCGGTATAGTCTGCATCGGCACTGTTGCCGGACTGCACTCTGCCGTTTGCTCTTTCCGCTGCCTGAGCTGCCTGTTCGGGTGTGATCTTCTTATCGTCTTTTTCCTCTGCTCCTGCATAAAGAAGCGCGTAGAGGTCGTAATCATCGACCTTGTTCAGAAAATACACGTTGTCCTCGCCGTTCTTGGCGGTATAATTGATAAGCACATAGAAAACATGACCGTCCTTTGTGGTCACAGCGATGAACTGCATTTCTTCGGTATTGTAGATGATCTGCTCAGACTTGATAAGGGTAGCATTGCCGTCAGTATCGTAATAGGGATCACCGTCATAGTCGGGAACAACATCGGTTGTCTCTGCCTCGGCAAGCTCACTCATGACCTCACGGAACTTCTCCATATCATCGGAGCTTTCCGTTACAGTGGAGCTTTCGTCCGCAGGCTCAGAAGCGGTTGTTTCCGTAGTATCTGCCGAGCTTTCCTCATCATTGACCGCAGTAGTCTCTGCTGTTCCTTCTTCGGCAGAAGCCCTCTCAGCGGCTGAAGCGGTAATACCACCGACACTTGCTGTTGCAAGCATGAAAGCAGCCATCACAGCACTAATCATTCTTGTTTTCATCATTCTCCTCCTCAGAGTAAAAACTCATTTGTTCTTCGTATTTACCGCCTTTGCCGAGATCGTCTATCTCATCATCGGTCAGACCACGAGCCTTCATATTCTGAATCTGCTCATGTTCTCTGGCAAGCACGGTTTCTAATTCCTCTCCTTCACAATTCAGCTTTTCGCAGAGCGAGAGATAACGCAGGCGTGTGATTTCGGAGAGAAGCCGTCTGCGTTCCTCTGTATCACGCTTGATATTTCTTTCAAGCTGCTCTACCTTTTTGCTGAATTTCTCGATTTTTGCATCATAAAGAGCCATTCAGCACCTCCGTCAATACAGCACAAGTCGGGGATCAATGTAGTCCCAACCGTAGCCGTCAGTGTCTATATAAATATGGAAATTCACATTTCCTGCTGTTGTTTTAGCGAACTCCTGTCCGTCATTTACCGTATCGCCCTCAGAGAAACCGCTTAACAGCACAGCGTTTGCGATAGTCACCTCAGTATCACGCTTTGTTCCTCCGGTGCCATCATACCAATACTCCACATCGTCCTTGCGGATAGTGATCTTGTTATCATCGGTATCAACATCGGTGATCTTTCCCTTGAACGGAGCTTTGAGCTTATCGCCGTTGGTGCAGTACACCTTGATACCCTGATACAGTCCGTCGCTGTCAGTGTTCCAACCCGTCATCTCGTAGCCGAACTCACGTTTCAGGGTATAGTCACGAATCGTAGCACCCGGAAGAAGATTATGCAAAGTCTGATGATTGCCGTACAACGAAGCCGTACCGTCTGTACCGATAAGCAGGCTGTAATACTGCAAACGTTCATCAGAATGCGACATACTGCCGAGTTTTTCAGCAATGACCTCATCAAAGGTCTTGTTCTGCTTGACGTTATAATAGAGTTTGCACTCAGTTTTCCAGTATTGTTTCTGCACATATCCGAACAGTGCGGAACAATCATCGTCACCGAGCCAAGCTCTTGCATCGGCTTCGGTTATCATGAACCAAGCATCGTCTCCGGTCCAGCCATAGAATGAACGGTATTGATTATTTCCGTCATGATTGCGGAAGAAGAAGTTTCCGTCACCGTCTATCCAGTAAAACGGTGCTTTAGTATGTGCGCTGTCCGCATAATAGCGGTTGTCAAGCACATAATAGCCCGTCAGAGCATAGCTCTTATTGGCATTCAGCACACGGTAATTGCCGTTCAGATAACAGTAGCCGTCACCGTCAAGGTACTGTCCAAGCTCCGAAGTGTAGGAAGTTGGCTTGAATTTGTAAGTCCAAGAACCGTCGCTTTTACTTGCATCTTGTTCACAGTAGTAGTAACTGCCATCCGTGCTGCTACCACCGCCGAAATAAACATAATCGTCAAGTTCCTCCCATCGGGACTGATTATCGTACCAATAGACAAACTCATATTCATCATTGAAGATTTCCTCAAGCAGATCTTCTGTATCGCCGTCGAACTCCCAATAGTAAATATCATCGTTATCGGCATCGAAATCATAGTAGTACGCACAGAGGAAAGACCACAGCTTGTAGGTGTCGAAGTCATACTGCGGAGTCCAGTCATAGACCGAGGATTGTCCCCATACCCATTCATCAGGGGTATCTTCCAAATCGCCTGTATTCGCCCCGAACGCTGCAAGACCGCTTTGCCAGTCGGTAGAACTGCCGACCTTGCGTATCTTCTGATTCAGGTTATATGCAAGCTCCGTGTAGTATTTCTCTGCTTCACTCAGGTCATAGTCCTGGGCTGCGTATGTGCCGAGGGTGAAACCGCTATGAGAGGAAGTAGCCGAGAATATCATCGTGAATATCGCAAATACAAGCAGTATCACAATGACAGGTATCGCCAGACAAAGAAAGAACTTTTTGACCTCGCTCTCATAAACATTCTTCACGAATTTCCAAGCGGCTTTCAGAGCTGCGGAGATCGTATCCTTCGCACCTTTTTTCTTTTTGGGCTTAGGCTTTTTCCGCTTCTTGTAGCTGTCATGTTTCTCTTTGAGCTTGCTTTCCTGACGGTTCAGGCGATTGTTGGACTTCGACTTCTTGTCATTCAGGCGGTCACGCTGTTTCTCCTTTTTCTGTAAACGCTGGGGCTTGCTGACCTTTTGTGCTGCCGGTTCGACTACACGCCGTTTTGCGGAGTCAATAGCGTGGAGAAAATCGTTGTCCTGATCTTCATTGACTGCCTTTTGCCAAGCAGATGCTTTCATTCGTCCTGCCGTATATGTGGCTGGCTTCAATGCAAGCAGTCCCGGATCACTGAGCTTTTTGATCTTCTTCTGATTGCGGTATTCCTTGATACGGAACTTGCTTTCCGTCCTGATCTGCTTACGCTCAAATTTCAGCTCACGCTTTGTCTGCTTATATGCCTGCAATCGGCGTTTGTTCATCGCCTTGCGGAGCTTATTGCCGTGTGCTGGCTTTATCTTCGCCCTATACTCAGCTTTCGCTTTTCTCAGGTCAGCCTTAGTTGCAGCCATTTTCGGCTTCTGCGTTTTCGCCTTATATAGCTTGTTATCGGCTTTCTTTAGCTGTAACTTCGCTTTTTCGAGCTTGTACTGCTTCTTAGTTTTCAGGTGATTGTGCGTACCCTTGACGGCATCGACCGCCGTGCGGCCCATGAGAAACACACCACGGTGATAATCGTCCACCGCTTCACGGGTGTATTTCTGTTTGAGCTTGTTGCGGACTTCACGCTGGGCGGTATCTGCGGTTTTGATACCGCCTGTTTCCGCTGCGAGAGCTGTATCGACTGCCGTCTGAGCTACATCATGTACTGCAAAATTCACAGCACGGGCATTTGCCTTGAACAGCTTGCCCTTCATGGTCTTTGGCTGCCATGATTTGATCGTCCTTGTGACCGAGGGTTTATCGCCCTGCACACGGTATTTCAGGTTGACAGCCTTGTGGATAAGTCCACGGTTATTGCCGTGATACGCTTTCGCACCACGGACAATATACGCACGGGTTCGGTATCTGCCGTGACGATTTGGCTCACGGCGATAGTCGATCTGAAACTCCCTTGCTTTCAGGTGTGAAACCACTTTCCATCGGGGAGGGTTCTGAATACGGTCAAGTCGTGCCTGCGCTCTGCGGAGGTTATTTTCTTTTCTCTGTAAGCTCATAAATCCTCCATTCTTCGCAGTTTACGCACTTTCGGTTGGCTTCGTGGTCATAAGGCGATACATCTCTGTATCCGTCGGGAACTTGTCCGTAAACGGCAGCAAGACCTTATCGTAGCGGATAAGCCCTTCGCCCGGACCGCTGTTCGTGACATACTTCATCTGCTCCTTTGAGATATGGAGCTTTTCAGCGAGAATGTCTCTGTCTCCGGCTGCCTGATTGAGCATATACACGAAATCCGAGTTATCAAAGATGTTCTCGACCTCCTGAGAAGAAAGCAAGTCCTTGACATTCTGTGTGATACCCGTCGGAACGCCGCCCCATTTACGGAAACGCTTCCAGATCTCAGCGGAATACTTCGCTGTCTGTTCCTCCTTGAGAAGCAAATGGAACTCGTCGATATAGTAGCGAGTGATCTTCTTTTTCTCACGGTTGGCGGAAACCCTGTTCCACACGGTATCCTGCACGATGAGCATACCGACCTTTTTGAGCTGGTTGCCAAGCTCCTTAATATCAAAGCAGATGATACGATTGCTCATATCAATATTGGTGCGATGATTAAAGAGGTTCTGGCTGCCGTTTACGAACATCTCCAAAGAGTTTGCCACTCTCAGAGCGACTTCGCCCTCCTCATGAAGCTCTCTCTGCAAATCAGAGAGAAGTGGCATCTTGTCCTCAGACGGTTCATTCTCAATGAAGTGCTTGTAGATACGCTGAACACACTTATCAATGACCGAGCGTTCCTCCGCAGAAAGTCCGTAGCGGCCGCCGACAATGATCTCACACAGGGAGATCAGGAAGTCAGACTTGTTCGCAATGACTTCCATAGGATTGCTGAACATATAGTCATCAATGGTGATGTCCATAGGGTTGATGTGCTGTTCCGAGTTGCTGGCGATACGGATAAGCTGTCCGTGGAGTGCCGAAACAAGCGGAAAATACTCACCTTCGGGATCGCAGATGATAATATCGTCCACGGTTGTCAGAAAGCAGTCGAGGATCTCACGCTTAACGCTGAAACTCTTGCCTGCACCTGGCGTACCGAGGATAAGTCCGTTCGGGTTTTTGAGCCTTGACCTGTTGGCACGGATCATGTTGCCCGACAGCGTATTGATGCCGTAGTAGGTAGCTTGTCCGTCCTGAAACAGCTCTTTTGTGGTAAACGGTACGAAGATAGCGATACCGCTGGTGTGCATCTCACGGCGGACGGGAATCTCGTTATAGCACAGCGGAAGTGTGGAAACGAGCGTCTGCTCCTGCCTGTAATCGTAAGGGAACATCGTGCAGTTGTTCTTCTGGCACGTTCTTTTCAGCATCTCAGAAAGAAGTTTCAGGTCTTTCTTCGACTTTGCGTATGCCCTCAGCGAAATGCTGATATGGAACAGTCGCTCATTCTTGCTGTTCAGATCACCGAGGAGCTTTTCAATGTCCTCGATATACATCTTGATCGCAGGTGGCAGAATGTCGGGATCATAGCCGGACTGCGATGCCTTTTTCTGTTCGTCGATCTTCATCTGCTCAACATTTGTGAGCTTCTTTTTGACGAATTTCAGGGCATCTATCTGGTCCAGCGGTTCTACATGAATGTTCACGCAGAAAAGATTCTGCATTTCAAGGAAGTCCTTGAGTATCTCATCGGGCAGCTCTCCGGCAAGGATATTCATACCCCACACAGCACCGTAGGCATTGCCGATCTCAAAGTCTGCCTTATTGAATTTGAGCGAGGGCGGACAGATGAAGTCCTTTGTGTCCATTCCTGCCCTCAGCATTTCGCCCCAATCGAAAAGAAATGGGGAATTTCTGTAAGGATTCAGGGCATAATACAGAGCTTCAAGTCTCTGCCTGCCGTCAAGCAGTTCCGCTTCGACACCGAAAGCCTTAAATCCCTTGATAACATCATTCTTGATCGACATGAGCTTTGCCCTTGCTGCCTTGTATGATGTGGATTCGATACCGAATGTCAGGAACTTTCTTGCACTCTGTCCGTTGCTGCCTTTCAGGAGCTTGTCGGTGAGCATTTCGCTGTATTCCTTGCGGATAGAGTTGAAATCATCGTCCTGTTCGGGTATCTGCACCGTTTTGACGAGCTTTGCCTTTGAACGGTTCTGATTTTCAAAGGTAAGCTGAAAACGAATTGTGTTGTCAAAGAGATTGATCACATCGCAATACTTGGAAAAGATATTGTTCTGCTCATCAAACTCTGCAATGGAGTAGTTGGCATCGTAAAACTGCACCGTCAGAGAAAAGAAATTCTCCGACACCTGGCACACGCCGTCCTGATACATACACAGAAACGGTATCGTGTTCTGCACAGTCGATTTACCGCCGTTTTCACTCCTGATCTCCGCCATTCTTGCGGAGAGAATCTTTTTCTCCTCTTTTGATAACTGAGAGGCAGGCTTGCCCATGATAACCTTAGCCGAGCTGCGGTTATCACTTCTTTTGGCATTTCTCTTTCTAAAGCCCATTGTGACCTCCGTTTATATTCCAAAGCGGAGACACCGAAAGTTATACTATTATATATAGAGAGCCGTATCAGCCTTTTCTTTCGGCATCTCTCAGCTTCTTCTTGATTCTGTTGTACTCGATCTGTCTCTCAACAGCATCGAAAATATTGGTTGACTTGTAATATCGCTTTCGTGGTCTTGTGAAGTATTCACGCATGAACTTCACCTGTTTCTCCAAGAACACGCCGTTTTTCTTGTAAATACCGCAGAGTATCGCAGGTGCAGCGACCGCACCCATAGCGAAGATAGCTCCCGACATTCCGATAGACGCTCTTGTGAGAAAGTACACAGGCGCACCAAGAACAAGACCGATACCGAAGCATATTACTTGTCTCTTTGTGAATCCCATGATGAACTTTTCCTTGATGTCGTTCAAATCTTTTGGGATCGGTACATAATGTGCCAAATAATAACCTCCGATCTTGTTCTCAGTGAGCGTTGAACACTGATTTGCTGATAGCTCCGGTACGGAGAATCGTGAAGATAAGTGCTGCGGTATAACCGAGAAGCAGTCCCATTTGCAGGATCACGCCGTCTGTACTTGCGTTCAGGGCGACGATTGCATTGCTGAACAAAGTCTTGAAAATACCGAGTGCCACTACGATAAAGAACCCCTGGAAAGAAAGAGCGAGAAGCTGTTTGATCCAGTTCTTACCGATAGAAGCCCATTCACCGCTGTCCATCATGGTTGCCATAGGGATAGGTGCGATTGATAAGTACATGAACACCTCAATGATTCTTGAAGCGAGTGTAATAACAATAGCCACTATCAGTATCAGCACTCCAAGATGAACAATTAGGGATATGAACCACACCGTCATTAGCTCACCCAAGCTTAGACCGCTGAGTGCAGACGGATTGATCGAGAGCGTGGAGGATAGATAATCTCCGGTCCCGAATAGTGTGGCAAGTCCGTTGGAGCATACCGTTGTGCCAAACGAGAATAGTGCTGAAGCGATGTAATATGTGTTGGCGACAAGTATTACACCGCATAAGGCTTTGATGATCCATTTAATGAAGATCGAATCATCGAAGTCCTTGAAATTGTTTCCCCGAAGCACCATCTGACATAGTTCATTCAGAAGAATGATAGTCAGTATGAAGCCACCAATAGGGACAACTACGTTATTGCATAGCGTTTCGATAGTTGACCAGATCGTAGTTCCGCCACTTCCGCCACCGGTAAAAGCTGACGGGTGCTGCGTTACAAAGTCATTGACAAGCCCACCGCTTCCGCCTGAACCCGTTGTTTGTGAAAACGTATCAGTCAGAAGGTCTGAAATGCCGTCAAACTGAGATTGAATGCCGTCCTTGAACAAGTCTTTACACCAATCTTCCAGTGCATCTATCGCATCGCTGATTACTCCCATTTATTCATCACCCCCATTTCAGGAGTTACTGAGATGATCGCTCATATACCCACCGCTGCCCACCGCATGAGCGACCTTTCACAATTCTATTGAAACGGCATTATTTATATAGCGTTCAGCCGAGGTTTACGCTTGTCTCTTTCCTTGATTAGCCGTGTGTCAGATTACACCGCACCCGTCATCATACCCTCAAGTACAGGTACGAGAATGATAGCGAGAAGGATCAGACCAAGACCAGCCATAAGCTGCTTCATGCCCTGAGACTTCGCACCGGGGTTATCATTACCGTAACCTTCAAGGAGGTTTACGACACCCCAAAGCGAAACACCGCCGCCGATCAGGCAGATAACGCTCTTGAGTACGGTGCAGGCAGTAGTGATGAAGGACGAGGTATCGACCTCGCCGGTGCCTGCTGCGAATGCCTGAGTAGTACAGGTCATAGCCATAACACCTGCAACGGTTGCAAACATGGTTGCCTTCTTTGCACCACGGGTGAGCTTAGAGAGCCACTTGTGCTTAGGTGCAGAGGTAGTGGTTGCTGTCTCCATAGCGGTAGCATCGACCGCAGAAATATTCAGTTCGTTCATAGGTAAA
>Ga0129310_1001341_pt1 | contig 21973 bp, 16 predicted proteins | sample Go1ome_2_FD_94433 | JGI IMG/M metagenome (GOLD analysis project Ga0129310, IMG submission 94433) | Western lowland gorrila individual fecal microbial communities from Wisconsin, USA - Go1022A metagenome | ecosystem: Host-associated > Mammals > Digestive system > Large intestine > Fecal | place...
GGGTGCCAACTACAGCTTAGCGACTGCTACCGCCATTGCGGCGCCGGTCTGCTTCCGTATCAGTAAATCCTAAGTATCCGGGGGCCTTGTGCCCCCTCATAGATCCATACAAAAACGGTGGTGACTACGTGGCAGAGCTACACAACAGAAAAGGCAAAAAAAAAATACCTGGGCGATCTTACGACCGCTCAGGTATTTTCACGTTCACAACAAACACATGAGAAAACCACATTATCACGGGTTCGTATGTGTTTGTTAGAGCAGGGCTACAAGGATTCGAACCTTGAAATGACGGAGTCAGAGTCCGTTGCCTTACCGTTTGGCGATAGCCCTATGTCGTTTACTTGATGAAGTATACACTATCTGTTTCCATTTTGCAATACCTATTTTTAAAAAATTTTAAAAAAATATACAAAATTAAAACAATTCCTGTAAAATCATCGCGTAAACACAGTAATATAGGGATAATCCACCCGGTTGGCCGGTTGAAAATCATTCTGCAGCCAATCCCAGATAAAGCTGTTTTCTCCTTCTGCGGAGATGTCTCCGTAGCAGCTTTCGAATACTACGACATCCGGATAGCGGTCCGGATTGATCTTCCAGTAATCCAATAACCGCTCGTCATATACCATGGAACAGATCGTATCCGGAGAAGCCTGTGTATGTTCTCCCAGCATGCAGTAGAACTGCGATGCCCCCACATACAGCACTGTGCTTCCGGAAGGTACCGCTTCGTTCCATATTTCCATATTGTTGTTATATCGGAAGGCAGACATATAGTCCGTCAGAATTCCGGCACGCAGACCTTCTCTATTCATGCCCCGGACATTGGTAAACACAGGAGCATGATTTTCCGATGCGCCTATCATCAGATAGCAATAGCCGAATGCATTTCCCAGTACCAGGCACAGGCACAGGATCCGGAATACTTTGCTTCCCTTTTCTTCGATCTTTTCCCAGTAAGTGCCGATGCATAAAAGTCCGGCAACCGCACCGAGGATCAGATAAGTATTCAGCACGTCCGGTCCCCAGTTGGACAGCAACAGTGCCGCAAAATAGCTCACACAGGCAATTCCCATGATATATGCCGTAGTTTTCTGGCTCCGATCTTTGCGCAGGAAAATATACAGCCCTGCAAGAATGATCCCTACCAGAGGAATCTGCGGATAAATTGCGCTGGAAGGGCCAAACAGCCAGAACCATACCTGAATCAGCAGCACCGCTGCCAGGAAAAACAGCCCCGGCACCTGAAGTTCTTCCGGCAATTTCTTTTTTAACAGCTTCGTGATCAAAAGCTTCACTGCCAGCGCTACAACGGCTGCCAGAATCAAAAGTGCTCCTACGATGGCAAAGCCTTCCGACCAGCTTACTATTTTCTCGAACAGTGTCATTTTGTGAGAGCCTTCATTTAAGATCTCTCCCACCATCTGCAGCATGGTGGCAGGCGCCATATAGCTGCACAGATAAGCAGACATTGCTCCAGCACTGATCACGCAGGGAAGAAGGTATGCCGCACACTCCTTCCACTTTCTGTCGGATTTGTGAAGCAGCAGATACCCCATACAACAGATAAATACCAGTACCATGCTCGGGTATGCCAACACATCACAGGTCATAAAGATTCCCGACCATACAAGATAAGAAATCTTTTTTTCTCCAAAGAAATAGCGGAGCATGCACAGGATCATCAATGTAAAGAACCAGTTATGTAAATTAGAGTACTCCGGTACATAGACACATTTGGGCGTCACAATATAGTACAGCATGGCAAGCAGTGTCACTGTCCCCTGTTCCATCCCGGGCCATACCTTGCGCAGTGTTTTATATAAATACACTGCAACACCTCCCTGAATAAGCAGGCTGACGATCCGCAGGTACAGGTTCAGGTAATTGATCCCCCCGGTCATCATCATAAACAGTTTAATGAACACTGCGGTAAAAATAGCTGACGTCTGATGAGGCTCCCACATTTCCAGAAGCAGCCGATCCCCCATAGCAAGGCGATACCCTGCCATAATACCATAGCCTTCGTCCATATCCGCTCCGATGAACAGGCTTTTCACGGTGTATGCAATTACCGCAAGAATACATATTATTTTCCAAAATTTTTCTTTTTTCATCATGCTGTTATCTTAACACAGGTTCCCGGACATCGCAACAAAAACGAGGCTCACCGCACATGCAGTAAGCCCCGTTTTTATTCAACACAATGAGAGAAACGTATTATGGTATTTTACAATGCTGTTTATACTTCAAAGATCAGATCGCCGTAGGTAGGTACGGGCCATACCTTCTTGTCAACCATCATCTCCAGTTCATCCACAGGAGTTCTCAGGTCATCCATGGCGGTATGTACCACATCTTTATAGAAGAAAGCAAGCTTCTTGGGATCCTCGATACCTGCTGCCTCTGCCAGCTTATCCTCCAGAGTGGTCTCGGCAGCCTGTGCCTCTGCCAGCTTCTCGGAAACACTCTTCAGTACAGTGGTCTGTACGACAGCATCAGCGCCTGCACTCTTAACAGCCAGTACAGTGTCAGCCAGTGTCCTGGTATACTCCATAACTGCAGGGATATACTGCTTCTTCGCCATGTCTACCATGGTCAGAGCTTCAATATTAATGGTCTTGGAGTAGGTTTCATACAGAACCTCTTCACGGGATCTTAACTCTGCCTCAGTGAAGATACCGAACTTTTCAAACAGTTTGATGGACTTCTCAGTGGTCAGGGTCTCGGAAGCCTCTACCATGGACTTAATGTTGGGAAGTCCTCTTCTGGCTGCCTCTTCTACCCACTCATCGGAGTAACCGTTGCCGTTGAAGATGATTCTCTGATGCTCGGTCAGGTACTTCTTGATCAGATCGTGTACAGCACTATCAAAATCGTCTGCTTTCTCCAGAATATCTGCTGCCTCGCAGAAAGCTTCTGCAACGATAGCATTTAAAGTGGTGTTGGGGCTGGCAATGGAGTCTGCACTACCTACCATACGGAACTCGAACTTATTGCCGGTGAAAGCAAAGGGTGAAGTTCTGTTACGGTCTGTGGCATCCTTATCCAGATCCGGCAGCGTGGATACACCGGTCAGAAGCTTACCGCCCTGGATGGAATGGGTCGCATCACCGGTTTCTACCAGCTGCTTTACTACATCCTCCAGCTGCTCGCCCAGGAATACGGAAATGATAGCAGGAGGTGCCTCGTTAGCTCCCAGTCTGTGATCGTTGCCGACATCGGATGCACTCTGACGGAGCAGATCTGCATGGGTGTCTACAGCTTTCAGGATACATGCCAGTACTAATAAGAACTGGATGTTCTCGTTGGGGGTATCTCCGGGATCTAACAGGTTTACACCGTTATCGGTTCCCAGGGACCAGTTGTTATGCTTACCGGAACCGTTCACTCCGGCAAAAGGCTTCTCATGCAACAGACAGGTCATTCCATGGCGTCCTGCTACTTTCTTCATGGTCTCCATAACCAGCTGGTTATGATCTACCGCAATGTTGGCAGTCTCATAAATAGGTGCCAGCTCATGCTGTGCGGGAGCTACTTCGTTATGCTGTGTCTTGGCGGTTACACCCAGCTTCCACAGTTCAATGTTCAGATCCTTCATGAAGGAACCGATTCTCTCGCGGATGGTACCGAAATAGTGATCCTCCAGCTCCTGTCCCTTGGGTGCGGGTGCACCGAACAGGGTACGTCCGGCGAAGATCAGGTCTTCACGCTTCAGGTATTTATCTCTGTCTACCAGGAAGTATTCCTGCTCAGGTCCTACGCTTGCTACGACCCTGGTAGCCTCAGTGTTGCCGAACAGTCTTACGATACGCAGTGCCTGAGTGCTGACGGCTTCCATGGAACGAAGTAACGGGGTTTTCTTATCCAGTGCCTCACCCTTGTAAGAGCAGAAAGCGGTGGGAATGCAGAGGATCACGCCGGTCGCATCCTCTTTCAGGAATGCGGGAGAGGTGATATCCCATGCGGTATAACCTCTTGCCTCGAAGGTAGCCCGCAGGCCCCCGGAAGGGAAGGAAGATGCATCGGGCTCGCCCTTGATCAACTCCTTACCGGAGAACTCCATGATCATCTTGCCGTACTCATCGGGATGGGTTACGAATGCGTCATGCTTCTCCGCCGTGATACCGGTCAGAGGCTGGAACCAGTGAGTATAATGGGTTGCGCCGTTCTCAATGGCCCAATCCTTCATTGCTTTTGCTACTACATCAGCGGTGGCCAGAGACAGCTCTCCGCCATGCTCAATGATCTTCTTCACTTCTTTGTATACGCTCTTGGGTAATCTTTCCCTCATTTTACCAAGAGTGAATACCTTACTGCCAAAGATTTCTTCCACGTTTAATACTTCACTCATCTTCGTTTCCTCCTTATTTTTCACTATTTTCCATGCTTCCTGCGACTTCGTCCGGCACTGTTGCTATTCAGAACCTCCATGCGCAAAATCGCATCTTCGATGCTTTCCGGCTAGCTCTGAATAGTCACAAAAAAAGGCGCTACACTCCTCGTGTAAACGCCTTCGTTCCGCATTGAAAAATATTAACTTGTGAGGATCGCTCCTCTATGGCTCATTACTATACAACAGATTTTTTTTGATTGCAATACCTTTTTTGAAAAAATTTTATTATTGCATCCGAAACGACCTTTGAAGCGTTCTATACCTCAAACAGCAGGTCTGCGTAGGTCGGGAACGGCCAGTACTTTTTATCTACCAGCTTCTCCAGTTCATCCGCAGGCTTTCTCAGTGCGTTCATTGCCACCATGACTTCATCATGATAGCAGAATGCCTGCTCCTTGCCTCTCTCCATAGCGGAAGCCTTTTTCTCCACCTCGAGAAGTGCTTCGGATGCCTTCTCCATCTCGGTCAGTCTCTGTGTGATCTGCTGCAGCATCCGGACGGGCACATAAGTATCTCCCCCTGCTTCTGTGATGGCGATGACAGCGTCTGCCAGTGACTTGCTATATTTCATGACTGCAGGGATGATCTGCTTATTGGCCATATCCACCATGGTCAGTGCCTCGATGTTGATGGTCTTCGCATAGGTCTCGTACAGTACCTCCGCACGGGAACGCAGCTCTGCCTCGGTGAAAATTCCGAACTTTTCAAACAGATGAATGGCCTTGGGTGTGGTCAGGGTATCTACTGCTGCTACCATGGAAGGAATATTGGGCAGTCCTCTTCTGGCTGCTTCCTCTTCCCATTCTTTGGCATAACCATTGCCGTTGAAAATAATACGCTGGTGTGCGGTCATATATTCCTTGATCAGATCATGGACTGCCATGTCGAAATCTTCCGCACCTTCCAGACGGTCTGCTGCTTCGCAGAAGGCCTCTGCCACAATGGCATTCAAGGTGGTGTTGGGACTGCCGATGGAATCCTCACTTCCAACCATACGGAATTCGAATTTATTACCTGTAAAGGCAAAAGGTGAAGTACGGTTTCTGTCGGTGGCATCCTTTACAAAATCAGGCAATGTGGATACACCGGTGCGCAATACACCGCCTTCTTTCAGATTATCAGCCTTACCGGTCTCCACCAGCTGTGCCACCACATCCTCCAGCTGCTCGCCCAGGAAGATAGAGATAATGGCAGGAGGTGCCTCGTAACCGCCCAGTCTATGGTCGTTACCTACATTGGACGCACTCTGACGCAGCAGATCCGCATGGGTATCTACAGCCTTCATGATACATGCCAGTACCAGCAGGAACTGAATATTTTCATTGGGGGTCTGGCCGGGCTCCAACAGATTCACGCCATTGTCCGTCGTAATCGACCAGTTGTTGTGCTTGCCGGAACCATTCACGCCGGCAAAAGGCTTCTCATGCAGCATGCAGCGCAGACCATGCTTGCCTGCCACACGCTTCAGTGTCTCCATCACCAGCTGATTATGATCTACTGCCACATTTGCAGATTCATAGATCGGCGCCACTTCATGCTGTGCGGGAGCCGCCTCGTTGTGCTGGGTCTTGGATGTGACACCCAGCTTCCATAGTTCGATATTGACATCATGCATGAAACCACCAATACGCTCACGGATAACACCGAAATAGTGGTCATCCATTTCCTGTCCTTTGGGTGCAGGGGCACCGAACAGCGTACGTCCGGCAAAAATAATATCTTCACGCTGCAGGGCCTTTGCAGAGTCTACCAGGAAGTATTCCTGCTCTGCGCCTACAGACGGCAGTACCTTAGTGGCTTCCGTATTGCCGAACAGGCGGACGATTCGGATCGCCTGCCTGCTCAAAGCTTCCATGGAACGAAGTAATGGTGTCTTCTTGTCCAGGGCTTCACCCTTATAAGAGCAGAAAGCTGTCGGGATACAGAGGGTCGGACCGGTAGCGGTCTCCTTGATGAATGCAGGTGAGGTGATATCCCATGTCGTGTAACCTCTCGCCTCAAAGGTAGCACGTAATCCGCCGGACGGGAAAGAAGATGCATCGGGCTCTCCCTTGATCAGTTCTTTACCGGAAAACTCCATGATCATACGGCCGTCTTCGTCCGGATGCGTTACAAAAGCATCATGTTTCTCTGCTGTAATTCCTGTCAGGGGCTGAAACCAGTGGGTATAGTGGGTCGCCCCGTTCTCAATGGCCCAATCCTTCATGGCGCTTGCCACGACATCCGCAGTCGCCAGGGAAAGCTCTCCTCCCTGATCCATGACTTTTTTCACTTCTTTGTAAGTACTCTTGGGGAGTCTTTCTTTCATTTTGCCTAGGGTAAATACCTTGCTGGCAAAAAGCTCCTCTACATTCAATTCTTCGCGCATGTGTCTGCTTCCCTCCGGTATAATATAGACCATAAACGATTTCCGCCGCTCTTTGCGCTCTCGAAATCGTCCTGATTGTCTTATACAGTGTACAACACGTGCGTTATAGTGGTCAATGATTATTTTCTACGCTTTTCCCCCTGATAGTATCCATAAAATACCCTAAACTCATCATACTTCCTAGGATCATCCCCGGCATCTGGTTATACAGCTGGCGGCTGTTAGCTTCCCAGAACATCAGAAACAGGAACATTCCCGCAAATGCCAGCTGACAGATCATAAGCATCAGAGGTATTTCTTTTCCTTGAACCGTATTGTATATGCAGGAAACTACCCCTAACAGGAACAGCACATAGACCGTTTCCAGATAGCAGAAACAATATTGACTGGTTCTCCAGTAATAGTTTCCCCAGGGAGAAAACATGTTCCACAATAAAGTGCCGTCGTCATACTCGATAAACAGGAAGCTCTCGGCCCCCAGATTTCCATCCGCAAAATTACAGCTGATTTTTTTTATCAAATGCTCTTTGTTCAGAAAATTATTCTTATACGTGTGGATCCGTTCCAGGGAATATGCCGTTTTTTCCCTTTGATCCGGCAGTTCATTCAACCGGTCTACAAACGCTCTGTTATCTTCATAGGATCCATTTCCGTCAATCCCTAATGCCACCCAGCTGATCACAGGATTTGCGGTATTTACAGACTGCTTTACAATTTCATAGGTATTTACCCAGACATTCAGGCCCTGCTGCAGCACCAGAAATGCCGCAGCACATAACAGCATTTCCTTCCAGTGCTTCTTCGCCTGCCGCCATCCGAAAATAATGGCACCGGCGATCACAATGATCAGCGCCGTTACTTTCCAGGCAGCAGCCAGTACCATGACAAATGCTGCCAGACCATACCAGAAGCATCTCTTTTTATCGCTGCATTTCGTCCCTTTTTTAAAAAGTGCAGTTCCCAGAACTCCCAGTCCGTAGCTCATGGAATCCGTGTAAAATGCCCATACCATTCCCCAGAGTGGAAGGAAACACGCAAATGCCAGCAAAATGGGAAACCTCCATTTCGTGTCCCCTTTCTGTTCTGCCAGATATCCGCATGCCCATATCACGGCAAGCACCTGCAGCACATTAACAGCCAACAGGAAGGGAAACCTCGGCAGATGCACCCACTGTGCGATCCGGAACAACAAAGACAACAGCAGCATGGGCTTCAGATTGTTTCTGTAAATCAGAAAGTACTCCGGATTGGTAAGTTCCCTGCCCTCTGCCAGATTTTCCGCAGCAGAATACACTTGTGAGTAGTCTGCGAAGGTATAGGCATTCTGTTCCCTGCCCAGTGATGTAAGATACAGCGCAGCTCCAAGTCCCAGGAGTGCGATGCTATAAAGGAGCGTTCTTTTCCCAAAATGTACATATACTTTGTCCCATATTATGCCACCGATCAGACTTAGGATTACCAGTGCGGCTGTTCCAAACAACATCTGCCATGAAATCAGATGGTTGCCGGGATAACGGATCGTGATCCCCACCACTGACAACAGCACCATTGTAAAAACAATATAGATTCCTGTAAGTACTCCTCTGTAAATCGTATTCCTTTTCCTATGAGCCACTTTCTCATCCTCTGTATCTATTCTACGTTTTTCCTCTCAGGTACCCGGGCACACCATGCCACATCCAGCGGAAGCATCAGCATGATCGGCAGCATATATCTTATTTCACCATTGACCGGGGAAAGAAGACATACCAGAAAAACAAGTAAAACCGGTACCATAAACAGAATCTCTTTCTTCCTCTTCTGTGCACACAGGCAGATCACACAGCTGATCAGCAGATACCCATGGAATCCGACACTGTATAACAGGGATACTAACGGCAGTTTTGTCGTCAGAACCGTAAAATCATCTAAAACTTTTCTGATCCCCTTTAACTGCGGCAGGAAGCTGACATCCATATGGTGCACATCCATGGTAAACTCATCATGTCCCAACAGCGTACTGATGACCACATATCCAATAGGTTCGTACCGGTTGATATAAAAGTAGCCATAAGTCTGGTTAAGGAACGCCTGGACATAAGTATCCGGATGCTTACAGAATTGTTCAAACCACACTTTAAAGTAGGCCTGCAGCTGTTCTTTGGTGGGGTTGTCTATGATTCTTGCTTTCGCACCGTCTGCCACTTCACCATAATATCCCGGTCCAAGTGCATCATAGTCATCGAAGAATTCCGACAGAACACTGTATTCCTCTTCTGTCACTTCATCTCTATGCTCATGGGCATATCTTGTAGTCTGCTGTGCGGGGATCGACAGTGCTTCAGCAATCCGCCCTTCCATAATACCGTGAGAAGGTATATAGACCTGCTCCACTAAAAACAACATCAAAAAGCCTGTCAATCCGGCAAAAAGATACAGTTTCCACTGTTTCCGGTGATATAGGAAATAGCTGATCAATGTCAGTGCTACCACATATCTTCCTTCTTTTCTGCAAAGTACCATGCCATATACGGCAATACAGAACACGATCTGCTTCCAATGTTTCCGTCCTTGGGTACCATCCAACAGGATATCCGCAAAGGAGACCATAAAATACAACAGGCAGATATAATACTGTGCATCCTTCACTATGGTATATCCCCATCTCGGGTATAATGGCAGCACCGTCAGAAACAGCAGACTTCCCCACCGGATCCAGATGGGTGTCTTCATCTTTTTCATAACACAGAGCAGGTAAGCAATCCCTGCCCACTGCAGAATCGACTGAGTACAGTTGTAAATATAAAAGCCGATATTGTCCGAGCCGAATACTTCTCTTCCCAGGGCAAGGCATGCTCCCATGATCTTCGTGGATACCACGGGATGATGGTTGCTGAAATCAATGATTCCCATGTAATTATACAATTGTTCAAAAGCATCGGCCTGAACAACACCGGGATAAAAGCTGATGACGTAAGGGAGTGCAAAAATCATGGCAAAAATAAAGCTGCCCCAGAACGGCTGCTCCTCAAACAACAGCTTTTCCAGTTTCCCGCAGGGTTCTGTTCTGCGGATATCTGCAAAATGTTTTACCACATACTCTCCCAGTGCGATCAGATGCAGATACAGCAGGAAATACCCGCTCATCACTAATAAAGCAATGAAGAACTGTCCCACACTGCCAAACAGATAGTCCCAGCTGCCCAGTTCCTGGTAGCTCCTGCCCTGAACCGTTGTAAAGGAAAGGAACGCGCAAAGAAGCCATATCCATCTGTTCTTTTTCAAATTGCTTTCCCGGCCCAGCCAGAGAATCACTCCCATGCCTGCCGCAAAAAACAGCAGTTCCCCCTTCATTCCGTCCAATTCCCCACTGAGTACTTTCAGATTCCCCGGCGTAAGTGCATAGGTCATCAACAGTATTTCCAAAAGTACAATAATTTTTTTCATCCTTTGTTCCCTTCACGCAGTATTTCACGCAGTATTTCTTTTAATCCTGCTTTACACGTAACAAATCATAGTGTTCCGGTGCCTGGGATAATTTTATCCACAGTACCTGCTTCGGATGCGGTGCGCTATCCACACTCTCTCCCTCTTCGGTGTACATTGCTTCCACGGTGACCGCCATATTATTGCCATCCGGGCGCATGATTTCTATGACATCTCCCACGCAGAACTTATTTCTCTGTTCGATCTTGCACAGGACGTCATCACCGGTAGCTCCTTCCGGAACCGTGTTCCATAGTTTTGCGGCAGTCTCCACTGCCTCTACAATGCCCAGATAAATATATTCATTCACGTAAGTATTGTTATCATAAATCTGGGTATTCTCGTCCGGTTTGCCAAAATAAAAGCCTGTCGTAAACTGTCTGTAGGTACATTTGGAAATTTCGGCTTTATACCAGTCCATATTTTTCTCATACAGTTCGGGATCTGTAAAGTAATCATCAATTGCCTTCCGATAGGTTCTGGCCACAGCAGCCACATACAACGCTGTCTTCATACGTCCTTCGATCTTCAGACTGTCAATGCCCGCTTCCACCAGTTCCGGAATATGCTCGATCATGCACAGATCCTTGGAATTGAAAATATAGGTGCCGCGTTCATTCTCATATACCGGCAGGTATTCTCCGGGTCTGGTCTCCTCCACCACGGCATATTTCCAGCGGCAGGGATGGGTACAAGCACCTCTGTTGGCATCTCTTCCGGTGAAAAAGTTGCTCAACAGGCATCGGCCGGAATAGGAAATGCACATAGCTCCGTGAACAAAGCTCTCGATCTCCATCTCTGCCGGGATTTTCTCGCGAATCCCTTTGATCTCCACCAGAGACAGTTCTCGGGCCGATACGACCCGCTTCGCTCCCAGCTTCCACCAGAACAGATAGGTCTCGTAATTCGTATTATTGGCCTGGGTGGAAATGTGCACTTCCACCTGGGGCCATACTTCTTTGGCGATCATGAACATTCCGGGGTCGGAAATGATCAGGGCATCCGGCTGTTCCGGTTTCATATCCCGCAACTCGGCAAAATATTTTCTGGCTCCTTCCAGATCATAGTTATGTGCCAGAATATTGGCAGTCACATAGACTTTTACACCGTGTGCATGGGCAAAAGCAATTCCTTCCGCCATCTCTTCAGCGCTGAAATTTTTGGCTTTTGCGCGGAGTCCAAAGGCTTCCCCGCCGATATATACCGCATCCGCTCCGAATATCACTGCCGTTTTCAATACTTCCAGGCTGCTGGCGGGAATCAATAATTCCGGTTTTTTATAGGTCATTTTCAGTCTTCCTCTTTTCTTTTGATAGCTTTTTTAATACTCTGTCCACAGCTTCCATCAGCAACAGATAAATCAACACATTACCCAGCCAATAGCCGCCGATGATCACGATCTTATCTGGATGGATCTTATAAACATACTGGGCGGTCGCCTGTGCATCCTCCGCTCCGAACAGATATCCGTTTCTTTCCAGTCGGACATTCTCGGGAGCCATTCCACCACCGTGTTCTCCGTACATAAAACGGATATCGCAGCCGGAGTTTTCCGGCACTGTAAGCGTCCAGTGGTAGATCTTCTTTGTGGAAAGTGTTTTTTCTATGGGCATTACATAATAGCGTTCCGACATCATATCGCTTAACGCAATCTCACGGGACATCATTTCGGTCTCATTTTCATCATACAAGGCAAAACGAACTTTCCGGTCACCTGCCGCCTCCTGGTTAAATCCCAGGACGAATTCCAGCTGATCCAGTTTGGAATAAAGGGGCTGAAAATACTGGGTGATCTCTGTCTCTTCCGTGACCGGTTCACTAAACACCGCATACTCACTGTAGGAAGCACTCAGATAGCTGTCATGGACCAGATATTCCGGCCAGATGGAAAGCTCAGCAATGATCAGTAAGAGCGTTAATATGCCCTTGCAGATCATTTCCGCTTTGCTCATTTTCTTTTTTGCTTTTGTCTCTTTCATAAAGCAGTTCTCCTTGCTGTAAATGTCATCTTTTACGACAATTTACAATGTACTTTATCTTCTAACTGTGATAAACTGTTAACCATCATGAATACACTATATAAGGATACACGAGATGAAGAATTTATGCAAACAAAACCTCATATTACTATTTGTGCTTTGTATCACCATATTCTTAAGATTCTACAAGCTCACGATATTACCCGATGTTTTACATATAGATGAAGCTGCGCTGGGATATAATGCATGGTGCCTGGCCAATTACGGTACCGACCGCTACCTCAATGTATTGCCCTTTTATCCTCAGAACTTCTACGGAGGACAGAGCCCGCTCTATACCTATCTGGTGGTTCTGCTGATCAAATTTTTCGGAAAAGGAAACTTGTCTCTTTTTCTGGTGCGCCTTCCCGCCGCAGCTGCCAGCATTATTTTATGGTGTGCCGGCACCAAAAGCATGGATCTGATCTTTGAGAACAAGAAGCTGACCCTTACTGCTTCTCTCTTCCTGACCTTTTGCCCTTATTATGTCATGGCAGGCAGATATGCCCTGGACTGTAACCTGATGTTATGCTGTGTTGCCTGTTCTATTTTAGTTTTTCTGTATTATCTGAAAACAGAGAAGTTATCCTGGCTCTTGCTGTCCGGCGTCTGCTTCGGTATTACCATGTACTCCTATGCCCTGAGTTATCTGATCGTACCCATGTTTTTGGGATTGCTTTCCCTGTATCTGCTTTATCACCGGAAAATTACGGTACGGCGTGTTCTCCTATGGGCTGTTACTGTTTGTATTACGGCGCTGCCGGTTCTTCTGTTTGCTTATGCACTGCTATTCCACACCGATCCCATTCACTTTCTCGGATTTACGATCGCACCCATTTCCGGCAATCGTATGGAGGAGCTTTCCCTTTCCGCGCTGTGGCCAAATATGGTGCACAACCTGAAGACGACACTGACCTACAGTATCTTTCCCATGGATTCTGTAGATAAATTCTATACCTTGTACCCTGTTTCCATTCCCTTTATCTTGTTGGGATTGCTTTGTGCAGTCTACGATTTCGGGAATTCTTTCCGGAAACACCGTTTTCATTTCAGCACGATCTACCTGCTGTACTTTGTCTGCGCTTCCGTCGTAGTAGCACTGACCTCTACAGATCATCTTTATCGTGCCAACAGCTTTTATATCTGCTATTTGTACTTTTTCCTCCGGGGTCTCCAGGCCTGCTGCCACTTTCTTACGGTCTACCGCAAGGCCTTTGTAACTGTCCTTGCTTACGGCTATGTGCTGTGGGTCGCAGCTTTTATGCGTTACTATTACAGTATGTATTCCATGCTGGACCTGTATTCCTACGCAAATTCTTTTTACTTTGCCGGCATTCCCAACATTGTAACCTACCTGGATGAGTATCTGCCGGATGCGGAATTATATGCAGACTGTGTTAATGTGGAAGAATTCCTGTATTTTTATTATCCCATTTCTCCTTATGAACGGGTTCCGCTGTCTGCCAGCGAGGAGGCCGGAGAGTCCACACCTCATTACATTGTGGACGGTGCCACACCGATGACTCCACATACGGCTTATATCGTCCGCAGGGAGAATCAGGAATTCATCGATCATATTAACGATTCCGGATTTACTTATCACACTGTGGAATTTGCACCCTACTATTTATTCTATTTTGATTGATCACGAGGTATCTGCAGATGAAAGCAAGTTGCAAAAAATACTGGTATCCCACCGCAATCCTTCTTTTGTTCCTTCTCGCAGTGTTTTTACGGGTTTATCGGCTGGGAGAACTTCCCGATGTGCTTCATATTGACGAGGCGGGACTGGGATATAATGCCTGGTGTCTGGCGCATTACGGAACCGACCGTTATCTGAATGTCCGTCCGTTTTATCCGCAGAACTTTTACGGCGGCCAAAGCCCGCTTTACACCTACGCTTTGGCTTTATTTATCAAGACCATTGGACAGGGGAATTTATCTTTATGGATTTTGAAGCTTCCTGCCGTACTTGCCAGTCTGCTTCTGTTTTTCGTGGGGATCAAAAGTATTGATCTGCTTTTCGGTGAGAAAAAGTGGAATGTTGCCGCTGCATTTCTTCTGGCAGTATGCCCTTACTATATCATGTCCGCACGTTTCGCCTTAGACTGTAACCTGATGCTGTGCTGTTCCTCCGTGGCTCTGTTTTTCCTTCTGCGTTTTACGCAGACAGACCGGCTTCGAGATCTTGTAGTCTCCGGCATCTTTTTCGGCATTACTTTGTATTCCTACGCCCTGAGTTATTTCTGGATTCCTATTTTTCTGGTCAGCATTACCCTGTATCTGCTGTTCCTGAAAAAAATTCCATTCCGCCGGGTTCTGATCTATGCAGTCTGTGTCTGCATCACAGCAATTCCGGTGATTCTGTTCGCCTGCTCTTTACTGTTTCATTGGGAGCCCATTCAATTCTTAGGTCTCACCATATCTCCGATCGCTTCCGATCGTATGTCGGATGTGGGGATTACTTCTTTTTGGAAAAATATTGCAGATATTATAAAGATTACACTGACCTGCGGTTCCTACCGTTTAGATGCGGTGTCTAAGTACTATACCTTATACCCTCTGTCGATTCCCTTTATCATTTTGGGCTTTGGCGGTTCTCTGTACGAGTTTGTGATGTCTGTCCGGAAGAAAGTATTTCACGGCAGTAGTATTTATCTGCTGTTTTTCCTCAGCGGTCTCATTACCATCGGTTTCTCCGGATCCGGTTATGTGTACCGTGCCAACAGTTTTTTCCTCTGTTACCTGGTATTCCTGGTCAAAGGAATTTCTATGGTATACCGTTTTCTTTCCTCTTACCGGGACGATTTTACCATCCTGTTAGCCGGAGGCTATTTGTTATGGAGTGTCTCTTTTATCAGTTACTATTTTCAGGTGTACACCATGACTGATGTCTGCCCGAATTATCTCTATTCTATTTCTTTTAAGGAATGTGTAGACGATGCGAATGCAGTTCTCGACTATTCTGATCTGTATGTGGATCTCGTAGGTATGAAAGATTTCTTCTACTTCTATTATCCTGCTTCTCCTTATGATACGCAGGATGATGAAACTTTTACTGACGGCATGCATACCTATCATTTTCTGACGGACTATTCTACAGAGATCACGCCGTCTTCTGTCTATGTCGTGTATAAGCAGAACAATGATTTTCTGCTGAAATTGCAGGAATCAGGGCTTTCCTGGGAAGTCATGGAATATCCCTATTACTACGTTATCTATTTTGAGTCCTGAGACTGCTCCTCTTTCTTCGTACTCAGGGTCACACCATCACCCACCGGCAGGATCACTGTCTCCAGCCCCGGGTGATGCTTTAATTCATACAGATATTCTCTCATTCTGGCATGTATGGTCCGGTTCCGCCTCGTTACGGCGAAACGGGATTCTATGATATCACCATCCTGTAATACATTGTCAGAGATCAAAAGTCCCCCCGGTGATAACAGCCGCAGAATATCCGGCAGGAAATGGATGTACTGTCCCTTGGCCGCATCCATAAAAATCACGTCATAGGTGCCGTCCAATTCCTTCAGGATCTCTGTTGCATCTCCCTCTAACAGGGTAATCCGATCTTCTCTCCCTGCTTTGCGGAAGTTCTCTTTCGCTAGGGGAATCCTTTTTTCATATTTTTCAATGGTGGTAATATGGCAGTCCGACGGTGCATATTCACTCATCAGTAACGCAGAAAAGCCGATGGCTGTCCCGACTTCCAGGATGCTCTTCGGCTTTGTATAAGTCAGTAAAAATTTTAACAGACTTTGCATTGATCTGCGTATGATCGGAACCTGTGTCTCCAGCGCATATTTTTCAATCTCATTCAGCCACGCCGGATTCCCACTGTCCAGGGAATCAATAAATGCGGACATTCTTTCATCTATGATCATACCTATCTCCATTCCGCAGACGCTTACCACGTCTCAGGATCTGTGATAACTACTGTGCGGTAACTGTTTCTGCAGTCTTCTCTGTCTCCCCGGTGACTGCACTGCCGTTGTCTATGGTATCTACGGTCTCTTCTGTCGCATCTTCCGGATTTCCCGCCATGACCTCCATCATTTCTTCAGCTGTCATCGCAGTGCTTAATTCATACGTTCCGGGATTCCACTCTTTCTTATACTCAGATAACAAATACTGCAGGGCAAAAAGTTTACCGTCCTTTACCAGGCCTTTATCCTGCATGGCCGCACCGATTTCTGTTGCAGACATGTCAGACGTCAGGGTTACGGTAACATTACGTCCTTCCCCACTGGAAATCGCCGGTTCCGTGAAAATACGGTAACCGTAGTCATAGCACGTGGATGCTCCGGTGTAAACCAGATACACCACAGCCACTGCAAATACCACTTTTAAGATCGCACCTAATACAGCACCTGCCAAATTCGCTGCTTTCATGTTTTCCGTCCTTTCTTATCCAGGTAATCCGCATTTCGAAGCATGCATTCGCAAAATCGTCTCTCTTGTAACCATTCTGCATTTCGAAGCATGCATTCGCAAAATCGTCTCTTCGAGACTTTCTTTTTGCTCATGCATGGCTTCTCGCCATATGGATTTTCTCAGACAGCTCTTATTAAGCAAGCTTAAACGATCTGTCTGAAAAAAATCCACATGTTTCGAAATGCTCACTCAAAATGCATCTGGTCGGTGACGTAGAGACCGATTTCCTGCATCATACGGCAAAATGCCAGCTCTGCTGCCAGGAAATCCGATACCAGCGGGTTTTCCCGGAAAGCTTCGTTTTCTCTGGTAAACTGATCCAGCTTGTCAAAGTTCGTGTCCTTGCTGGTCTGTAATTCGAAATTTCTGGTCCGGAAATCATCGATCTGTCTCTTGAGTTCCGGCTGCTCTTTTACATGCGCCAGCTGCTTCTGATATTCCAGATAAGCGTCGGTATTACGGATTGCCTGTACCATCTGTTCTACCGCCTGATTTACATTTTCGTCGGATGTAATCTTCATCTGCCTACGACCTTTCCAACAATTGCTAACGGTTTATACTTCCATAATGATGGGGAGGATCATGGGACGTCTCTTGGTCTTCTTCCATACATAATCACTGAGGACATCCTTGGTGGTAGTCTTCAGCTTGCCCCAGTCTGTGATTCCCTTATCCAGACATGCCTGCAGCGCATCGTCCACAGTGCGTCTTGCCTCCTCGATCAGTTCATCGGATTCCTTCACATATACGAAACCTCTGGATACGATATCGGGACCTGCCACCAGTTCTCCGCTGGCTCTATCCAGACTCATGACCACGATCATAATACCATCTTCTGCCAGATGCTGTCTATCTCTCAATACTACATTTCCGACATCACCGACGCCCAGACCGTCGACCAGAATAGCCCCTACAGGTACTCTGCTGTTTACCTTTGCCTGTTCTTCGTTGACTTCCAGTACATCTCCGGAGGACAGGATGAAGATATTGTCCTTGCTGATGCCAAGGCTCTCTGCGATCTTGGCCTGCGCTTTCAAATGCTTATATTCTCCGTGAACCGGCACTGCGTACTTCGGATGGATCAGGGTATAGATCAGCTTGATCTCTTCCTGGCAGGCATGTCCGGATACATGGGCATCCTGGAAGATAACGTCTGCACCCTTACGGAGCAGCTCGTTAATGATCTTGGTAACGGACTTCTCATTGCCCGGGATAGGGTTAGATGAGAAGATGACGGTGTCCCCTGCACCGATGGTGATCTTGCGGTGCATGTTATTGGCCATACGGGACAGGGCAGCCATGCTCTCGCCCTGGCTTCCGGTGGTGATGATGACCTGCTGTTCATCAGGATAATTCTTCATCTGATCCAGATCTACCAGTGTATTTTCCGGAATATTGATGCACTCCAGCTTAATAGCGGTATCCAGAATATTTACCATGCTGCGGCCTTCCACAGCTACTTTACGACCGAATTTGTAGGCGGTATTGATGATCTGCTGTACACGATCCACATTGGATGCGAAGGTTGCCACGAAAATTCTGGTGTTTTTATGCTCTTCAAATAAAGTATCAAAGGTCTTACCCACTGTCTTCTCGGAAGGGGTAAAGCCGGGGCGCTCTGCATTAGTGGAATCACACATCAGTGCCAGCACACCCTTTTTGCCGATCTCCGCAAAACGCTGCAGATCAATGGCATCTCCGTATACCGGAGTGTAATCTACCTTGAAGTCTCCGGTGTGCACTACGATACCGGCGGGAGAATAAATTGCCAGTGCTGCGGCGTCTACGATACTGTGATTCGTCTTGATGAATTCTACACGAAAATCCCCCAGATTGATAGACTGTCCAAACTTCACTACTTTACGCTTAGTCTTCTTCATGAGATTGTGCTCGGTCAGCTTGTTCTCTATGATCCCCATGGTCAGGCGGGTAGCATAGATAGGCACATTGATATCCCGCAGCACGTAAGGCAATGCTCCAATATGGTCTTCATGTCCGTGGGTAATGACAAAACCCTTTACCTTGTCAATATTATCCTTCAGGTAAGTCACATCCGGAATGACCAGATCGATTCCCAGCATATCATCCGCAGGGAAAGACAATCCGCAGTCCACCACAATAATACTGTCCTCATACTGGAAGGCAGTAATGTTCATACCAATCTGTTCCAGGCCTCCCAAAGGAATGATCTTCAGACCTGAAACGTTACTATTCTCTTTTTTCTTTTTCAACGAATTTACCTCCAAATTCTATACGTCTATACATCTTGCTTCGTGTATGTATCCCGGCGTCAGAATGGACTGGTATGCTCTGCAAACAAAGACCCGTGATTCCCTACCCGATCTCCCTGCTCTCTTCTCGAAAATTCGCACGGAGATCAGGCATTCCGGATCTTACGATTCCATCAAAATAACGGCATCTCTCATGCCCTTCGTGTATTCCCTGTCACTTTCAGCACAAAACCATTATAGGTTGAAACCGGCAAAGCATCCTGTAGCCATCTCTGCCAATCATACAAATCATGTAACTGTTCATTTATAAATATAAGACTCCCCCTCCCATGAGGGCGTCTGTATTTATCATATAGTAACTATTCAGAATAGTTACATCATATATCATGGTCATAAGCCCGAAAACACGACGTGCTTGCACGGGAGTTATTTTATGGCTTAATGACCTGACCCAATATGATCTAAATTAAATCAATGTCCTCTAACATATCCGCAAACACACCGGATACCGCTTCCAGTTCTTCATCATCGGAGACAACATCATAAATACTCTCTTCTTCGCCGTCCTGAGACATATCTTTCAGGATCAGGGCATCTCCGTCGCCCTCTTCCACATCAGTCACCAGGATGTAATTGTGTCCACCGATCCTGGTCTGTTCCAGTACATAAAATTCTACAGGTTCCTCGCCTTCGGGGCAAAATGTGATCTTTTCCAATTTACTCATTCTGTTTCCTTTTTCTTTTCATTGTTCCTGCGATCCAGATAGCCCTGCAGGATCAGAGTCGCTGCGATCATATCCACGTAATCCTTACGGTTCTCACGGCGGATCCCCGCTTCCATCATTGCCTTGTCCGCAGCTACGGTTGTCAGTCTCTCATCCCAGAAGATGACTGGGAGACCGGTACGTCTTTCCAGCTTTTCCTTGAACTCTTTAGTCAGTTCCACACGGACGCCTTCGGTGTCGTTCATATTCTTGGGAAGTCCCAGTACAATCTCTTCCACTTCATTTGCCACGATCAGTTCTTCGATTCTTGCCAGTGTCTGCCGTAATTTATTTTCTTCCTTGCGGCGAATGATCTCTACACCCTGCGCTGTTAAGAGCAGACTGTCACTGATCGCCACGCCCACGGTACGTGAGCCGAAATCCAAACCCATGATACGCATGTGGGTCCTCCTGCCAATTGTAATTATTTCCAGTGTTTTGTCTTAATATACTCTGTGAGCAGTTCTTCCACCAGCTCGTCCCGTTCCACCTTCATGATCAGGCTGCGGGCATTCTTGTGGCTGGTAATATAAGTGGGATCTCCACTCATAATATAACCTACGATCTGGTTCACAGGGTTATATCCCTTCTCCGTCAGTGCCTCATATACGGTAGAAAGCACCAGCTTTACACCGGTCTCAGGTTCTGTCTCTACCTTGAAGTATTGTGTATTTCCTAAGTCCTGCATACGATCCTCTTATTCTGCCTTAATGCATTTTCTGTAACTATCAGAGCCCCATTCGCAAAACCGCCGCTGTGCAGCTCCTTTTGCACGGCTCTGAAAAGTTGCAAATCTTTCCGTTATGCCTTATATTAACGCATTTACCTTGAAAATTCAAGTGGTGATAGTGTCAATCGTAACAATCTCATCCGTCAGGAATCCCTGCACTTTGCCGAGGACAACAGTATTGGTGCAAAGATTCTTATTTTTTTCCAAAGGTATCGCCACTTTGACATAATCCACCGTATGTCCCAGCAGATACTCTTTTCCATGGATCTGTTTTGTCTCTTCCAAGAGTACTTCTACTTCCCGGCCCACGTAATGTGCCCGAAACAGCTTCGACTGCTCCTTTTCCATGGCAAGAAGTTCCACACTACGCTCCGCCTTCACGGGATCCGGCACCTGGTCCGGCATCACGGCGGCTCTGGTTCCTGCTCTCTTGGAATATTTGAAAATATGCATTTCAAAAAACCGGATCCTGTCTAAAAACACCTTCGTCTGTGCGAATTCTTCTTCTGTTTCCCCGGGGAATCCTACAATGACATCCGTGGTGATCGCCGGATGCTCAAATACTTTACGCAACAGCGCCACACTTTCTGCATACTCTTCCGCAGTATACTTACGGTTCATCCGGCGTAGCGTGGCATCACAGCCGCTCTGCAAGGACAGATGGAAATGAGGACACAGCTTCGGCAGTGCCGCCATCCGCTCTGCGGTCTCTTCGGTAATGATCCGGGGCTCCAGAGAACCGATACGGATACGTTCAATGCCTTCAATGTCATGGATCCTTTCCAACAGATCGATCAGTTTGCTGCTGCCGGAGTAATCTCTTCTTTCCTCATCTTCTTTTAATACAGAGACACTTTCGCCCCGTTTCCAGGCTTCTTCTTCGAAATCAATACCGTAGGAACTGATATGGATCCCCGTCAATACGATCTCTCGGTAGCCCGCCCGAGCCATGCCGGTGATCTCCCGGATAATATCTTCCGCTCTGCGGCTGCGAACTCTGCCTCTCGCATAGGGGATGACGCAATAGGAACAGAACTGATTGCAGCCGTCCTGGATCTTGATATAAGCCCGGGTATGCTCTGCAGTCTGCTTCAGGGTCATTTCTTCGTATTCTGCGGTATGGTTAATATCTATGACAGTGGTGTCATGCAGGGTCTTGTCCACATTGGGCCGGGCTTCTCCTGCGTTCTCTGCCACTGCGTCCTCCTGCTCGAGATCCTGCAAATATTCTTCCAGAATGGATGCCAGATCCTTCTTGCGGTTATTGCCGATCGCCAGATCAATGCAGGGGTCCTGCTCCACATCTTCTCTTCCGGTCTGCACATAACAGCCCACTGCCACCACCAGTGCTGCCGGATTTTTCTGTTTCGCCCGATGAAGCATCTGTCTGCTTTTCCGGTCTGCAATATTGGTAACTGTGCAGGTATTTACGATGTAAATATCTGCGATTTCATCAAATGGTACAATAGTATAACCTTTTTCTTGTAACATTTGTTGCATTACTTCTATTTCATAGGAATTAACCTTACATCCGAGGTTGTGTAATGCTACACTTTTCATAGGA
>Ga0129310_1001342_pt1 | contig 21955 bp, 21 predicted proteins | sample Go1ome_2_FD_94433 | JGI IMG/M metagenome (GOLD analysis project Ga0129310, IMG submission 94433) | Western lowland gorrila individual fecal microbial communities from Wisconsin, USA - Go1022A metagenome | ecosystem: Host-associated > Mammals > Digestive system > Large intestine > Fecal | place...
ATGCCAATCTCCATCAGATAATCCAGGGTTGCACCCCAGGTGATGATTCCACTGTAATTCGGCGTTCCCGCTTCCAGTCGCGCCGGAAACTCCGCAAAAGTTGTTTTTGCTTCTGTCACGATATCGATCATGCCGCCGCCATAGCGGTACGGCTGCATCTCATTCAGCCATTTTTCACGTACAAACAGACAGCCAACACCGGTCGGCCCCATCATTTTATGTGCAGAAAATCCAAGGAAATCACACTGCAATTCTGCCAGATCAAAGGTTCTGTGGCGTACCGCCTGCGCCGCATCAATGTACACCGGAATGTCATATTCTTTCGCCCATGTAATCAGCGTTTCTATATCCACTACGGTTCCCGTCACATTGGAAACGGCTGTCACTGCCAGCAGTTTCACCTTATCTGACAGCATCTGTCGTGCCGCGTCCATATCCAGTTCTCCGTCTACCGTCGGAATCATACGAAACTCCGCTCCGCACTCCTGACAGACCTGCTGCCATACAACAAAGTTTGCATGATGCTCTAATTCGGTGGACAGCACCACATCTCCCGGTTGCAGTACATGACGCAGAAAACTCTGTGCCACCAGATTTGCGGAATCCGTTGCCCCGGAAGTAAATATGATTTCTCCCTGACCTTCGGCATATAAAAATGTCTTTAATTTATCCCGCACAGCCTCCATGTGCATGGTGGACTGTTCGCTCAAGTAATGAATGCCCCTGTGGACATTTGCATTGTACTTTGTGTAATGCTTCACAAAACAATCCAGAACCTGCTGAGGCAGCTGTGTCGTCGCCGCATTGTCCAGGTAGATCAGATCTTTTCCATGTACTTTTTCTTTTAAAATCGGAAAATCTTCCCGAATTTCCTCCCAACTACGCATATTTCTCTCCTTTAACCTATGTATCATCTCATTGGTAAAAGTGTATCACCTATCATTTTTTGTTACAAGTAATTTTAGCGCAAGAATCCTTATCATTCCGGCTTTTACACCTTCTGATAAGGATTCTCGACATTGGTTTTGTTTTATGGTTTAAGTTTGATGATTTCTTTTTTATTTTTCCGGAAGTCCGGCTTCTTTTCTATAACGTGCATCTACTTCCTGAATATGTTTTGGATTTACCATGCAGATCAGAATCAGTGAGATCACACCCAGAATTCCAATCACACCAAGTGTTACATGATAACCATAGCTGAGGCCAAGCATAATGATCATTGTCGGTCCAAATGCCTGAATTGCATTTGCTACCGGATTTGCCACTCCAAATACGGATGGGAAATCTTCCCCTCTCCAGTACTGTGCAGACAAAGATACCGTAAAATTACTTGCTGCGCCTTCAAATACCATCAGCATATAAAATCCGATCAGCAGCGTTGGAACAGAATGGATAAATCCAAACACACCCGTCAGCACTGCAAAAATACAGGCAATGATCACTGCTTTTTTTGTACCGAATTTTGTATCCAGAATACCGATCACATAACTTCCCAGACAGGCTACAACCGTAACCATAGCAGTTGCAATTGTTCCGTATTTTGCATAGAAATCCGGATAATAACTCAAAATATTTATAATCTGTGATGCAGCTCCCACTGAAGTTGCTAACAGAATTCCCTGCGGAATGATCATAAACCAGAAGTCACGACATTTCAGTGTATTCTTTACCGTCCATACTGATTTTTTTCTATTTTCAATTTCCGCCTGCATCATGCTTTTTGCAGTTTCCGGATCCATATTTTTATCATTATCACGGTATGCACCACATTGTTCAGGGAAATCTTTGATAAACACCAGTGCAATTATAATTCCAATAATACCTACGATCAAAAATGGCAGGTAGGAAACAAGTGCGCCCTTCACAAAATAGGTAGCTGCAAAAACTGATAAAAATACTCCGCCTGTTATCGGGAATGCCAGCGTAGAAATACCCATTGCAGTACCTTTTCTGCGTGGGAACCACTGACCGATCAAAATTCCGATCAACAGTGTACTTCCAACCTGTGAAAAGAAAATTGCACAGCCAAAAATGAAGAGCCATAATGCTTCATTGACAAATATGGTAGCCATTCCAAATCCAAAGACAATACTTAATGCCATAAAAATAATGGACAGACGCTTAAAGCTTTTTACATGTGCAAGCCATTTTGAAAACACAAGCTGAAATACTACACCCAGCAGGACAACTGCAGTATATACTTTTGATACACTTGCAACATTCCACCCATAAAGAGCTGCATTTCCATTTGCCTGAATATTTTGTCCGAAACTATTAAACACTGTAAACATAAAAAATCCAATTGCCTGATACAGTATCAACATACCACCACGAAAACCGAATCCTTTTTTCATTTTCCTTCTCCTAACGTTTTAATGATTATTTGCAAAATACCATTTCCAGACCCAGAACATCGCATACTGCTCTCAGGTCATCTACATAATCGCCATATACAAGAGCCATATGGCTGCCAAACTCACAGGTTTTTTCGTATGCCTTTTTGGCATTTTCCACCTCATATACAACTGCAGTCGAACAATTCTGTCGTTTGTATCCTAACTGACCTTTGATTATTCCGCGGAACACAAGCATTTTTTCACATTTTGGATCAATACGGATTACTGTAACAGTCTGGTCTGCATCTTTACTGAAATCATACCGCATGGTTGCGCCCCATCCACTGAAAGCAAAAGAACGAAGAGCGTAAGATTCCTTTTCTGCATCGTAACCTTTCAATTTGCGATTTGCTACAGAATGTAATGTAACCATTAAATTATCATTTTCATCCAATGGAGCCAGTTCTTCCGGAAGTGCTGCTGAGAAATCCGGTGCCACCGGTTTTCCGTCTTTCATCTGGAACCAGCATGTATTCCCCATATAAGTAGCCTGTCTGGTCAGATTTTCAAGAATAATTTTACAAATTAAAATATTCAGATCAATTTCACAGGCAGATGGGATTCCCTGCTCTTCCAGGAGAGAATGTGTCATACATAAAGTACAACGCTCCTCGTTCAGTCTTCTGGTAGAGCACATATCCGGACATGGTGCAGAAAATGCATTGCAATATCTGTAATCAAGTAATTTTTTTACCAGATAATACGCCTTGATCGATGGAATCATATTTTCACGTTCCATATCACATTCTACAGCACCTGCGATCAGCTCATCTGTAATCCGTTCCACTTCTTTCATATCTTCAGAAGTCAGGTTCTGCTGCATTCTTCCCGGCGTAGTCGGATTCTCACAATTACGGTCTACCGCCAGCTGATCCAGAAATTCATGCACATCCATCATGCTGTATTTGAAATTCAGTTTTTTCTGTACATCTTCCAGACAAAGAAATCCATCCTGTGCACTGACCGGAGAATAGTCGGTTGCAAAACGATTGATCAGCAAGGCACGTGTATTTGCCAGTGCTTTTTTTACCTGCATTGCGCGCATGATCTGTCCACCACGCTCCCAGTCATACAGTGGGTAACACTCGATACCACGCGCACGCAATGCAGTTGTCTCAGTAGAAATACCGAACAGAACTGCATTATAGAAAAATAATGGTTTTCCACATCTGCGGGCAAATTCGATCGTAACCTGTGTACTTCTTCCACTTCCGGTAATGATATATGCATCGGTATCATCCGGTGCAAGAATTTTTTCCATATCATCTTCATTTACAATCCATTCGTCTGTATATCCTTTTACGCGAACCGGCTCCATTACTTCCACGCACTCCGGCACATTCTCATTTACAGTTTTTACAAAAGATTTGTATATTTCTGTACTTACCATCTGATCAAATTCCGGTGTTAAAGCATCTCCCTGTCCGAATCTGCAAGGACCTTCATATACATACTGATGTGTAAAATCCACGAACACCGGCTTAATTTTTAATTTAATATCAATTCCTTTTCTAATATTACTCATCGTTTTCCTTTCCTTTTAAAACACAACTATTTACTCTTTCTCTTCCAGTTTTTCCAAAATCGCATTCAGCCCCTGTAATTGTTCCTGTGTAAAATGTTTTCTGAAATATCCTTCTTCTATCAAGGTACAATGAAACTGCCGTACTTCTTCTCTGCTTCTTCCATTGTATATTTCACGAATCAAAGACAGCGCACCGCGAATGATCAGGGACTCACTGTCTCCCATAAAAATCAGGTTTTCTTCATATATTGCACAAATCCAGGTCTGCACCTGACATTCCCGGATCAGATACTCGTCTGTACGATACTGCTTCGGATAATCCGGAAGATCAAGACCGCATTCTACAATAAAAGTATACTGACTCATCTGATCTTCCAGCTCTGTCAGATCATTCTTAATCTCGGTCTCAATTTCCAGCATACTTTTCCACATAACAATCCTCCGATGATTCTGTCTCATCCTGCTGTCTACGCTTTTCTATCAGTTTTTGATATACACAATCGGTTAAATCTGAAAATGTATCGATCCTGATACTGTCATCTGCATCTAATTGAATTTGATATTCACGATTCACCGCCAGCAAAAAAAGAATTTTTTTGTTCATAGCCGTTGTCGCGCCCCCACATTTGGAGGCGCTCTCTGCAGCATCTAATTCTCCATGCGGCATTTTGGCCACCTTTTCTGCCGATATCTGACAAATTTCATAGAAGTTATCCGTAGTTACTTCCTCTGTTTCTAATGAAAATTTGGAACACATATATGCAAAAAACAATTTCTTAAATTCTGCCTGATCCATATATTTCTGCGACAAGATCAGATCTACAAAGTTCTGACTCAATTTTTGCTGACGTAAAATCCGCTCTTTTATTTTCTGACGCATCAGGCTGTCACTACTTCCATTCCAAGCACTTCACCGAGCATTCTGACATCATCCACATGATCGCCAAATACCAATGGCATATGTAAACCAAATTTTGCCTGTTTGTGGAAATACTCATACTTATCGGCTACTTCAAAATAAACACCTTCCGTACATCCTGTTGCATGATAGCCAAAGCCATCCAGTACCGTTCCTTTTGCCACCATGATTTTCTCACATAAAGGATCAAAACGCATTAGTGTAATGGTTTCCCCCCGATACTGTGAAAAATCAATTCTCATGGTTGCGCCCCAGCCACTGTGTGTAAACGGACGTAACGCATATGGGGTCTTCTCTGTGTCAAATCCATGGATCAGACGGTTCGGAGTCGCATGTCCGCTGTAATAAATATTCTGTGTGCGATCCATATCCTCAATGTATCCGATTCCGGCAAATTCACCTTCAACCTGTTTTCCTCTCCAGATACATGGCTGTGTATTTCCCATGTAAGGTGCTTTTCCTGTTAAGTTTGCCAATGCTGCGATAGATAATGTGCCAAGCAGATCATACTCACATCCAGATGGAATTCCCATCTCATTTAACAGTGAGTGGCTGAAGCAGAAGGTAAACTGTTCTTCATTCATTCTTCTTGTTGCACATCCGTCCGGACAGACAGCTGTAAATGCATTACATCCGAAATGCTCACATAATTTCTCGATCAATACTGCTGCCTTAACGGAATTTTCAATGTAATGCTGCTGCACATCATTTTCTGCAGAACCATCAGACAGTTCCTGTGACCACTCCTTAACTTCTTCCATATCTTTGTCTGTCAGATTATATACCTGACGTCCCGGTAACGTATGATTTTTTCCATGCTCATTGACATGCATCATATCCAGAAACTCATGGAAACTGAAATAATTAAAGCGTGCACCCAGTTTCTTGGTCACCATATCATTGCTGATAAATGCATCCTGACCACCCATGGAATACTGGGAATTATTTCTGGTTACTGCAAGTACTTTTGTGCGCTGTAATGCTTTTCTTGCACGAAGTGCTTTCAGCAGACGGATTGCATCCGGAAGATCAAGAATTGCATAGCTCTCATAACCTCTGGCATTCAATACCGCATGTTCAATCGTAGATGCAAACATTCCTTCGCCGGCTACCGGAACATGATAGCGCATTGCAAATTCTTTCATGATGCCTTCCCCGCGCATTCCGGTAAAAATAAAGATATCCGCTTTTCCTACACAATCTGCCAGCTTCTGTTCTTCCTCGTCCGTAATAAAAAACTCATCTGACATTTTAATGTACAATGGATCCAATAAATGAATGCCAGGGATCTGACTCAATGCTCCACCATATCCCTGTGTCCACATCTTAAAAATCTCAGCCTGGTTCATCAGGTCAAATTCCTGTGTCAATGCCTCTGGCGGGCCAAAACGGCATGGTCCTTCATATGCATACTCATGGATCAAAGCCGTATACACTAATTGTACATTCAATTCCACATCTACACTTTTTTTCACATCATACATCCTGTTTTTCTCCTTTTTCTTTATCGGGTTCCGCGCGGTATCTTTTTGATGATTTTATCATATCGCACAAAGATTCTTTTGTGAAATTGTAATGTTCTATTGCTAAATACACATCTTGCATAACATGCTTTGGTTTTTGCAATATATTTTTTGTAATATTTTACACTTGTTTTTTCTTGCTCATGGTGATTTTTACTAATCCGATAGGATTGATATGATTAAAAACTCCCTGATGGGAGGAGATTTGATCTTCAATATAAAAGATATGATATTTCTGTTTATAATTTATACTTCATACACCGGCAAACTGTTGATCAACAAGGCCAGTGCCGGATTATAGTTTTCTTTTTTCCATGCTGAAATCAGAAACTGTCCTTCTTCTTTTTTTAATTCTACATACCGAAACAGCTCCCGGTTCCTTGCCAGCTGAATATTTCCAGAGATGATCGCAACCCCATTTCCGGCTGCTACATTTAATAATACCGATTCATGATTCTTTACATATTTTACTTTCTGGCAGGAAAAGCCATATTTATTCAATATTTCGTCTATTTCCACATGACGGTTCGGAGAATCCTGTTCTTCCGTTGTTATAAAGGTTTCTTTTTTCAGATCTTCAATGCACAAATTTTCTTTCTGTCCTAATACGCTGTTTCGCGGAACAATAATCCCTGCATCCAACCAGAAAATTTTCTGAATCATAAGAGATGGCAAATTCTTTGATTCAAATTCCAAGGAAAAAATAATATCATAAGTTCCATTATTTATCCCTCTTCTTAAATCACCAAAAGATGCATAACGGATTTCCAATGTCAATCCAGGGTATGAACTGCCAAAATTTGCCAGAATACCGGCCAATTTTGCATCTGCTTCAAATCCCTCTAATGCGCCGATTGTTAATTTACCTGAAATCCCATTGCTCATGGCCCAGACCTCACTCAGTCCATTTTGTATTGCGTTCAGTGCATCCTTTAGGTGACTGACCATTACCGCTCCTTCCGGTGTCAGACGTACTTCTTTCTTGTTTCGCATAAATAAAGCTACTTTACACTCTTCTTCCAGCTGCCGGATCTGTCTGCTGATGGTCGGCTGTGTCAGATAAAGTTTTTCAGCAGCCTTGGTAAAATTCAAACAATCTGCCACAATCAGAAATGTTTTTATCTGTTCTGTTGTCATCTTATTTCCTCCCAGCTACATGTTTTCTTTCTCGTTTCCTCTGGATATCATACAAATGGATTTTTTCATATCAAAACCACATATCCGGATTTACATCCAGTCGATCAATAAATTCCTTCAACTCCGGCTTATGATTCGCCTTCCGCCAGATCAGTGCCACACCGCTTCTGGTATTTGCCACCGGCCGAAACTGAACTTCCCCAAAACTCGGATTTGCATAACCCCTGAAATTGCGGTCACAGATAAATACGTCCCATTCCGCCATCAGATTATATGGCAGAGATGTCGCGTTATTTGTATACCGCACATAATCCGGCTCAAATCCCGCCTTATGACACAGATCATCAATCATTCCGTTATAACTTGGTGTATAAAGCGGTGAAATAGAAACAAACCTGCATTTTGCCAGATCCTGAATGTCGATCAGTTCCTTTTGGGCCAACGGATTTCCTGACAGCATTCCCACATTATGGGGACAGACATTGATCACACAGCAATCCAGTTCTTCTGTCTGCAGCTGCTCCACATCATACAGCACCGTGTAACCCAGATCCAGATGCCCGTTCAGCACCTGTTCCCTGATTTCTTCTACCGGATAGCTGTGGATGCTCAGATATACATCCGGTCTGTGCTGCGTAAATACACGGATCTGCGGCAATGCGAATTTTTCGGGATCATGGGAATCCAGCATACCGATAGACAACATACTCTGATAACCGCTTTGCAGAATCCTGCACTCCTCCACGGAATGGTCAAAATCTTCCAGCACCTTCTGCCATTTCTCATACAAATGTTTTCCTGCATCCGTCAGGATCAGTCGTTTATGACTGCGGATAAAAAGTGTGAGTCCCAGTGTCTGCTCAATGGAAATAATTGTCTTACTCAATGTCGACTGTGTCGTATACAACTGTTTCGCTGCACTGGTAAAACTGCCCTTTTCAGCCACTTCCAGAAAATAGTGGATCTGCAGCATATTAATTTTCGGATACTCTTTCTGCTCCATACCGTTCCTCCCCTCTGAATAAACAGCATATTTTCCGCTGTTTCGTACGCTGCACACTGGAAGCTGTAACATTCATCTTCTGCGATAAAGTCTTCCTATTACAGCATTTTCATAGTAAAATTGTATGTTTTATTCTATATCGTGAAAAATATGCCAAATATTATTCTTTTTTGGAATATAAGTCCATTTTTGAAACTTTTTATCAATTCTTCGGGTTATCTATTCTATTTTCGAATAATATTAGCGTTTTTCTTCGCTTTTCTTTCCTGTATTTTTCAATTAGTATCATTATAGCATTAAAAAACGCAATGTAAAGGAGAAGAAAAAATGATTGAAAAAATTACTGATGTAAAACTGAATGTCCGCCCGGTTTTTATCGGCCTTGTACACCAGTACTACTATGAGGGACCGTGTCGTTTCGGAAAAGGGGAAGAACTTGAAAAAGACTACGATGTGTTTATGAACTCCGAACTTTATAAACAATTCCAGAAAGATGTCGCAGAAAACATGCCTATGGATGCCGTCAATATGATGGATCCAATCTATGTAGAACGCGATGACTGGTTTTTAACAGATGAAGATATGTTCCGAACAATGGCAAAAGATATCGATCAGGTTGATTATTACCTGTTTTCCTTTGGTATCGGCCGTGGCGATATTTATCTGGAATTTGCTCAGAGATATCACAAACCGCAGGGCGTTATGCCTGCTCAGTGCTGTGAAGCAACGGTAAATACTTCCGCTGTTCGTGCAAGAGGCCTGGAAGCTTACGCCTACCGCAGCTGGGAAGAGTTAGCAAGACATATGCGTGTCCTGAGAGCAAGAAAAGCGCTTGCAAGCACCCGCGTTATGGTTGTTACACGTTTTAATTCCTCCCGTTCTTTCAGTTCTTCCGATAACCTGGTAGATCTGAACTATGTGACAGAGAAATTTGGTGTACAGTTCCGTTATCAGAACTTCCATGAATTAATGGATATGCTGACCGTCAGAGATCCGAAGACAAACCCGACACTTCCGGGTCGTGAAGCCTGCAACCTGACAGAGAAAGACATGAAAGAGGTCGAGCGTCTGGCAGATGAACTCATCGCAGGTGCAAAGGAAGTTCGTATGGAACGTGAAAAACTTGAAAAATCCTTGAAAGGATATGTATTAGTTCAGAAACTCCTCGACCGCAACGGATGCAACGCATACACCATGCCATGTCCGGACTGCTGCTCCACCAGAAGATTAAACCATGAGCAGCTTACTTTCTGCCTGACACACTCTCTGAACAATGAGAATCAGATTCCATCCTCCTGTGAGATGGATATCAACTCCGTACTGGCTATGGCCATTATGGAAAACCTTTCTGACAAAGCGGTTTATATGGGTAACTCCAACCCGGTACTGTACCGTGACGGAAAAATGGTGACCATGCAGGGATTCGGTCAGGATCAGCTGGCTGCAGCTACTGACGAACGTGAGGATCTGTATCTGGTATTCCACTCCACACCAAACCGTAAACTGCACGGTTATAAAGAAGATTCCAAAGCAGAGTACAGCCTTGCTCCATTTGCAAACGACCAGGGATTCGGCGCAACCATCCGCTATGACTTTACACAGGATGCTGGTCAGGAAGTAACCTTACTTCGTATCTCACCGGATGCAAAGAAACTGTTTGCCGCAAAAGGAACCATCCTTGCCGGTTCCGGTGCAGAGCGCACAAACTGTGATCAGGGATTCTTTATGAAGATTGCAAATCAGGAAGACTTCTTCTACAAACATATTAATTTTGGTAATCATCTGGTTGTTACATACGGCGATTATGTCAAAGAATTACAGATGCTCGGCGAGAGCCTCGGACTGGAAGTTGTAACAGCATAATTCAAGAATTCCCCGGCATTCCTGCTGCGGTATGTGCAATGGAAACTTTAAATTTTACGGTCATCTGACAGAAAGAGGAACGATCAATGTCCATCATCAAGAAAAAGAGCGGACTTCTCATGTATCAGAAAAAGTCTGCCGAATATATGGAACAATTACAAACCACGCCTTATCCGGACTTGGAATCTCTGCATCAGGATCTGTACGGCTTTATCCTGAGCAAATATATACTGCTTGGTGATGTCACTGATATTTATGATCTGACTGAACTTGCTGAATTAAGTGTGGCCAAGACCATTCAGATGCCAAAAGAGGACAGCAAACAATTGGATGGCGCACATTCCTGCGAAGGAACCACCTCTGCCATGAATAAAAAAGTGTTGCTTCTCATGGCTCTGCAAAAAGGGCTGAATATAAAATTTTCAGCCCAAAATACTGCCGATCTGACAGATACCCGGCTCATTGCACAGGAAGTCTGGAAATTACTTAACACAAAATAACTACCAAAACCACTATATTTTTTGAAACACAATGTGTCTCTGTTTTAGGGGCAGATTGTGTTTCTTACGCTAAGGGAAAACCTAGTGTTTTACTGGGAGAAAGGTTGACAAAATGAAAAAAGGGAATAAAAGCGAATTATTTAATTTTGGAAAAGGTTGGGGGACCATTATTTTCTGTCTGCTGATGTTCTGGTTTTATGCCGGAATGGTCAACGACAGTTCCAATGTTGTCGCTCCTGCAGTTGCAGAGAAACTCGGCATTCCTGCCGGAAATGTATTAAATATGGGTACCGTGGCCGCCATGGTCGGTGTTATCTTCTTCTTCGTCATGGGCGCGGTAAACCGTAAGATCGGACCGCGTGTAACAAGTTTTATCTGTCTGATCCTTGGTGGTGTCGGCTACTTCGGCATGGGACATGCCAACAGCCTTGCTCAGTATGCTATCGCATTATGCATCTGTACCATCGGATGTATGAGTGCCGGTTATATTTCCGGCGGTGCTTTCGTTGCACAGTGGTTTCCGAAGAAAAAAGGTATCGTTATGGGTTATACAACCATGGGCCACAACATGTCCACCGGTTTCTTCGTACCGCTAATCACTATGCTTGTAGCAAGAATGGGCGTTACAAATGCCGTTGTATTTCCGGTGATTTTAATCGTGATCCTCGCTTTTGCCGGACTTGTATTTATGAGAAATACTCCGCAGGAGCGCGGCATTAACCCGGATAACGTATCTGATGAAGAATATCGAAATGAATATTTCAATGAAGAGCTTGATGAGGACGGTGGCTGGACAGTAAAGAAATTATTCTCCAAGAAAACATTCTGGCTGGTTGCAGTTGCTTCCGGTGGATTCCAGTTTGTATCCACCATTATCATCACACAGCTTGTCGTTCGTAACCAGGAAGTAGGATTTACACAGACACAGGCACTTACCATTATGACAATCCTTGCTTTTGCAGGTATCGTCGGATCCTGGATCATCGGCGCTATGGATCAGAAACTGGGCACAAAGAAAACCATGATCTTCTTCGGAATCTGGTATGCAGTTGCCCTGCTTCTGGAAGTAACAGAAAAACGTCCGCTGGTCATTGTTTTCCTGATCATGTTCGCACTGGCTCTGGGCGGTTCCGCCAACTTTACGACCTCCCTGCCTGCAGCTGTATTTGGACGTCACGGATTTAAAAAAGTAAACTCCGTACTTTTCCCGATCCAGGCACTGGTATCTTCCTTTGGATTCTGTGTCAACGGAAATGTATTGAACGCAACCGGAAACCTAAGAATGTCCTACGTAATTGCTGCCATTGCTTCTATCGTAGTTGTTGTCATTGTACTTTTCATCAATGAACATCAGTACAACCGCGATTTCATGACTGAAAGTGAAGCAGAAGCATTTACAAGAGAATTAGAAAAATAAGAAAGAGAGTGCAACATGACAGAACAAAGACTTTCCATCGCAGAAGAACAGGCAGAATTTATTGATGATTTCAACGAAATTGATGACTGGATGATGCAATACAGCTGTCTGCTGGAATTAACCGCAGATATGGAACCTGTATCAGATAATGAAAAAAATGACCAAAATAAGATCTCCGGCTGCCAGGCCGATTTGTGGATCATCCTTTCCTGTGAAAATGGAATCGTCCACGTCCGCGCCGACAGTGATTCTCTGATCGTAAAAGGCATTGTCGCTGTCATAGTTGCCCTCTTTGACAAACGTACCCCGCAGGAAATCTGCGGGGCACACATTGATTTTCTTGAAAAAACTCCGTTAAAAGAACAGATCTCTACCGACCGTTTTCACGGTATGCAGACCGTGATCCGCCGAATCCAGGATTACAGCACCTCTCTGGCACAGATGTAGACCATATACGCTGCGTAGATCACCAGCATACTCACGCCGCCAGCCCGGGTCAGAAGCTGTTTTTTCCATACCAGGATCATAATGTACAGACTGATAAGAATCAGCAGTACAATATCAATAATATTATTCATATTCACTGCGATCGGACTGATAGCAGATGCCAGACCACCTACCAGCAGAATGTTGAAAATATTGGAACCGATGACATTTCCAAGTGCCATTCCCGCCTGGTTTTTCTTTGCTGCCACAACGGATGTCACCAGCTCCGGCAGGGAAGTTCCGATGGAACATACCGTCAGACCAATCAGTGTCTCACTTAAGCCAAATCCACGGGCAATTGTTTCTGCAGAATTGACTACGATCTGTCCGCCGATCACGATGGCCACCAGACCACCGCCGATAAATACCAGACATTTCCACATCGGCAGATCTTTGATCTCTTCTGCTTCGATATCTTCTCCTGCCTGCATAGACTTCTTTGCAGACATGACCATCCAATACAGGAAAAATGCAAAAATCACAACCAAAATGATACCATCCACATGTCCGACGGTCATCCCTATAAATCCCATAATTCCAAGAATCACTGCCACCAAAACAGAAAACGGAAACTCTTTTTTTAAGGTCGCTTTTTTGATCACCAATGGCTGAAACAATGCACAGACACCGCAGACAACCAGCAGATTGAATATATTGGAACCAATGACATTACTGATTGCCATTCCGTTGATTCCACGCAAAGATGCGGAAATGCTGACTGCACATTCCGGTGCGCTGGTTCCCATGGCCACGATGGTCATACCGATGATAAACACCGGGACATTAAATTTTTTCGCAATGGAACCGCTGCCTTCTACGAAGAAATCTGCACCTTTGACCAGTAATACAAATCCAATGACCACACCTATAAATGCTAATATCATATATTCTTCCTTTCTATTATCCAAAAATTCCAAGATGCTCCAGTAAAATTTTTACGCCGATTCCGATAAGAATAATACCACCAAGAATCGTTGCTTTATCCTTGAATTTTGTTCCAAATACATTTCCGATCAGCACACCTGCAACCGTAAAACAGAACGTAATGCATCCGATGATCGTAACCGAAGATGCCAATTTTACCTGCAGAAATGCAAATGTGATACCGACAGCCAGTGCATCAATACTTGTGGCAACCGCCAGCAGGAAAAATTCCTTCAGATTGATGCGCACGCTGTCGTCCGGACAGACTTCCTCGTTTTCTCCTTTTTCTTTGATCACATCCAGGATCATTTTTCCACCGATCAGCGCCAGCAAAATAAATGCGATCCAGTGGTCAATAGCTGTGATGTAAGACTGAAACTGACTTCCCAGAAGCCATCCCAATGTCGGCATCAGTGCCTGAAATCCTCCAAAAAATGCTGCCAGCACAAGCATATATTTTTTGTCTACTTTTCGCATGCTTAAACCTTTACAGATTGATACTGCAAAGGCATCCATGGAAAGACCGACGCCGATCAGTGCCAGTTCTAAAAAACCCATAATTCAATTCCTCCGTACTGTATTTTTATTTTTCATCTTACTTCTCAGTTTCATGCACATTTTTTATCTTCTACTGCATATTACAATCTAATTTTCTTGTAATTCACCCTGAAGACTCCTGTGTACTGTCATATTGTTTTCTCAAAAAAAGAGACCCATGTATGCCAAATACAGAATTAGAAACTAATCCTTATTGACATACATGAGTCTCATTCATTAAGATTTGCCAGATTATCCTAAAAACGATAAACAGGTTGTTGACAAATCACACAATTCTTACTGTGCAAACTACTCCCTCACGAAGTTCTTTACACTATATCTTAATGAGGGCGATTTGTCAATGTTTTTTATCATTGTATTTCAAAATAATCTCAATAACATTTTTATTTTTCAGTAACATTTATTTTGTTATTATCAAATTTTTTTGTTACTATAAAATATCAATATACTCCCCTGCAAGTGCCTTATTCATACTGCGCACTGCACAGAATTTACCGCACATACTGCAGGTATCGCCGTGATCTTCCTCCGGACTTCTGCTGTCGCGGATTGCTCTGGCAGTATCCGGATCCAGTGCACATGCATACTGTGCTTCCCAGTCAAGTTTCCGGCGCGCATCTGCCATCTTATCGTCGATGTCTCTGGCTCCCGGAACACCTTTTGCGATATCTGCCGCATGGGCAGCGATCTTGGATGCAATGATTCCCTGTTTTACATCCTCTACGTTTGGCAGTGCCAGATGCTCTGCCGGTGTCACATAGCACAGGAAAGCTGCACCGTTCATGGCTGCCACAGCACCACCAATAGCACTTGTGATGTGGTCATATCCCGGTGCGATATCGGTTACGATCGGTCCCAGTACATAGAATGGTGCTCCCATGCAGATGCTCTGCTGCACTTTCATATTTGCAGCTACCTGATCCAGCGGCACATGTCCCGGACCTTCTACCATAACCTGTACGTTGTGATCCCATGCACGCTTGGTCAGCTCGCCAAGTCTTACCAGTTCTTCGATCTGGCATACGTCTGTGGCATCTGCCAGACAACCTGGTCTGCAGGCATCGCCCAGGGAAACAGTCACATCATATTCCTCGCAGATATCAAGGATTTCATCGTAATACTCGTAAAACGGATTTTCCTCTCCGGTCATGCACATCCATGCAAATACCAGGCTGCCGCCACGACTTACGATGTTCATTTTACGTTTATGTTTTTTGATCTGTTCAATGGTCTTTCTTGTAATTCCACAGTGGAGTGTCACAAAATCCACTCCGTCTTCGGCATGCATCCGAATGACATCAATAAAATCTTTGGCAGTCAGCGTTGCCAGATCTCTCTGATAGTGGATGACACTGTCATAAACCGGAACCGTACCGATCATTGCCGGACATTCGCTTGTCAGCTTTCTTCTGAATGGCTGTGTATTTCCGTGGCTGGACAGATCCATGATCGCCTCAGCGCCCAGATTTACCGCACTCATTACCTTCTGCATCTCGATATCGTAATCTTTGCAGTCTCTGGATACCCCCAGATTTACGTTGATTTTGGTACGCAGCATGCTGCCGACTCCCTCCGGATTCAAGCAGGTATGATTCCTGTTTGCGCAGATGGCTACTTTACCCTCTGCTACCAGCTTCATCAGCGCCTCGGACGTCATATGTTCTTTCTTCGCAACTGCCTCGATTTCCGGTGTTACGATTCCTTTTCTTGCTGCGTCCATCTGTGTTGTGTAATTTCTCATCTTTTTCTCCTTCTTCCATCCTGTGGATTTTCCTCACAACTCCGGTGTCAGATTGTTCTTTCTTTATCACGCAGAATTGTTCTCACAACATTTTTCTTATGCGACAGAAGGTGGTGCCCCCAATCTGCCGCCATGCATTACCGCATTGTTTTTACATTCTTTACAGCATATTTTCTTATTTTTTATTGGCTTATTTTTATTTGTTTTTCAGCCGGATGTCTGTACATACTGATCACGCCGCCTTTTTGCAGCGCTGTTACCAGAAAATATGCCAAAATACTTCCTACAACTGTGGAAACAAGAAATGGCACAATGTATACAAACAAACCGCCCGGATTCAGTCCCATAAACAGTTTTGCAACCGGATAAGCTGCAAGGCCGCCAAGGATTCCCGTTCCGGATGCCTCTGCGATACAGGTCAGCCACAATTTTCTAAATGCCATGTAAGCCAGACCGCAGCATAATGCGCCGATCATACTTCCCGGAAACGCCATCAGGCTTCCCAGACCCAGCAGATTACGGATCAGGCTTGCACAAAACGCAATCCCAACGCCCCATCCCGGACCAAGTACAACCGCTGCCAGAATATTTACCATATGCTGGACCGGTGCACATTTGCTTCCAAAAACCGGAAAACTGAGCAGACTTCCTACAACAGCCACCGCTGTCAGAACTCCTGCCATCGCCAGTTTTTTCACTGTGTCATTCTGTTTCATTTTCTCTTTACCTCCTTTTTCATCATTTGTTGTGTTAATGTTGCTTATTTATTTTTTCCACCAAAATACAACTCTCAATTGCTATCTGCTATAAGTGCATATTCGGTAGTAAAAATCAGTTGTTATTTCTTCGTCTATAGACGTAAATTTGCCTTTATCATCGCTTAAACTACTGATAAAAGCTCATCTTTACCATTATTTAATCTTCTGAAGTAAACTCATTATGAATAGCAAATCCATGATCCATCGGACCACTTCCTGCGCCCAGGTCCAGCATTTCTGCCAGTGCGCCGGAAATATACTCTTTTGCACGTTCCACTGCTTTTTTCAGATCATAGCCTTTTGCCAGATTGGATGCGATTGCAGAAGAAAGTGTGCATCCGGTTCCGTGGGTGTTCGGGTTGTCGATACGTTTGCCTTTGAACCAGTGATATTCACCCTCTGTAAAAAGCAGATCATTGGCTGTATGGATCTGATGTCCGCCTTTACAAAGAACTGCACAATCATACGTTTTTGAAATCTGTTCGGCTGCTTTGATCATGTCCTCTGCACTTTTGATTTCCATGCCTGTCAGCACTTCTGCTTCCGGAATGTTCGGTGTCAGCACTGTGACAAGGGGAAATAATTTCTGTTTTAAAGTATCAATCGCATCCTCACTGATGAGGCGCGCCCCGCTGGTGGCCACCATCACCGGATCAACCACGATATTTTTTGCTTCATACTGCTTCAGTTTTTCTGCAATCACACAGATCAGTTCTTTTTCGGAAACCATGCCGATTTTAACCGCATCCGGAAAAATATCCGTAAAAATACTGTCAAGCTCCTGTCCTAAAAACTCCGGTGTTGCGTTTAAAATTCCTGTAACACCGGTCGTGTTCTGGGCGGTCAGGGCAGTAATCGCGCTCATGGCATATACGCCATTTGCCATCATTGTCTTGATATCCGCCTGGATACCGGCGCCTCCGCTGGAATCACTTCCGGCGATCGTTACTGCTGTTTTCATAAACTCCTCCAATACTTCCTGAAATCATTTAATGTTCGTAAATAAAATTCTCCGGTCTGGTGCACACCTTCCTGATCAGTCTCACCGTCAGCATCATATACACCAACTGCCCGAAAGCCTGCCTTTTTTGCAGTTTTCAGTGCGTAGAGGGAATCTTCAAAAACCAGTGTTTCTTCCGGTTTTGTGCCAAGGCTTTCTGCTGCCAGCTGATAGATCAGCGGAGAATGTTTGCTTTCTCCCACTTCTCCGGTGGTATAAATCTGCTGCAGATAATCAAGCAGACCGGTTCGTTGCAACGCTTTCGTCACATGCTCCCGCGGGCTGGAAGTTGCCGCGATCATTTTTACATTTTGTTTCTGCAAAAACTGCAACAGTTCTTTTGCGCCTTCTTTGGGCTGCACTTCGTAAAAATAGAAATCTTGGATCATCTGCTCGATGCCGTTTAAAATTTCCTGTGGAGTATCCGACAGATGGTACTGCTCCTTTAAATAATCTGCGCCCTGCTCCATGCTCATAGAAAACAGGATCTGGCTTAAACCTTCTTCCGGCGCAATGCCGCGTTTTTTCAGATACCGCACTCCAAGGTCGTTCCAGACTGCCATGGAATCCAGTAACACTCCATCCAGATCGAAAATTGCGCCATGAATATTATTTCTTTGCACTTCATTTTTCTGGAGCATATTCTCTTGAAAAACATCTTTTTGCGCTGCATCTTCCTTAACAAACTTCTCCTGCATCACATTTTTCCTGTTCAAGCTTTCACCATCTTTTCCGTTGCAGTTTTCAGATTTTCTGCCGCCTTTTTGATATCCGGCTGTGCATAGATCGCACTGATGACTGCAATACCGCAGATTCCACTTCCTGCCAGCGTGGACACATTTTCCTGTGTAATGCCACCGATGGCAATGACCGGAATAGATACTGCTTCACAGATTGCTTTTAATGTCTCATGCGGCACTTCTGTGGCATCATCCTTGGAACCGGTTGGAAATACTGCGCCGACCCCCAGATAATCTGCCCCGTGTTTTTCTGCCAGGATCGCCTGTTCTACGGTCTGAGCTGACACACCAATGATCTTGTCCGGTCCTAATTTTGCACGGACATCTCCGGCTTCCATATCGCTCTGTCCCACATGCACACCGTCTGCATCCATCGCAAGGGCGATATCCACATTGTCGTTGATAATAAACGGTACGTTATATTCTTTGCAAAGCGCCTGCAGATCTTTTGCTTCTTGCATAAAATGTGCTTCATCCAGCTGTTTTTCTCTTAACTGAACAAAGGTCACACCGCCATCCAGACTCTCTTTTACCACGGAATGTAAGGTTCTGCCATTTAACCTGTGACGGTCTGTGACAGCATATAAAAGCAGTTCCTCTTTCGTAAATGTCGTTCTATCGAATTTCATATTTTGCCCCCTGATCTAATGTCTTTGCATCCATATTGTAAATAGAGTCGATAATACGGTTGCGATAGGTAGAATTTCCATCGCCTTCCTGCATGTTTCCCCAGCCGATCTCACCGGCCAGTCCCATGACGCAGACCGCCGCTGCTGCCGCTTCCAGCTTGTTGTCCGGATTTGCCGTAATGTATGCTGTCATCACACCGGATAACTGACAACCGGTTCCGGTGATTTTTCCCATCTCCGGTCTGCCGTTACGGATGACATAACATTTCTCTCCATCACTCACTAGGTCAATCGCGCCGGTAATTGCCACGATAGAACCGCTCTGCTTTGCAAAATCTTTCACAAAGGCTACGGCCTGATCCAGTGTTTCTTCTGTCACAGCATCTGCCACATCCGCATCTACGCCTTTTGTGGTTCCGCTACCGGAAGCCAGTGTCTTGATCTCAGAAATATTTCCGCGGATCACGGTCGGATGTAAGGATTCCATCAGTCCAATGGCCGTGTTGGTGCGAAGTGCGGATGCACCTGCGCCAACCGGATCCAATAGAACCGGATGTCCCAACTCATTTGCACGTTTTCCTGCAAGCAGCATTCCTGCGATGGTGCGTTTATTTAATGTACCGATATTAATATTCAAACCACCACAAATGGTTGTGATATCCTCCACTTCTTCCGCCTCATCTGCCATGATCGGGCTTCCGCCGCAGGCTAATAATACATTTGCCACATCATTGACAGTGACATAATTTGTGATGTTGTGTACCAGAGGTACCTGTTTTCTTACATTTTCCAGACATGTTCCTAACATTTCATTTTCTCCTTAAAAAACAATCTATTCTCAAGAAATACTTGTTGTATGATTTTATAATCATCTTTTTAAAACATATTTCTCTATAACAACCAAATTTAAAAATGCACTACTTTACAATTCATAATCACTCTTTTCAAAGGCACATCTTTTTACAACAACAAAGCGGATATACCAAAATCGGTATATCCGCTTAATAAACAATACAAAAAATACTGCATCCGCTATATCCCTACGTTGGCATTATCCAAATCAGGTTACGGGTCCAGACCACTTAGTCCGTTCTCAGCCTGCTGTCGGCAAGCTCCCCTTTTTCTTATTTTCTTATCATGTTCTGCAGATGAACTTCTGCAAAATTCCAAGCCAACAATTATCTGACGTTTTTAACAACTCGTCTTTGTTGACTGACGATATTATAGCACTGCACCACTTTAATTGCAACAAGTATAAAAATTTTTCTTATACCATATTAATTAATGATATAATTTTCAGCACAATTCTTTATTTTTTCTTTTTTCTGATGTGAATCTCCGGAATCGCCACAGATTCATAAGTGATGGAATCCTGTTCTTCTTCGCTTTCTTCTTCCTCCACTTCCGGCTCGGTATGAACCTCCGGAACCGCAAGGTTTTCGTATTTTACATCATAGGCTTCATGTGTTGTTTTCTTATCGTTCTGTTGTTTTTTCTTTTTCCAAAACATAGCGCATCTCCCTAATTTATGTATTTACTTTGATAACTATTCAGAGCACCCATTCGCAAAAGAGCTCGCTTGCGAGCGATACTTCTTGAACTTAGTTCAAGAAGGAAAAAGCTAGTATTTTTGCTCATGATTGCCTTCTCGCCAAATAGTTTTACATGCAAAAGCGCTCATTCATGCAAGCATGATTCACACTTTTTCTGTAAAACTGCTTGGCTCTGAATAGTTATAACAAGTTTATAAAGAATGTAATGATCAGACTGTTCAAAAAGTCTGCGAAAAGACTTCCGATCAACGGAATGATCAGGTAAGCTTTTACCGATGGCGCATAACGATCGCAGATCGCCTGCATGTTTGCCATGGCATTCGGTGTGGCACCCATACCAAATCCGCAGGTTCCTGCTGCAAGTACTGCCGCATCATAATCCCGTCCCATAACGTTGAATACAATAAATCTGGCAAAGATAAACATCAGAAGCACCTGTACGGACAGCAAAATTACCAGCGGCAATGCCAGTGCTGCCAACTGCCACAGTTTCAGTGTGATCATGGCGATACCAAGGAACAGGGACAGACAGATACCACCGATATCGTTGATTTCACCCATATAAATCGTAAACTTACCGGAATATTCTCCGATATTTCGAAATAATGCTGCCGCGATCATGGCTCCGATGTAAATCGGGAATGTCATACCTGTTTTTGTCAGCAGCCAGGAGAAAATTGTTCCCAGACCAATGGCAAGGATCAGCTGAAATACTGCTGCCGCATACATGGAAGTATGACGGGTATGCTTTTTCTCATCTTCTACCAGAATACTGTCATCCTCTGTCACTGCTGTGGAAAGCAGGTTCTTTTTCTCCACCAGTGATTTACCGATCGGACCACCGATCAGACTTCCGGTGATCAGACCGAAAGTTGCTGCTGCTGTACAAAGTGTCGTTGCTCCGGAGACATTAAAATCTTCCAGAACCGGTCCGAAGGCACCCGCAGTACCATGTCCTCCGACCATCGGGATGGAACCGGTACACAATCCGATCAATGGATCTAAGTTCAGGACCTTTGACATTCCTACTGCCAGGAAGTTCTGACAGAGGATCAGTCCGACAACTAATCCCAAAAATACAACCAGTGATTTACCACCGCTTTTTAAAACTTTAAGGTTTGCCTGAAATCCTACAGAGGTAAAGAAAAATACCATGCAGACTTCACGCAGCGTATCATCAAAGGAAACTTCTGCGATTCCGGTGGCATACAGCACACAGGTCAGGATCGCAAAAAGCAGACCACCCACAACCGGCGCCGGAATACAGAATTTTTCCAGAAAAT
>Ga0129310_1001350_pt1 | contig 21848 bp, 25 predicted proteins | sample Go1ome_2_FD_94433 | JGI IMG/M metagenome (GOLD analysis project Ga0129310, IMG submission 94433) | Western lowland gorrila individual fecal microbial communities from Wisconsin, USA - Go1022A metagenome | ecosystem: Host-associated > Mammals > Digestive system > Large intestine > Fecal | place...
GCTCAATGCAATCCTTGAACTGATTGAAAAATGCGACACGCTGGAAGAACTCCGCGAGAGCATTAAGAAGATCATGGAGGATTAAAAAAAGAAGATCAGGCCCCGACAAAAGCGCTGATCTTCTTCGTCATGAAAAAACGTTCCCGTTTTTCCGCCGTTTTCCATTCACCGCAGCCGCTTCATCGCAAACACCCGGTGTTCTTTCAGCCACGTTTCCGCCCGGCGGCCGCCGTACAGAACCATCGCCCCAAGGGCAAGCCCCAGAACCGCGGCGCCCAGCACATCGCTGGGGAAGTGTACGTAAAGATACAGCCGCGAAACGGCGATGAGCACCGCCAGAGGAATCGCCGCAAAGCCGAACCGCCGGTTCGCCGCCGTCAGGATGACGGCGCTGATCACCGAGATCAGCGTGTGCCCGGAGGGGAACGAGTAGTCCGTTGGGGCCGCGATCAGCAGCGGCATGTCAGAGTCCAGCCAGCAGGGGCGCGGCCGGGCGATCAGGTTTTTCAAAAGCACATTGCCCACCAGCACCCCGGCGGCAAGCCCCGCCAGCATCAGAACGCCGTACTTCCGGTATTTTCTGGTGCAGAGCAGCCCGCACGCGATGAGGATCCACACCACGCCGCTGTTGCCGAGCATGGTGATTTTGGGCATCAGCCAGTCCAGCAGCGGGCAGGTCAGAAATGCGCGAATGCCGTGCAGAATCGTCCAGTCCAGGCTCATTGTGCGGCACCTTCTTTTTTCTCCATCGCGTGTTTCAGGCCCTCCAGCGCCAGCAAAAGCGCCACGCCCAGCACAAAGGCCGGAAGCCGGAAGGTCGCCAAGCTCAGCGGCGGCAGGGGATCGTCCAGGCTGGCGGGACCGTTTGCAATTGCATAGAGCGAGCCGATCATCAGCCCCAGCACCAGCCAGACCATCGCGCTGCGGTGCTTCTGCAATGCGGTGCGGATGGCGCTGATGGAAGCGCCCACCCCCACCAGCACGCCCAGCCCCAGCGCGCACAGGCCCGGAACGACCGCCAGCTGCAGGCGCATCAGGTTGTGAACCGCCTGAATCGTGGGCAGGTACACCCCGGCGATCAGCAGCACCGACGAGCCGGAGATGCCGGGCAGCACCATGGCGGTAATGGCGATGGCGCCCGAGAGCAGGATCCAGCCAAACTGCAGCGGCTGCAGCCGGGCATAGTTGATGGCCCCCAGCCCCACGGCGTGGGTGCGAAGCAGCGTCAGCCCGATCACGGCCGCGGCCCCCACCAGCAAGAACCAGCCGCTGCGCCGGTCTTTCAGGGTTTCCCGTTCCGCCATGGCCACAAAGGGGATGGAGCAGACGGTCAGCCCCAGAAACAGCGAGCTCATGAAATAGATGTTTTGTTCAAACAGGTTCGACAGCAGCACCACGCAGCTTGCCATGCCGATGCCCCAGCCCAGCCCCAGCTTGAGCAGGTAGGTCAGCGCCGCCTTCCGCTGGGCCGGGCTGCCCCGGAACACATCGTGAAGCGCGTTGATGAACCGGTCGTAAAAGCCCAGAATGAAAGCGATCGTCCCGCCGGACACACCGGGCACACTGTCGGCCAGTGCCATGCAGAAGCCGTGAAATGCAGTTAAAATCATGGAACTTCCTCCCAATCCTAAAATGTTTCGGTTGCTGATTCTGAGTGTACCGAAACTTTTTTAAGTGGGATTGTTCCAACCTTAAACCATTTTTAAACTGCTTTAAACTGCGTGAAGCCGGTAGCCCACGCCCCACACGGTCTGCAGCAGTTTGGGGTCGGCCGGGGTGTCCTCCAGCTTCTCCCGCAGGCGGTTGATGTGCACCGCCACGGTGATGTTGTCCCCCATGGACTCCAGCCCCCAGATCAGCTCGTACAGATCCTCCCGGCTGAACACCTGCTCCGGGTGGCGCATGAGGAAGAGCAGCAGCTCGTACTCCTTGTTTTTCAGCGGGATCTCCACACCGTTTTTGGTGATGCGCCGGGCGGCGGGGTCGGCCGTCAGCGGGCCCACCGTGATGGTCTCGGGCGTGTCGGCCTGGGGCTTCAGGCGGGCATACTGCGCCAAATGCGCCTTCACCCGCGCCACCAGCACACTGGGTGAAAACGGCTTTTCAATGTAGTCGTCCGCGCCGAAGCCGAGGCCGCGGATCTTGTCCACGTCCTCCCCGCGGGCGGTGACCATGAGGATGGGCAGGTCCTTTTCGGCGCGCACCTGCCTGCAGATGGTAAAGCCGTCCACTCCGGGCAGCATCACGTCCAGCAAAATCAGGTCAAAGGGCTGGTGCAGGGCCGCGTCCAGCCCGGTGGTGCCGTCCGGGGCAATGGTCACCGCATAGCCGCCCAGCTCCAGATAGTCCCGCTCAATGGCGGCAATGTCGGCATCATCCTCCACAATCAGGATTCGTTTCGGTTCCATGTTCTCCCTCCTCTGCCCGCGGCAGGTTCATCACAATGCGCAGCCCCCCATCGGGAACGTTCTCCGCCCGGGCGCTGCCGCCCATCTGCTGCAGGGATTTTTTAACGACCGCCAACCCCAGGCCGCTGCCCGCCCGGGGTTTTGTGCGTGCAGCGTCCCCGCGGTAAAACGGTTCAAACAGGCTCGCCAGCTGCTTCTCCGGCACACCGGGGCCGTTGTCCGCCATCCAGAAGGAAATCGCGGCCCCCTCCTGCGCAGCACCAAACGTCAGGGCATTCGCGCCGTATTTGCAGCTGTTGTCCACCAGATTGTTCAGGATCCGGGTCAGCAGCTCCCGGTCGGCCCGCACGGTGCAGTCGGTGACCGCCGTGCAGTCCACCGTTACGCCCTCGTGGTCGCAGGCGGCCAGAACGTCCTGAATCGTGCACTTCAGCGGCAGCGCCTGCAGATGCACCGGGTACTCGCTGGCCCCCAGCTTTGCCAGTTCAAACAGGCGGTTGACCAGAGCTTCCAGGTCGGTTTCCCGGGCGTAGATCGTCTGTAAATACCGCTGCCGGGCGGTCTCGTCCGGCGCAACGCCCTCCAGCAGCGCCTCCGTATAGGCGCGGATGGTGGTCAGCGGGCTTTTCAGGTCGTGGGACATTCCGGCGATCAGCTCCTGCTTTTTCTGCTGCTCGCTCTGCTGCTGGGCCAGCGACGCCTTCAGCCGGGCCGCCATCTCGTCCACCGCGTCGCAGGCAGCGCGGAATTCATCCGGCTCCCGGTAGGCAATGGGCCGGTCCAGCTGCCCGCCCTCAATGCGCTGAACCCCCTGCACCAGCGCGTCCAGCGGTGTTTGGATATGGGCGAACAGATTTTTCGTCAGGTACAGGTTCGTGAACACCACGGCGGCCAGCAGGGCAAGGAACACGACCGCCCCATACAGAAGAAGGAACCACTTCAGCCACTGGAACGCCGGCTCCAGTTCCTCCCCCAGATCGTGCAGCCCCTGCAGGGTCAGGCCCAGCCGGGGCAGATAGATCGTTTCCAGCAAAGCCAGAAGCACCCCCAGCCCGATCAGCAGCAAAATTCCGGCGATCAGAACGGGAACCACCAGCATGATGAAGTTGGAACGCCTGAGCCGCTCCTGAATGGTCATGGAAAACCCTCCCCTGTTTTTTCTTCTTTTCATCATACCATAAAAGAAGGCGGGAGAATTAAACCAATCTTAAACCCTCCGCAGAACGGGCCGCCCTGCACAGCCCGGCGGCCGATCAGCCCGGCGAAACCGATGGAGCAAATTTTTGCCCCGTTTGGTCCGTCTGTCCACATCCGCGGCCATTTGTCAAAAAGACCTTGACAAGGGGGGGAAGATAGGCTATAAACAATATAGATTCGGCGGCCCCTGATGGGAACTTCTCTTTTTCTGGCGGCTGCTGCCCTTTCACATTTCCCGTTGTGCAAGGGAGATTTTAACGGCATTGATTGCCCTGCGAGACAAAGGAGAGTTTTCGGATATGGACGAAATTTTTGAGCGGGTCCGCACCATGCTGGCGGAACAGCTGGAAATTGATGAGGACCGTATCACCATGGACAGCAACATCATGGAGGATTTTGACGCCGACAGCCTGGACGTGGTCGATATGGTCATGAGCCTGGAGGATGAGTTCGGCATCGAAGTGCCCGACGAAGAGGTGGAGAAGCTGCACACTGTGGGCGACGTGGTCCGCTTCATCGACGCCAATACCTGATTTGGTTTTTCGGACGGGAAACGTCCGGTCCGCCCCCCTGCCCAACCCGTGCAGGGGGCTTTTTTCGTGAAGGGCCGCGGTTTCGGCCCAGGATGAGGAGTTTAAACATGAGTGAAGGCAAAAAAAAGCTGGTTGAAGCCATTACCGCGCAGGAAGTGGACTTTACCCAGTGGTACACCGACATCTGCCTGAAGGCAGAGCTGGTGGATTATTCCAGCGTGAAGGGCTTTATGGTGATGCGCCCCTACGGCTACGCCATCTGGGAAAACATCCAGAAGGATCTGGACGCCCGGTTCAAGGCCACCGGCCATGAAAACGTGGCCATGCCCATGCTGATCACCGAGAGCCTGCTGAAGAAGGAGGGCGAGCTGGTGGAAGGCTTCGCCCCCGAGGTGGCCTGGGTGACCAGCGGCGGCTCGAACCCTCTGGAAGAGCGGCTGTGCGTGCGCCCCACCAGTGAGACCCTGTTCAGCGACCATTTTGCCCATGTGCTGCACTCCTGGCGTGATCTGCCCATGAAGTACAACCAGTGGTGCAGCGTGGTTCGCTGGGAAAAGACCACCCGTCCCTTCCTGCGCACCCGTGAGTTCTGGTGGCAGGAAGGCCACACCATCCACGAGACCGCGGCCGAGGCCCAGGCCGAGACGGAGCAGCAGCTGAACTGCTACGCCGACTTCTGCCAGAACGACCTGTGCATCCCCGTGCTGAAGGGCCGCAAGACCGACAAGGAAAAGTTTGCCGGTGCCGAGGCCACCTACACCATCGAGGCCATGATGAAGGACGGCAAGGCCCTGCAGAGCGGCACCAGCCATTACTTCGGCGATAAGTTCAGCAAGGCCTACGATGTGACCTTTGCCGGCCGCGACAACAAGCTGCAGCACCCCTATCAGACCAGCTGGGGCTCTTCCACCCGTTTGATCGGCGCCATCATCATGACCCATGGCGACGACGAGGGCCTGATCCTGCCCCCCGCCATCGCCCCCTTCCAGGTGGTGATCGTTCCCATCGCGGCCCACAAGCCCGGCGTGAGCGAGAAGGCCGAGGAGCTGGCCGCCCGCATCTCCAAGTTTGCCCGCGTGAAGCTGGACAACAGCGACAACAGCCCCGGCTGGAAGTTCAGCCAGTGGGAGATGAAGGGTGTGCCCCTGCGCCTGGAGATTGGCCCCAAGGATATGGAGAAGAACCAGTGCGTGCTGGTGCGCCGCGACACCCGCGAAAAGGTGTTCGTGAGCCTGGACGATCTGGAGACCGCCATTCCCGCCCAGCTGGACGCTCTGGCCAAGAACATCTACCAGCGCGCGCTGGAAAACCGGGAAGCCCGCACCTTCGCCGCCCACAACTGGGAGGAAGTGAAGGAGCTGGCCGCCGGTACCACCGGCTTCATCAAAGCCATGTGGTGCGGCGACCTGGCCTGCGAGGAGAAGATGAAGGCCGAGGCCGATCTCTCCAGCCGCTGCATGCCCTTTGAGCAGGAGCACCTGAGCGACGTCTGCCCCTGCTGCGGCAAGCCCGCCAAGAAGATGGTGGTCTGGGGCAAGGCCTATTGATCGCGGTCTGACGCGGTTTTGACCTAACAAACAACTTCCGGCCTGCCGGAGCTTCCCCTTGCGGGATGGCTTTGGCGGGCCGGAAGTTTTTATGCGGTTCTCTGAGGCCCTGCCCCTGCATACGCTTTTTTGAGGTGATTGCAATGGCAGGGCTTTGGCTGGCGTGCGTTATGTTTTTACTGGGTCTGGTGCTCACCGTAAAGGGCGGCGATCTGTTTGTGGACGCCGCCTGCTGGATGGCGGCCGCCAGCGGGATGCCGCAGTTTCTCATCGGGGCCACCGTGGTCAGCCTGGCCACCACCCTGCCGGAGCTGCTGGTGTCCACCATGGCGGCGGCGCAGGGGCAGGCAGACCTGGCCATTGGCAACGCAGTGGGCAGCGTCACCGCCAACACCGGGCTGATTCTGGCGCTGGCCATGGTGTTTTTGCCCGGCCGGGTGCGCCGGCGGGACTGCACCGCCAAGGCGCTGCTGCTCCTCACCGCCATTCTCTGCCTGTGGCTTGCCTGCCGGGATGGCCAGCTCACCGGCCCCGGCTGCCTGCCGCTGGCCCTGCTTCTGGCGCTGGCGGTGGCCGAGAGCATTCATGCCGGGCGCACCAGCCGGGGCGCTGCCGAAAAAGCAGAGCTGCCCCGCCCTGCCCGCCGGGACGCCGCCGGCCATCTGTTCGGGTTCGCCCTGGGCCTTTGCGGCATTCTGGCCGGGGCCAGGCTGCTGGTGAACTCCGCCCAGGCGCTGGCCCGCGGCCTTGGCCTGCCCGAAAGCCTCATCGCCGTGACCATCGTGGCCATCGGCACCTCCCTGCCGGAGCTGGTGACCACCCTCACCGCCATTTTCAAAAAGCAGTCCAGCCTTTCGGCCGGGAACATTCTGGGGGCCAACCTCATCGACATTGCCCTCATTCTTCCCGTCTGCCGCCTGGTGAACGGCGGGCCGCTGCCCATGGGGGCCCAGACCCTCACGCTGGATTTCCCCTTCTGCCTCGGCATCAACCTGCTGGCCCTTCTGCCCATGCTGTTCACCGGCCGGTTTGCCCGCTGGCAGGGGGCGGCCTGTCTGGCGGCCTATGGGGCGTACACCGCGCTGCTGTGCCGTTGGGTCGCCTGAATTTCCCCACGCCCCCGGTTTTTCACAAAGCTATTTGGCGCAGTTCACAAAAAGAAGCCTGAATTCTCGGCGTTCTCACCGAAAATTCAGGCTTTGTTTTTCACAGTGTGTTGAAATCCCGGGTCATTCCTCCACCCCGGCCAGGGCGCGGATGACCGCCCCCGCCAGAATCAGCCCCGCCGTGCCGGGCACAAAGCTCACGCTGCCGGGCACCGATTTTTTCGGGCTTCCGGTGCGGCCGGGGCTGGCGGTGGCCGGGGCCTCCACCTTTGCCTTGGCAGGGATCGGCGCCTCCGTGGAGTAGACCACCGGAATGTCCTTGAGGCCGCGGGCGCGGCACTCCTTGCGCATCACCCGCGCCAGATGGCAGCCGGTGGTCTTGGAGAGCTTCGTCAGCTGAAGCAGCTCCGGATGCAGCTTGTTGCCGGTGCCCATGCTGCTGATGACCGGCACCCCCGCCGCCTGCGCCTGCCGGATGATCTCCAGCTTGGCCGTCACCGTGTCGATGGCGTCCACAATGTAATCGTAGTGCACCGGGCCGTCAAAGGGCAGCTCGTGAGAGGTGGCGGGCATGTAAAACACCGGGGCCACTGTCACATTGCAGTCAGGGTTGATGTCCCGAATGCGGGCGGCGGCCACCTGGGCCTTGTTCTGGCCCAGGGTGCTGTGCAGGGCCACCAGCTGGCGGTTCAGGTTGCTCTCGCTCACGGTGTCGTCGTCCACCAGGGTCAGGTTGCCCACCCCGGCCCGGGCCAGGGCCTCGGCCACATAGCTGCCCACGCCGCCCAGGCCAAACAGCAGCACATGGGCTTTTTTCAGCCGCTCGACCCCGTCCTCGCCCAGAAGCAGGGCCGTGCGTTCCGTCATTCCGTTCATGGTTCGTTACCTCTCAAAATTCGTGGTCAGGCAGGTGCTCCAGCTCTGGCCGGGGGCCAGAATCGCCGCCGCGGGGCGGTCGGCCCACTGCTGGCTTCCGGTTTCGGTGCCGGGCAGGCTGTGCCAGGGTTCAATGCACACAAAGTGGATCTTCTCGCTGTGGGCGCTCCAGATCAGCGCATAGGGGTAGCCCTCAATGCGGCAGGTGATGTTCCGCCCGGTGTCTTTTTCCACAATGCCCAGGGTTTTGGCCGTCAGGTTGGCCATGCAGAAGCTGTCGTTGTCAAACAGCCGGTCGGTCAGTTGGATGCGGTCAGTGTTGGCGGCCAGATAGTAGCACTTGCCGTTCACCAGCCCATGGGGCAGGCAGTCGATGCACAGGGGGCTTTGCGGGGTGTCAAACCGGAACTCATAGTCCTCGGTGGTGTGCTGCTCGTCAAAGGGCACCGCAAAGCCGGGGTGATAGCCAATGCCGAAGGGCATGGGGTCGCTGTCCCGGTTTTCCACCTCCAGCGTGTGATGCACGGTGCTGCCCTCCAGCCGGAAGGTGGAGCGCAGGGCAAAGCGGAACGGGAACCGCGCCTCCGTCTCCGGCCCGTCGGTCAGCTCCAGCGTAATGGAATGGCTGGCCTTGCTGATGAGCCGGTGCTCCAGGTCCCGCGCAAATCCATGCTGCCCGCCTGCATATTCCCGGCCCTTCCAGAAGAAGCTGCCTCCGGTCAGCTTGCCCGTCCAGGGGAACAGGATGGGGGCATGCCGGGGCCAGATGGCCGGGTCTGCCTGCCAGAGCATCTCCTGCCCGGCCGCGTTTTTCAGGCTGACTGCCTCCGCTCCGTGGGTCGAAACCGTGAGGGTCAGCGTTCCATTGGAAATGGTGTATTCCATCGTATCCTCCCGTTCGCCGCCGGGCTGCAGGGTCTGCCCCGGCCCGGCCGGCGATAAATTCCGTCAGTTGTCTACAAATTCAATAGGTTGTACTGTTTTACAGAATACCACATCCGGCCGGGATGGGCAAGCCTGCCCGCCGGGCCATGCCGCAGAAACCGAAAAAAGCGGCGGGACCACTGCCCTTCCGGTTCACACCGGAAAGCGGTCCCGCCGTCTTTTTCGGCCCAATGGGGTATGTCACCGGGCCATGTTTTTCTTCGTGAAGGATGGGATGGTACGAAAAATGCAGGAGAACTCAGGCCTTGGCCAGCGCCTCGCCCAGCGCCTTGCACTGTGCCAGAGCGTCGTCGTCGGGGGTCTCGTGCACGGCCAGAGGCTCACCGCACAGGGCCGCGCCGTCGCCCTCGGTGCGCTCCGCCCAGTCGCGCAGCCACTGGCCGTCGCCCCAGCCGTAAGAGCCGAACAGCGCCACCTGATGGCCGGACAGGCGGCCCTCCAGCTCGCTGAACCAGGGCTCGAACTCGGACTCCTCCAGCACCTCGGCGCCCATGGCGGGGCAGCCCAGGGCCAGCTTGCTGTACTCCGCGGCAGCGCCGGCGTCGATGGCGTCCACGGTGAAGGTCTCCACCTCGGCGCCGGCGGCCTGTGCGCCCTCGGCCACAGCCTGGGCCATCTGCTCGGTGTTGCCGGTGCCGGACCAATAAATCACTGCGATCTTGCTCATTGTTGTTCTTCCTCCTGAACATGGTGTTTTTTGTATCTCACGCCGCGCAGAGCAGCTGTGAAATCGTTGTTCCCTGCGCAATGGCCCGGCACAGCCGGTCACGGCAGGCGTCGTACCGGGCAAAGCACGCCCGGGCGGCCTCCACATTGTGGTAGACCTTCCAATAGCCGCACAGCTTGCAGCCCGCCCCGCCGGTGGCCACAAAGGCCCGCACGTCCTCGGGCGGGTACCCCAGAAACAGGCCGATCTCGTGGGGGAAGCCCCCGCCCTCGGCAAAGCGGGCCTGAAGGCGGTTCAGCTTGGCCCGCAGGTTTTCGCCCATGGGGTACCCCAGCTGCTCCAGCATGGCCGCCGCCTGCGGGGCCGCCAGCTCCCGTTCCAGCATGGCCGGCCGGTAAACCAGCAGCAGCAGACGGCGGCGGCAGGCGCACAGCAGCGTGAACACCAGCCCCTTCGGCCCCAGCTGGCGGTTGTATTCCCGCAGCTGCAGGCCAATGCGGGCGCACTCTTCCCGGGGCAGCGACACCAGACTGGCGGATTTTTCCCCCAGCAGGGTGGCGGCGCAGTAATGGGCCAGATAGTGCTCCAGGGTGGTGTTGTCCATGGATTCCTCCTTCGCTCGCGTTGGCGTGGCCGCCGGAAATGCGGTTTGTGCGGGGCTGCGGCCTTTGTGTAGTCTGGTTTCGCCCGGCCAAGTTAGCTTTAGCTAACCGTATGGGTGAAAAGAAGGTGCGTCCGGCATGTGTGCAGTTTTGGGCTGCACCTGCCGCAGGCACCGGGGGTAACGTTCGGGGAACGCTGTGTTGGCTTGCCTTAGTTAGCATTTGCTAACCTCAACGCTGAAAGAATATCATATTTCCGGGCCGCTGTCAAGCCGTTTACGAAAAAGTTTCCGGGGGCTTTTGCGGGAGAGCGTATCGGCAGTGTTTGCGGCTGGACGGTCGCACCTGTGGTTTTGCAGAACCGGAGAATCGCTTTGGTGCCAGCGGGGATAAGCGATAAAACCGTTGACAAGTAGTTGAAGCCGCCTTATAATTTAGAAAAGGTTGAATTATCGTGGAAAGCATTTGGTTTTATCTTTTCAGCACATCGAATTGAATGGAGGGAACTATTTTGAAAGAATACGAGCCTTCAAATCTTTCTCCTGAAGAACTTGAAAAAGCCATTGAAGAAGCCGACCGAATCAGCGCAACACTGACCGAATGGCCGGATGTTGACAATTATTACGATTGACCGCTATCAACGGCAATGCAATATTGTGACTTCCGCAACTGGCAAAAAACGGCATAGAATGGAGGCGGTTATAAACGGAATGGAAACCGAGCGGCCTGCACGGTGAAGAGCTGGAAAAAGCCATTGAAGAAGCTGACCGAATCAGCGCGACACTGACCGATTGGCCTGACGACGACAAATATTACGATTGACCACAATCAACGGCAACGCAATATTTGTGACTTTCGCAATTGGCAAAAATGGCATAGAATGGAGGCGATTATAATGGAGTGGAAACCGAGTAACCTTACAGGCGAAGAGCTGGATAAAGAAATTAAACGTCTGGAAGAGGAAAGCGATAAAATGACCGAATGGCCGGACGTTGACAATTATTACTAAGGGCCGCTATCAAAGGCAACGCAATATTGTGACTTCCGCAACTGGCAAAAAACGGCATAGAATGGAGGCGGTTATAAATGGAATGGAAACCGAGCGGACTACACGGTGAAGAGCTGGAAAAAGCCATTGAAGAAGCCGACCGAATCAGCGCAACACTGACCGAATGGCCGGATGTTGATGTTTATGATGACGATTAACCACGGTGCACCCGCACCGTGGTTTTTTGCGCCCATTCTCAGAAAAAGCCCTGCCATGGGCCCAGGCTCCCATAGCCGCCGCGGCAAACCACTGCTGCCAAATCAGCCCCGGCTGCGGTTCTTACACACCCAGCCGCCGGCTCCCCTTACGCCCGCTCCACCGTCACCATCTGTGCCATCCGCCGGGCCAGCTCGGCACTGCGCTGCTTCAGCCAGTCCTCGTCCTTCTCCGGCATCTGCTGGCTCAGGGTCTGCTGCACAAAGGCCTCGCACAGCAGCGCCCGAAGCGTCCCCTCAAACAGGTCCAGCTCCTTGGCCAGAAAGCGCTGCTCGGCCCGCTGGTCGCCGGTGTCGTCCGCTTCCATCTGCAGGATCATGCGGGCGGTTTTGTAGCTGGTTGCCAGCGAGGTGGGAAAGTCGTAGATGGCCAGCGTCTCCCCTTCCATCCGGTAGAAAAACTCCAGCGGGCGGTAGGCCGCCCCGGTGATGCGCCCCAGGCGCAGCCCCTCGGCGGCCGGAACCGTCTGCTTCTGCAGCAACTGGGGCAGCACCACGTGCAGGGCGGCCCGTTCGCCGTTCCAGCGGTCCGCGCCCTCCAGCGTGACCGTTTCGTCCAGCCCGTTCAGCAGCCGCACCACAAAATTGCTGGCGTAGCCGCAGGCCGTGTTGGCCGCCGCGCCCACCACCACCGGGCTGTAACAGGCCTTGTTCTGCTCAATGTACGCCTGAATCTGCCCGCAGGCATCCGGCACCCCGGCAATGTAGCGAGCGGTGTTGGCCGCCGCCTGCTGCACGCTGGCCGCATCGGCCGCGCAATAGCAGACCTGTTTGACCGCAAGGCCGTTGTTGGGGCCCATCAGGTCCTCGGGCAGGCGCACCTGCCCGTCCGTCACCAGAATCACCCGCGGAAGCCCCAGCGCCATAACGCAGAGGCCGATCTCAAACAGCACATTGTCCCGCATGGTGGGCACCGTCTCGCAGCCTTCGCCCCGCTGCACCATCGTGCGGTCGTGCCCTTCGCAGATCAGCACGGCAAAATCAAAGGTGGGAATTTTCTTCACCAGCATGGGCAGCAGTGAGATGTTCCGGCTGTCCTTCGCGTCGCGGAACAGTTCCCGCCAGTAGCTGCACGAATAGCCCATCCCCTCCAGTGCGTCCCGGATGGCCAGAGAAATGCCCTCCCGCTCCGAAACGCCGGAGGAAAACAGTACAATGTTCTGGCTGCGCATATGGTTTCTCCCTTTCCTTAAGCAGGTTTTCAGGCCCGGCAGCACCGCCCAAAGCGCTGCCGGTGCCGCAAAGCACCCGCAATCCGCCGGGCGGCCGCTTTTATCTTTTCAATGATAAAACTCGCCTTTGGTTTATTATAGCGCCCCGCCCGGGCTTGCGTCAAAGGCCGGGCACACAGAACAGCGCGGAGAAACGGCCTGCCAATCGGCCGCTTCCCCGCGCTGTCCTGCATTTTATTGTGAAATAACGCTTGCCCGCCTGAGATTTGGCAAAACCGGCTTTGCTGGCCGCCGGGCGCTCATCCCTTCAGGCAGAGATAGCTCTCGTCGCTCACCGCGTGTTTCATGCGGCAGGCGTCCTGCCGGGCCTGTTCCGGCGCGACCCCGGCCTTCTGCAGCATCTGCTCAAAGAACAGCTGCTTTTCGTGGTTCGCCACGGCGGCCGCCTTGCCCTTTTCGGTCAGGCGCAGCACCCGGCCCTCCATGGCCAGAAAGCCGCTCTCGCACAGGCTGCCCACCGCCCGGCAGACACTGGCGCGGGTCACCCCCATGGCGCGGGCCAGATCCACCGAGTGAACCTTCTCCCGGCTGCCCTCCAGCAGCAGCATGGCCTCCAGGTAATCCCGGCCGGCGCAGCTCAGCTCCTCCATCCGTTCACGCTCCTTCGTCTTGAAACAGCCCGAGGGCCGCTGTAATTGGTTTTACAGCGGCCCTCGGCCCTACGGCGTTTGCCGTCTGTCATTTCTTTTCTTCCGGGTGGCACATGCCTGCGCAGGCACAGCCGCCGCAGCTGTCGCCGCAGGAGCAGCCGCCCTTTCCGTTCTTATGGTTCCGGATGGATGTACCCACGATGGCCACAAACACACCCAGAACGACCAGCCCGATCACGATCGTAGGAAGATTCATAGCGTACTCCTTTCAGAAGCTTTTTGATTTTCTGCACCGGCCTTCGGGGCTGCAGCGCAGAGGGGAAATTTCGGTCAATCAACGGTTGCCCACTGCATCCACCGCGCTGATGGACAGATGGTCGTTGTTGTACTTGTTCTTGCGGAACATCATGTAGAGCAGGAACACCAGAGCGATGACGGCAGCCACGGTGCCCAGACCGAAGCTCACTTCGCCGATGATCAGGCCGCCCAGCTGGTAAACGATCAGGGAGATCAGGTACGCGAAGCCGCACATATAGCCGATGGCGATCGCGGTCCACTTGCCGTTATTCATCTCGCGCTTGATGGCGCCCATGGCCGCAAAGCAGGGAGCGCACAGCAGGTTGAAGATCATGAAGGCGTAGGCGGAAATCGGGGTGTAATCGGCCGCAACCAGGTTCCAGATCTCGTCGCCGTTCTCGGACAGCTCATCCGCGTACTGATACAGCACGCCGAAGGTAGCAACCACGTTCTCCTTGGCGATCAGGCCGGTGACGGTGGCCACGGTGGCCTTCCAGTTGCCGAAGCCCAGAGGTGCGAAGATCACGCAGATGGCCTGGCCGATGGCCGCCAGGATGGAATCGTTGTTGTCCTCGACCATCTGGAAGGCGCCGTCCACAAAGCCGAAGCCCTGCAGGAACCACAGCACGATGGTGGAGGCCACGATCACGGTGCCGGCGCGCTTGATGAAGGACCAGCCGCGCTCCCAGGTGGCGCGCAGCACGTTGTTGGCGCTGGGCACGTGGTAGGTGGGCAGCTCCATAACGAAGGGAGCGGGATCACCGGAGAAGATCTTGGTCTTTTTCAGCATGACGCCGGAGATGATGATGGCGGCCACGCCGATGAAGTAAGCAGACACAGCCACCAGGCCGCTGCCGCCGAACACAGCACCGGCGATCAGGCCGATGATGGGCATTTTGGCGCCGCAGGGGATGAAGCAGGTGGTCATGATGGTCATACGGCGGTCACGCTCGTTCTCGATGGTACGGGAAGCCATAACACCGGGCACGCCGCAGCCGGAGCCGATCAACATGGGGATGAAGCTCTTGCCGGACAGGCCGAACTTGCGGAAGATACGGTCCATGATGAAGGCAACGCGGGCCATGTAACCCACATCCTCCAGGATGGACAGCATGAAGAACAGAACCAGCATCTGGGGAACGAAGCCCAGAACCGCGCCGACACCGGCGAAGATACCGTCAGACACCAGGCCGGTCAGCCAGTCGGCGCAGCCCAGGCCTTCCAGAATGGAGCGGGAGCCTTCCACCAGCCACTCGCTGCCCAGAACGTCGTTGGTCCAGTCGGTCAGGAAGGAGCCGAAGGGGCCCATGGCGATCCAGTACACGGCCCACATGATCACCGCGAAGATGGGCAGGGCCAGCACGCGGTTGGTGACGATCTGGTCGATCTTATCGGAGGTGGTCAGGCTGTGCTTGGCCGCCTTCTTCACCACGCAGCGCTCCACCACCTTGTTGATGTAGGCATAGCGCTGGTTGGTGATGATGCTCTCGGCATCGTCGTCCATCTCGTTCTCGCAGTCCTTGATGTGGGCTTCCAGGTGCTTCATCAGCTCGCTGTCCAGCTTCAGCTCGGCAACGACCTTTTCGTCGCGCTCGAACAGCTTGATGGCGTACCAGCGCAGGTACTGGTCATCCACCTTGCCCTGAATGGACTCTTCGATGTGGGCAATGGCGTGCTCCACGCTGCCGGTAAACACATGGGGCAGCTCGCCCACCTTGTGGGCCTGCGCGGCGGCGGCGGCCTTTTCGGCTGCTTCCACGCCGCCCTCGCCCTTCAGGGCGCTGATCTCCATCACCTGGCAGCCCAGCTCGGCGGCCAGCTTCTTCACGTCGATCTTGTCGCCGTTCTTGCGGACCAGGTCCATCATGTTCACGGCCATCACAACGGGCAGGCCCAGCTCCAGCAGCTGGGTGGTCAGGTACAGGTTGCGCTCGATGTTGGTGCCGTCCACGATGTTCAGGATGGCGTCGGGCTTTTCCTTGACCAGATAGCCGCGGGCCACGACCTCTTCCAGGGTGTAGGGGCTCAGGCTGTAAATGCCGGGCAGGTCCTGAATGACCACGTCCTTGTGGCCCTTCAGCTTGCCTTCCTTCTTTTCAACGGTAACGCCGGGCCAGTTGCCAACGTACTGGTTGGAACCGGTCAGATCATTGAACAATGTGGTCTTGCCGCAGTTCGGGTTGCCGGCAAGAGCAATGGTAATGCTCATTCGTTTCACTCCTCCGTACTCAATGCGCCCAGGCGGGCCGTGCGGCCCGCGCTGTTTGTTAGTCTCAGGTAACAAAAATTAGTTGCCGCTAACCATTCCGCAAAAAGAAAAGACGTTTTTTCAAAGCACGTCCCTGCTTTTTACTCAACCTCGATCATTTCCGCGTCGGCCTTGCGTACGCTCAGCTCATAGCCGCGCACGTTCAGCTCCATGGGGTCACCCAGGGGGGCAACCTTGCGCACATGCAGCTCCACGCCTTTGGTGATGCCCATGTCCATGATGCGCCGCTTCACAGGGCCTTCGCCGTGCAGCCGCTTGACCACCGCGTTTTCGCCCACCTTCACGTCTTTCAGGGTCTTCATGCTTCATTCCTCCTTAAATCATCACCCGGTTTGCCATGGTTTTGTCCAGGGCGATCCGGCTGTCCTTCACCTGAAGGATCAGATTGCCCGAGATTTCACTCACCACGGTGACCGGACTGTCCACCACAAACCCAAGCTCTGCCAGGTGCTGGCGCACCTCGTCCTTCCCGGTGATTTTACGGATCACGACCGTCTCGCCGAGTTTCGCCATCGTCAACGGCATCAAGAGGCATCCTCCTCCCAACAAAGTGCGATGAAACGGCACTTTGTCACATCTCTTTGCAATTCTGATAATTTTTTGCGCAGCGGTTAGAACCAGCTAACCTCTGGAACAAGTAAGAGTTTACCCCGGCTAACTAATTTTGTCAACCCCCTTTCCGCAAATTTGGGCCGGTTGGATAAAAAAAGTTAGCAAGTGCAAACCATATGGGCAAATCCGCCCAAAATTCCGCCCCGCACACAAAAAGGCCCAACCCCGCAGCGGTGCAGGATTGGGTCTTTTGTCCATATGCGTTTCATTTCCCGGGCAGTACCGAATCCACGCCCGTTTTCTCCTTACAGGAAGAACTCCGCCTGGGTGGGCCGGGTGAAGTTCTGCTCCAGCATGGCCACGTGGGAGAGGAACGCCGCGTCGTCAAAGTACTTCGCGCCGGTGGGGCACTTCTTCACGCAGGCCTGGCACTTGATGCAGATGCCGTTCACCTGGCTGGGGTCCTCGGCCGAAACCGAGCCCATGGGGCACACGGCAGCGCACACGCCGCACCCATTGCACTTGGCCGGGTCGGTCTTGGGCTTGGCCTTCAGGAACACCGCGGGCTTGCCGTCGGTGCCCTTGGGGGTGTAGTAAGGGGCCGGGAACTCGCCCCGCACCTCCACCGGCTGGGCCGGGGCCTCGGCGAGGGCCGCCACCTTTTCGGCCACCTGCCGGCCAAAAGCCGCCAGCCCGGCCAGGTCGTCCCCGTTGGGGCGGCCCGGGGCCAGCTTGGCCGAGAACACATGCTCGGTGGGCACACCGGCCCCCGCCACCACGTGGAAGCCGTGGCCCTCCAGCTCCACCTGCAGCTCCTTCAGGCCGTTGTCAAAGTTCCGGTTGCCGAAGGTCACCACCGGCACCGCCAGCGCGCCGCCGCCCACCAGCTTTTCCTGCACATAGGGCAGCATCTTGTTGGGCACCCGCCCGGCATACACCGGCGTGGCCGCCACTACCAGATCCTCCGGGCCAAAGCCCTGCACCGCCTGCCGGGCCGCGGGCAGCGTGAAGTCCACCTCGCGCAGCGCGGCGTTCAGCCCCTGGGTAAGGGCCTCGCCGATGGCACGGGCAACCGTCTGGGTGTTGCCGGTGGCGCTGTAATACACCAGATGTACCGTCTTGATCTCCATGTTTCGTTTCCTCCATTCGGCGCGTCCGCGCACGCGCTGCCGTCGTTTTCAACTTAGCTACCCGTTGAATAGGTTAAGCTGCTTAACTTCTTGAGTTGATTGTATCCCCTTTCGCAGAATTTGTCAACCGCCGCCGGGTGTGGTATTCTATTGTTAAGCAACTTACCACCTTCCCCACTGCTTTGCACAGGGCGCCCAGCCCGGAAAGGACCCCCATGGAACAGCTCTCCATCGCCGAAAAAGCGGACATTCTGCATCAGACGGCCCAGCTCTACCTGTCCTCCAATCTGCCCACGGATTACGGCACCGGCCAGCTCTACACCGCCACCGAGGTGCACGCCCTGAAGTACATCATTGAGCACGAGGGCAAAACCGCCGCCGAGCTTTCGCTGGATTGGGACATTTCCCGGGCGGCCGTGTCCCAGCTGATGAAAAAGCTGGAGGCCAAGGGCCTTGTGCAGCGCCGCCCCTACCCCGGCAGCCGGCGGAAGATGCTGTACCTGCCCACCGAGGCGGGCCTTGCCCTGAACCGCTGCCACACCCGGTACGACACGCGGGTGTTCGGTGAAACGCTGGCCCTGCTGGCCGAGCGCTGCCCCCAGGCGGACATTGAGTGCTGCTTCCGCGTGCTGGAACAGTACATTCAGGCGCGCCGCCAGAAGCACTACAACTCCCGGCCCGAGTAACCCGGGCCTTCCCGTTTTTCTGCCCGTTTATAAATACACGCAATCCGCAAAAATACACAAAAAACGTGCGGCACCGCCCGGCCGAGGGTCTCCCCTCGCCGTGCGATGCCGCACGTTTTTTCTTGGGCAATACCGCGCAATTCCCGCCTAACAGCTTAAGCACCGCTCCGGCGGCTGCGGCACGACATCTGCGTTGCCAAAATGCTCGATAATACATCCAGTATTATCTGTGCTTTTGCCTTAGCATCTGCCGCACCTCGCTCGTCGTATCGGCACTTAGAATTATGCGGTATAGCCCTTGTCTTATCGCCGCATCTGCGCCTTACCCCGCCATCTTCACGCAGCGCACAGTAACGCGGGCCTGGCCGCTGTATGTGCAGGTGAACAGGGTCAAATCCCAGTCGCCGCCGGTCATTTCGGCCACAGCGGTGGGGGCCAGCGTCTCCACCTGCAGAACGGTATACCGGTGTACGGCGCCGCTCACGTCCGTGAACTCCACCGTGTCCCCCGCCGTCAGCAGGCTCAGCCGGGCAAAATGCTGCTCATAGTTGTGGGCCGCGATCACCAGCCCCGCCTCCGGCGTACCGGCATAGCGGCAGGGCGAGGTTTTCAGGGCCGGATAGCTCCACTCCGCCTGCACCGGAAGCTCCAGCTCCAGCGAGGGGATGCTCAGCCAGCCCAGCCATTCGGCCCCGTCCAGCGTCAGGGTGTCTGCCCCCTGTTCGGCGGGCTCGGCGGCCTTCAGTTCTTCCAGCATGCGGGCCGCCTGCCGTTGGGCGCGCCGGTCGTCCCAGTGGTTGTAGGCCGTCAGGCCCAGCGCGCACAGGATCAGCACCGCCCCCAGGGCCATCAGCCGCCGCCCAAGCACCTGCTTAGTCATCGCGCCTCCGGTTCAGGGCAAAGCCCACCCCCATCAGCACCATGCCCGCCGCCGCCAGCACCGGCACCGGCCATTTCAGCTGGCCGGTCTGCGGCAGCTTGCCGCCGGGCGTCACGGGGTTCACCGGGTTCACGGTGGGGGTCACGTCCGGGCTGCCCGGCTTGTCGCTGTCCTGGGTGCGCTCGCACTTGGGCAGGCTCACCACATCGTACAGCCAGCCGCCCTCCGGGGCCCAGCCCGGCACGGCCAGCAGGTAGGGGGCCACCGCATAGCGCAGGCCGTTCACCTGCACGGTGTCCGCCGTGACCAGATACACCCCGCCGGCCAGCCCGGTAAACAGGGCCTTGCCCGCATGGTCCGCCGTGCGGCTGGCCTGCACCGGCAGGCTGCCCGCCGCCGTGTAGGCGGCCAGCGCGTCTCCGGCGTCCTTCCACTGCCCGGCCGTTTCCAGGCCGTTCAGCTCCACGCCGCTGGCGGCATAGTCGTCCAGCAGGGCATAGCGGCCCTGATTGTCCATCGAGGCCACCTGCCGGATGGCGAACGTCATGCCCGCCATGGGCACATCGCCCTCCTTGGCTTCCAGGCTCAGACTGCAGGTGCGGCCCGTATCCACCCAAACGGCAAGGGCCGGGCAGGCAAACACCACCGCCAGGCACAGGGCCGCGGCCAGCACTCGGATTCTGTTGTGACTGTGTTTGTTCAAAACTCAACCCTCATTGCGTTTGGTTTTCCTGCGTTTGCGGCGGGTCAGCCCGTACAGCAGCAGGCTGAACAGCGCTGCCGCGGCCAGGCCGCCGCCTGCCCACAGCCCGTAGCGGGTGTGGGTGGAACTCACGGTGTGTTTCGTCTCCTCCTGGGCAACCTCGGGCACATACTCCACCCGGTGGCCCCGCACCAGCAGCCGGTGGGTGTTCACCCCGTAGGGGGTACAGGTGACCAGCGTCACCAGATCCTCCCCCGGCTGCACGGCCAGGCCCTCGGTGTGGTCCGGCTCCACCACCTGAATCTGATCCACCTCATAGGCAAGGATCCGGTCCAGCACGTAGATGTAGAAGTGGTCGCCCTCCTCCAGCATGTCCAGATCGGTGAACAGCGTGGCCGAGGGCAGCCCCCGATGGGCCGACAGCACCGCATGGGTGCTCTCGCCGCCCACCGGCAGGCTGGAGCCCTGCAGATGGCCCACGCCCTTTTCCAGGGTTTCGGGGCTGGTGCCGTGGTAGATGGGCAGGCTGACCGAAATGCGCGGAATGCTCAGGTAGGCCATCACGCCGCTGGGGTCGAGGGAGAGCTGAGCCAGATACTCCGCGTCCTCTTCGTCCGAAATGGCCGCAAAGGCGTCCGGAATGCTCTTGCCCACCTGCCCGCGGTTGTAGGCGTCCGCCGCCTCAAACCACTGGGAGTAGTCGGCATCCGGGGCCTGAGCCACCTGTTCCACATAGCTTTCGATGAGTTTTCTGTGGCGGTATTCGTTTACCTGATTGCTGACGAGGGGGTAGAACAGAAGCCCCAGGCCCCCCGCAAAAATCAGGCCCACCACAAGCCCATAGGCGATCTTTTTTAACATTCGGTTCCTCAAAACAAAGGCCCGCCGGGAGGAGGCTGTCCCCCCTTCCCCGCGGGCCGGGGTGTTTGCTGGTTTGCCGCCGCGCGTTGGCTTCCCCTCGAGGGGAAGCTGTCGGCGACAGCCGACTGATGAGGTGGCATCTTCTCGCCGCCACAACGTTATGGCAAGGATGTGCGCCCCACCTCATCCGTCATTGCTTACGCAATGCCACCTTCCCCTCAAGGGGAAGGCTTTGGGCCGCGCTTTGGCTTCCCCTCGAGGGGAAGCTGTCGGCGACAGCCGACTGATGAGGTGGCACCTTCTCGCCGCCATGACGTTATAGCAGTGATGCGCGCCCCACCTCATCCGTCATTGCTTACGCAATGCCACCTTCCCCTCAAGGGGAAGGCTTTTTCGCCGCGCGTTGGCTTCCCCTCGAGGGGAAGCTGTCGGCGCTAGCCGACTGATGAGGTGGCATCTTTTCGCCGCCACAACGTTACGGCAGTGATACGCGCCCCACCTCATCCGTCATTGCTCACGCAATGCCACCTTCCCCTCAAGGGGAAGGCTTTGGCTGAGTAAGGTGCTCTAAAATATCTGTGCAGACTGCCTCAAAATTACAATTCACATCGTAATTTGAGTAGCGCAGAACACACAAACCGCAGCTTTGCAAAAATGCATCCCGCCGTTCGTCGCTCTGTCTGCCTTCGGCTTCGTAATGCTGTGAACCATCCAGTTCCACCACCAGCTTGGCCTCAGCGCAGTAAAAATCGACAATGTAAGGCCCAATCACCTTTTGTCGATTCACCGTGAAAGGCTGACTTTTGAAGAAATCATACCAGAGACGGCGTTCTTCTTTGGTCATCGCCTTGCGCAGTTTTTTCGCGTTTGACGTCAGTTTCGGGTTGCTGTTTTGGTTCATTGCAGCACCTTCTCTCTTGGCTTCCCCTCGAGGGGAAGCTGTCGGCGGCAGCCGACTGATGAGGTGGCATCTTTTCGCCGCCACAGCGTTATGGCAATGATACGCGCCCCACCTCATCCGGCCCTTCGGGCCACCTTCCCCTCAAGGGGAAGGCTTTGGGCCGCGCTTTGGCTTCCCCTCGAGGGGAAGCTGTCGGCGGCAGCCGACTGATGAGGTGGCATCTTTTCGCCGCCACAACGTTATGGCAAGGATGCGCGCCCCACCTCATCCGTCATTGCTTGCGCAATGCCACCTTCCCCTCAAGGGGAAGGCTTTTTCGCCGCGCGTTGGCTTCCCCTCGAGGGGAAGCTGTCGGCGCTAGCCGACTGATGAGGTGGCATCTTCTCGCCGCCACAACGTTATGGCAATGATGCGCGCCCCACCTCATCCGTCATTGCTTGCGCAATGCCACCTTCCCCTCAAGGGGAAGGCTTTGGGCCACGCTTTGGCTTCCCCTCGAGGGGAAGCTGTCGGCGCTAGCCGACTGATGAGGTGGCATCTTTTCGCCGCCACAGCATTACGGCAGTGATGTGCGCCCCACCTCATCCGGCCCTACGGGCCACC
>Ga0129310_1001351_pt1 | contig 21841 bp, 18 predicted proteins | sample Go1ome_2_FD_94433 | JGI IMG/M metagenome (GOLD analysis project Ga0129310, IMG submission 94433) | Western lowland gorrila individual fecal microbial communities from Wisconsin, USA - Go1022A metagenome | ecosystem: Host-associated > Mammals > Digestive system > Large intestine > Fecal | place...
ATCTATTGAAATTATAAAACTAGCATCTGTCTTCATTTGTTACCTCCTTGATACCGGTCAAAAGACAAAGGATGATTATCATTTTATAAATAATTAACAGATAACTAAAAATTATCCTTCACATCCAACTTCGAACCCATTACGAGGATGTTTCGTCCGCAAGATATCACGTTGCTTTGCGGTAGTTACATGTGTATAGATTTGGGTGACATTAATAGAACTGTGTCCTAACATCTCCTGAATATAACGGATGTCAACATCTGCTTCTAGCAGGCTTGTGGCAAATGTGTGGCGAAACATATGTGGAGTAATGTGTAATGATATAGAGGCTTGATCGCAGTATTTTTGAATCATGCGCCGGACAGACTGATCGGATACAGGAGTTCCGTTCGCATTTAGAAAAAAGTGGGTATCTGTATGTTCTGTATGAAATTCTTTTGCATAATTTCGCAGGATTTGAAGAACCGAAAGGTTGCCGATCTGAAGACAACGCTCCTTGGAACCTTTTCCGTAAATTCGAATTGTCCCATCCTGTAAGTTGACATGTTCAAAGGGCAAATCACAAAGTTCAGATATTCGCATTCCGGTTGCAAATAGTAGTTCTGTGAGGGCAATATCCCGTAAGGTGGTACGTTTTTGGTATGGGGTACTGGCATTTGTATGTGCAGAATAGACAGCCTTCAGAAATTGTTCCACGGTATAAAGGGGAATTGTTTTTGGTAGAATAATTGGTTCGCGGAATTTGGTATATATTTTGGAAAATGGATTTGTGGCAATCATATCTTTGTACTCTAAAAAGTGAAACAGTGCTTTCAAAGAGGCAATTTTGCGTTTGGCAGTTCTGGGCTGAAATGTTTCGTGTAAATGCTGGATGTAACATTCCATAACGGGAACTGTGATTTCTTCGAGATTTGTTAGTTCAATTTTTGATATAAATTGAGCCAGATCAATACGATAGGCTTTCAGTGTTTTTGAATCTAAACATTTCTGGTACTGGCAATAATTTAAATATTCTTTGGTAATTTGTTCTAGATTGTTCATAATAGGATACTCCTTTGAAAATTTTTGAACTATTATACGTTTGAAAAGGTGTATTATCAAATAGAGCTCAGAAAACTTTTGCTGATGAAGCAGAGAGAACGGGAAGAGGTAATCCTGAAGCAGTTAGAAGAAAAGAAACCATTGCCGGATAAAGAAGATCAGATGGCATGGGTGAGAGTAGGCAATCAGCACAGAGCGATTGCGGAAGAGATTATTCTCAAAGAATTGATTTATGTTTAAATGAAGGTGATGAGGTCATGGATTGCGACCTCATTATTATATGTGAACATGAAATAGTAGTAGGCATAATGAGAAAAATAGGGTAATATAACAGTAAGCAGTTGGGATGATTTTGAAATGCCAATTTGGCATTTCAAGTTATAGAAGGGAATCAATAATGAAAAAAGAGATATTAATAACAGATAATATTGATAACATTTATGATGAAATAGATGCGTTGATCAGGGAAAAGAAAATTAATGTAAAAAAAGTTGTGAATGATGCCATTATTTCTCTTAATTGGGGAATTGGGAAAAGACTTAGTGTGGAGTTAACTGGAAATAATAAGCCTGAGTATGGAAAAAAAGTTGTTACGGAAGTCAGTAAAAGACTGGAACAGGAATATGGTTCGGGATTTGATAAAACATCAATTTCAAGAATGATTAAGTTTTATCAGGAATTTCCTGACTTCGAAAAAGTTGCGACACTGTCGCAACAATTGACCTGGTCGCATTTTGTAGAGATTCTGCCAATACAAGATGAGCTAAAAAGAGATTTTTATGCAGCAATGTGTATGCAGGAAAACTGGTCAGTGCGAACATTGCGTGAAAGAAAAAAATCTATGCTTTATGAACGCACTGCAATATCAAAGAAGCCAGAAGAAACGATTAAAAATGAAATTGCAGAATTGCGAGATGATGGTAAAATGAGTCTGGATCTTTTTTACAGAGATCCATATATGCTTGATTTTCTCGGTTTACGTGATACTTATAGTGAAAAAGATTTAGAAAATGCTATTCTTGCAGAATTAGAAAAATTTATTCTGGAAATGGGATCGGATTTTGCATTTTTAGCAAGACAGAAACATTTTGTACTAGATGGCAAGGACTACTATATGGATTTATTATTCTATCATAGAGGATTGAGAAGGTTGGTTCTTGTTGAACTAAAGCTTGGGGAATTTGAACCGCAGGATAAAGGACAAGTCGAACTGTATTTGCGATGGTTGGAAAAGAATGAAAGAGTGGAAGGTGAAGAAAGTCCGGTTGCACTTATATTATGTGCAGAAAAATCACAGGAAACCATAGAATTAATGCAATTGGATCATGGAAATATCCATGTGGGACAGTATATGACCAAAATGCCTCCAAAAGAACTTTTGGAACAGAAGTTATCCCTTGCTATTGCAAATGCGAGAGAATTGTTAGAACAGAGGAAAGAAGAATAAAAATTTTCAATTTAATAATGAAATGCAGAGAAGGCGTGAGTCATAGAAATGTGGATTGTAGTGGATTTGTGCAATGTTGCTATTCCTTATTGGAAAATATATGGATTGGTTCAGTTATCACCTATATTTGCTTTGAATCCATGAATTATATGGATATTCCATTTAATGTACCAGTGATTCCTTTAATCAGTGCTATTATCCTTGTTTTACTGATATGTATGATAACACCTCTTATATCCTATAAAAAACTTGCAGGAAATCGCTCTATCGTAGAACGATTAAGAGATTATGAACATTAAAGTAATGGATCAGGATACTGCACCAAGGTATAAAAAGTATATTCCATATTGGGCATAATTTAAGTTTCGCTACAAGGATGAAATTACCGGAAAGCGTACCTGCTGAGGTATAAACCAGAAGTCGTTGTCGTAAAATGTGGTAAGAAAATCAGACGAATATATTTTCCAAAGATTTGTCGTAAAAATGTGATCAAATCAAGTGCGAAAGCAAGTGAAAACTCCCTGTGAAGCTGTGATATATGCCATGCACAGCTCGGGGAAGAATTCCCTCGCTGTAGGGCTGTCACCATTTTGCATGGCTCGTAGAGTTCACACAATCTTCACAAAATAATTAGCACTCGCCTCTTGACAGTGCTGACAACTGGTGCTATAACATAGTTAAAGATAAGGAAAGGGATTAAGAAAGAGAATCCCGGAACCGAATCTTTCACATACAATTGACACTTCAGTTTCTCTGACAGTGCTAATCATACAAAAGTCTAAGTGCCTATGAGGATTCATAAGAATCCCATATTTCCGACACTTGTTACAAGAAGGAAAGGAGTAATGACTTATGTTAACACCTAGTATTTTTGGAGAAAGTTTATTTGATGATTGGATGGATGACTTCCCGTTTGGTAAGGATTTTGAGAAGGAATTTGAAAAATCAATGTTCCCGACTAAGAATCCGTTGTATGGCAAACATGCAAAGAACCTTATGAAGACAGATGTCCGTGAGACAGATGATGCGTATGAGGTTGATATTGATCTGCCTGGCTTCAAGAAAGATGAAGTTACAGCCGAGTTGAAGGATGGCTATATTACCATTGCTGCATCCAAGGGTCTGGATAAGGACGAGAAAGATAAGAAGACCGGTAAGTACATTCGTAAGGAACGTTATGCAGGCAGCATGAGCAGAAGCTTCTATGTTGGCGAGGATGTCACACAGGATGAGATTTCTGCGAAGTTCGAGAACGGTATCTTACAGTTGAAGGTTCCTAAGAAAGCCGATAAGGCAGTCGAAGGTAAGAATTACATTGCCATTGAAGGATAATATGGTATCCATATGAGAGAAAAGAGGCGACAGATATGGATAAGAATCCAAAACATCCTTTGAAGAAGAAACAGGCAAAGGACAAGACGAAAAAGAAACATATTTATGAATAACGAATGAATCAGGTTCCCCGCTAGAGCAACTGCGCTGGCGGGGAACTTTTCTTTTGACTTGTAGTGCGAATACAATTATAATATGATGCAGAGGTCAAAAGCGGATAGCAATGTATGATTACATATAAAGGCCGGGACCAAAAGTACGAAAGGATAAAGCAGGATGGACATTTACTTAGGGGTAGATTTGTGCCGCAAGAATGTACAAATGAGTTATTACGAGGAAGGAAAGGATGAACCGACTTCCATTTACCAATTGAATAATGCGGAGACATATCAGCTTCCGAATGTCATGTTTTATTCAAAAGAAGAGAAACGATGGTATGTAGGCAATCAAGTGAGCACAGTACGGTTTCAGCAGGATGGGGAGATTGTAGAGGATATTGTTGGTAATATCGATTCGGATAAACATGTGGCAGTTGAGGGTGCAGTCTATACCTATGATGCGTTGTTGCTCATTTTGCTTAAGACACATATCGAGGAGTTTCTGTCACGATCAGAGGAATATGTGTTGAAAGGGCTTACTATTACATTAGAGGAATATCATCCGAAGGTGTATCAGGTGCTTCAGAAGCTATGTAAAGAACTAGGACTTGCAGAAGATGCATTTTATATTATGAGTCATGAAAATGCATTTTTTCAGTATGTCATGAATCAGGATGAGAAGCTTCGGACAAACAGTGTTGCCATGTTTGAATATGGTCCTGAAGGAATGGAGTATTACCGGATTGATAAGAAACATCAGGGCAATGCCAGAATCTTCTATTTAGGACGGGAAAGTCTCAAAGAAGAATTGCCGTATGCGATGTTGTTTGAGGATATTGCGTCGTTAGATCAGAAGTTTGCAGAGATTGCCAAGAAGAAGATGCGGGAAACTTATATCTCCACGGTATATCTGACAGGGGTTGGATTTACGGATATGTGGATTGAGCAATCGCAGAAGGTATTATGCGATGGCCGACGTGTGTTTATGGGACAGAACCTGTATACGAAGGGTGCCTGTTATCATGCAAAGTTCGGGGCATATGAAGCAGACCGGGATTGCGTGTTATGTACAGAGGGCAGTATTCCATTTGATATTGGTGTCTGTGTCGGGGAATTAGAAGGCAGGAATCAGTTCTATCCGATTGCGATCGGTGGAAGAGAATGGTATAACATGAAAGGGCAGGTTACATTGTTCTTAGATGATACGAACCGGATTGAGATGTTATATCAGGATAAAGTATCGAAAGAGATGCAGCGGGAGATCATAGAGATTCACGGGCTTCCGAAGCGACCACCGAAGACGACGAAGATTTCATTGGAAGTGGAGCTTACAGATGAGCGGGTAGGAGCGATTGTAATCCGGGATGTAGGATTTGGCAGGATCTATCCAACGACAAATAAGATCTATCGTAAAGATTTTTCGATTGGACATATAGAATCGTAGAGAATGACACGATCGTAATAAAAAGTGGAATAATTAAGACGGACAGGGATGCAGAACAGATAGGGAAAGGATGCAGATATGGGACGAGTAATATTGTGCGAGACCACACCGGCTACAACTTCATATATTTTTCCAAATACGAAGATAGAGGTATTCTCTTACGAAGAATTATGCTATTACATATACAATAATATAGCTTTGATCTCCGAAGAACACATTGGAGTGCCGATGTTTAATTGGATTGAGAGGGAACTGCATCTTAGTGATCTTGCGGAAAGTCTGCGGAATCTGAAAGAAAAAGATACAACAGATCTGACAGATCTGCTGACAGCAATTCTGACATACAAAGAATATTATACGATACCGGAGATTAAGGAATTCATTTTACAGATAGAGCGAATGAAAGGACTCTCTGCACCACAATATCGGAAGTTACAGGCAGATGGTTTTCTGCGGTATCATAAGTATCTGAAGGCAGCTGCCATCTATGATGAGATATTGGATCAGTATCCGGATATTGGAAATGACAAGCTGTTGGCTGCTATTTATCATAATCGTGGTATTGCGTATGCGAATAACTTTGAATTAGAAGATGCGATGGAGTCATATCGCAAGGCATATGAATTGATCGGAGATGTCGGGACGATGTATGAATACCTGTTACTTCTTGCGACGATGAAGGATCGTGAGGATGTCGAAGTCATGGCAAAGTATTATCATGCAGAGAGCATGGTGCAGCCAATCTATGATGCAATCAAGGATGCAGAAGAAGATGTGACAGGCTCACCAATCTATCATCGCATGGAACGGGCAATGTATCATTATGAGAAGAATAATCTGACCGACTTTAATCAGAGAATGGATACGGTGTTAGAGCATTTGAAAGAAGAATTCCGTGAGCAGACGGTATAGGAGAGAAGCATATGGGTTTGTTAAATGCCGTTAAAGGTCTATTTACAAAGGCTGAAGTGACGGAAGAGACATTTGAATATGAGAGTATCGATAGTTATCTGAAGAGACAGCAACAGGAGCAGGGGGAACAGACCCCCAAGGGGGATGTCGCATACAAATGTGATCAGATTGTGGAAGCAACTTATCAGATGGAGGATCTGAAGGCAGAGTATGACGTGGTTACTTCCTATTTTGAGGACATCCAGATGATCGAAGAATTGCCACAGAATATTCGTAAAGAGATTACGGATACAGCAAAGAAGATTGCTTTTTTGCAAAATGAGACAACAGAATTTCTACATTCGGATGACCGGATCAGCGATGAGAATTTTCGGATGATTCAAGGAATGGAGAAAGATCTTACCGATGTGTTCGGTCAGCTCAAAGAATTAGAGGATATGGATATGGCAATCCGGCGGGATATGACTCATTTAGAGGGAGAGAAGAACGCACAGGAATATATTCAGGAATCAATTGAGAGTCAGCAGAGTAAGATCAAGAATTTTATGATCATTTTTGGAACGATATCGGTGTTGGCAGTCATTACGCTTGCAGTGGTTGGTGTGCTGACTAAGAATAATCTAGTATTACCGGTATTGTTGATCTTGTTGGTGATTGCAGGTATGGCAGCACTTTGCGTTGTGACATACCGGAATCTGTCTTATGAGTTCAAGATGTCCGAAAAGCGAGAGAATCGTGCCATTAGCCTGATGAATAAGGTGAAGATCAAGTATGTGAATAATACCTCTACGCTGGAATATCTCTATGAAAAGTACCATGTGAATAGTTTGAGGGAGTTAGAGTATCTGCATGACCAGTACCTGATCATGGTAGATGAGATCCGGAAATATCAACGGACAACCGGAGATTTGCGGGAGTACACAGAAGAATTGTCAAAGCTGTTATATGCACATGGTGTGAAAGATCCTGATATCTGGACGAAGCAGTCACTGGCACTGATCGATCCAAGAGAGATGGTCGAAGTTAAACATTCGTTAAATGTACGCAGACAGAAATTGCGTGATCAGATCGCGTATAATGAGCAATTGCGATTAGAGGGCCTGAAAGGCATACGGGAGCTGTTGAAGGCGAACCCGGAATTGCGGGATGATGTCCGGCGGGAGATGGAATTATATCATATCAATCTCCAGTAATGGGATATTGTGTGGAATCTGAGGATATATCGGTTTGATGATTGTCTGTATAGTGAGGATAGATTTGAGGAGAGAGTTGTGAAGAGCGAGAATAAGATGAAGAATGAGAAAAAGATCATGGATATTTCTTTCATCGGCAGTATTTTGTTTATGTTGGCAGAGGGAATTATGGCATATGTAACACATTCTCATTCTCTTTTAATGGACTGCATTTTTGATGTGACGGATCTGATCATGATCGGTCCGTTTTTGGTGTTGGTCCCTTTGTTGTATAAGCCGGTAACGGAGAAACGACCGTATGGATTCTCACAGGTGGAATCTTTATTTATTGTGATCAAATACAGTGTGCTGCTTGTGATCACAGTGCAATTGATCTGGGATAATATCATGATTCTGTTCCATGGTGGGCGACAGGTAGATGCAGGGATGATCGCAGTATTTGAGCTTGGCGTGTGGGCTGGCTGTGTATTTATCTATCTGTTGTTACGGCATTTCAGTCGAAGATATGAATCACTGACGATCAAAGCGGAGATCTATATCTGGAAGTTGGATATTATATCAAGTCTCGGTGTGTCGATTGCATTCTTTATCCAGATGGGATTACAGAAGACAGAATGGGCACATCTGGCAGCCTATATCGACCCGTTTGTTGCAATCGTGATGGCGTGTCTGTTATTGGTTGAGCCGGTCAAAATGATTATTATTAACTTGAAGAATCTGGTGTTGTTTGCACCCGATGAGCGTATTATGCGGGAGATCCGGCAGACAGCGGAGAAGTATATGGATCGTGTATACTATGACATTGAATTTCTGGATGTGATTCAGACAGGACGTAAGACCTGGGTTGAGATATACCTGACCAGCCATAATGATATGATGAATACAAGAATTCTGCATCAATTGCGCAATGAGATCCGGACAGAGCTTCGGGAGAAGTTTGATCAGGTGTATGTGGAACTGATACCAGATCTGCCGGAAGATTAGTAAGAAAAACAGATGCAGGGCACCATAAAACAATAAGGAAAATGTAGAGAGTTTTGAGAATTTTAATAACCGTACAGGCAATGCTTGTGCAAGGTGTAATAGAGGAGAAATGACAATATGGCAGAGAAATTTATTCCAATAGAGAATAAGGACTCCTATGGTCTGACATGGTATGAGCATGCACAACCATACTTCGGAAGTCACAGGGGAATGCGGTTCCGGATTGCCAGAGATCCGATGGATGATGTGGCATTGACACCGGCAGATAAGAAAGGGGATGCAGAGTTTCTGGTTATCATCTGGCCGGAGCCATATTGTTATGAGGCGACACCGGATGAACAAAAGACAACCATGCGTTTTCCCTTCACAGTGGAAGGGAAGGAACAGATGGTTGCCTGGTTAAATGAACAATATCAGTCAAGATATGAGGAGTGGGAAGCCGTTCGGGCTAAGCACTAAGTTCAATCTGCTTTCGGTATTCTTTCGGTGTGATGCCATTGATCTTTCGGAATGTTTCCGTAAAGTAGCTGGCACCATGGAAACCACATTCCAATGCAATCTCTGTAATACTCAGGCTGGAATGTTCTAGCAGGTCAATTCCTTTTTGAATACGGTAATTCTGTAAGAATTCAATCGGTGACTGTTTGATCGTTTCGCGGAAGAGACGGCAGCATTTGGACTGGCACATCATTCCGGCTTCTGCAACATCATTCAGGGTAACTTTGTCCTGATAATTATCCTGAATAAATGAGATCATTGTTTTCAGTGGATTCATTGGATCTGTCTCAATTGGTTCACAGCCGTGTTCTCCAATCGTATTTGCGTAGAGCAGACTCCACAGATAGAAGAATTTGCTCTGTGCGATCAGTTCAAAGCAGGTAGATTGTTCTGTGACGGCATGGAAAATGTCAGTAATGGTCCGGATGGCATCGGTGTGCCATTCTTCGGAACGATTAAGAAACAGAACATCGGTGTTGCTGTCATATAGAAAAGGATTGATGTACTTTTCTTCCATACGCCGATTGAAACGCAAAGTATCCGGGTGAAGTAATAATACAATATATTTGCTATTGTCGGGATCGTCCGTCTGGTAGGTGCGGATCCGGTCCTGGTTATTCGCGTCAATGGGACCACAAAGGTGCATCCGGTTGGAATTGATGATAATACCATCGCCTTCGTGAAGAGTGAATGTGTGATTGTTCACATAGTATTCCAAAGATCCTTTGACCATGACGATACACTCCAATTCTCGGTGCCAATGGCAAGGTGTTATACCGCCGGGAAAGTCAGAAAAATAGGCGTAAGAAGCCTTGATTGGAGTGGTTGGCGAATTGTAATTAACCGTTTCTAATAGGTTGTCGTTGATGATCATATCGTATTCCGGCATAATGATACCTCCCCTTATAATATGCGTAAAATAGTATCTTCTTAAGATGAAATCCAGTGTTGAAATCGTGAAATATTTGCTGAAATCCGGCAAAAAACTTCAAAAAATAGTAATAAATGCAGGATTGTTATACAATTATACATAAAATTGATAGAAATTACAACCAAAATAAAGTATCTTATGCATATGGAAACGATTTCCCCTCCCCCTTATAGCGTGGGACACGGAAAGGCGGTGCTACTCCCCCCTCCCCCCCTTTTTGTAGTATCGACTAGCCGCTGTCCCACTATCGTATGAAGATAAGGTGACAGGTGGTTTCGTTTTTGAAACCTTTTCATATATATATCTTCCCCTTTAATAGCTTCGGACAGCGTCCGGAGCATTTTTTTATATTATAGGAAAATTCGTTGATCTTAATAATCTCAGTCTTAGAACAGGCTGTCTTCCTGTAATTCTAATAGAATCTGATTCGTTTCCTCTTCGGATAAATGATTGTGAAGTGCATAGATAATGACCGCATCAAAACGATTGCGCGGATATAGAATCGGACGTTGTCCGATCGAGAGCATATATTGTGTTTCGTCAATAGATAATGGACATAACAGGGCAAAGCGGATCAGAAAGTTGCGGGTTGCTTTGCGTCTGCCATTCAGAATCTGGTAGACATAGGATCGTTCCATGTTGAACTGGATAATAATGTCTTTGACCTGTAAGTTGTGCTGCTTTAACTGTTGATCAAGATAATCAGTAATGGTTGTGTGGTCAAAATTCTCAGACTTTCTGAATTCATTTAAATCGTAATCCTGTATTTGTTGAAATAACTCATCGGATGAAAACATATCTTTTGACCTCCCCATATATATCTTGATAGAACTATTTTTTATTATACATCAAAATGCTCAAAAATGGTGGACTTTTTTGCCCATTTTGACGAAAAAAGTGAAAAAGTGGGCAGGATTGCCCACCAAACCAATAAAAACACTTGATATAATGAACGTATAAGCATGAGGGCAACTTTCGATAGAAAGCTAAGGCTGCTTGCAGACTTGTGCTTTCTAAGAAAGTTATGTGAGTGCAACGAACACCGAGAAACCGGAGGTTTCGAGGGGCGCACTCATGCGGATGTAATGCATGCTGAGAAACCGAAGGTTTCGAAGTGAGCATTCGCGCGTAATTGCACGAAGTGCAAGTTCACCTGCTTATCAAGGTGAAAGACGAGTTTCTCATATTGACCTACGGGGCAGGAGAAATGGTTGTTGTTATGGACTGCCGCTCTTACTATTATAGAGTGACGGTCCTTTTTTTAAAAAGGAGGTGCCTATGGAAAGAAGAGTATGGAGACGCAGAAGTGTGGCATGGGTTATGGTGATGTGTATGATATGGAGCATGTTTACCTCTATTCCTGTACACGCAGAAGAAATTGATGAGAATGGGAAAACGGAACTTACGGGGTTGATGATATCAACTGATATTGAGTGGAATGAAGGAATTCCGGAGGTAAAGGAAAGCGTTACTTATTCAAAGCAAAACTTATATTCGGATATCCGTGGAGAATCCGTGTTGTTGCAATATGTGAATGAGGCGGGGGAGATAATACCAATTGAACTTGAGCAATTGCAGCTTCAATGTGAGGATGGTTCCGAGAATGCGGGAACCATTACCGTGAATCCAGATAATAAGGAAGTATATGAGCTCTGGTTTGAAAAAGAGGGAGACTATAAGATCGTATATACAAATGGAGAAGTGGAAGATTCGATAGAAGTCTATGTTGGACTTGCACAGGGTGTTTTTTCTAAGACAGATTCTATGGAATCCAAGAATCTGTTTCGGACAGCAGAAGAATTTGTATATTCGGACTGTAAGGATGCTGATCAGAATAGTCTGTATTTGATATTAACCAGTGATGATGTTTTCTTAAATAAAGAGACATTAGAGATTGGAGAGGATGAAAGCAGGAGAGGACGTCCGTTCTATATTCGGGATTGGGAAAATGACAGGGTAGTGTCTGATCCGGAAGAAGTGAAGGAGTTTGTTACATATGAAGAGGTAGAGGGAAAGCAAGGGGTATATAAGATTACGGTGATGAAAAATGCAACCTTTGATCTGGGTGTAACCTGTGGATTTCTATACCAAGGTGATGATCTATCACAACAGACTGGATATGTAGCAGCAATTATTACCGTTCGATATCAGCAGAAGATGGAAGGCCTTCTGGCTACGGATATGATAGATTGGTCGGCAGGCCGCCCGGAGGTTAGTGAGAACGCCGAATATTCAAAGAAGCTATGGGCGGAAGTCGGTGGAATGATGGTATATCTTGCATATAAAGATAAGGAAGAAGATACCGCAATTCCTATTGCAGAGAAACAAGAATATTCTTTGAAACTGAGAGCTTCCAATGGGAAAGAATATACGGATGTAATCACGCAGAATACACAGAACCCGCAATTCTATGAGATTACGTTCCCGGATGTCGGAGATTATTATATTGTTCTCATGAACAAGGACAGTGAGGTCGACTCAATTCCAGTCTATGTGAATTGGGGAAATATTGGATTATATGCAACACCGCAACAGACAGTGGAAGGAATGTTGAAAGGTCCAAACGTATATTATTCGGACGATAAGAATAATGAAATGTATATTATAACCAGACAGGACGAGAATCTTGTGATCTCAGATCTTAATATTGCAGTATCGGATGCTGGTAAGAGTGTTGTTGAACAAACACGATTGAATGATCATGTTTATAAACTTACGATTCAAAAGGGAGCAACCTGTGATTTTAATGTGACGGTTACCTGTAAGGTTCAATGGGATGGAGACAACGATATATGGGAGGATGGATTCCGATTCCGTATGATTGCTGAGAAAGGAAACAGGACTACATATACAGACGGTCTGTCACATGTGGGATATGCCGGATGCTATATTGAACAATATGAGTTTGAAGATAATCATGGAATAGATTATGATAATGGATTGCCGAGATATTGGGTACATGCGGATACGATTCAGGGAGTCATTGATAAATTAGCAGCCCTTGCACAAGGAGAAGAGATTGTTTTTTATGATGAAGAACGACTTGCAATGGGCTGGGTAGAACCGGTACAAGTGACAGGAATCAAAAATACGGGATATATTCATATTAACGTCAGCCATTTTGGTGACCGGGAACTGGAGACACAATATGTTTCTTCTTCTGGTGGACTCAAAGGTCTGCAGTTTGAAAGTGGAATGGATGTATGGATGACTGTTCCGCAAGAGGGAACCAATCATACATTAGATGGGAGTGGTGCCTATATTGAGGATAAAATGTATATCGTTTATGAACCTGCATGGGAACAATTTCCAGATGTGTTTGATGCAATGTTAAATGATAAGGATAATGATCCGGTCGAGATGGATGACGACGGTAATCGATATGTTATCATTAGCCGATATAATGACAGGTTGTATCGGGTTGAAGGTATCTATGGTGACGGAGAAGATACATTCTATTATACATTAGGGGATGCAATTACGGATGCACCAGAGAAGTTAGATGAGATAATCAGTAAGGACGATATTAGGTTATCTGATAATGACAATAGAGGAAAGGTATCCTTACGGGAGATGTTGAATAATGAGGATTATTTATATAATTCTTATATGGAAACCTATTTTATGGAACCATTCCGATTCCCGGAGATTCATATGAATATGTATTGTGATATGACTTTTGCCGGTGTGCAGACAGCAGTATATTTGGGATTCTCGGATGACTCAACGGGTACGGCAACAGTCCTTACAAAAGGAAGTAAAGAAGATCCGTTGACACATGAGATAATGGAAACAATGGTTCCGGCAGAAAATGGAAAATTATCAAAGGATAGTTTTGGAGAGAATACAAGTTTTGATAGGGAATACACAGTTACCAGCATGGAGGAGGTTACGAATACATTTTCTGTATATGGCAGTAAGGCATCAACGCTACAGCAGGAGGAAGGTAACTACACTATAGGAGATGAGAAGATTTCGGTAGATATTCCTGAGGCAGGTATGGTGAAAGGACTGACGGATGAACAGAAAGAGGCCTTAGATAAAGGAAATAAGCTCCACATATCTATGAAATCAGATAAGATTGAGAAAAAGGATCTGACAGAGGATTCGGAGCAAAAGAAGCAGATTGAACAGATTGAGAAAAAAATTGCAGGTGAAGTGAAAGATAAAGAATATAATATGGAAGTCTTTGATATTAATTTATCTGCATCGGTAGGAGACAGTGAAGAGAAAACGCAGATCAAGGAACTGGCGGCTCCAACCACTGTCCGGATTCCAGTCTCCAAGGAATTAGCAGACCGGATCAAGATAAGTCTCAATCAGAAGAAGAACTGCTTTATTGTGAGATATCATGAGTGGGCAGGTTCTAAGACGGATGTAGACAGACTGCCGTTGCAGTTAGTGGAGGAGAATGGCAAATTCTATATCACATTCCGGACAGACCGCTTCTCATTATATGCAATTGCATATGAGAAGGCAGCGTTAGATATCAGTAAGGTGCAATGGAAGACAACTGCATTTACTTATGATGGTCAGGTTAAGAAAGTAGAGTTAGAAGGCATGCCAGAGGATGTCAAGGTAACGTATGCCGGTCAGTTCAGTGCGACAGAGCCGGGAACTTATACGGCAACAGCAACCTTTGATTACGATACTGAGAAGTATGCAACGGCTGATTTCTCGAAGTTTGCAAGTGTACAGTGGACGATCACGAAGGCGGCAGAGAATCCACCGGTTGTGACTCCGGGAGCGCCGGTTCAGGATAATCCGGCACAGCCGGCAGCACCATCCACAATAGCGCAACCGGAACCAGCGGGTGTTGTAGCAGGTGCGAGCCTAACGGTAGCAGGTAATACCTATCAGGTGCTTACGGTAGATGGTACAAAGACAGTGGCAATTACCGGTGTAGATAAGAAGGCAGCGAAGGTAACAATTCCGCAGACCATCCAGTTCAATGGTGAAGTATTTACGGTTACTTCCATTGCGGCAAATGCATTCAAGAACTGCAAGAACTTAAAGACCGTTGTGATTCCGAAGACCGTAACCACGATTGGCAAGAATGCATTTAGCGGTGCAAAGAAGCTGAAGAAGATTACCATTCAGGGAACGGCGCTAACTTCAATTGGCAAGAACGCATTCAAAAATGTGAGCAAGAAAGCTGTGGTAAAGGTGCCGAAGAGTAAGAAGAAAGCATATAAGAAGCTGCTTAAGAAAGCAGGATATAAAGGAAAAGTGAAGTAGAAGATTCTGTGAAAAAAGCTCCCTGTAACCTAAATTGGGTTACAGGGAGCTTTGATGTGGAAAAGTATACTTGACGCCATATGGAAAACAAAGTATTCTACATTTAGGCATATAGCAAGAATAGAATCGGAGAATCAATATGGCAAAGAAATATTATGCAGTAGCAAAAGGAAAGACACCGGGAATCTATCTGACCTGGAATGATTGTAAGGCACAGGTAGATGGATTCTCAGGTGCAGTCTATAAAGGGTTTGCAACCGTGCAGGAAGCGGAAGAATTTGTTGTAAAGTATGGAGGGGGAATCGCATCCTCTGTTACAAAGAATAATAGTTCACAAATAGTTGCAAATGATTGCAATAAAGAAGGAAAGATACAAGACAATACATATGAGGAACCAATCAGCACCGATACGCATTTAGTCGCCTATGTGGATGGAAGTTATGAGCATAGTATGCGGCAATATGCGTATGGGTGTGTTTTGGTGCTTGCAGAAGATACGGTGACATTGAATGGCAGCGGGAATGAGGAAGATTATGTCTCTATGCGTAATGTGGCCGGGGAGATCTTAGGAAGTGAGCATGCAATCCAGTGGGCGGTCGAACATGGTTATTCGTCTATCACGATCTATTATGATTATGAGGGAATTGAAAAATGGGCAAATGGCATCTGGAAGGCGAATAAGATAGGAACACAGCGCTATAAAGAATTTGTGGCAAAGCAGCGTAAAAAGATTGATATTTCCTTTTCAAAGGTTGCGGCACACACCGGAGTCAAGTATAATGAAATGGCAGACCAGCTTGCCAAGGAGGCACTGGGATTATAGGAGGATAGATATGGAATTCAGTAAGTATTTTGATCATACGATCTTGAAAGCAGATGCAACGGAAGAAGAAGTGGAAGCTATCTGCAAAGAAGCGAAAGAATATAACTTTGCATCGGTATGCGTGAATAGCTGCCGCACCAAACAGGTGGCAGACTATTTAGAGGGAACAGACATTGCAGTCTGTACGGTAGTGGGATTTCCGCTCGGCGCGATGAGTACAAGAGGTAAGAAGTTTGAGACGTTAGCAGCGATTGAAAGTGGTGCAACGGAGATTGATATGGTGATCAATGTCGGAGCGGTCAAGGATGCGGACTGGCGGTATGTGCAGGAGGATATTGAACAGGTAAAGGAAGTATGCCGGCATAATACAATGGGAAAAGAGGTTATTCTGAAAGTTATCATTGAGACATGCCTGCTGACGGAAGCAGAGAAGATTCGTGCCTGCGAAGCAGCAGTTGTTGCAGGGGCAGATTTCGTAAAGACATCCACTGGATTCAGTACCGGCGGGGCGACAGTAGAAGATGTAGCGTTGATGCGTAAGACGGTAGATGAGAAGACAGATGCATTAGAGAAAGAGACAGGCAAGACATACAAGAGAGTCCGGGTGAAAGCATCCGGTGGAATCCGGGATCTTGCAACAGCCAAGGCAATGATCAAAGCAGGAGCTGACCGGTTGGGAACCTCTGCTACGGTATCAATTGTGAAAGAACAGTAAGAATTTCAAAGAAATCCTGTACAGGATGTTTGAATGAGAAGGTATGTAAAATAGTTCATAAAGTGCGAAGCATTTTGCGAACTTTAACAGGCTATGCGAAAGAAGTTAGAACTTTTGCAACTGCTTGAATAATAAGAGGAGGAAGAAACTATGACAAGATGGAAACGGGGAGCGGCACTGCTGTTAGTGGCAGCAATGACCTGTAGCGTTGTTGGATGTGGCAGTAAGAAGGAAGAGAGTACCACAGAGGTTGCAACGGAGGCAGAGACCACGGAGGAAGCAAAGGAGGATGTTACTACGGAAGAAGAGACGACACAGGAGATTGTCAGTACAGATGGCAATATGATCCGTAACGGTGATTTTTCAAACGGAGTAGGCAACTTTGCAAGCTATACCAATGGTGGTCAGATGACAATGGATGTCAATGATGACGGAGAATTGCAGATCGATATTGCCAAGACAGGTAGTGTGGAACATGGTGTGCAGGTATACTATGATGGATTCGAGATGCGGGAAGGTGGTGTATATACATTTTCCTTTGATGTGCATAGTACGGTAGAACGTGATATTGCATGGCGTGTACAGGTAAATGGTGGCGATTATCATGCATATGCGACAGAGGTTGTCAGCGTAGGACCGGATGTACAGCATGTAGAGTCAGAGTTTACGATGGAAGAGGCAACTGATCCGGCTCCAAGACTTTGTTTTAACTTAGGGTTATTGCAGTCTATGAAAGATGCTGGAATGGATGGAAGTTCTTTAGGAGAACATTCTATTTATCTGGATAACTTGTCTCTCACGGTAAAGGATGACAGTCAGATGGCAGCAGATACAGAGGAAGTAGAAGTGCCGAAAGTGAAAGTCAACCAGTTAGGATATGCTACAGGGGATAAGAAGACGGTTATCTTCTCGGATCTGGATGAGGATGACACGACATTTCAGGTAGTAAATGTAGATACGAACCAGTCTGTATATGATGGTAAGATCAGTGAACGTAAGATTAATGTGACGGCAAATGAGTGGAATAATAATGGTGACTTCACGGATGTGAAGGAAAAAGGAACTTATAAGATCGTAACGGGAAAGGGTGAGGAGTCCTATCCGTTTGCGATTGGTGACAACATTTATGATGACACCTTTAAGAGTATCGTGAAAATGTTGTATCTGCAAAGATGTGGAATGGAGCTTACAAGTGATAAGGCAGGAGATTTTGCACATCCGGTCTGTCACAATACACAGGCGACCGTATACGGAACCAGCCAGAAAGTGGATGTAAGCGGTGGCTGGCATGATGCCGGTGACTATGGACGTTATGTGGTATCCGGTGCCAAGACGGTAGCAGATCTGTTACTTGCCTTTGAGAAGCAGGGTGGTAAGATTCATGCAAAAGATGCAGATAATTATGACATTCCGGAAAGTGGCAATGGGGTAAATGATCTGATTGACGAGGCAAGATATGAGTTAGACTGGATGCTTAAAATGCAGGATAGCAGCGGTGGTGTCTATCATAAAGTAACCTGTAAAGTATTCCCTGAGACAGTAATGCCACAGGATGAGACGGATGAGTTGATCCTTTCCCCGATCTCTAATACGGCAACGGGTGATTTTGCGGCAGTGATGGCATTGGCAAGCCGTATCTATACTGAATATGGAGACAGCAGTGATAAAGCATATGCGAAGACCTGTTTAGACGCAGCGAAGAAAGCATGGACTTATTTGGAAAAGAACAAAGATGCAGCAGGGTTTAAGAATCCAGAAGACATCGTAACGGGAGAATACCCGGATGGAAGAAGCACAGATGAAATGTTCTGGGCTGCAGCAGAATTATACAAGACAACAGGTGAGGATACATATAAGAGTGCAATGGGTGAGTATACATCCGATACTGCGAATATGACCGGACTTGGCTGGGCGAGTGTTGGCACATATGGTGCATATGCAGCATTGACAACGGACAAGTTAAAGACCGATAGCAGTAATCTGGCAAGAGATATTCAGAATGCATTGATCGCTGCGGCAGATGAGGCGGTTGCCGCAAGCCAGAAGAATGGATATATGATCAACAAAGACCGGAAGTATGAATGGGGTTCTAATATGGGAATTGCCAATACCGGTATGTTGCTCTTGCTGGCAAATGATATCAGTCCGAAGGAAGAGTATGTGACTTATGCAAAACAGCATTTGAATTATCTGATGGGTATGAATCCAACGGGATATTGTTTTGTGACCGGATGTGGTACTTTATCACCGGAGCATCCGCATCACAGACCGTCTGAAGTATTGGAGAAATGTATGCCGGGTATGTTAGTAGGCGGGCCGGACAATAATATGGATGACCCATATGCTAAGGCAGTATTCTTAAATACAGCTCCGGCAAAATGTTATGTGGATAATGCACAGAGCTATTCCACAAATGAGGTTACGATTTACTGGAATTCACCATTGATCTATCTGATGGCAGCAAGCCAGAAATAAAGAAAGGAAACAGGAATATGAAGTTAGGTTGTCATGTAGGAATGTCGGGAAAAGAAATGATGCTCGGTTCCGTGAAGGAAGCACTTTCTTATGGTGCGAATACATTTATGCTATATACAGGTGCACCGCAGAATACAAGGCGTAAGGATATCAGTGAACTACGGATTGAGGAAGCTCAGGCGTTGATGAAAGAACAGGGCATCGATGAATTTGTTGTGCATGCGCCATATATCATTAATCTGGCAAACTGCGTGAAACCAGAGACGTATCAGATTGCAGTTGAATTTTTAGAGGTGGAATTGCAGCGGACGGCAGCAATGGGTTCTAAGACATTGGTTCTGCATCCGGGATCTCATGTTGGGGAAGGCGTAGATGCCGGAACGGCCCAGATCGTGAAGGGACTGAATTCCGTACTCACAAAAGATACCAGCATACACATTGCGTTAGAGACAATGGCTGGTAAAGGGAGTGAGATCGGAAGAAGTTTTGAAGAACTTGCCAAGATCTATGACGGCGTTGTATATAGTGACAAACTCCGGGTATGTTTTGACACCTGTCATACAAGTGATGCAGGATATGATATTATTCATGATTATGATGGTGTGATGGAGCAGTTTGACCGTGTGATCGGAAAGGATCAGATTGCGGTATTCCATATTAACGATAGTAAGAATGAACCGGGAGCGGCGAAAGATCGACATGAGAATTTTGGATTTGGACATATTGGATTTGAGGCGTTGATGCAGGTAGTAAATGATGAGAATTTTGCGGCAATTCCGAAGATCTTAGAGACACCATATGTAAAAGATCCCGACAATGCCAAGAAGTCCTATCCGCCATATGCGTACGAGATTGCCATGATCCGTAGAGGAAAGTTTGACCCGGATATGATTGAAAAGATATTGCAGGATAATCGTTAAGTAATACAGAAGTAGAATAAAATGCCCTATCCGAATGGAGTTGGATAGGGCATTTGCTATATGTGATTCTATGTAATGTATGTGTAAGAAACTGTCGAGATCAGTCTCTTGCATAGTGCCGGATAATGCAGGGGACATTACCGGCTTTCATTGACATAGGTTGTCACCCGGTTTTGGATGATCTTAGCGGTTTCGTCTGCATCTTTTTTTCCTTGATAGAATGCTTCGGTCTCTTCTGATATGATATTGGAAATTGCCGTATCACTGCCGTCTAGTTTATGTGTTTGATTAAATATATCCAGAAAGATCTGTACCTGCTCATCTGTGAGAGGGCCATAAGTTAATGTATAATCACCATAGGAATAACTGTCGGAAATCGGTTCGATCGTATATCCGTTCTCGTCTTCATATGCTTCTGTGATCTGGCGGTCAGAAATCATGCGGTCAAATACATCCTGTCTGGTCGGAATATAGAATCCCCCTTGTTCCACCAAGGATTTACTCTGGTGTTCTTTTGAAATAAATGTACGAAGGAAATCCCAGGCTCCCTCTGGATTTTTGGTCTGGGAACAGATGCCAAACGAATGATTCAGCCGGAAATAGGAACCTTCCCGGTCTTCGCACGGATAGCCGATTGCAGTTACGGGTTCATTAAATATGTCACAAGCACTTATGGTTTCCATCATGCCGGAATTATTTAGTTCATTGAAGAGAATTTCCCCATCCTGCAACATGGCAGGTAACGGAACATCATCCACAACAACATTATTTCCTTTGCTTGCAGTCAATAACAGATCCTTGAACTGTTCGCTGTCAAATTGACATTGTCCGGTCGCCCAGTCGACATACTGACCGAGATTACCGTTAAGCAGTTTACCTAAGATTTCCGCTTTATCATTTAATTGGAACAATTTCTGATCCTCCGGCTTTGTGGAAAGAAAATCCATCAGTTCTTCTTCGTTCCAACCGGTCTTTTCTCCTACATCAGCCGTTTTGGCAAGCAGGGTATTCAGTCCCACCCCGTCACAAACATAATATAGGGAGCCGTCTGATTCCATCGCCTTTACAACATTTTCTACCAGATCAGATCTGCTGATCTCCTTATCTTTTTCAAAATAAGGATCCAGATTCAATAACATATCTTTTTCTAATAATACAGATGCCGGAAAATCCATTCCCACTTCAATGATATCCGGGGCTTTGTCGCTTGATACATCTAACAGGAACTGCTGACACGGATTCTCATACGCTTCATAGCTTTCCAATTCTACATAATAGTCTTTGCTATTTGAATTATAAGAATCAATCACTGACTGTATCAGTCCGTCGTCATACATAATCCCCATCGTAATGACCGTCTTCCCTTTTTTCTGATTCTCTGCACTGTCCGGGCCGTTAGAAACATGTGTCGTACAGCCTGTTAAGAGTAGTGAACAGGTGAGTAATATTGCAGTTATATATCGTTTCATATAATCTCCTTTCCGACACGTTTTACACAACCTCAAGTGTACGCTGCATCTGGTAAGCACTACTTTGATAAACCATCTTCCACAATCTCTCCATCCCGTATCTCAATGATACGATCGCAACATTGTGCCAGATCTCCATCATGGGTTACGATCACCACAGTAGTTCCATCCTCATTGATCTTTCGGAACAATGCCATTACTGTTTCGGCATTTTCCGAATCCAAGGCTCCGGTTGGTTCATCCGCAAGCAATACATCCGGTTCGTTGACGATCGCACGTGCGATTGCCGTACGTTGTTTCTGTCCACCGGATAGCTCGGAC